>ENA-OUNI01000645-OUNI01000645.1-human-gut-metagenome-genome-assembly--contig:-NODE-645-length-15781-cov-10.264341_pt1 | contig 15781 bp, 21 predicted proteins | sample MGYA00242499_ERZ504580 | MGnify/ENA primary metagenome ERZ504580 (study PRJEB26092, sample SAMD00036315) | human gut metagenome | host: Homo sapiens | study: EMG produced TPA metagenomics assembly of... | reverse complement strand
CACGCCCGCCACAACGTACAGCACCAGAATGCGCGCGGGGGTAAGCTTGGTCAGGTCGATGAGGAGCTGGCCTACCACGCAGATCAGCCTCCCACAAGAAACGCCCATACAAAATTCATCGCACGCCGCCTCCTTTTTCCGTTTCCTCCGGCAATTCGGAAGAAAGCTCGATCAGATGGGCGACGCCCGGGATGCTCTCGCCCTGTAAAAACGTAGTTTGGCTCATCAGCGCGCCGGTGGCGATAAAGAGCACCCGCTTCTGCGTCCCCTTCTCGAGGCGGGGCAGGATATGCCCGCAGAGGACGGAGGCGCAGCAGCCCGGGCCGGAGCCGCCGCTCTTTACGCTCTGCTCGTTTGCGTCGAACAGGATGCACCCGCAGTCCACATGGTTTTTGATCAGCAAGCCTTCTGCGGCCAGCAGCTCCCGCAGCAGCTGACTGCCCACCTGCCCAAGTCGCCGGTATAGATGCAGTCGAACTCCTGCGGTTCGGTGCCGGTATCCTTAAAATAGTGCAGCAGGGTGGAAGCCGCTGCCGGGGCCATGGCAGCCCCCATATTGTTGATGTCCTTTACCTGATAATCCTGCACACGGCCAAAGGTGGCAGCGGCAATGCCAACGCCTTCGCCCTGCGGCTGCAAAAGGCAGCATCCGGCAGCGGTGGCAGTCCACTGGGCCGTGGGCGTGCGCACCGCGCCGTAGCTCAGCGGCGTGCGGAACTGCCGCTCTGCCGCGCAGAAGTGGCTGGAAGCCATGGCCAGCAGATTGCGCGCAGCACCGCCCTCGCACAGAGCAGCGCCCAGCGCAAGGCCCTCGGCCATGGTGCTGCAGGCCCCGAACAGCCCGGCAAAGGGCACGCCCAGCTCCCGCATGGCATAGCTGGATGCCGTGCACTGGGCCTGCAGATCCCCGGCGAGGGCCAGCTGCACCTTTTCCTGCGGAAGCGCCGCCTTTTGCAGGCACAGCCGCGCGGCGCGCAGCTGCAGATATTTTTCCGCAGCTTCCCAGCTGGACTGGCCAAAGCGGTTGTCTGCGCTCAGCTCGTCGAACTCTGCCGCCAGTGGGCCTTCGCTCTCTTTTTTGCCGCCCACCGCTGCACCTGCAGCGATCACCGGCAGTGTCTGGAACAGCAGGGTATCCCCGCACCGGACCGTCATAGGCAAAATTTCTCCTTCGTGGAAAATAGATGAAAAACGTTCCATAAAATGTTGTATAATAACATCATGCTGCAATCTTATGGCACACTTGCCCGTGTTTATGACAGCACAGGCACACCCGCCATGCCCAGCACCCACAGCACCGCGCCGTACACCACCGCCGCCAGCGTGCCGTACACGATCACCGGCCCGGCAATGGTGAACATCTTGGCCCCGGTACCCAGCACCCGGCCCTCGGCCTTGAACTCGATGGCCGCGCTGACCACCGCATTGGCAAAGCCTGTGATGGGCACCAGCGACCCGGCCCCGGCCTTTGCGGCCAGCTTCTGGTACCAGCCAGCGTGGTAAGCACCGCTGAGAGCACGATCAGGCTGCAGCTGGTCAGGGTGCCGGCAAGGTCGGCTTCCACGCCCATGGCAAGATAGCTCTGGCGCAGCACTTCGCCCAGCAGGCAGATGCCGCCGCCCACGCCAAAAGCCCACAGGCAGTCCAGCCCCAAGGGCGAGTGCGGCCCGATGCGCCGCACCCGGCGCGCATATTCCTGTGCTGTCATTTTCATATTGTTTCCCCTCCGGGCATAGCTTGCCCATAGGAAGCAAACTCTATGCACATCCACCGGAAAGAAGGTATTCCAGATGAACCTGTCTGTCCATCCTCATCACCGCCGCCATCTGCGGCCCGCCGTGCGGCGCGTGCTCACCGTTACCGTCGTGGCCTGCATTGCCGTGGGCGGGGCCTCGTTCGTGCTGCACCGCCGTTCCGCTGTGCCTGCCGCCCCGGCAACTTCCACGTCCAGCGCCTCGGCAGCATCAGAGGCAGAAAGCAGTCTGCTGACCGCCCGGCAGGCGCAGGCCATTCTGGATGATCCCCGCATGGTGCTGGTGAACCACACGAACAAAATGCCGGACGATCATACCTTTACCACCAAGGCGTGCGGCTCGGCCACCGCTGTGAACAAGACCCTGCAGACCGAAGCCGCCGATGCGTTCCTCGCCATGCAGGCCGCCGCCGCAAAGGACGGCGTGACCATCTGGATGCAGAGCGGCTACCGCAGCGTGGACTACCAGAAGAACCTCTACGACCAAAAGACCCAGTATTTCCGCAATAAGGGCCTGAGCGAAGCCGAAGCGAAAAAGCAGGCGGCAAATATCGTGAATCCGCCGGGCTACTCGGAGCACAACTGCGGCCTTGCTGCCGACCTGAACAGCCCGGAGCACACCGACCTGACCGAGGACTTTGAAAACACCGAGGCCTTCCGCTGGCTGAGCGCCCATGCCGTGGAATACGGCTTCATCCTGCGGTACCCCAAAAACGCAGAAGCCGTTACCGAGATCACCTACGAGCCGTGGCACTGGCGCTATGTGGGGCCGGAAAATGCGGCCCTGATCCAGCAGAGCGGCCTGTGCTTTGAGGATGCCGTTGCCGTGCTGCAGAAGCTTGCTGCAGGAGAGAAGATCACCGGTTAAAAATCCGTAAAACCGAGGGGCTTTTCGTTGCATTTTGCACACAGTTATGGTAAGATAACAATAGTCTGCCCTGATGCAGGACCGCTTTGGGCAGCTGCAAGAATGTTTTGAACAAAAGAAGGAATATTTTATGATAAATCGCACAAAAATCTTTACAATTGCTCTCACCGGCGCGCTGGCTGCAGCTGCACTGACAGGCTGCGGCGGCAGCAGCTCTTCCGCTGCACCATCCTCCGTTTCCACCGCTGCTGCGGAATCTCCCGCTTCCAGCGCCGCCGCATCCGCTGTTGTGGACAATGCTGCCGAGAACGGCTCTGATGCACTGGACGGTGTTTTCAATGCTCTGCTGGAAGCCGACCCCATCTCCAACCAGTTCGAGATCGCAGCCATGAACATTGAGTACGATTTCGGCCTGAAGGCTGAGGACGTGGTAAGCTACAAGGGCGTGAAGAGCAACGACAACGGCGATGCCGGTCTGGTGCTGGTGCTCGAAGCTGCCGACGGCAAGGCCGAGGACGTAGCCAACCAGCTGGCTTCCTACCAGCAGGATCAGGTGGCCTTCTACGGCAACTACGCCGAGTTTGCTCAGGCGCAGGATAACGTGGAGAACGCTGTCATCGCCTTCAAGGGCAACACCATTGTCATGGTGATCGCATCCAACGAGTGCACTGCCGATCTGGACAGCGCCGTGGACAGCGCACTGGCAGACTGAATCTGGCTCCACCCAAGGCCGGTGCCATTTGCGGCATCGGCTTTTTTCGGCTAAAAGGAGGCTGACGCTTTGGTTTTCAGCACCATCATCTTTCTGTTCCGGTTTCTGCCCATCACGCTGGCGCTGTATTACCTTGCGCCCGCAAAGCTCAAGAACACCGTGCTGTTCCTCTGCAGTCTGGTGTTCTACTGCTGGGGCGAGGTACGGTTTTTCCCGGTCATGGTGGCCTCATCCTCATCAACTACATCAGCGGCCTGTGCATCGAGCACTTCGACCAAAAGCCGGCCCTGCGCAGGCATTTCTGCTGGTGGCCCTCATTGGCAGCCTTGGGATGCTGTTCTACTTCAAATACGCAAACTTTGTGCTGCGCAGCGCAAACGCCTGCTGGGCACCGCCTTTGCCGAGATCCAGGGCATTGGCACTCTGCCGCTGGGCATCAGCTTTTACACCTTCCAGACCCTTTCCTACTCCATCGATGTTTACCGCCGGGATGTAAAGGCAGAGCGTAATATCATCGACTTTGGTGCCTATGTGGTCATGTTCCCTCAGCTGATCGCCGGCCCCATCGTGAAATACCGCGATGTCTCGAACCAGCTGCACGTATACCGGCACCGCTACAGCCTGCAGCAGATCGAAGAGGGCATGACCCTGTTCACCTTTGGCCTTGCCAAAAGGTGCTGCTGGCGGATGCCATCGGTGCTTTGTGGACAGACATCATCGGCGTTGCGGACAGCCTTCCACCACCTTTGTGGGCCTTGCCAATGCATCCACCCCGCTGGTGTGGCTGGGCATCATCGCCTACAGCCTGCAGCTCTACTTTGACTTTTCCGGCTACTCCATGATGGGCATTGGCATGGGCAAGATGCTGGGCTTCGACTTCCCCGCAAACTTCAACTACCCTTATATCTCCGCATCCATCACCGAGTTCTGGCGGCGCTGGCACATGACCCTTTCCGGCTGGTTCCGGGAGTATGTGTATATCCCTCTCGGCGGCAACCGCAAGGGCCTGAAGCGCCAGATCTTCAACCTGTTCGTGGTGGAGCTGCTCACCGGCATCTGGCACGGCGCGAACTGGAACTTTATCTGCTGGGGCCTGTACTACTTTGTGCTGCTGGCTGTAGAAAAGCTGTTCCTGCTGCCCCACCTGCAAAAGGGCAGAGTGTGGCCCCACATCTACACCCTGTTCCTCGTGGTGGTGGGCTGGGCCATGTTCGTGGGCAACGATACGGGCGTAAGCTTCGGTCTGCTGTTCCACAAGCTGTTCGTTCCTTCCGGCGGTGTTTCGCCGCTGTACTTCCTGCGCAACTACGGTGTGCTGCTGGTGGTCAGCATCCTCTGCTGCACCCCGTTCATTGAGAAGATTTGGAACCTGCTCAAAAAGAATGCCGTCACCCGCTGTGCCGCCATTCTGGCGCTGCTGGTGGTCTCCACCGCCTATGTGGTGGGCAGTACCAACAGCCCGTTCCTCTATTTCAACTTTTAAGGAGGCGTGAAGATGGACAAGCATTCCAAAAAATCTTCCTCGCTCCTGCACTACCCGGTGCTGGTGGTGTTCAGCCTGTTCTTTCTTGGTCTGTTCGCACTGGACCTTATTACACCGGACCGCGCCTACAGCGAGATGGAAAACACCACCCTTTCCCAGCGCCCGGCGCTGACCCAGCTTTCCGCCAAGGGGCTGAACAGCTACTTTACCGCCTACACAAAGTACGTGAAGGATCAGGTGTTCGGCCGCGATGAGTGGATCAGCCTGCAGAGCGTAGTGGAGACCACCCTGCTGCAGAAGGAGCAGAACGGCGGCATCCTGCTGGGCAAAGAGCACATGATGTTCCCCCGCACCTTCAGCCTGCTGGACAGCGAGAACCGCACCCTGCCCAAGAACACCGCCGCCGTGGAAGCACTGTGCCAGCGCCACCCGGTAAGGTGGATGTACTGCTGGCCCCGGCAGCATCGGTCATTTACCCGGAAAACGTGCCTGCAAACGCGCCGCTGCTGGACGAGGATGCCTATCTCGACCAGCTTTCCGCCGCCGTACAGGCCGCCGGAGGGTGCTTTGTGGATGTGCGGCAGGCCCTTGCCGAACACAAGGACGAATATATCTACTACCGCACCGACCATCACTGGACGAGCCTTGGCGCATACTACGCCTACCAGCAGCTGTGCGGTACGCTGAGCCTGACCCCCTTCGACCCCGCCGCGCACACGGCTCTGACCGCCGAAAATTTCTACGGCACCCACTACTCCAAGGCCCGCACATGGAATGCCGTGCCGGATACTATCACCTACTACGACCTGCCGAACAGCCTGACCATCTATAATGTCACCGCTGCAGGTCAGCCCGCAGACGGCCAGACCACCGGCCTGTACGACACGGACAAGCTGAACGTGTACGATAAGTACGCCATGTTCCTGCATGGCAACAACGGCCTGAGCCGCATTGAGGGCGACGGTACCGGGCGCATTCTGGTGATCAAGGACAGCTACGCCAACTGCTTTGCACCGTATCTGACGGCAAACTACGCCCAGATCGATGTGGTGGACTTCCGCAACTACAACTACGGTCTGGATCAGCTGATCGCGGATAACGATTATGACCAGATCCTGGTGCTGTACAGCTTTGACAGCTTCAAGAGCGACCCGTACCTCTACCGTGCCGGTGTGGCCGGGTAAACATGGCAGCGCCTTTTCCGCAAAGGAAAGGGCGCTGTTGTTTTATGTCAAATTATTGCAGTCTTTTTTCACAAATTTTTCCAGTTCTTTTCGGAAGTCTCTCCAGTTTTTGCGCACTCTGCCCATTCACCCTTGCAAAAAATCAACGGGTGTTGTACAATGGCGATATAGAGCAGTTGCTCTTCATCGATGGTTCGATCTGGTGTGAACAGTGTATAAAATGTGCTGATACGATCTTTGATTCAAAGGAGTGTTATTATGGAAAACAAGATCATGATGCCTGCTTCCTACAACGTTCTTTCCTGCGAAGAGATGACCTACACCGAGGGCGGTGCTACCTTTACGGAAGCTCTGCTGAACTGGATTCCGCCCATTGGCTGGTACATGGGTGTTACCGCCATGCGCAACTACCGCAAGAGCCACCCCAACGACTGGCTGGATACCGGTCTGGATGCTCTGAGCCGCGATATGGATTCCAGTGCGCAGAACATGCTGCGTGATCTGGGACGCATCGTCTGGGTCACCGCGACCAGCGCTACCGGCGTTGGTTTTCTGGTCAATGCTGCCATCGTCCTGCTCTGACCCTGCTCATAAGATCCGTCCGGAGAGACCAAAGACCCCTTTACCCGCGGCCTTTTCCGCCAGAGAGGGCCGCGGGCTTTTCATCAAGCAGAAATAAGAAATCGGCTGCCTGAGCACTGTATACCGTCTGAACGGTCTTTTGCCTGCAGAGAACAGCACTGCTTTCCTTTTCCTGCAAGCAACTACTCGCGTCATGCGGCGGCGCGCCCTGCTTTATGAGAACGATCTCCAAGCGCATATCCCGGTTTATTTTGGGTTTTAAACAGTGCGATCTTGCACTGTCTGGATAGCTTTGATTCAAAGGAGTGTTATTATGGAAAACAAAATCATGATGCCTGCTTCCTACAACGTTCTGTCCTGCGAAGAAATGACCTACACCGAAGGCGGTGCTACCGTCGGTCAGGCTGTCGCTGCATGGCTGTGGCCCGGCTACGCTACGGTTATCGGCATCAACACCTGCCGTGAAGCACGCAAGAAGGATCACGACAACTGGGCATCCAACGTCTGGAGCGATATCAAAGCCGACTGCAAGGGCAATGTGACCAACACCTTCTACCATGCCGGCATGATCTTCTGGAATGCTGCATCGACCATCAGCAGCTTTGGCCTTTCTGCGTTATGTCTCTGGGCATCATCTACTTCTAATTTTCAGGAGTACACCAAAGGGCTTTTTGCGGCGGCTCTTCAACGGAAGAGCCGCCGCTTTTTTATCAAACCTAAAAAAGGAGTTTTGCTTTATGACGAACGCCATTACTTATCCTGCTGCATACAATGTTTTGTCCTGCGAAGAAATGACCTACACCGAGGGCGGCGTAGGTGTTGTGGAAGCCGCCATGGCATGGTTCCCGCTGTACGCTGGTACAAGGCTGTTTCTGCCATCCACGATTACCGCAAGGCAAATATCAACTCCAACTGGGTGGAAAACGGCATGAACGCTCTGGTTGCCCATGCTGAAAAAAGCCCCACGAACACCATCCATGACATCGGCTGCAGCTTCTGGTTCATTGGTTCCTGCGCAACCATCATCGGCCTTGTGCCCAACGCCCTGTTGATCTTCGGCAACTAAGTCCCGGTCTCTGTTCTGAAAAGCAAAAGCGGCGGCACCTCCCGTTTGGGAAGTGCCGCCGCTTTTTATGTTATGCGGTTTTCAGTCTCAGTTGTTGAACATGTCCTTCAGCTTTTTGAAGAAGCCTTTGCGCTTTTCGTAGTTTTCTTCTTTCAGGGTGCCCTCGAACTTCTTCAGGGCCTCCCGCTGGGTCTTGTTCAGCTTCTTGGGGATCTCCACCTCGCACTTGACGTACATATCACCGCGGCCGCGGCCATTCAGGTACTGGATGCCCTTGCCGCGCAGGCGGAAGGTGGTGCCGCTCTGGGTGCCCTCGGGCACGGTGTACTCCACCTTGCCGTCAATGGAGGGCACCTGCACGGTGTCGCCCAGCACGGCCTGACTGTAAGTGATGGGCACGGTTACCCACACATCGTAGCCGTCGCGCTGGAACACCTCGCTGGGGCGCACCGTGACCATGACGATCACATCACCGGAAGGACCGCCGTTTGCACCGGCATCGCCCATGCCGCGCAGTGCAAAGCTCTGGTCGTCGTCGATGCCCATGGGGATGGACACCTCCAGCGTCTTTTTAGCAGCCACCTTGCCGCTGCCATGGCAGACCTTGCAGGGATTCTTGACCAGCTTGCCCTTGCCGCCACAGCGGGAGCAGGGCTGCTGGGTCTGCATCACACCAAAGGGGGTGCGCTGCTGACGGATCACGAAGCCGCGGCCGCCGCAGTCCGGGCAGGTCTCGGGGCTGGAACCGGCGGCACAGCCGCTGCCGTGGCACTCGGTGCACTCCTGCTGGCGGGTGATGGTGATGTTCTTCTTGCAGCCGTGCACGGCCTCGTCAAAGCTCAGGGTGATGCGCACGCGGATATCCTGACCCTTGCGCGGTGCGTTGGGGTTCGCCTGACGGGACGAACCGCCAAAGCCGCCGAAGCCGCCGCCAAAGATATCGCCGAAAATGTCGCCAGATCCACGCCGTCGCCGCCAAAACCGCCAAAGCCGCCCGCACCGGGGCCACCGCCGTTCTGTGCTGCATAGGCAGGGTCAACACCTGCAAAGCCGTACTGGTCGTACAGCTGGCGCTTCTTCGGGTCCGAAAGCACCTCGTTTGCTTCGTTTACTTCCTTGAACTTTTCCTCGGCATCCTTATCGCCGGGGTTATAGTCCGGGTGGTATTTCATTGCAAGCTTGCGGTATGCCTTTTTGATCTCGGCATCGGTCGCAGTCTTGGATACCCCCAGCACTTCGTAGTAATCACGCTTTTCCTGTGCCATATCCACTCACCTCTCCGGGAACGTTTGATCCGGGAAACGCCCCGGTTGGTTCCTCGCTCTATAACCAGCAAGAGCCGCTCCGGCAAAACCGGAGCGGCTTTTGCTATTCCACGCGTGCGTCCGCCGGTTTGGCCGGGCACACACTGCTGTGTTTTTTATCAGACTTCCTTGAAGTCGGCATCCACGACGCCGTCATCACCCGGCTTCTGCTGGTTGTTTGCACCTGCGTCGGGGCCGGGCTGTGCACCGGCGGCCTGCTGTGCGGCAGCGGCTGCCTGATACATCTTCTCGAACACCTGGCTCAGAGCTTCCTGCTTTGCCTTGATGTCGTCCACGTTGCCGGACTGAACAGCGGTCTTCAGATCGGCCAGCTTGCTCTCGGCCTCGCTCTTCACGTCGGCGGGCAGCTTGTCGCCGTTTTCCTTCAGCATCTTCTCGGTCTGGAACACCATCTGGTCGGCACCGTTGCGGATATCGACCTCTTCACGCTTCTTCTTATCGTCGGCAGCAAACTGCTCAGCTTCCTTCACAGCCTTGTCGATGTCCTCCTTGGACATGTTGGTGGAAGCGGTAATGGTGATGTTCTGCTCCTTGCCGGTACCCAGATCTTTTGCGCTGACCTTCACGATGCCGTTTGCATCGATATCGAAGGTAACTTCGATCTGAGGCACACCACGGGGAGCCGGAGCGATGCCGTCCAGATGGAAGACACCCAGGCTCTTGTTGTCGCGTGCGAACTCACGCTCGCCCTGCAGAACGTTGACCTCAACAGAGGCTGGTTGTCTGCAGCGGTGGAGAACACCTGACTCTTGTGGGTGGGGATGGTGGTATTGCGGTCGATGATCTTGGTGCACACGCCGCCCAGAGTTTCAATGCCCAAGCTCAGCGGGGTGACATCCAGCAGCAGCAGGCCCTTGACATCGCCCTGCAGCACGCCGCCCTGAATAGCAGCGCCCACAGCCACGCACTCATCGGGATTGATGCCCTTGAAGGGCTCGCAGTTCAGTTCCTTCTTGACTGCATCGTAGACAGCGGGGATACGGGTGGAACCACCGACCATCAGGACCTTCTTCAGGTCAGAGGGACGCAGGCCTGCATCCTGCAGAGCCTTGCGGACGGGGCCCATGGTGCGATCGACCAGATCCGCGGTCAGCTCGTTGAACTTTGCGCGGGTCAGGGTCATATCCAAGTGCTTGGGGCCGGTAGCATCGGCAGTGATGAAGGGCAGGTTGATCTGGCTGCTCATTGCGCTGGACAGCTCGATCTTTGCCTTCTCAGCAGCTTCCTTCAAACGCTGCGCGGCCATCTTGTCCTTACGCAGGTCGATGCCGTTCTCGGTCTGGAAGGCATCTGCCATCCAGTTGATGATGCGCTCATCGAAGTCATCGCCGCCCAGATGGGTATCACCGTTGGTGGCCAGAACTTCGGTAACGCCGTCGCCCATCTCGATGATGGACACATCGAAGGTGCCGCCGCCCAGATCGTAGACCATGATCTTCTGGTCTTCTTCCTTATCGATGCCATATGCCAGAGAAGCGGCAGTAGGCTCGTTGATGATACGCTTGACGTTCAGGCCTGCAATGGTGCCTGCGTCCTTGGTAGCCTGACGCTGGCTGTCGTTGAAGTATGCAGGAACGGTAATGACAGCCTCGGTAACAGCTCGCCCAGATAAGCCTCGGCATCAGCCTTCAGCTTCTGCAGGATCATAGCGCTGACCTGCTGGGGAGTGTACTCCTTGCCATTCAGGGTCACCTTGTGGTCGGTGCCCATGAAGCGCTTGATGGAAGCGACGGTGTTCTCGGGGTTGGTGATGGCCTGACGCTTTGCGACCTGACCCACCAGACGATCGCCGGTCTTGGTAAAGCCGACCACAGACGGGGTGGTGCGTGCACCCTCAGAGTTTGCGATAACAACGGGCTCGCCGCCCTCCATGACAGCCACGCAGCTGTTGGTAGTACCAAGGTCGATACCAATGATCTTACTCATAATGAAAACTCCTCTCGAAAGAACAACTCTTATTGTTTATGTGATGCTCAAATGTTGCTAAGCGGATGTTATATTCAAAACCCTTTCGGTTTCTGCTTTGTTATTCGGCCACTACAACGGTCGCATGGCGGACGATCTTATCGCCCAGCTTGTAGCCCTTCTGGTAGACCGTGATGACGGTGCCGCTCTCCTGTCCGTCCGGGGCGGGGATCTGCTGCACTGCGTTCATGAAGTTGGGGTCAAAGGGCTTGCCCAGCGCCTCGATCTCCTCCACATGGAGGGCATCCAGCGCCTTGGCGGCCTTGTCCAGCGTCATGGTCACGCCCTTTTTGTAGTTCTCGTCGGTGGTGGGGGCATTTGCTGCCATCTCCAGCGTATCCAGAATGGGAATGATCTGGTTCACCGCAAAGGAAATGCCATCGTTGAACTTCTGGTCGGCTTCGCGAGTGGAGCGCTTGCGGTAGTTCTCGTACTCCGCTGCCATGCGCAGCAGCTGGTCTTTGGCCTGTGCAGCGTTGGCTTCGGCCGCGTCCAGCTTTGCCTTTACGGCTTCCAGCTCACGGGCCTTCTTGTTGAACCAGCCGCCATCCTTCTTCTTGTCATCCTTCGGGTCGGCAGCTTCAGCAGCAGGTTCCTGTTCGGGTGCTGCCTGCTGGGCCTTTTCCTCGGGAGCCGTTTCGGGCTGCTCCGCTTCTTGAGCCGGAGCCGTCTTTTTTGCTTCTTCGCTCATTCCAGATCCTCCTTATAGATCACAGTCCGCCGGGGTACGGCAGCCTGTGGGGTGTCTTTTCGTTTGCCGCTCATGCCCTCGCCCAGCTGGTCTGCAAAGTAATGCAGCAGCGGCATCAGCTTCTGGAAGGGCATCCGGGTGGGGCCGATCAATGCAATGGAGCCCCACAGGCCTCCGCCCACCAGATACCGGTCGCTCACGATGCACAGGCCCGGGATCTGCGGTTCCAGATCCTCGCCCAGCAGCACGCTCTCACTGCGTTCTGCCGGAGGTGCGATCAGGCCAGCGGCCTGCTCCTCGTCGTTCAGCAGTGTGAGGATGTCGCCCACCTTGCCGTCCAGCTGGGGCCAGTCCAGCAGGTACTGCTCGCCGCCCAGAAATACGTGGGGCTTGACGGAATCCTGCAGGATGGCAGCCGCCGCGCTGATGACAGGCACCAGCTCCGGGTCGATCTGGCTGCACAGCTCTGCCAGCAGCCGGGTGGAAAGATCCACCGGCGCTACAAAGGTAAGGTTGCGGTTGAGCAGTGCGGCAAGTGCTGCCGCATTCTCGCGGGAAAGACCGGTGCGCACCCGTGCCACACGGGTACGAACGTAACCGGCCGTGGTAACGGCCAGCACAGCCGCTGCGCTGCGGCCCACCTGAACCACTTCATAGTGGGCGATGCACAGATCCTCGGCACACGGGGTGCTGATGGCGGCGGTGCAGCCGCTGATGGCGGCCAGCGCTTGGCGGCACCTGCGGCCAGCTTTTCCGGCTCGTGGTCAAGGCTTGCGAACACCGCATCCACACGGGCGCGGCTCACACGATCCAGCGGCTGATCGTCGGTCAGCAGATTATCAAGGTAGTAACGGTAGCCCTTGGCACTGGGCACACGGCCCGCGCTGGTGTGGGGCTGCTCCAGCAGACCCAGCTTTGTCAGCGCCGCCATCTCATTGCGAAGCGTTGCGCTGGAAACTGCCATGTCAAAGTAGTTTGCCAGCACGCTGCTGCCAACGGGCTCGCCTTCGAGACCATACAGCGCCACGATCGCCTGCAAGACTCGCTGCTTGCGTGCATCCATCGTCATAGCGCCTGCCTCCTTTTTGCGTTCGCTTTGTTTGTTTAGCACTCCTTGTTCCTGAGTGCTAAGACCATTATAGCCAATTTTCCGGTGCTGTCAAGCCCCTTGGAAAAATGTTTTAAAAGATTCATAATTCTGTCATAAACGAAGAAAGCGCCCTCCTTATTATAAGGAAAGCGCTCCGGCATGTTCTTTACTCTTCCATCTGCTTGCCAGAAATGCCGCTGCCACATTCACGGCCTTGAGCTGGGCGGCATCCGGCGTGGCCGTGCGGTCTTCGGTCAGCAGGGCCACCACGCCGGTCACATCGCCTGCCGCAATGATGGGTGCGGCACACAGCACTGCTCGGGGCGAGCCTTCGCAGGGCAGGATGCACTTTTCGGCAATGCCCTCGCTCTGGTACAGCCTGCGGCCATCCATCAGCTTTTCCAGCGGCTGGCTGATGCTGCGGTCGGCCAGCTCCCGCCGGCCAGAGCCGCTCACCGTAAGGATGCGGTCACGGTCGGCCACCAGTGCGGTCAGCGCAAAGCTTTTGCTGAGCACCTCGGTATACTGGGCCGCTACTGCGTTCATCTCGCCAATGGGCGAATACTTTTTAAAGATCACCTCGCCGTCGCCCGTGGTGAAGATCTCCAGCGGGTCGCCGCGGCGGATGCGCTGGGTGCGGCGGATCTCCTTGGGGATCACCACCCGGCCCAGCTCGTCGATGCGGCGCACGATTCCTGTTGCTTTCATGTTTTTGCTCCTCCGTTTCCTTAAAAATGCCTGCAGCACTAGTATCTGTCAGACCGGGCCATTTATACCTGCTGCCCCCGCGCAAAAAGACCTGCACGGAAAGCTGCCTCTTCGTTGCGTTTCCGGCAGGGTTCTGCTACAATGATACAAAAAGCCATTTTCATAAGCACAGCGCCCCGCTTATGAAGACAGATCCTAAAATTCTACTGAGAAAGGCAGGTGTCCGGATGCCGAACATCCTCATTCTGGGCGGCGGTGCCGCCGGTCTTGCAGCCGCGCTGGCGGCGGCACAAAGTGCCCCAGCTGCACAGGTCATTGTGCTGGAGCGCAACCCGAAGCCGGGCAAAAAGCTGCTTGCCACCGGCAATGGCCGTTGCAATCTGGATAACACCGGCATTGCACCGGAGCTGTATTTCACTGCGACCCGGCAGCACTTCGTCCGCTGCTGGATGCCGTAAATACCGCCGACCCGCTGCGCTGGTTCCGTGCGCTGGGGCTTTACACCCGCACCGACGAGGCGGGCCGGGTGTATCCGTACTCCAATCAGGCGGCGGACGTGCTGGCCCTGCTGGAGCACCACCTTGCGCAGCACCATGTGCAGCTGCGCACCGGCTGCACCGTGCGCACCCTGAACCAGAGCCGCAGCGGCTACGCCGTGCAGTTCGAGACGGCAGAGGGCAGCATCGAAACGCTGCGCGCCGATGCCGTCATCTGCGCCATGGGCGGCGAGGCAGGGCCGCAGTTTGGCACCGACGGCTTTGGCACCCGGTTCGCCGCCCAGTGCGGCGGCAGGTGGAGCCGCTGTACCCCTGCCTGACCGCCCTGCAGTGCGCAAAGCCCCGCAAAGCGCTGGCTGGCATCCGTGCCAAGGCAGCAGCATCCCTGCTGGACGGTGCCCGTGTGCTTGCCTGCGAGAACGGCGAGGTACAGTTCACCGATTACGGCCTTTCCGGCATCTGCATCATGCAGCTGTCCGGCCTGCTGGCCCCGGGCCGCGGCCCCAAGGCTCCTGCTGTGGAGCTGGACCTCTTCCCGGCAGTGGACGAAACCGCACTTGCCAGCCTGTTTGCGGCCCACGCCGCCCAGACGGCAGGGGGCAGCGCTGCTGACTTCTGGCTGGGCCTGCTGAACCAGAAGCTGGGCCGTACTGTGTGGTCTGCCGCCGGGCTGCAGGACAGCGACGCGCCTGCCGTGCTCACCGCCGCACAGTGGCAGAAGCTGGCCCACACCGCCAAGCACTGGCGCTTTGAAGGGCTGACCCCCTGCAGCTGGAAGCAGGCCCAGACCACCGGCGGCGGGCTGGCCCTGCGGGAGGTGGATCAGCACTTCCAGTTCAAGGGCTGTCCGGGCCTTTACTTTGTGGGCGAAACGCTGGACTGCGCAGGCAGCTGCGGCGGTTTTAACCTGCACTGGGCGTTCGGCTCCGGCCTTGTGGCCGGGCGCAGCGCTGCAGGCCATGCTGCAGCAGGCCGTGCTCTGCCAAAAGCCTCCGCGCCCGCAAAGAGCAGGAAAAAGCCGCACAGGTAAAAATGAGCTTTAAATTTTCAACAAAAGCTTGACATCTTGTGCAGATCGCATTATCATAAAGACAATAAAAGTTTGTTCAGAGGATTGAGCAGAACAAGCAAGGGGAGAGTCGAAAGGCCCTTTTGTTTGTCCTGCTCTTTTTCTTTTATTCGGCAAACGGAGCGATCAGGAGGTTTTTATGCTGGATGTAGCAATTATCGCTGCGGTGTCATTGGTGCGGCAGCCGCCTATGAGCTGTCCCATTACCCGCTGCAGACCGCCATTTTCGAGGCTGAAAATGACGTGGCAGACTGCACCACCAAGCCAACAGTGCCATTCTGCACGCTGGCTACGACCCCGAACCGGGCACCCGGATGGCGCGGCTCAACGTGGAGGGGTCCGCACTGGCCAAGGAGATCTGCGCCCGGCTGGATGTGCCGTACCTGCAGTGCGGCAGTCTGGTGCTGGCCCTCAGCCCGGAAGAGCTGCCCCACCTGCAGAAACTGTATGAGAACGGCATCGCCAACGGCGTGCCGGGCATCCGGCTGCTTTCCGCAGAGGAAACGCTTGCCATGGAACCGAATCTGGCCCCCACTGTCGTTGGCGCGCTGTATGCGCCCAGCGCCGCCATCGTCAGCCCGTGGGAGTTTGCGCTGGCAATGGCAGAAGTGGCTGTGCGCAACGGCGTGGAGCTGCACCGCAGCTGCCCTGTGACCCGCATCGAAAAAGACCGCCGGCGGCTGGGCGCTGACCACCCCCTCCGGAATTGTGGAAACGCGCTATATCATCAATGCGGCAGGCATCTCGGCGCAGGCCGTGCACGATATGGCCGCACCCCACAAATTTAC
>ENA-OUNI01000644-OUNI01000644.1-human-gut-metagenome-genome-assembly--contig:-NODE-644-length-15782-cov-2.490323_pt1 | contig 15782 bp, 18 predicted proteins | sample MGYA00242499_ERZ504580 | MGnify/ENA primary metagenome ERZ504580 (study PRJEB26092, sample SAMD00036315) | human gut metagenome | host: Homo sapiens | study: EMG produced TPA metagenomics assembly of... | reverse complement strand
CAAAAAAATGCCATATGCCGATCGAAGAAAAAAAATTCTTCTGCATTCAGAACGCGGCGAGATTGTTCCGACACGGGCAATCCTCAAAACGGCTGAACAGATCGAAAAGATCAAAGAAAGCGCCAGATTAAATACCGCTGTACTCGATGAAGTCGCAAAGCACATCCGCATCGGAATGAGCACTGCCGAGATCGACGACATCGTATATACGTTCACGAAAGAACACGGGGGAATCCCCGCGCCGCTTAATTATCAGGGATTTCCGAAAAGTGTCTGCACTTCGCTCAACAACGAAATATGCCACGGTATCCCGGATAAAAATATCATTCTTCAGGACGGCGATATAATCAACGTTGACGTCTCTACAATCTTAAACGGCTACTTTTCCGACGCTCCCGTATGTTTAAGCTCGGAACGGTTTCCGAAAGAGCCGAAAAAATCGTCCGCGTAACAGAGGAATGCGTCAACCTCGGACTTGCGGCCGCAAAACCGTGGGGACATCTCGGTGATATCGCGCATGCGATCAACACTCATGCCCGGGAAAACGGCTATTCTGTCGTAGAAGAGATCGGCGGACACGGAATCGGACTTGAATTCCACGAAGATCCGTTTGTCAGCTATGTCACTCCAAAAGGAAGTGAAATGCTTCTCGTTCCCGGTATGATCTTCACGATCGAACCGATGATCAATGAAGCAGTCCCGACTTCTTCGTTGATGAGGATAACGGTTGGACTGTATACACGATCGACGACGGACTGTCATCCCAGATCGAATACATGGTACTTGTCACAAATGACGGCGTAGAAGTTTTGACGAAATAGTAAATACCGCAGAACAGTAGTCTTCTTTTCTTCTGTTCTGCGGTTCTTTTATTTTCTCGCCGCAAACATCCTGCCTGCGAAAACAAGCAGCAAGATCCCTGCGATAATCATAACAACATACTCTTTCACCCATTGCGGCATTCCCTGATTCTTTTCATCATCGAACGCCTCACCCCCATTTTCTTCCGCCACTTCATACGGAATCCGTTCTCCGCGTACTAAAAGCCTGTGTGTATTCACTCCGTAAGGCGTACAAGTCAGAAGCGTCACATAATCTTTATCGTGATATGTCTGCAGTTGTTCCAATTCTTCCGGCTTAATAACTCTCACCTGATCTACCTTGTAGGCGAGCGTTTTATCAAGGATATGGAGAAAAAAACGATCTCCCTTTTCCAATTCATCTAACCTTGTAAATAATTCCGCGCTTGGAAGACCTCTGTGCGCGCTGATGACCGGATGCCGGTTCACTCCGCCGATCGGAAGAGCGGTCACGTCGACATGTCCCGCGCCTTTTTTCCAAAACTTCTTCACTTGTGCCATGATAGATCGGAAGATCGACTTTGATCTTCGGGATCTTCAGATACCCCATTACGCCGTCTTTGTTTACATTCAGCACACTTTCATAATTATCGGGAAGCGCATATCCTGTTCCCGGAATAAACGGATCATGAACGGGATCACCGAGAAGAGTCTCGTTGTATTCTTCTGCCAGTTCCCACTGTCTTGCCATCTTGTCTTTATCAATTTGTTCTACAGTCTGAGCGTACTCTTCTATGACTTCTTTTTGCTCACGCTGCGCCAGATAGTTGCTTAACGCCGGATAAATGAAAATCCCGACGCCTGCCGCAAATAAAAGCAGGGACGTCAGGAATATGACCGGTGTTAATATCTGCCGCGTTTATTGTGCCGTTTCGGCTTTTTCTTTTTCGCGCATACAGACAAACCCTTTTCTTTCTGTCTTTTTCTTTCTCTATTTGTTTTTCTGCCTTTTCTCTGTTCTGTTTTCCGTTCGGAACTTTTTTCTTTTCTTCCTGAAACTTCCTATCTTCTGCTTCTGCGGATCGCATATGTAAGAAGCATTACCGCTCCTGCCATGATCATAATTCCGCCGATCGTAAAGACTGCCGTTCCGATGCCTCCTGTAATCGGAAGGTTGAAATTACTTTTGCCGTTTGTAAGAACGAAGTTCAACTGCCATGTTTTTTGTGTATCAACAGATGCCGAGTTTGCTTTCACATTCGTTCCTTCTGCTTTTGACTCATCAGCGTACCGTTTACAGCGTCTTTTTCAGACAGCGTGATTGTCGTCTCAGGATTTCTCGGCAAAGTATAACCTGACGGCGCTTTCGTCTCTGTCAATGTATATGTTCCAAGATCAAGACCTGCGATAAGCATTTCTCCATTTCCATCTGTCGTCAGTTTTGCATCTCCGTCTGCTGCCGGATAATACATCTTTCCGCTTTTCGCAAACTTTATTTCTGTATCGCCTTTTTTCAAAGCAAACTCCGCACCTTGAAGCGCCGTATTCTCGTCCTTGTTGTCTACCTTTTTAATCTTTACGCCATACGTATATAACTGACGGTCCACATTGATCTTTTTTTCAACGCCTGTGTATTATAAGAAACGCTGTTGTACTTCAAATACGCTACGTTTTTCAAGTTATCCGGTGTTTCATAAGCTTCTGATACAACTTTTGCCTTATAAGTTACGATAATCTGACTTGCACCGTTGACTGCTGTTTTCAAATTGCCGTAATCTTTGACGCTGTATTCAAATTTTCCTTCTGTTTTTATAAAGTGTTCCGAAAGATCTGTCTGCGCACCTGACGGGTTGATTGCCACTGAATCTTCAACCAACGCTACACCGGATGGAAGAACATCTCCGAAAACAAATGTTTTTACATTTGCACTATCAGGATAAACCGGAATATCAACTGTCAGTTCGTAAGTTACCGTATCTCCGATCGCCGTCGTAGATATTTCTTTTCCGTCTGCATTTTTTACAGTTTTCTTGATCGTCGGGTTTGTTCCCTTTGCGGTAATTGTAATATCTCCGTCTACGATTGCCCATTCTTTTGTATCGTCGCTAAACTTCGGATAAATATGTGTAAATACCGGAGAATAGATCTTGCTTCCGCCTGTCATCAGCAGAAGATATCCGCCCATTGAAAGATTTCCGATCGTCGCTTCCGTCTGACCTTCACCCGGCTGAACGCTTCCTGCCGCTCCCATCTGAATCGTATCTGCCGCGATCGCCGACGACATCTTATCTGCAAATTCTTTTACCTTAACCGCATCCTTATCCGTATCCATTGTTATAAACGCTTCTGTTACGCCGTTGCCGTCCGCTTCAATATAATCTTTAAAGTTTGTTCTGACCCATTCTGCGGCGTTTTTGTTCCACACATAAGCAGGCTCTTTCGGCTGCTGGTTGTCAAAATCAAAATTCACATCGATCACCCGGTACGCCGATGCTGTCCATCCGCTTTCATCTGCCGTAACTTTGATAGAACCTTTCGACTCTGCATCGATCTGCGCCCATGCCGGCATCGTCATCCCGATGACCATGATTACCGCAAGACAGATTCCCAACACTTTTTTCCAAATACCGCTTGCCTTTTTTTCTTTCATTTTTGTTTTCTTGTCCATTAACTTTTTCCTCCTCATATAATCAAGTGTTTTTTATTGAAAATTCAAGGTTTTTCAACCTTTTATATCTCAGTGAATAGGCCTCAGCTACAAGCATTTCCGTGTATCGGGTACTGAAATAGTGATTAATGGGTATACGAAATAAAACGTCATTGTTTTTCGCTTTACTGGCCTTGTGTATACCCTTCCCTCTATGGCAGCTAACCTCCTATATCCACCAGGATCATCTCTGTCTCCAGAGGTCCTAACTTCCTTCGTACTGCCTGCCCATAACCAAGGTGTCAGCTTTGCTCCCTAACGGGGTCATGCCCCATGGAAAATATTCCTGCCGACTACTGGCTCATTCTTTGTATTATTGATTACTGACTCGCTTCCTGTTCCAGCACTGTGTTCAGTGGACGTTATCTGTTACATTCTGCTTATTCGGTGGCTGCCCAGATGACAGCCTCCACTATAGTTACTTGTTTTTCTTACGCAGCCTGCGCATAAGCCGCCGGTCTCCTGATGTCATTGACCATCTTCTTGGGATCATAGCCCACGCCTTTTGTCAGTATGGCATAAAAACACGAAGCAGCTTCGCTGCTATTGCCATAAGTGACTGCATCTTCTTTAATGGATTTAGCCTTCTAGTTGTGTAGTAATTATGGAGTTCCCTAAATTCTGGGTTCTTCGCTACAAGCGACATTGCAACCTCGAAGAGCAGGTATCTAAGTCTCTTTCGACCTCGTCTGCTTATTGTTGTCTTGCCCTTGTGTTTTCCAGAACTATTTTCAACCAGTGCTAAACCTGCAAGTTTCTGCAGTTCTTTCGGGTCATTAAAGCGTCTGATGTCGCCTACCTCTGCAAGAAATCCAGACACTGTCTTGATTCCTACACCTTTGATTTCCAACAGCTTTTCAGCCATTGGAATCTGATTTACCAATCCTTCAATCAGACCCATCACTTCCTGAAGACGTATATTTCTGGATTCATAGTCCTCCAGAAGCATTCGGATTTCCATTCTTGCAGATACTGCACCTTCTTTGCTTCCGACACTGTGCTCAGCAGCTTCGATCAGGGTCTTTGCCCTCGCCTTTCCAACTGCTCTCAACTTTGCATCCCGCCAAATCTGGTTCACTCCATCAATACCCAACGTCAGAATATCTTCTGGGAGTGGTGCTTCCTTTAGAATCAGTATTCCACTTTTGGCATCCGGCTTACCGTATACCGTCTTATATTCAGGAAAATATATATTGAACCAACGATTAATCCTATTTTGAATTCGTGTAAGCTCCGCTTGTAATTGAAATCTGATGTTTGATGCCGTTCTAAGATCAGCATAAACACCGTCTGGCAGGTATGGGATCATGTATCGTCCCTCTCTAACTAATCCTGCAATGACTTTTGGATCCTTACGATCATTCTTTGTCGGATGATTGTCGTCGAGTTCTTTTGATTTCTTCACATGGTGAGGATTTACAAGAACCGGTTTCATTTCATTATCTTGAAGAAACTTTCCAAGATTAAACCAGTAATGACCAGTTGGTTCCATCCCTGGAATCACCTTATCCTTCCCATGCTTTTCTTTGATATCCAGAACCCATGCCTTAAATGTCACGAATCCTGCTTCCGTGTTACTAAATTTGAATGGTTTCTTCGAATACTCGACTCCTCTGTAATCAAAAGCTCTGGCATAATGCGTTTCACTTCCGACATCGATTCCGAGTACCAAAGTTTTTTCTGTAATAGCTTCAATTTTTGCGTTCTGTGTGTTAGACTTCATTGTAGATACCTCTCTGTTCAATAAGATTTTTACTAACCTGCCAGTCAGTAGTCTTATTGTACTCTGAGGTATTTTCAATTTTCAACATCCACATTTTTTATTATACAGGAAGCTCCTAAAAATCATCTGTCAGATAACTATACCACAGGCGAAAGCGGTTTGTCACGGGAGAGTCGACCTGAAGTGCGGTAAAAGTGGATATCTGTATGGCTGAACTGTTAGACAAAAACCGACATTTTACTTGCCCGAATTATAAAAATATAGTAGTATTAATTTTTAAAGGAGAGGAAATTATGTGGTATTGGATTATAGTAGCTTTACTTGTGTCGGGCTGTGCCGCGATGTTGTTTGTATCGTTTTCGGGAATCAAACAGAGCAAAGCGGAGTTGGCGCGGGCAGAAGGAAGAGGAGAAAAAAAAAAACGTCGGGATGAATATGAAGATGAGTATGAGGCGGAAGTCCGCACGCGTTCAAAACGAGAACGAGAGGCGCAAGCGTATGCAAAGGATCAGCGCCCGAAACGTAAGAAACGCCGCTGGAAGATCATTCTGGAAGATATTGACAGTTGGGAAAAATATAGCTTTACATTTTGCGACAGCGTAGGGATCGGCAGAGGAAAGGACGGAAGCATGTATGAGAGATATCTTCCGCTCACTTCTGACGGAAGGATCTCCAAGCTTCATTGTGTAATCATACATAAGAATGACAAATTATATGTAAAAGACGAGGATTCGAGAAACGGTACATATTTAAACGGTGTCCGTATCGACCGGCCGATGGAGATCCAAAGAGACGATATTATCGGAGTCGGGGAGACGCGGCTTGAAGTGCAGAGGATTTTGCGTGAGAGCGATTAAACACAGCATATAGAAAAGAACAGTCCGTTTTGCGGGAAGGCAGACAGTTGCCGCACTGTAAAGCGGGCTGTTTGCCGTATAGGAAGCGGCGCGTTTTTGGCAGTCACATTTTCGGGGAATGAACATATAGTACACATATAATATCAGTTCGGGAGTGAGTGCGATGAACGAAAAACTGCCTTATTATATGGCTTATCCGATGCCCTTTTCTTTTGATGACGAGCGGATCGAGAGAATGGATCTTGAATATTTGAAAAGTATGTATCCGAAGATTCCGAAACGGATTCTTCCGTATGTAGAAGAAGAATGCGACCGTATGGAATACGAAAACAGTATGGTGTACGACGCATATCCTGATAAACTGCAGTTGAAGCTGATGTGCACGCGGGTGTGTGACAATATCAGACGGCATGAACATATTTGCCGGGAAGAGGATGAGAAGGAGGAAGATTTATCCGAAGATGAAGCAATAACTATGGAGAATCTGAGGGATCTTGTGGAGGTAATGCTGTTTCAGGAGTTATACAAACGCCGTTGTGACCACAGAAGATGTTGTCGCAGATTTTTTAAATAAGCGGAACTGTTTTATGCAAGTTTTGTGAGGCGAAGCGGAACTGTTTGGCAAAAAATATGTTTTAGTTGAAAATTACATGAAATATTTGCTTGAATTTTATGTATATTTTACAGAAATTTTTCAAAGAAGCTCTCTTGATTTACTATTAAGATGAAATGTGATAAAATAAATAAGATATAGTAATGTATATTAGGTGGGGAATAAAATAAGGCGGAGAATACATATGAAAAAAAATTTGATTTTTATAGGGATGCCCGCAGTAGGAAAGAGTACGGTCGGCATCGTTGTGGCGAAGCGTCTCGGAATGCAGTTTATCGATACAGATCTGTTGATCCAGGAGCAGGAGAAGAAACTTTTGTGTGAGATTATAGCCGAAGTGGGAGAAGATGGGTTTATTGAGATCGAAAACAGGGTGAATGCAGACGTCGATGCGGAAAACGCGGTCATTTCCCCGGGCGGAAGTGTGATTTATTGCGAAGAGGCGATGAAACATTATAAAAATATCGGAACGGTCGTATATTTGAAAGCGTCTTATCAGACAATAAAAAAGAGAATCCGCAATCCGAAAAAGCGCGGAGTTGTTCTGCGCGACGGACAGACGTTTCGGCAGCTTTATGAAGAGCGCGTGAAGTTCTTTGAAAAATATGCGGATATTACGATCTGTGAAGACGGATGCGAGATCGAAGATACGATAGAAAATGTCCTGGAAGAAGTAAAAAAACTTGACAATGTACAGTGAACAACACTAGAATGATACGTTGACAAAAGTTGGGATTTAAAAAAAGCCGGATATGTGGTAGAATAAAAACGGCAGACTGAAAAGATATTATAAAGAATATAAGATAGAAAAGAGATATAGAAAAAACGTACGGGAAAGTACAAGTATGATAATAAAATCTAAACAGAGGTGTGATATGGAACAATATATCATAAAAGGCGGAAATCCGCTTGTCGGAGAAGTGGAGATCGGCGGCGCGAAAAATGCGGCGCTTGCAATTTTGGCGGCTGCAATCATGACGGATGAGACTGTTCAGATCGATAATCTTCCTGATGTGAATGATGTGAATGTGATGTTGGAAGCGATCGAGGGAATCGGCGCGATGGTGCAGAGGATCGATCGTCATACAGTAAAGATCAACGGAAGTACGATCGGCGATTTTAATATAGAGTATGATTACATTAAGAAGATCAGAGCGTCTTACTATTTGCTGGGAGCTCTTCTCGGGAAATATAAAAGGGCGGAAGTCGCGCTGCCGGGAGGATGCAATATCGGAAGCAGACCGATCGATCAGCATTTGAAAGGATTTCGGGCTCTTGGAGCGGACGTTGATATTGAACACGGCAAGATTGTCGCAGAGGCGGAGAAACTTCGTGGAACGCATTTGTATTTTGATGTTGTGACAGTCGGGGCAACGATCAATGTGATGATGGCGGCTGCTATGTCCGAAGGTCTTACGATCATGGAAAACGTGGCGAAAGAGCCGCATGTTGTTGATGTGGCAAACTTTTTAAACAGCATGGGCGCGAATATCAGAGGCGCAGGTACTGACGTGATCAAGATTCGCGGCGTGAGATGCTTCATAAGACGGAGTATTCCATCATACCGGATCAGATCGAAGCGGGAACATTTATGTTTGCGGCTGCGGCGACAAAAGGAGACGTAACGGTATTGAACGTAATTCCGAAGCATCTTGATGCGACGATCTCTAAATTAGTGGATATCGGATGCGAAGTGGAAGAGTTTGACGATGCGGTTCGCGTTGTTGCAAAGAAGCGTCTGAGGTGTACCCAGGTGAAGACGCTTCCGTATCCGGGATATCCGACGGATATGCAGCCTCAGATCGGGGTGGCGCTCGCTTTGGCAAAGGAACGAGTACGATCACGGAAAGTATTTTTGAGAATCGTTTCAAATATCTCGGTGAACTGGCCCGTATGGGAGCACAGGTAAAAGTGGAAGGCAATTCTGCGACGATTGAAGGCGTTGAGCGGTTTTCGGCTGCTCGTGTGAGCGCGCCGGATCTTCGCGCGGGAGCAGCGCTTTGCATTGCGGGTCTTGCGGCGGAAGGCATTACGATCGTGGATGATATCGTTTATATTCAGAGAGGATATGAGCGGTTTGAAGAGAAACTTAGAGGGCTCGGCGCTATGATCGAGCGTGTATCCAGTGAAAAAGAGATTCAGAAGTTTAAATTGAAAGTTGGTTAAAAAAAGGCAGAACCGAGAAACGGTTCTGCCTTTTGGCTCTTTCGGCGATGGAAGATATAAAAAGAAAAAGTGCGGTTTCCGGGAAGTGGAAAGGAAACTGCACTTTTGGCGTTTTGGATAGTTTTTATCGGATTTTTCGAGTGGACTCCCGTACTTTTAATTCTACAGGGAGAAGGATCTGCTGTTTTAATACGGAGTTGCTTTTGATCTGACGAATCAACACTTCTGCCGCCAGTTTTCCCATTTCGGCAGAAGGAAGCCGGACGGTTGTCAGGGCAGGCGAAAAATTCTTGGAAAGGGAGATGTCATTAAAGCCGACGACACCGATGTCCTGAGGACATTTTAAGTTCAGCTTTTTAAGCTGAGAAAGGATGGCGCTTGCCAGAGAATCCGAACCGGCGAAGATCACTTCGGTTTCGGGATGCTTTGAGAGCAGTTCCTTTACCTGTGCCGCACATACTTTTGAATCCCAGTCGCAGTTATAGATCAGTTCGGGATCGTAAGGAATATTATTTGCCCGAAGCGTTTCACGGAAGATCATCATGCGGCAGCAGGAGTCGAAGTCGGATGGGGCGGATGAGTTGGAAGCGCCGCCGATGTAGGCGATCTTTTTGTAACCGCATTTGATAATGTGGTCGAAGATCAGTTGGTTTGCATATACGGTGTTGTATCCTATATTGCAGTATCCGTCAATATAGTTGTCGACAAATACGATTTTTTTATTGAGCGTTGTAATAAATTCAAGAGTTTCGGGCGGAATTTCCGTAATGATCAGTCCGTCCAGTTCCGAAAGCTGCTTTTTGAGTCCGGGAGTCATATTATGCAGCTGGGAATAGCTTACGATCAGGGAAATAAACGCATTGTGAGATGCGCAGTAAGATTGGATCCCTCCCAGAATATCATTGAAATAAGGATCGGAGTAACTATAAGTAAGAGACATGATGCAGCCGATGTGGAGCTGACTTTTTTTTCCTGTATACTGATAATGAAGTTCCTCTGCTGTTTTCAGAACGCGTTCTCTTGTTTCCTGACTTGCCCGAAAATCGGGATCGTTAGAAAGAATTTTGGAAACAGTAGTAATGGAAACGTTTGCCGCTTTTGCGACTTCTCTAATTGTAGCCATAATATCCCTCCTTGTTTAGTAAACATAGTATCACAAAAAATAGAGAATGTAAACCTAAATTTTATGTAAATTATCAACAAAAAATAAAGTTTAGTAAACAAAATAGGTTAAAATAACTATAAAAGCCAGACAAAAATAAAATAATTTGTTAAAATTACTTGAAAATAAATAAAACAAATATTATTATCTAGATAAACAAAGACAGATTGTTTAGTAAACGGAGGTGCAACATGAAAAAATTTACATTTATAGGAGCAGGATCTTTGGATTTTACAAAAGATCTTGTAAGAGACATTCTTACGTTCGAGGCATTTCGGGATGCGGAACTTATGTTGATGGACATTGATCCGAAACGTCTTGAATATGCGGTAAAAGGAGTACAGAAAATCGTAGATGCCGGAAAATATCCGGCAGTAGTAAAAGGAACGCAGGACCGGAAAGAAGCATTGAAAGATGCGGATGGCGTTCTGATCACGATTTTGCAGGGAGGTGTGGAAGTATGGCGTCATGATATCGAGATTCCGAAGAAATATAATGTAGATATTTGTGTAGGAGATACGCGTGGCCCGTCCGGTATTTTCCGTTTTTTGAGAACGGCTCCGGTGCTTCTCGATATTATAAGAGACTGTGAAGAGGTATGTCCGAACGCGGTAGTTCTCAATTATACGAATCCGATGGCAATGCTCGTAAGTTATCTGCAGTCGATGTCTGACATGAATATTACAGGATTATGTCACAGTGTTCAGGGAACGGCGGAAATGCTTGCAAAATGGATCGGAGCAGAAGAAAAGCAGGTTCGTTATACATGTGCAGGAATCAATCATCAGGCGTTTTATCTTGATTTTGAAGTGGATGGAAAAGATGCTTATCCGGATCTTTATAAAGCAATCGAAAGAGAAGAAGTGGCGGCTGAAGAACCTGTCAGAATCGAAATGTTCAAGAAGCTTGGATATTTTAATACAGAATCGTCGGGACATAATTCGGAATATGTGGCATGGTTTAGAAAACGTCCCGATCTGATCGAAAAATATTGTACTCACGGAACAGGATGGAATCCGGGAGCGTACGGATTTATACTGGATGAGTATTTAGGACGGGAAGATACATGGGAAAAGGAATATACGGACTGGCTTGAAAACGGAGAAGTCGATCTTGAAAGAGGAGAGGAATACGCTTCCAATATTTTCAACGCAGTGTTCGGCGATCACACACCTTACTTCTTTAACGGAAACCTGAAAAACCATGGTTATATTACAAATGTGAAACAAGGCGTATGTGTGGAAGTTCCGACAGTCGCAACAGAAGCGGGAATCGTTCCGATCAAACAGATCACGCTTCCGGATCATCTGGCAGTGCTTGTAAATAATTCGGCGCTGATCGAAGACCTTGCCGTGAAAGCTGCCATTGAAGGCGATCCGAACCTTGTATTCCAGGCTGTTTTGTATGATCCGCTTACAAGCGCGGTCTGCAGCATGGATGAAATCCTGAACATGGTTCAGGAGATGCTTGATAAAAATGCAGAGTATTTGAGTTACTTTAAGTCGTTAAAGATAAATATGGAGGTGCTTCATGAAAAAGAGAATCGTTAGTTTAATATTATGTGGGCTCATGGTATTTTCAGCGGCAGGATGTTCAGGCGGCGGAGAAAATAAAGCAGGAAAAGACGACGTTACACTGACAATGTGGACACATATCAATGAGCCGTGGAATGCGGCATATAAAGATGCGATCAAAGAGTTTGAATCGGAAAATGAAGGCGTTCGGATTAAACTTGAGACGTTCCCATATGATGAGTTTGAATCAAAAGTACAGACCGCTTTGATCGATGGTGAAGGCGGAGCGGATATTTATGAATTGTGGGGAGGCTGGGCATTAGATTTTACTCCTTACGGAACATTGATGGAACTGCCGGAGGAAATGGCAGAAAAAGTGAGAGAAGAAAATTACGAGCCGACATACGGAGCACTTGAGTATGAGGATAAAATGTATGGTATCCCGTTGGAATATAATATCGAGTACGGCGGAATGCTTGTGAACGATACATTGCTCAAGGCGAAGGGGCTTACTGTTCCGAAAACATGGGAAGAACTTCGTAAAACGGCAATCGAAGGAACAGAGCACGACGGCAATATTTTCCAGTGCAAAGGTTTTGATTTTGTGAACTGGGATTCTGTGCCATATTATTTCCTTGCCTTTATCCTTCAGCAGGATGCGGATACATGACGGCGGACGGAAAATTCGACGTGACGACAGATGCGGCTAAGACAGCGTTTAATGAACTTGCGACAATGGTAACAGAAGATAAAGTTACAGATCTTGAAGGACTGACAGGCGGAGCGGATATGGAAGGTTATCAGCAGTTATATGCCGGACGCAACATGATCGTACCGCGCGGACCGTGGACGATCTCCGAAGGAGAACAGTCATTCGGATTAAAACTCGGCACGGATTTTGATTATGCAGCTATGCCGCAGTATGGAAACAATCAGAAATTTGCTTCGGAAAACGGATGGTCGCTGGCGGTAAGTTCCAGTTGTAAAGAACAGGAAATCGCTTTGAAATTCCTTGAATATCTGTATCAGGATGATGTTATGTTAGAGCATAACATACGCTGCACACAGATTCCGGCAAAGAAAAGTCTGGCTCAGAGCGAAGAGTACAAAAAAGAAGTTCCGTACGCGGACGTTCTTGTAGGAATTCTCGATCAGGGACAGTTTATCGGAAACTTTAACACGGATCGTCTGAAAGAAACAATCAACAATACGTTTGTTTCCTATTGTTCCGGGGAATACGGATCGTTGGACGAGGCGATGGAAGATATGAATACGAAACTGAATGGAATACTGGAATAAAATAAAAAGACTGCCGTAAAACGGCAGTCTGACTCACAAGGGGGTGCGTCATGAAAAATAAAAAATTTGTAGGGACGGTCATGGTACCGGCTATGCTGCATATGTTTGTATTTATCGTTATCCCGATCGTGATAGGTCTTGTGATTTCTTTCTTTAACTATAATCCACTCAGTTCAGACAATAAATTTATAGGACTGGAAAACTTTGTAAGGCTTGTTCAAGACGCGGATTTTCGTAAGGCGCTTTTAAATACGCTGTTATTCGTGCTCATCACGGTTACTTTGAATATCGGCATCGCGCTCGTTGTGGCGCAGATGATCTCATGGTTTAAATCAAATAAGGTGAGAAGTTTTTTCCGTATGGTATTTTTCCTGCCGTGTATTGCGCCTATGGTTGCAACATCCGTTGTATTTGCCCGTTCTATCTTCCCGACGACAACAGGATTTCTGAACGTGGCTCTGAACAAGATCGGGATCGACTCGATCAACTGGCTCGGAGATCCGAAAGTAGTGATGATCTCACTTATTATTTATACGATCTGGGTAGACGTCGGTTATAACGTGATCCTGTTTTCGGCAGGTATTGACGGAATTCCTTCTTATGTGTATGAGGCGGCAGATCTGGACGGAGCGAGCGAATGGGTAAAATTCCGCAAGATTACATGGCCTTTGCTCGGAAGAAGCTTTCAGTTTGTCATTGTACAGACGTTGATCTCACATTTTCAGATGTTTGCGCAGTTTGCAGTGCTCATTTTGAAAGACGGCCCTCAGAATTCAGGACTTGTTCTTTCAAGATATATTTACAAGATGGCGTTTGAGTATAAAGACATGGGATATGCATCGGCTGTGTCGCTTGTTCTCTTTGTCATTATTATGACACTGTCATTGATCGAGCAGAAGAAGAGCGCGGTAGACTGGGAGTATTAGGAGGCATATTATGAAAATGTTAAAAGACAAAAAGAACAGAAAACTAAGGATTATTTCATTCGTGATTTTGTTTTTGGCAGCGATCGTGTTTCTTGCGCCGTATTTTTGGATGCTTTCCAATTCCTTTAAATCTACGAAAGAGATTTTGCTGGAGCCTACGAATATGCTGCCGAAGCAGTTTACGCTTGACGGATATGTGAAAGTGATTACAGATTCGCCGTTTTCAGATGGATGGGAAATTCGCTTTTTGTAACGGTTATTGATACGCTTGTCGTTTTGTTTACGAGCTCTTTGATCGGATTTGTGCTGTCGAAATATAAATTCAAACTGAACAAATTTTTGTTTTATGTAATATTGATCACAATGATGATGCCGACGGCGGCAATGATGATCGAACTTTGCTTATATCAAAACTGGGATGGTATGATAAGATCATTTCTCTTGTTGTGCCTACGTTTGTAAATGCATTTGGAATTTTCCTGTGCAAACAGTTTATCGACGATATGCCGAAGGAACTTTTCGAGTGTGCGATGCTTGATAATGCGGGGCCGTTTACGATCTATCGAAAGATCGTGCTTCCGGGAATCCGCCCGGCGCTCGGAAGTCTGACGATCTTTACCTTTTTAGGATTGTGGAATGATTACCAGACGCCGTTGATCTATTTGAACAGCTCGGAAAATATGACTCTGCCTCTTGCAATGTCGTATTTTTCAACTCAGCATTTATCGGATCTTTCGGCGACGATGGCTGCCGCTTCCCTTATTATGATTCCTGCGTCGATCGTATTTATTATATTCCAGAAGCAGTTCATCAAAGGAATTACGATGACCGGAATGAAATAACGAAAAATGTGGAAAAGAAAAAGTTAAAAAAGCAAGAAGTATAAAGATAAAATGTAAATGCTAAGAACATAAAAAGAGGAAAACATAAAAAAGAGAATCAGAAGGGGTGATTCTGTATGGAATTGGAAAAATTTGATCCTGTCTGCGCCGCAGTGCTGAAAAAAACAGAAATTGAAAAACCGGCATATCCGGTGATAGATTTCCATATGCATATGGGAAAAATGCTGTTGGGCGAATCGTATGAAACAAAGTATGACACGAAGGAATATGTCCGGGAACTGCAAGATGCCGGCGTTGTATGCGCTGTGAATATGGATGGATATTTCGGAAAAGATCTGGAAAAGATGCAAAAGAAACAAGAAGGATTCGAGGAAATGTTTTTTAATTTTATGCAGCTTGATTTTTCTGCGTATGATGATCCTGATTTTTTGCGATAAAACGAAAAAGGTAATAGAAGATTCCTGTATGCGCGGATGCCGGGGGATCAAATTATGGAAAGATCTTTCGCTGTGGGAGCGGGATAAATACGGCAGGCCGATCCGTACAGATGATCCTCGTTTTGATATCATCTATGATACGGCGGCGAAACTGCACATTCCGGTGCTGATGCATGTAGCTGATCCGGCGGCGTTTTTTACTCCGAAAAGTGAAAAAATGAACGATGGGAAGAGCTTGATGTCTGTCCGGAATGGGATTTTTCAGATCATGAAAAGTATATGAGTTTTGAAGAACTTATGGAAATGCAAGAGAATACGGTACGCAGTCATCCGGAAACGACGTTTGTGATCGCTCATGTCGGAAGTTACGCGGAGAATCTGGAATGGGTAAGCGGGCAGCTGGAAAAATATCCGAATATGTATATAGATGTTGCGGCCCGGCTGGCGGAGCTGGGAAGAGTTCCGTACAGTGCGAAGAAGTTTTTTGTGAAGCATCAGGATCGGATCTTGTTCGGTACGGATTGTACGCCGCTTGGTATGGGATATCATAAGATTTATTATCGTTTCTTCGAGACAAAAGACGAGTATTTTCCGTATCAGCGAAGGAGAACTTCCGGGACAGGGAAGATGGGCAATCTACGGAATCGGACTGGAAGATGAGTCTTGAAAATGAATATATTAATAAAATGATCATAGTAAAGTTCTTTTCTCTTGAAATGTAAACCCGCTTTTGAGG
>ENA-OUNI01000643-OUNI01000643.1-human-gut-metagenome-genome-assembly--contig:-NODE-643-length-15788-cov-2.606730_pt1 | contig 15788 bp, 15 predicted proteins | sample MGYA00242499_ERZ504580 | MGnify/ENA primary metagenome ERZ504580 (study PRJEB26092, sample SAMD00036315) | human gut metagenome | host: Homo sapiens | study: EMG produced TPA metagenomics assembly of... | reverse complement strand
ATGTTTTTGTTGCGGTCGATTTCGATTCGCAGCAGGTCATCAGGTTTAATACACTCGGTTCGTTGCATGCCGAAAGTTCCATTTGTCGGTGATTATGAAATCCTTTTTCCTGTGCAGCGTATAGTTGCGAATCCAGCTTTTTACATTTGCTTCCTGCGGATAGGCACGGGCAATGTCCACCTGGTAGGATACGGTTTTGGCGGTGGCTTTGTATTGCTGGCTGTGTGCGGCAAACTCCCGGCCGTTCTTCTGCGGGGTTCCGTTGATGAGGGGCAGGTTGTGATAATCGGACTGCATGGTCCATATCGTGTACCGTTCCGGTCCGAAGGTCTGTCGGGTATAAGTACCTACGCCTGCATCGATAAGCACCGGCAGGGCATTGTAGTAAAGGATGCACGACCCCACATCGTTATGGTTATGGCTTTCCTGATTGTTTCCGCCTTTCGCTGCGAAGAAGAAGCCGTCGCTTTTGCCTTCGGTGTCGCGTGCCACGCAGATTTGGGTGTCTTTAAACCAATAAGTGCCGGTTAGCGGTTCGCCTTGCGGATGGCCGACGATGTCTTTGTACATAAAAAGCTCGTCCAATGCAGAAGCGAAGTATCCGTTTACCCCGTCCTTGAAACTTTGGTTTTGCTGTGCCATGAATGAGGCGAATTTCATCATGGCGGGGTCTCCGGTCAGTTCTCCGTACCGGTAGAGGATACCCGGGCTTGGACTTACTTTGGGTGCGGAGTCGGCGAAGTTTACAAAATAGTTGCCGCCGATGTGTACCCGGTAAATGTATTGCGCCATATTGCGCAAGAGGGGAGAGCTGAATATGCTCACCTTGTTTCCGGTTACTTTAGCCAGCAAATCCAGAAACTTCAGGGCATAGCCGGAAGCCCCGCTCCAATAGGTGGGACCCTCGTCGCAGGCTCCGTCCTCGTGATACATGCTGAAAAAGAAATCAGTGGATTTCATCAGTTTCCAGACTCCTTGCCGTACACGTTCCGGGTCTTTCTCTATCAGCATCAGGGCTTGCAGCACGTTGTAGTTAATCCACGGATTCCAGTTATTTACCTGCTGGCCGCCGAATCCCATCCACCAGTAATCATCCCGTGCGAAGTAGGGTTTATCAGGTTTCTGTTGACTTCCTCGATAATCCGTTCGTTAATCAGCGGGCTTACCTTGTCGAATTCGTCTTTCAGGAAATAGTAAGTCCATGCCATTTGCGCGCCGATGTCGGCCACTACCAGTTCGATGGTCGGTTCATGCCTGTCGGGCAGTCCGGAGCGGTCTTTCTGAAAGCCGAGATGTGCCGAGTGTATCCAGGATGTCTCGCACAGAAACCATACACCGTCTATGATGGCATCCATAAATCTGCCTTGTCCCTCTACCAGTTCTGCGAGGGTCAAGGCTTGCAGGGCTTTGTGGTTGGCGCGTCCGGTGCGGATTTCGCCGGTGCGCTTAAAGGCAAGGTAGTCGGAGGCAAGATCCGGTTTCCATTCGTGTTTCAGGGCGCGTTCGCCGTTCCTGATGATAAGCTCCCTCATTTCGGGGGCTGTTTTCTCTTTCCAGGATTTCCGGTCGGTATAGGCGGGATAGTCCACCCAGCTTTGCCGGTAGCGGAGTACATTGCCCAATTCCTCGTAAGAAACGGTCTGTTCAAGAAGATGCCTTTCGGTTGCGTGGGCGGGAAAATTGATACAGACAGTTGCGATACATACTGAACTTGCCAGTAACAGGCTTTTTATTTTTGACATTTGCGGAATGTATTCTTTACCCTTTATTTTTCAAATCGATGTATCTTTTTAATGCTTCCATATAGTAGTAATCCGCGTAGTTCAGCGGTACGTCTATTTCAGAGCCATGCGGCAGTGAGCCGGTGGAATGCATCAGCACGTAACTTGATTGCTGCCTTTGGCTGCCAGATATTTCGTGCCGGACAAGTTTTTCAGGATTGTTTCGGCATAGTCGGAATATTTTTTGCCGTCGGGTACAAATGTACTGAGCTCCAGGAAGGCAGATGCCGTGACAGCTGCGGCAGACGCATCACGCGGAGTCTTTTCACCTGCCGGGGCATCATAATCCCAGTAAGGAATCAGGTCGTCCGTCTTTACACGTTCCATAATCATGTCTGCAATGTGAACGGCTTCCTGCAGGAAAGCCGTGTCCCGGGTTTCGCGATAGCAGGAAGTGTAGCCGTATACTCCCCACGCTTGGCCGCGCGACCAGGCCGATTCTGCATTTTTACCCTGGTGTGTCTGTTTGATTTCCACGCTTCCGTCATTGTTATAGCTGACCACGTGATAGGAGGTGTAGTCCGGACGGAAGTGGTTTTTCATAGTGGTTTGTGCATGCCTTACAGCCACATTCTTATACTTCTCATCTCCTGTCAGCTTATATACGTTGAACAGCAGGTCCAGGTTCATCATATTGTCAATGATTACGGGGAAGTTCCACGCACCGAAGTCCCACGAGCGTATACAACCGATTTCCGGGTTGAAACGGGCGCACAGATTATCCGCTGTTTCTACGAGTACGGCTTTAATGGTGTCGTTAGGGGCGAGGCGGAGGGCATTGCCATAGCTGCAATTCATCATGAAGCCCACGTCATGGGTACCTTTCAGCTCACGTATCGGATTCAGGATGTTGGTATATTCGATGGCGCGTTTTTTCAACTCTTCATCGCCGGTCAGTTCATAGGCATACCAAAGGCTTCCGGGGAAGAACCCGCTGGTCCAGTCGGCAATGCCGCAAAGACGTTTTTGTCCTAATTGCAGGGCTTCGGGGTTGGGGTGTAAAGAGTCGATGTATGCTTTGTTCTCGCGCTGCAACTGAGCATCGAGAAAGTTTACATCATAGCCGGAATGTATGGAACGTGGGAACTTGTTTGTTCCGGAGAGTTCCTCGGCGGTTGATTTCACTGATAGGAAGCGGCATCGAGTGCGTTGCTTATCCAGGCTTCTTTCTGGACCGGAGTGTTTTTGCAGCCTGTCATGCCTATGAGCAGAGCGGTTGCAAGCAACAGAGAGTTTCTTTTCATGTCAGTAAGTATTTAGTGATTTTTGTTCACCGGCAAAAATATGGATATTCGTGAAATATCCTGTGCAGGATTGTTGAAAGGTGTTTGGGTGTAGTTTAAAGGTATGTTACTTTTGTCGAATACTGTTTTAATTCTGTATTTTCTTGGGTGGAAGCCTTACATTTACCCCTTCAGGCTTTTTACCTGAAAGCCTGTAAATAGTGTGTGGTTTTCCAATAGGCGGAGTCCGAAATATCCGTCTCCCTCATTCTCTTTAACCGGCAGTCGGAACAACTCTTCGCCGTTGACACTGTAAGTTGTGATTCCTTTTTCCACACGGATTTTGATGTCGTACCATTTATTGGGAATCAGCAAGTGCGCCTTGTCCGTATACTCTTTGATTACGGGGCGGGCTATGGCATCACTGGTATCCGCCGCTTTGGCAAAGTACTGGCGGAAGCGGGTAGTGGAGTTGTGGTTTCCGCCATATCCCACATAAAACAGGCTTAGCGTTTTATAACGTTGGAAAATTCCGTTTCGCCATTCGCTGCGTGCGAAGAGATTGTCGGGGTATTCCGGGTCATTGGCGCCCCAAAAGCAGTTCAGGTCGCTAAGTCGGTCGTATTTTCCGCCTTGCATCAGCATCTTCACACGATAGCCGATTTCATAATCACCGGTAAGGCGTTGGTTGTACCAAAGTGTGAGACCGTCGGGTGCGGTAATTTCCAGCGTATCGCTTGATACAAGGATTTTTACTTTTCCGGAGTGGTCTTCGATGGTCCAGTTCTTTAAAACGACCTGTGCCTGAACCGCGAAAGGAAGTAACATCAGTACACTTCCCAATAGCAATTTGTGAAAGGAGCTTTTTGTCATAAATATTACTTTAGTTTACAGTTGATATTCAGATAGTAGTTTTTGCTGTTGTGGCAAAGGTAACCAAATATTTATAAAGTAGAGCCCGGTTGTGTTGGAAGGATTTTATGTGTTATATTTTATTGTGCGTTGCATTGGATAGTTGTTTTTATCTGCAATAGTAAAAACGGATATTTGGTTATCACTCATCACTTGCGTGATAATGTGTTGAATAATAGTGCTTTATTGCATGCCGATAACAGCTTTTGTGGTGATGACCAAATTCCGGTCATCACCACAAAGTAAAATATCAGGATTTTATAATTCGATATACAACTCCTTTTGAGTATGCCTGCTTTCCAGGTTATTCTTCTTCAAGATACGTCCGAAATGCTTTGCGTGCCCGTCTGTCAGCTTTATGTCACTGTTTTTTGCATGCAGAATTTCCAAAATCTGTATCGGCGACATCCACTCTCCCTCTTCCCCTTCTTGTGGTAAACGGAAATGACAATGGAACAATTGTTCAATCGGGCTGATTTGCTCGAATTCCCGGTTATTTTCTTTCAGAACGGCTTCATCCTTGTCATTAAACCAATATCTTTCGCCGCTGCGTATCGCTTGCATGGCTTGTGCATACAACTGGCGGTAGTTTATCGTCACGTTCGTATCGATGGGGGCAGTCACTTCCACACATACAAAACGGCGGCTGCCGCTGCTGTCTGTCAGTAGGTCTTTGTGGTTGCTCGTCCCGATGAACGAGGCATACCGCCTTATCTCCTGAATGCTGCTTCCATAGGGCTTGCGCAGGTTGGCAACGGGTTTTTGCAGAAGGTGTTTCAGAAAGCCTTGCTGATGGATGCTCACCTGGTCGAACTCGTCGATATTCACCAGCAGAAAGCGCCCCAAGTACATTTCCGCATCGCGTTTACTGCCGAAATCCAGACTGTCGGTATAGCCGAAGCGGAGTTCGGGAGGAAGGATAATACGGCAGAAGGTGGACTTGCGGTAACCCTGTGCACCTATCAGCAGCGGTGATGTGCTGTTGGCGTGCATCCTGTTGCCCAGTCCGCGCCAATGCGCCACCATGTTCAGAAACCAACGGTAGAACAGCTCGCGCCAATACGGATTGTTGCAGGGAACAAGTCCGGCAAGCGCACGGATGCGGTCTTTGCCGTCCCAGCGGCCTACGCCGCACAGGTATTCTTCCACCGGATTGTACAGCGGCACACGGTTAGAGGTCAGGTAGCGGTTCACGTCTCTGTCCCACACACGCAATCCCTCTTGCAGGCATCCATAGCCACGCTGTTGCGCGCTCGCTGGTCCATTACATGAAAATAGAAGTGGATGGAGTCGCGTTGGCGGTATTCCAAATCACCCATCAGCTGGTTGTACCGGAATTCGTAACGGCGTTCCATGAACTCGTTCAGTTTCAGCATCGTATCCTGTTCGGGAGTCAGCACGGATTTTCTGCCGAATCCCCGGCACTCGCGGTAGAGATTGTGCAGTGCGGTACGCACCGTCTGTTCGTCTGCCTGCCGTCGGTAGTGCATCATTACCTGCCGGACGGCTTCTTCTTCGGGGATGCCGCTTTTGAAGCATTGCTCGCCTATGGGGATGAGCAGCGGGTGAAAATCATCCCGGTCGCGCTGCCAGTCTTCCACCTCGTCCAGTGCACGGCCCAGAGCTGCCTCAAACAGCAGGGTGAAAGTCTGCGAGGAGTCGAATCCCGGCTGTAACCGCTTTAAAGGGTTGTTTTCCGCCAATTTTCGTTGGCTGAATGTCCGCTCGCCGGGCATCGTCACGGGTTGTTCGAGACAGAAAGGCACGGCATCGGGAGCAAAGTAAGGCGTTTCGTCCAGCGTCATGCGGAAAGTATCGGCAGGCGAGGGCTCTTTCAACGTTACGGGAAACGGAAGCAGGGTTGGTAACATTGTACCGCCATGCGGTAGGCATGCGCATGGAACAGGCTGATTTCTTCTTCCCGCTGCGGAAGTTTGCCGTTCGGTAAGGCAAACAGCGCCCATATCTTCACGCTCCGTCCGCTGCTTCCTGCGAAAGCCGCATAGGTTTGGGGAAGGAGCGCCGCCTGTTCTTTTACCAGTTCCGCTTCGGACATGCCGGACAGTCCGCCCACTTCCAGCAGTACGATACCGTTGTAGCGTTTCATCCGCCGTTCGCCCTCGCGGTTGCGTCCGTACTCCGTAGCGGGGCATATGCGGGGGAGCTTGTCGATATGTCCGTAGGTTCCTCCGCTGCCATGGCTTGTATATTCGAGCATGGTTCGTAATGCACTGACATGTCCGGGCTTGGTTTCCGACTTGATTCTGGTAATAAATGCGGCTGTATCGCAGGTACTGATACTTTCCGTGCCCGCGTCACGGTTTTCCTTGATAAAGGTTATTCTCATCCGGTGTTGGTTGTTTGGAAAAATTTAGTGGAGATAAGAGCGTTTCTCTTAGACTCTGCAAGATACGCATAAAATGGGCCGGAAGCAAGCAAATCCGCCCTTTTGTTTTAAGATTTTTGCCAGCATTTATCTCCGGAAATAAATGGAAATAATCGGAAAACAAACCGTTGAAAACTTGACTTTTCCTGATGGATTTTGTATCTTTACAAGGTGTAAAACCCCGTTTTGCAATTGCGGGCCGAAGAGCTTCATATGCGGGCCCCACAGCCCGCAGCCGGCAACCGCCGGGCCTGCAACTGCAAAACGGGGTTTTACTGTAAGCATAATGGCATTTTGCATGGTCCGGACAAATAAAAACAACGAAGCAAAGCGTTGTTTATCTTCCGGCTTTTCCCGAACGGACCGCGGAGAATATCCGAATTTATGCGGCCGAATGGCGTAAGCTACCGATACAACAGGATTTTCAATTATTACATAACTAAAAAAACAGAACGACAATGGCAGCAGAGTATGATTTCCAAAGAAAGCCCAACCCGAAAGGAGACGGCGAATTACAACCCATGTATCCCCGCATCGTGAACAAGGACTATCACCGGCAAACGTCTGGTCAGCGATATTTCACAGGCAACCAGTTTTACTCCCGGAGACGTCGAGGGAGTGCTTGCTGCATTGGAAAGCCGCATCTCCTATTACCTTTCCGAAGGGCATCATGTACAGTTGGGCAATATGGGACATTTCTCGGCGGGACTGACAGCGCGTCCCGTCATGGACAAGAAGGAAATCCATGCGCAGACGATATTTTTCGGCAAGGTGCATTTCCGCGTATCGCCCGGCTTCCGGAAACAGTGTGCCGGATTTGTGGAACGTGTAAGGGCAGGGTATGGCTTCCGGCACAGTGAGGATATCAGCGGTGCGGAACGTTACCGCAGACTATGCGCGTTTTTGGATGCAAATCCTTTCATTACGCGCAAGGATTACAGCGGAATTACGGGACTTTTTGAAGAACAAGGCGTTGAATGACCTCAATTTACTGGTGGAGAAAGGTATTTTAACAACATTGGGGCAAGGGTCGCATAAAGTGTATGTAAGGGTTGTAAATCAGTGTGTTGCAGAGTAAGATATAACGGAATGTACCTTAAAAACAGTGACGACCGGATATTGGTCGTCACTGTTATAATGTTCTTTTTACTACGTCAATTGTCCTATAATCAGTAGGTTAATGTAGGTAGTGATGAGTGATGACAAATATTCATAATCTAACTAAAGAATTTAAATAGCGCTTAGTAGTAGATGTACTTTTCCCTATCAATTTAGCTATCTTAGACGAATTAAGTCCCGGATATTGATTGATGATATCTAAGACTTCCTGCTCTTTGGAATTTACAGTATCATTTACGGTATCATTTACAGTATCATTTGTTCTATATAACTTCATCAAGCTTTATTTTATTTGTCTTTAACCGTATCATTGGGCTATATTCAAATTGCCTTTTGCAAAATTAGTGATATTGGATAACGGAACAAATAAAAAAATAAGCGATTTTTCCTTATCAATCAAGCTATTATCTCTGTCTTACAAGGACGATTCTTTGGATGTTTTTCATACGGAATCTATGATAGTAATAACAATTTGTTTTTGTGTTTGCTAAATTAGGTTCTTTCCCGCTCAATCGCTTTTTAGTGTGTGTTGTAATTCTACAGTATCGTTGATTTGGCTTTTAGTTCTGTTCAGTTTTCTTATATTTTTGTAGAAAAAGTATGGGACAGGTATATAAAAACAGCCTGGGATTACGCTGAATACGTAAATTCCAGCTGTTTTACGGGTATTTGCGGGGGCTTGCTTACCGATTGTTTTTCATTCCGCTAAAGCCGCCCTTCTATTTCAGTCCGAAATAATTTTCTCCTTCTCCGCCGACAGGACTTATAACGGGAATATTTCCTCCTGCGGCAGTCAGGATTACGCTTTCTCCCTTCTTTAAATCCAATAGGTACTCACCCTCTTTTTGCAGGGTCAATGTGGCATTGCCTGCCTTTACAACCGGATTTGCCATATCGGTGCGTAGGATACACGGTTCTCCGGCAAGGCTTTTGATACGGATGAAGCTTGTCTTTCCGCCTTTCCGCACAGCGGATACGAGGAAAGCGCCTTCGGTTCTCAGGTCCTTGAACTGTACATCTTTCCATTGGGAAGGTACGGCAGGGAACACACGTATCTTTCCGCCCCAGCTTTGCAGCAGCATATCGTGTATGCATTGTGCGCCCGACAACGGGGTCTCGATAACCGGTCCACTTTCCATATACATGGTGTTGGGGCGCAGGGTGCGGGCAAACAGGCCGTTGAGTTTCTCCAGCGCCTTGTCTCCCTCGCCGAATGCTGAATACAGCGAAGAAGCCCCCGTATAAGTATATCCAAGGATATTGCCCGGCAGGCTGTGCCAGTGCTCTACGGATTTTTCCATAAGTTCCTTGCTGCCGTTCTGCTCGGCATTCAACAGGTAGAGCGGATAGAACATCAGCAGGTGTGAGTAGTGGCGGTGCGAGCGGCTGAAAGGTACATCCTTGCCTATCATCATGCCGTTTTCGTCCTGCGGGTAGTCGGTCAGGTGTTCTGCAACTTGTTTCCAGCGGGGTATCAGCTCGTCATCGACAGATAGAATCCTGCTTGCCTCGAGCAATGTATTGCATCCCCAGCGCAACAGGGCGATGTCGTAGTTGCAGTCTTCGGCAGTACCGTACTCCGGAGAATAGGTTCTTTTCAAATGAAGTTTGCCCGATTTGTCTTCTGTCAGGAAAGGCAGATAGAAATTGACGGCCCGTCTCAGTGTAGGGTACAGGGTATTCCTCAATATCGATTCGTCCATGCTGAAGCGGTATTGCAGCCAGAGGTTATGGCAAATCCACGTCAGGTTGCTACCTGGGCTTTCTTTTCGGTTCCGGGAACATTCACCGTTGCTCCCGTCAGTAAAGTCGGTGGCTACGGGCAGTGCGGCGGCATCTTTCCGGTAGGGTTCGGGAACGTTGTTTATCAGGTTATCCAGATTGTTTCCTATCGCATCCACCAGCGGCATGCCCAGTTCCAGCCGGTTGGATGGGTATACGGACCAGTAGCTCAGTTGCACATTCAGGTTCCACCAGGCATTGGGCCAGGGAGTCAGCACTTGCCAGGGACCGCTGTTGTCGAGCAGTCCGCCGCCGGTGCGGGTGGCCGATGCCAGCTTGTACATCTGCGCCCAGTAGAAATTCTCCATCTTCTTGTCGGGAAGGCTCACGAAACTTTGCGGATAGTAGTTATGCCACCATTCCCGGTGTACTTTCCGGAGCACGGGCAGGTCGGCTTCCTGCAGGCTTGCCAGTGCCGTTTCCGCCTTTTGCAAAGCCTCTGTTCCGGGAAAGGAATGTGCGTTGCTTACGATAAGCGTGCTTGTATTCTCTTTCCTTATCTCTTTCCAGGCTGTGGCAGTACCGCCGCCGGCAAGCAGGGGCTGCCAGCAGAGGTTCAGCCCATTGCGTGCGGACAGTTGCGGGGCGGGATTGGACACATAGTCTTTTTTGAGGTGGTTCTTGTTACCCTTCCGGATTGCATTCAACTGCCTCGGCGAATCCGTGTTTTCCGGATAGAATTTCCAGGTGAACTCCTTTTCGCCTGCCGTAGCTTCGGCTTCGACCAGGATATAGGGACTCTCGGAAGTGACACAGGCTCTTAGCTTTATCTCTCCCCGGGTGGTACGGATACACCCGGTGGTTTCAGCGTTCCATAAGTCCAGCCTCAGGTCGCCGGATTTTATTTCTCCCACGGGATGCAGGAGAAAATAACCGATAAGCAGCCGGCCTCTTCCATAGATGCTCGCATCGTCTGTGCGGTGGTCGTGTACCATGCTGTTGCCTACATCTACCCGTATGGCGTTTTTTCCGGGCTCTTTGCAGATATAGGAACCCATGCTGCCGTTTCCCATGAAGGGGGCTTCGTACCAGGTTTGGGGCAGGCGGGTCCAGGTCATGTCTTGCCGGGACATGAAACTTTTCCAGTCTGTCTGGCTGTAACAGCCGGCTGTCAGGTACCAGATTGCGATTGTGAGCAGTAGCAGTTTCTTCATGTGTCCGTATATGTTTTCTTGCTGTTAGATTTCCAGTTCGGGAACTTCGTCTTTCAACTCGGTCTTTTTGCCGTTATCGTGTATCACGGTTGCACCGTAATCCTTGTAACTGACGCTTGCATCGCAGTCTTTGCGCGTGTTGCGTACCTCGAAAGAAGGCTTTCCGGCGGTGGATATGTTTGCTTTGATATTCCAGTCACCGATTTGGATACTACCGTCTTTCAGTTTGCGGGGAGCGGCTTGTGCGTTTTCCGCATCATTTTCTTTGGCATGTGTGTACACAATTGTAGCGAAGCGGTACACTTTCTGCTTGTCCGATGTTGCGGTGAAGTGCCAGTGGTTGGGATAGGGTGCGAAGTGTCCTTTCTCATCGGCACGCAGCCAGTTGACGGCAGGTACGAAGAACCGGGAGGTCGTATCCGTCTCCAGCGTTCCGGAGGAGAAGAGATAGGCATCGGAAGCACCGTCCTTGCTGGTGGCCCGTATGTGTACGTATTCCCGGGTCTTGTCCACATTCATAGGGTTGGTAACCGTATGTAGCTGGTAGCTCCAGGTCACGGGCTCTTCGGCTTCCAGCTCGTCGTATATAAAGGAATAACCGCTTTTGCCTAAGGTTACGATGTGGCGGCGGAAGATTTTCAGGCCGGTATCGTCCCAACCGTTTTCAGGAGAAAATTCCAGGTTGCTCTGTTTGCCGCGCAGCAGCCAGAGCGGAGAGATAACCTTTCCGTAAGCATTGGAAGCATCGCCTGCCACATAGCTGATATTGTCGCTGACATAGTAACGGGGAATCCAGCCGTAACCTTCCGTTCCGATGCGTTGTCCCATGCCGTTCACCAGAATGGTGTTGTGGGCGCGGGTGGCGCGGTGGCAGTAAACGCCGTGTATGTCGGTAAAGCTGGTATGGTGTCCGCTACTGTAAAAGAGCGACTGGCCGTTCCAAAAAGTATTGAAAGCATTCTGGTTGGCTATGGCGTGCGAGGTACTGCCGTAAGGACTGCTGCGGAAGCTGAGCATGGCGCTTTTGCGGGTATCGTCCAGGTTGGTGGAGAACGAGGCCAGTCCGCTCTGCGGGAATACATGTCCCATGGGAAGGTCTTTCAAACCCGGCCCGTCCGGCAAGGGCTTGTCGCATTGCAGGCGGAACCATGCGAGACCGCCGGCTTTCGAGGTGCTTCCCTGTTCGAGTATGTCGGGCTGGCGGGCGCTGATGTGGCGCACGTAATCTGCGGCAAATGTATTGCCGGTCATACGCGCCAGAGCATCGGCGTAGCCAACACGCGTACCGCTCGGGGTAAGTATCTTCTGGTGCGAGCTGCCGTTGCCGCCCGATTTGGAGAATGGCGGCTGCTGGTAGATGACGTACAGGGCATTTCCCTGATACCAGGGGTCGGAGAAATAGTTGAAGCCGGTGAGGCGGGTATAGAAATAGGGCACTTCTACAAGTGTACGGATGTTGACGTGGAAGTAGGAGTCGCCGTTGTGCCAGGCTCCGTCCTTGTTCAGACCGGGGAAGCGGGCGAGCCACAGGTTATAGCAATAGTCCGTCCACGCATCGGCTTCGGGCAGTTCACCGTAAACGGTAAAGGCTGCATGGTGAGGATGCGGAAAGTCATCTGCCACACATGGTTGTCGGCGATGTGGTTTTCCAGGCGGTTGATATTGTGCATGTACATGCTGTTGCCGAATTCTTTTATTTCGTTCAGCAGGAACTTGCGCGTGGCATCGTCCAGAACATCGTACAGTGCGTCGTATGCCATGGAGCAGAGCGAGAGCAGGGTGGCTTCGTTGAAGTCGCCCACCACGTTTTTGTTGTCTCCCCAGGTGGCCATCTCCTTGACGCGCTTCACGGCTTCGTCGGCATAGCGGCGGTCTTTGGTGAGCAGGTAGGCGCGGATAAGTACGTCGGTATTCGCTTCTTCGCTGTCGATGATGCGGCGGCTTTCGCGGGTGAGCATGGCATTTTTCTGCATCTCGTTGGCGAGCCCTTTTGCCAGGTCCGAGTTAATGTCGTTTACCGACTTCATCGGGGTGGCAAGTACTTTGTCGGCACGTTTGAGGTAAGTCTTGCGTTCGGTTTTGCCCTCGCTGCGCTTTATGAAACCGTCCCATTCGTCCCTGTCGAGCCATACGCGGGGGTGATGGCAGGCAGGTTCTTAAGTACGGCATCCAGTGCGGGCGGGCAGAACTTCCGGGGATTGTTCTTTACCGTAAATTGCAGCGTATCGCTCCATTCGGTCTTTCCGTCCGTAACATAGCCGTATTGCCAGTACCATGTGCCTGGAGCCAAATCCTGTTTGGGGTTGAAGAACGGCCAGCGCGTCTCGGCTTGTACGGTCGTTTCCGGCTTGAATGCCGGAGTTTGCGAGTAGCGCAGGAAGTAGCGTAGCTGCTTTTGTCTGTTTCTTTTTTGGGGGTGTTCTCTTCCGCACCGTCCAGTCCGCTTCGCAGGATGTTGAGGCCTGCCGGCAGCGGCCATTGGAAGGACACGGCACGGTCGCTGATTTCAGCGCCGTCCAGCGGCGAGGGAGTTGCACGCATTTCGTGCATCAGCGTTGTGCCGGTGAGCCTGATGGTGCTTCTCCGGCCGTTTGCGCCTGTGCAGTGGCTGCAAGACTGAAGAAAATGATGGTGGATACTATTTTGTTCATATACAGCGTTATATAAGTTTATTTGTTCCTGGTCTGATGGCGGATTAATGTTTGGTTGCTTTTGTGAGCACCTTTCCCGGTACGTCGTGCAATTTGGGACGCGTCGGTCTGATTTTATGGCTATTCATGAATTTCTCAAGAATATCACGATGTTCCTGCGCCACTTTCGTATAGGCGTTCTCCATCATCAGGTTTCTTGTCTCGCCCCGGTCGTTCTGCATGTCGAACAATTGTTCGCGGTGTCTTCCTTTGTCGTACAATACATATTTGTAGCGTGCGGTGCGTACCATCCAGCCCCGTGTCTTGCTGCCGTCGAATTGTGTTTCGGTAATGACATACTCCTGGTGGGGAGCTTGCGGATTGCCTTCTTCGGCTATTTTGCGGAACGACTTTCCGTCAGCGTCTTCCGGCAGTTTGGCGCCTGCCCAGTCGCAAACGGTAGCGAAGAAGTCTACACCATTACTGATAAGCTGCGGCAGCTTCGTGCCGGCATGTTTCTTGCCGGGCAGGGTTACGATGAACGGGATGTTTACCACTTCCTCGTACAGGGCCGATTTCTGGTTCCAGTGGTGGGCGCCTATTCCGTCTCCGTGGTCGCTGGAGAAGATAACGACGGTATTCTCCCACAAGTTATTCTTGTCGATGGCGTCTACAATCTTGCCGATTTCACGGTCTACTTTCTCTACGAGACGGTAGTATGTGTAGCGGTACATGCGCCAGTCTTCGGGGGTGAAAGTGGCGGTGGGGTAGACGTTGAAATTGTTTTCCCTTTCTTTCTCGATGACATCGGCATCGTATGGGTTCTTGGCAAAGTTAGGGGGAAGTCCCGGACAATTGCGTATTTCGGGTATGTCCAGGTTGCCGTAAGGGAGATTCTGGCTGCGTGCATATTCGCAGATATTATGCGGATTGTCATAAGAAGCTACCAGGAAGAAAGGCTTGTCGTGTTTGCGCGAAAGGAATTCCACACATGCCTCTGCCAGTCCGTCATCACTGTGTTTGTAAATTTGGTCGAATCCTCGCACTTTATCCGGAATATCGAGTTCGGGCACATGCCATTTGCCGCCGTAGGCGCATTCGTATCCTGCATTTTTTACCAGTGTGCCCAGGGTTCGCGTCTGGAGTGATTCTTGTAGCGGAGCACCGTTGACCAACAGTCCTGCTGTGCCTGGGTAGCATCCTGTAAACATGGCGCCGCGTGAAGGGCCGCTGAGCGGTGCGGCACAGTAAGCATTCTGGAACATGATACCGGCGGCAGCCAGTCTGTCCAGATTGGGCGTGTGCAAGTCCGGGTTTCCGGCGCAGCTCATGGCGTTTGCCGTATGCTGGTCGGTAAAGATGTAGATGATGTTGGGACGTTCGGCAGCGTGTGCCATTGACGTACTGAGCAGGGATAGGCAGGCTATGTGCTTCACTGAGATTTGTTTTACCATATTATTAGTTTTATAATTGTTTTTTGGGAGACTGTTCCTCGATTGCTAAATTACGCCTTTTTCCATGTATCTGCGGACTCTAATGTTTTTTTATGGTACGGAATGTTTATTTGATTGCTAATTTTGTATAGTTCTGTTTTAATTTTGTGCTAAAAGAGGGATACGGAGGCACTGATACGCGGGGAGGAATGTGAACACGGAGATGCGGAAACACAGAGCAGGAGAGGGGATAGGGAGAGGAACAGCCTTACATAAAAAGAGCCGTTTTTAAGACTCTGTGTTTCTGCATCTCAGTGTCTGAAACAAGAACAACTTCCTTCCCCGGCTCGCTTAATCGAATTTTTGCATTATCTTTGCATTGCCTAAAAAAGAAAAGCGAATGATAGTTTGTATTGCCGAAAAGCCTTCCGTGGCGCGTGACATAGCGATGTACTCGGAGCGAAAGATAAGAAAGACGGGTACATCGAGGGAAACGGATACCAGGTGACCTGGACGTTCGGTCATCTCTGTACCCTTAAGGAACCGCACGAATACACACCCAACTGGAAGTCGTGGAGCTTGGGCAGCCTGCCTATGGTTCCGCCCCGTTTCGGCATCAAGCTCATCAGCAACCCTACCTACGAACGCCAGTTCCACGTAATCGAGAACCTCATGCAGCATGCGACATGATTATAAACTGCGGTGATGCCGGACAGGAGGGAGAGCTGATTCAGCGTTGGGTGATGCAGAAAGCCGGTGCGCGTTGTCCGGTGAAGCGTCTGTGGATTTCCTCGCTGACGGAAGAAGCCATCCGCGAAGGGTTTGCCAAACTGAGGGATGCGTCCGATTTCCAGCCGTTGTACGAGGCGGGGCTTTCGCGTGCCATCGGCGACTGGCTGCTGGGCATGAACGCCACCCGCCTGTACACCATGAAGTACGGGCAGAACCGGCAGGTACTTTCCATCGGGCGTGTGCAGACGCCTACGCTCGCGCTCATCGTAAACCGACAGCTCGAAATACAGAACTTCGTTCCCAAGCAATACTGGGAACTGAAGACGGTGTATCGCGACACCACTTTCTCCGCCATTCTCCGCAAGAGCGATGAGGAACTGGTGCTGGAAGCGGAAAAACAGAAAGAAGGGGCAGCCGCCAAAGCTGCCAAACCCGAAGATAACCGGGGAATAGAACCTATCACAGACCGGGAGCGGGGTGAGGCTTTGCTGGAACAGATAAAGAATTCTCCTTTTACCATAACGAACGTCACCCGCAAGAACGGGAAAGAGGCTCCGCCCCGTCTGTTCGACCTGACTTCCCTGCAGGTTGGAGTGCAACCGGAAATTCGCTTTCTCCGCCGATGAGACGCTGAAA
>ENA-OUNI01000642-OUNI01000642.1-human-gut-metagenome-genome-assembly--contig:-NODE-642-length-15788-cov-2.794011_pt1 | contig 15788 bp, 15 predicted proteins | sample MGYA00242499_ERZ504580 | MGnify/ENA primary metagenome ERZ504580 (study PRJEB26092, sample SAMD00036315) | human gut metagenome | host: Homo sapiens | study: EMG produced TPA metagenomics assembly of... | reverse complement strand
CTTTAAGACGGCGGAATGGGGGAGTGAGCTGATCCGCTCAATCTCTACAATGAGGTCGTCGAAGCTGTTTGCCATATCAAGATTGTAGTCGCTGATTCCTAGTTCGATTGCTCGGGTGATCTTTCCTTCTGCGGATCGCTCCCATGCGGCGGAAACCTTCTTTAGCTCATCTGTGTCTCGGCGAATCCTTTTAATCTCAGCGCTTATGCTGTCTAATTCAAGTTTATTGACTAAGTCGGAGGAGGTGATGGCGCCAACGAGATAGGGAAACATCTTCGAGAATCTGGTCTTGTGCTCCATTGTGTCTAACTTGTAAAAGAGAGCTTCTGGATTGGCGATGATGTTTTGCGGCTGATAAAGCACCGCAGCTGCGTCTCGGAATGAAGCGCGGCTAGGGCTTTCTCCTCCTGGGTCGATGCTGGGGATTGCGCTAAAGCCAAATCGTTGGTTGAGAAAGTCCTTTACATCGCCTGATGTGGTATTTTTGAGAATGCTCCCGGGAATAGATAGGCTGACTCCCATTTCCAAATACATCTCGGAAGTCTGTTTCTTGCTTCCCGGCTCGGCTCTGCAGAGTAGCACCTCGCCTTCGGCGTCTTTAAGTACGATGCCATACCAAGATGTGCATTCGCGAATGACACCGATCGGAATCCTGCAATCGCCGGAGCATAAACAATAGTCGATGATTGGAATTAACGCTGACTTGCCGGTTCTCGAATCGCCGTAAATAATGTTAATGCTGTTGTTCTTGAACTTGACAATGCGCGGATCCAAACATTGATTGACTGGCCATAGAATCACTTTGTCAATCCAAATATTACTCTTCATGTCAAAACCTTACTCCGAAAATAGTGCTAATCTCGTATCGCGTTAGAGAGGACATCTGCTTTCCAAGTCTGCAAGCTGCTTTCTTGTAGCTACTCTCTATAGCCGAGAGTGGGACGTCCTGGGGTAGCTTTTTTGTTGCGGGAATGAAACGCAGCTCACAGTTCGCTTGATCGATGAGATTGCAGGCCAATGCAGTTTTTATTGCCCTTGAAGATAGATCATGCATATACGGTGCCATTTCCATCGAGCTAAGAATGGCGTTTTCTTCGCATTCTTGAGACAATTTTGCGCGGTAAGACAATAGTCCTCCATTCGTATGGCATATGGTGTGCCGTATTTGCGAATTGGAAATTAGAGGAATGACAGAGTATAGATAATCAAGTGGCGCTCCTTCGGCTTTTGTCACGAAGTATCCAATGGTGAACTGCCATATCGCTAGGGCTCCTATTGCTTGGTTTTGGGCCAAGCGAATAATCTGGATCGATTTCACGCGAATCACTCGTCCGGGTTGTGCGTCGTAAACTTATCTGCATAATGAGGATGCCATCCAATACGCGGGGCACCGAGTTCTTCGTCTATTTCGTCAGCTAATGCGTGCAACTGACCGCAAGTTAGGAACCTTGGAGGATCATAACTTTGAAGTTTGGTTCCTTTTGTAGCTTGACGTGTCTGAAAATAGATTTGGCGTCCAACGATTACATCATCAACGGAGATCTGCAGGAGCTTCTCTTGTCTCACATCGTTCCAATCTAATACAAGATCCTGCCTGTAGAAATCGAAACCTTCAGCTGAGATTACGCCGTCTTTGGCTAGTTCTGCGACAAGGCTGTCCGATTGCAGCTTCTCCATAACGGCACGTAATCCATCCTCGTCGCTCTCTTCATTCACATTTATACCGATCAATTGTAATTGAGCAAGATAGTTGGGCTTGCGGTCTTTTTCGGCTTCGATTTCGTTTTCGGTTGGCTCCTTAAGGGGGACAATTAAGGGATTATCTCGACGAAGGGTAGAAACGCTTCTGAGCTTATCGCAATAGTGAGGCGCTGTATGACAGCCGGAGAATTGGTTTCAGTATACTTAGCAAATTCTGTCTTTGATCCAGCCGCACATCATTTGAAAGAGCTTTGGCTCGAGTTCTTTGGCAACAAAAGAAGTGCAGTGAAAGAGCTCTTGAAGCTCATCGTGAAAGCCGGAATGAATCTCATAATCAAAAAGACAAATAACTCTCAATGCATACTGTCTATTTTCTTTTTTTATAAAATTGTCAAAATACATTTTTATTCCATCGGAGGGATTTGTGAACTCGGCTACAACTTGCGAAATAGCCCTTTCAGCCTCATCTTCAGAGCGCGCCTGCTTGAATAAATTCAGAAAGCTACCCGTGTTTAAGGCATAATGGCTGCTTACAGAATAGCGACACTTCAAAACATTGATATCTCCATCGTCTTCTTCAAGTAATTTTAGCTTATTTATCCAATTCGATAGTGTTTTCCAAAGTTCTGGCGATCTGTTCGAAAGGGGATTGTTTTGAGTGCTCGTCGCACTTTTTACTTGGATTAGCTCCAGATCTGACCCCGTTTTTGACGCGACATCATCGTACTTCTCCAGCCATACCTCCGTACTATCGTCGATATGAGTCATAAGTTCATAAAACAACTGCTTGTCCTCGGCGGAAAAGGCTTCATAACCTCCTGGTGTTTCGGTTTTTCCCATTGCTCAATTCCTTTTTTAAAGCGATCTCTCGGATCCCAATTGCAGGCTCTCTCTGTTCGTCAATAAGAATCCCACCTTTTGCATTTATTGTAAACGTAAGGCAGCAGATTCTCCCGCAGGAATTCCTCGTAGCCTTCGGGATTCTTGGCGATTGCGTCGGCCATTTCTCCGCCTTCGCTGATGATGGCGATGAGTGCGTTCGTGTAGGCGTTCATGAAGATGCTCTCAACCTCGTTGATGGAGTTGTTCCGCGCTGTTGTGACGAAGTCGTCGTCCTCCATGATCTTGTCGCCCACGGCCTTGATGAGTTTGTCGGCATCTTGCCAGTCAGTACCGAAGCGCTCGTTCATCTGCCGCACGAGCTCGGAGAGGAACTCCTTCTCCTCGGGGGGCCTGATTCCTGGGATCGCCGCCCCATTGTGCAATTTCTCCGAGTCGAGCGAGATTGACCTCGTCCCCCTGTCCTCCACGCGCAGGTACTCGATATCGACCTTGTCGCGCAGCCTCACGTCGTCCGACGTCTCGATATATAGCTTCTTAACCAGTAATCCCGCATACGCGAAGAACTGATGCAAGCTCTCGTCTCCGAACTTGAGCATTTGAGTGACGAAAGAATAGGTCTTCAGGAACTTCTTCAACAGCGCTTTGAAGAGTGCTTTGTCCTCGTGGCCGAGCGCGTTCCACCTGTCGACCTCTGGTGTGAGCAGGCCTTCTATGCGCTTCAATCTCCTTTGATCGTCCGCCTCGCCGTACCAGGCGTTCGCAATCGCCTCGATCTCGGCAAGCTTGTACACGCCGAACTGGTCGAGCCTCCTCTTGGTGTCGTAGATGATGCTCGGATCTGTCACCTCGTCGATCTCCGTGACCTCGTAGTAGTTCGAGAACGAGGCGCGGATGGTCTCCCAGTCGTTCACGAAGTCGAGGATGAAAGTACGCTTGCTGGGATAATAGCGGTTCAGGCGGGAGAGCGTCTGTACGGCGGCCACCCCTGTCAGCACCTTGTCCACGTACATGGCGCACAGCTTCGGCTGGTCAAACCCCGTCTGTAACTTGTTCGCACACACGATTATCCGGTGATCGTCTTTATCGAACTCGGCGGCCGTCTGGCTCTCAGGGAAGCCGTTCAAGCTCGCCTCGGTCCATTCCTTGTCGCCGTCTTGCAGGGTCCCGCTGAATGCAGCCAATATTCCGAGATCGTAGCCTTGACTCTCCGCATAGGCCTTTATCGCATTGTAGTAGGCCAGCGCGCTCGAGCGAGAATGGGTGACAACCATGGCCTTCGCCTGGCCGTGGAGCTCGCCAGCAACGTCGTTCACGAAATGCTCAACGATGATGGCCGCTCTCTTTTCGAGGAGCCTTTGGTCGTTACGCACGATGTTGACGAGCGCCTTGTTGGCCTTCGCCTCCTTGTACTGCGGGTCGTCCGTGATGGTCTTCACCAATTTGAAGTAGGTGTCGTAGAGGTGTAGCTCTCAAGCACATCGAGGATGAAGCCCTCCTCGATGGCCTGCTTCATGGAATAGAGGTGGAAGGGCGCCGGTTTCCCGTCCTCGTCCTTCGTGCCGAACACCTCAAGGGTCGATGCCTTGGGTGTCGCCGTGAACGCGAAGATAGAGAGGTTCGGGAGCGTGCCCTGCGAGCGCATCTCGCGGACGATCTCGTCCTCGGCGGTCGGATCTTCCGGGTCGGCTACGTTGAAGTCGGTAAGAGCGTACTTCATCTTGGCGTGAGCACGCCCCGCCTGCGAAGAGTGAGCTTCGTCGATGATGACGGCGAACCTCTTGCCCGCCACCTCGGTCTCCTTGCAGATGTAGGGGAACTTCTGGATAGTGGAAGTGATGATCTGCGCGCCTTCGTTGAGTGCGTCCCGCAGACCGCTGGAACCGTCTTTTTCCTCGATGCGTCGTACGACGCCCGTGACGCTGCTTGCTGCATCGACGTCCTCGGAAAGCTGTGAGTCGAGGTTGCGCCTGTCGGTGAGCACGATGACCGTGTCGAACACCGGCTTGTCGTTGTCGTCGTGAAGCGATTGCAAGTGATGAGCGAGCCATGCAATGGAATTCGATTTGCCCGATCCTGCAGAGTGCTGCACGAGATAGTTGCGGCCGGGACCGTTCTGCTTGGCATCGGCCGTGAGCTTGCGAACGGCATCGAGCTGGTGATAGCGCGGGAAGATTACCTTGTCCATGACCTTGCGCCGCTTTGAGTCCTCCTTGTACTCGACGCGGACGAACCGTTGAATGATGTCTAGAAGGGAGTCCGGTGCGAGCACTTCCGAGTAGAGATATTCCGTGCGGTAGCCATTCGGATTCGCCGGGTTGCCGCCGCCAGCCATTCCGTTACCCTTGTTAAACGGAAGGAAGACCGAGTCCTTACCCTTGAGCCACGTGCACATCTCGACCGTTTCCGAATCGAGCGCGAAGTGTACGAGCGCGCGTCTGTTGGGCTGGAAGATGACCTCTTTTGGGTCGCGGTCGGTCTTATACTGCTTTACCGCGCTGGCGGTTTTCTGCCCCGTTAGATTATTCTTAAGTTCCATCGTTACAATTGGGAGGCCATTCAGAAAGAGAACTACGTCGACGGCGTCCTTCTCGTTGTGGCCGTAGTTGCCGTAGGAGAGCTGGCGCACCACCTCGAAGCGGTTCGCACGGTACTTGGCCAGAAGATTGGGATTCTTGTCGTTCGCCGGTTTGAAGTAGACGAGCTTGAAATGGGCACCCGGCGGCATATCGAATCCCTTGCGCAGCGTCTCGACCAATCCATTGTAGCGTTGCTGCGGTTCCAGCACGCTTACGAGCCGCTTCATGAACTCCTCTTTCGCCTTTGCTCCGTAGAGCCCTCGATCTTCGCCCACTCTTTGGGCTGGGTCTCCTCGATGAAGCTAATGAGCGAGTCCGTCTTGATGGCAAGCTCCTGTCGTAGTCCTTTTGGGCGACCGCCCACTTGGGCTGCCCTTCAAGCTGCGCCTCGCGACGCTCCTTGGCGAACGTTCTCCACCCAGCTTTGCCCAAGAGCGCCTCGACGTCGTCCTCGAAATCGCTCTCTCCCGTGCCACCGATCCTCTCCGCAATATAGACATCTTCGCCGTCAATGAACCCGTCGCCGGTCTCTATCTGGTCGGCATCCAACGGTATGTCGATTCTGTCATCAAGATTCACGTTATTCATTTTCACCAAACTCCTCTGCTAGGTAATTCACGAAAGCTGAACATGTCACTAGCATGTATTTCGCGAAGGCAAAATCTACCTCCACCGGTTCGTCCGTGCCTGCATGCCTGATTCCGTCCGCATCGCTTGTATAGCCAAACATCTTTTTCCAGGAATCCGAGAGCGACTTGTGAAGACCTCTTGATATCCTCAGAGATTCTACTGCGCCAGCCAGAGTGTTGTTTTTCCCGGGGGCGACTTCTTTGCGGCCGACTCGGCCGCTGATATCGATTCCTTGACCGAATTCAAATAATCCGGCTCAGGCTTCTTTGACAAGAGCATCAATGCCTTATCGATATGGGCGCTAGCTCCGGCGAGATTATTCTGAGGAGAAAGGCTCTGTTCAATTGAGCTGACTTCGAGTTCGTTCGTGATCGGAGTTATTTGGCCGTTGAGAAAGCGGTATCCGGCCCCCTCTTCTTCGAGGATCGCGTTAAGAGCATCGTGGAATTTCTGCCTGTAGTCACTCTCATTTCTGCCGTAGCCGTTGTAGCCGAAGCTTGAAGGCTCCGGATCCAGCATGCCGCAATCCTCGAGCTCGTTGTAGACAAATTCAATCAGATCGTAGCAGCCGTACCATTCGTCCTCTAGAATACGCCTGTACAATTTTGGGTAGAACTCAGAGCTATAGAATGGAAATGTGTCGATGGGGTTATGCCATTTCGCTGTCCAGATTTCTTTGCAAATAGCCTCTACTATTGTGCCTCGTGCGTAATCTCCTAGCATCCTGTGAATAAAGTTGTAAATGCTTGTCCGTAATTCTTCGTTGGCCCGTTCTACCTGCATTACTTCTCGAGGCTTTGCAAAGCCCAAACGTTCGGAAAACAAAGTCATGTTTGATCAGCTCCCGAAATCTTGATTTTGCCAGTGACTGCTTCATAGATTAGGGATTCGCGATATTCTTTAAGGCGTTCGGTGAGTAGCTCTTCGTGTTGATGCTTTCTACTAAACTGCATAACGATGAATTGACTTGCCTAACGATCGCTCGTTGCTCTTCCATTGGTGGCACAGCTACAGGGATTCGTCCCAGATTTGCTTGGGATAGCTTCGGCTGGGCTGAGCCTGTGATGTAATCGGCCAAATCGATAAGTTCTAGCTGATGAGCGGCATAGTCAAAATCAAGACTCCCCGAAGCTCCAGAACATGAGCGTGGTTGTTTACCCAGTACTTGCCCTCGGCAACATAAACCAGCGGCAAGTTTCGTAGCGCCAAGTTCGCACCATCTTCGCCAATGAGTATCCTGCGGCCGTCGAAGATGTAGTCGTTTATCGTGTCAACTATGCCGGATGCACCGTAGTACGGATAAAGGTTCTCTGAGTCTTGCGACCTCAAAGAAGCCTCAACGGGCCTTCTTAAACTGTCATGATTGGTGAACTCGTATTTGACCTTACTTATGCTCCAGTGTTCTGGCATTTTACCGATCCAGTCGATGCCGGAGTCTTTCATGGGAGTATCGGGATCGAGGCCTTTTGTCACCGCCCCCGAAATCACCGACTTGCGGTATTCCTCAAGAAGCTTGATGGAACGCTCGGTCTTGACGATAAGCGAATCGATTTCAGTGGTCTTCGTATCAAGGAAGGTTGCGATTGCTTCTTGAACCGACTTTGGTGGCAGCAGAAGAGGTATTCGTAAGAATGCCTCTGGATACAATCTTAGCCTAGAGTCAATAATTCCCGTCGACCAACGCTTGAATACTGTCTTATAGGTATCGCACCGTAGAAGGTAATGAAAGTATCGCGGGCAGATATCGTGCGAGCAAATGGGCTTATATACTACGTATGATGGGCTAACAATGCCTTCATACGCGCTTATCCCTTGAGCGCCTTTCCATGCCAGCATGATGTTCATGACTAAATCACCTGGATAGCACAGTTGATATCCATCCAATGACTCCGCGCGCATAAGCGTTTCGTCCGAATCAATCTTCTTTGCCCGAGGGGCTACGCCATAATACTCCGATACTGATATTAAATCCTCTGGAGAGGCATTATCGCCGACGGGTTCCTTACGTACCTTCCAAAGCGCTTTTGCTGGAATGACCTTCCAGTTCATCGGGATGGAGCTAACCCATTCGATATCCGAATCTTCATTGGCTTCGTACTTCTTCACGTTTACAGCCCAGCTTTCTGGAGTTGTGCGACAATGCTCGCCTCGAGTTCTTTAATCTCCGCGAGGATTTCACTGCTGGGACGCAGGGGCGTGTACTCGTAGAAGTAACGCGTGAAGGGGATCTCGTAGCCGATCTTGTCCTTCTTGCGATCCATCCAGGCATCAGGAGCATATGGGAGCACCTCTCGCTCGAAGTAAACATCGATGTCCTCGCCAAGAGAGATGTTCTCGGTATCGCGAAGCGAGCTGTCTGGTTTCGGGTTGCCCTTCCTATCCGTAACGGGATTCCCGTTTTCGTCTTTGAGCGGTCTCTCGACAGTGACCGTCGTGTATCCGAAATCATCATTGGAGAACACCTTCGAGACCTTAGGGTCCGCCTTCTCGAAAGCATCGTACAGCTCAACGATCTGCTCGATTTGCTCGCCGCTGAACTCTTTGCGCTTGCTACCGAGACTCTTGCGCATCTTCGAGAAGATGCCGTTCGCGTTGATGAGCTGAACCTTGCCCTTGCGTTCATCTGACTTATTGTTGGTGATAACCCAGATGTAGGTAGCGATGCCCGTGTTGAAGAAGAAGTCGTTCGGCATGGCGACTATCGCCTCAACCATGTCGTGCTCAAGCAGGTAGCGGCGTATCTCGCTCTCGCCGCTCTCGGCGGCGCCGGTGAAAAGCGGACTCCCGTTCAGGAACACGGTGATGCGGCCGCCGCCTTCCTCGGGCGAGCGCATCTTCGACACCATGTGCTGCACGAACAAAAGCTGCCCGTCGGATATGCGGGGGAGTCCGGCGCCGAAGCGTCCCGAAAACCCCTCCTTATCGTGCTCGTCCTTGACTGACGCTTTCGACTTCTCCCATTTCACGCCATAAGGCGGATTCGATATCTGGTAACCATAGGTCTCGCCCGCGAGCCTCGGATCCTGCGGGCCCAGCGTATCGCCGAGGACGATGTTTGCGGCGTTTCCTCCCTTGAGGATCGTGTCGCTCTTCGCAATGGCGTAGGACTGCTCGTTGATCTCTTGACCGAAGCCAATGATCTGGCGGTCGGGTTGAGCTTGCTCACAAGATCCGAGAAAACGGCTATGGCGCCACCGGTGCCGGCGCAGGGGTCGCATACCTTGACAATGCGGTTGGGCTTCGAAAGGTCGTCTTCCGTTCCAGCTATCGCCAATCTCGCGGCCAGTGCCAGTCCGTCTCGCGGGCTGAAGTGCTCACCGGCAGTTTCGTTACTCACTTCGGAGAACTTGCGGATCAGCTCCTCGTAGATGTCTCCCATATCGGCCGAGCTGACGCTCTCGGGCGATAAGTCGACGTCCGGTTTGCAGAAGCGCTCAATGACTTGGAAAAGGAGTCCCTTCTTGTCAAGGTCGCTGATCACCGAGTAGATGTTGAAGTTCTCCATGATGTCCACGATCTCGGGCGAGAAGCCGTTGATATAGGCAACCATGTTCTCTTTGATATTATCGGCGTCTTTCGCGAGGTCGTCCATCGTGAAAGCGGAGGTGTTGTAGAAATCCTGCTTCGCCGCTTTCTTGAGGTTCTTATCACGCACCTCCCCTTCGTCGAAGCTCTTCATCTGCTTGAGGGCAGTAGGTATCTCTTTCTGGGCTTCCTTCAGCACGGCGCCTTTGGTCGGCGCGAGGACGATGTCCAGGCGGCGCATGACCGTAAAGGGCAGGATAATGTCACCGTACTCATGCTGCTTGTAGCTGCTTCGCAGCAGATCGGCAGTGCCCCAGATGAAGCTTGAAATTGCTGAGTGGTTCAAGGCTACTCCTCTTTGTAAATGTCTGGTCTCAATTATCCCATGAGAACAAGCTCTTCAAGAGCGCGAGTAAAGCTATTCCGCGTTATCTTGAGGCCTGTGGAATCCCTCAGCGCTATCACAGGTGGATAGCTTTCTGGATGGTTTTCCATTTCGGTAATCATGCTGGACGCGCTTCTCTTCCCCGGTGTACTGTGCGGCATGGGGCCAGCGAGAACCGCCTTGTAGACGAATGTGTTTCGGAGCTTATCGAAATTGTAGTGCTTGAGCTCGTTGTATCCTAGGGCGAATTCTAAGTCGCCGGCGTCGAATCCATGCTTCCTTGTGATACTTCTGAGTTGTCCTTCTTTGATGGTGCTCTCGCCGATAACCAAAATGCGTGTTGGTGCGAAATCGGGACTGCCTGATTCGTCTATCAAATCACCCATGCCAAGTAGATCGAGTAGTTGTCGCAAGTCATCACTCCTATTTGCTTTCGTGAGAGCGGGGAGGAGAGCGTCGTCGATGCGCTCCATGATGGCACCCTGAAGATCGAGGATCTCGTATGCGCTTAAAGTCGTCAACGGTTCACCGCCGCCATATACGCTTCTGACAAAGTACGCGCGCTTTGGCGAGTTTGATTTTCAGTATTTCGATCTCGTCTAGACTTGCTCGATAGGCTGATGCTATTTCTTTCTGTTTCTCCATCGGCGGCACGGGAATCTGCAGCTCTTTGAGGTTCTTGAGGGGGAGATTGGGGATTGCCGTTCCTACCACATAGCGCTCGAGCGCTTCCTTCCCGTCGTCGCTTGATAAAAACGCAGCCGTGAAATACGGGTCGATGATATCGGTATTGAGCCGGATGACGTAAAGATTTCCATTTGCCAGAACAATGTCATTCTCTGCAATTTCCGCAACTGCAATCTTGAATGGCGCTCCATTTTTTGACACGATAAGATCTCCGGTTTTAAGCCAGTATCGTTCTGTGTCGCAGTCAATTTGTCTCAGCCGCGGTCTGTCGTCGTTAATACGCCCATCGCTAATGTCCGAGAGGCGAAGATAGGTGATGCGAGAATCAGAGTCTATGGTTAACTCATCGAGCTTCTGAGCGGGAATCCGTGCTCCGCGTTCGATGCTGACAGCAAGATCACCGAGTTTTGTTGGGTTTTCGAGATTCAGGTCTCTCCCGAGATATCTAGTCGGGTAAAGGCTGTAATCCTTGTTCGCGACATCTTGTTTTGAGACTAAGGTGCTCGATTCTCCATCGCGAACGAGGCGATCCAGCACCTCGTCGATCTCTTCCGTGCCTAAAGTGTTTCTGCGTCTTCCGGGAACAGCAAGATCGGTTGCGTCCACCATTCGGATTTCTCCGTCGTTCTTGCCGAGGATTATAAGAGTTGTGGGAATGGCAGTCGATGCGAATAGGTTGGAGGGGAGTGCGATAACGGCTTTGATCATCCCGTTATCGACAAAATATTTTCGCGCTTGGCGATCGCTCCGTTGAAGGCGGCGCCGTTGGTCATAACAGCCACTGCTGTGCCGTCATCTTTTAAGGAGTCGAATGCGACTTTATTGAACATCCAGTCCGCTGAGGCAGGGCGCCCAAATCCCTGGCTCCCTGTTTTCATGGCCTCGTAGTATTCGCCGTTGCCTTTCATGGCTGCAATTCTCATGCCGAACGGGTAATTGGTGAAAACCTTATCAAAGGAGGTGCGCTCGGTTTGCTCAAAGACATCACCGATTTCGATGAGGTAGTCTGCTTTGAGCAGCTCCAATCGAGCTATTGCCAAACACGCAAGATTGATGTCACAATCAATCCCGTAGACTTTGATGGAGTCTCCATTGGCTTTTACTGCGTCTTCGAGGAAGCTACCAGCGCCACATCCGAGATCAGCGACCACTTCATCGGCGCCGATGTCGAGGATCTTTAATGCGAGATCGCAAATGGAGTCCGGCGTAATGTTTCACCGCCGGCTTTGCCTGCACGTGCGGTGAAATCGTATGTTAGCGTGAACTTTGTCAGATCCTCTTCCGTGAACTCTTGGATGAGAAGATTGGTGGCTCGCTGCCAAAACTCACCCATTTCGGAAAGCAGATAGTCGCGCAGGATTGCATTTCTGACGCCCTCTGCCACAGCGCTTTTGAATTGCTGCAACGGATCTGCTTCCCTGATATTGTTCCTTTTTGCCACTACTGCGACGTAGGCGATGAGATTTGCATAGGGGGCCGGCTCGGAAACGTCAAAGTGGGCGCGAAACATATTCCTGCATTCCCAGATAGCATTTGCGATTTCTCGGTTTTTTTCCTCGTAGCTAGACAAGAGGACCTCCTCAATTGGATTATTGATAATCAAATTGAGGCTAGTATAGTTACGATTTCAGGGAAGGTCAAGATATGATTATTAATAATCCATTGAGCTATTCTGAGAATACTCTCACGAGTCGGGTATTCAGAAAAAGATAGTCTGATCGCATATAATGTATTGAAGCAGGGCGGCTGAACTATTGTTTCTTGCAAATGCGGCGAGGGCAAGAGAAGCTGAAGGAGCTGAATAATGGTTGATCGAAATATGGATTTGTGGGCTGTTGGCGATGAGCCTCTCGAATCCGTGGGCAACTTGCAAATGTGGAAATCCATCTTGCTGCAACGGATATTGAGGTTAATACCGATAAAGCTTTTAGACTCCCACTCGACCAGATTGCGACTTTGGGAGTTGGCTTCAGCTCGCTTCCAACGATGTTCCGCTCTGTTACGGCAACGATTAACGCACCCGCTTTGCTGCAGGCCACGGACAAGCTCGGCAATCCTCTCGACCCGTCTGTGCTGCAGAGATTCAACGATGGCTCAGGGATGCTCGGCTCCTTTAGAGACGCAGCTACTGGCTTTGGACAGGCTCGATTCCACCAAGTAGATCCCGGTACGATCCAGTCTGTGGCCACGATGCCCTATGATCCGACGATGCTCTTCATGGCGGCTGCGCTCGCGCAGATCAACCAGAAGCTTGACGCCATCCAGGACACTGTCAACGAGATGTTCGAGTACATGCGTCAAAAAGATAAGGCTGAGCTGCGAGGCAACATAAAGACGCTCGAAGACGTGCTTGAGGCCTATCGCTATAACTGGAACAACGATATCTGGCGCAAGAACGCCCATATGAAAGTCGTTGACATCAAGCAGGAATCCGAGAAGGCCATCATTCATTTACGTGCGCAGATAAGAACCAAGATGGGCGAGAAAAGTCCGGTGGAGTTGCGCTTTGCCGTGGGCGGCCGACTCGATAAGGTGATTGATCGGCTGAAAGAGTACCAATTGGCGACTTATACGTATTCGTTCGCGACCTTCCTAGAGCCCATGCTGAGCGAAAATTTCGATGAGGCAAACCTGAATGCAATAGCGGCGAAGATCAGCGATCACGGAAATGAGTACCGCAAGCTGTACACCGAATGCTATAACGCCATCGAGGAAAGCTCGAAGGCCTCGGCCGATGCGGTGGCGCTCAGGGGTGCATCGGCGGCATTTGCTGGGCTGGGCGCTTTCGTCAAGCAGACGCCGCTGGGCGAACGGACTTCCGTTGATGAAGCTCTTGAAAAGGTGGGCAGAGGAGTTGGCAGCTTCAACGAGGGTCAAACGCGTAGTCTCATGGAGAAACTGCAGCACGCGAAAACCCCCAACGTTCTTCCGTTCAAGCAAAGCTTAGAGGCAGTGAACAACTTGCATAATCATCCGCATCAGCTAGCTGCCGACGGAGAGAATGTTTACCTGCTTCCTTTTTCGCGAATGTGTGTCGTTACTGATTCTTGACGCGTTTCAACAAACGCAAAAGTATCAATCTCAAATCGGACTCGCTTGCCTGCCGAGTGCGACTGCTGGCGCCTGGTATGGTGTACGCCATCGAATGGTCGGCGTGCGGAAGAGGTGGTCGCGTGGAATTTACATCGGCTAGTGCCAACAAGTACCTGCGGAGGTTGCAGGACGAGAAGGACCGGCTCCTGCGGACCGAGCAGGAGGTGAGCACCTACGTGCTCGCGGAGGGGGAGGCGGCTGAGCCTCCGCCTACGACTACGGGGCCGTGCGCGAGAAGGTCGCGCAGATCGACGGGCAGGCGCGGGCCATTCGCCACGCCCTGCATCGATTCAACATGCAGACGGTTCTGCCCGAGCGGGGCATCACCATCGACGAGGCCTCATCCTGCTCGCGCAGCTGTCGGGCCGCAAGGAGCGCCTGAACGGGCTCGCCTCCCGGCAGCCCAAAGAGCGGCTGGGAGATCGGTACTTCGGCAGCGGCAGCGGGCCCATCGAGTACCGCTACGCGAACTATGACGTCGCTCGGGCGGAGGCGGACTACCGCGCCGTCGCGGACGAGATCGCCGCGCTGCAGCTTGAGCTGGATCTGGTCAACCAGACGGAGGTCTTCTCGGTCGAGCTGTAGGGGCTCGCTTACTTTCCGGATCTGCGGCTTTTCCCCGCAAAGGATACTTTGGGACGTTGCGGTTTCGCGTTGGAGTTGTCGGGTAGTTTGTTGTCGGCAGTGCCATGCGGTTTGAGCGTTGGCATCTTGCCGGGAGTCCCGGCTTCTACCATTTCCGTCGCAGATTGAAAGCTTCGGGTGCCTCCCCGTGAGGCCGCCCGCGATGCTGAAGCACGGTCATAGGCATCATTTCCTGCAAGCAGCTCGCAGAGGCCAGTGAGATCCTAGCCAAATTCGACCGCGTCGAGTTGTAGGGGCGGCCGAACCGCCCCTTGTTCTAGCGCAAGCGGTATCTTGTTCCGCGCGCCGAGCCTTCGGACGCGATAATGCCCATGCCCAGCAATTCGGTAATGAGCCCCTTGGCCTTGGTCGGCCCGCAGTTTAATGCGGATTCCACATCTCTACGGGTAAAACTTCCCTTTTCTTGGGCGACTTCTACGATTTTTGCGAGATCGTGGGAAAGGGCAAGTTGTGGAGCGGGCACGGATGGCTGGGCAGAGCTGGAAGAAGCCGGCGTGTGGTTTGTCTCGGAGGGAGAGCTATCGCTGGGTGCGTCGGTGTCAAGGTGGAATGCAGACAGCTTTCCCGTGTAGACTTTTACCATTACGCGGTCTGGGTTGAAAAGCTCCTCGATTTCGGGTGGGGGAGCGCTTGCCGCTTTCGCAGCGTTGCTCATAACGTCGAATCCGCTTCCCATTCGCTCACAAGCGCTGATAAGCCCGAACATTCGCATCAGAGTCGGATTGCGCGCATCTGAAATTCCGCCCGCTCTCACCACATCGAGCGCCACGCGTGAATTGCCGGGATTGGCTATTTCGATTCGGTCAGAATATCTCAGAGCGACAATGCCTCTTCTTCCATAGTAGTCCGAATGAACGAGTGCGTTCGCGAGCGCCTCCCTTATTGCGGCGTGCATCTCGGTGTCTTCGATGCGCTGGAGATTGCTGTCGAGGGCAAAAGGCTTCTTAAGGCCGCCCGTCAGTCGCGGCAGTGCTTCCGTCCAAAAATCGAAAAGGTTTCCCGTCCACGTTCCGTCTTGCGATGCGATGCGGTCTGCCCATCGGCGTTCATGGTCTGCTTCGCGATAGTCTAGGAAGTAGTTTGCGTATTCCTTTACGATTTCGTGCTCGAAACCGAACATGAGAAGGCCGGCACGTGTTGGATGAAATTCTCCCTCGCCGTTTGTTCGTCCAATGGCATTCAACTTCACGAGGAATTCCTCGTTGTCAAGCTTGAGCCACGGATGATTCGGTCGGACAGCTGATACCACGGCTCGATATCGGCTTACCGTGTCCCACGAAAGGGCATCTAACGGGAACTCTTCAAGCACGGCGTCATCGAGTGGTTCATTGCTCGCATCGCGAATCATGGCAACGATTTCTTCGGATGAGCAGCGATAATCTCCCTCGCCATCTCGGCGATAAGTCCCCTTTTCCCGATTGCTGCCGATGTAGATGGGTTTCAAATGACGATTAGCGCGAGGAACTTGAATGCGGATAATGTCGCAGTCGTTAATCGTCTCAATGGTGATCGAATCATCCGTGAGAATGTTGGCGCTGACTTTCGAGGGATTATGCACCCCGTCCCAAAATTTCTTAACGAGCTGTTCGGGGTTTGGGACTCCGACGTATTCGATCTCCCCCTCGGGACTTTCTTCCGCGCCGAGGATGATGAGCCCGCCGTTGGTGTTCGCGAAAGCGAGTAGGTTTCCCAGACGCTCTCGG
>ENA-OUNI01000641-OUNI01000641.1-human-gut-metagenome-genome-assembly--contig:-NODE-641-length-15797-cov-5.733121_pt1 | contig 15797 bp, 19 predicted proteins | sample MGYA00242499_ERZ504580 | MGnify/ENA primary metagenome ERZ504580 (study PRJEB26092, sample SAMD00036315) | human gut metagenome | host: Homo sapiens | study: EMG produced TPA metagenomics assembly of... | reverse complement strand
CTGGGAATGGATTTGAGTAAGGCACTGGAATATTGCCGGAAACTTAAGATCATTCACAGGGACATCAAGCCGGAGAATATTTTTGTATCCAGATTTGGCGATTTTAAGCTGGAGATTTCGGAATTGCACGTGAACTTGAACGAACCATGAGCGGATTTTCCAAGAAAGGTACTTACTCTTATATGGCGCCTGAGATGTATAAAGGTGAGAAATATGACAGCAGGTAGATATTTATTCTCTTGGGATTGTGCTGTACAGGCTGATGAATCATAACAGACTGCATTTATGAGTCTGGAAAAACAGTTTATCACTTACAGGGATAAGGAAAATGCATTAAATAAGCGTGTTGCAGGAGAGCAGATGAGTGCACCTGTGGATGCAGGAACACAGTTTGCCCGTATTATCATGAAGGCCTGTGCTTATGATCCTGCACAGAGATATCAGACACCGGAGGAGCTTTATAGTGTGCTGGATGATCTGAAAAATGGAAGATCTGGCAGAATCCGGCAGTTACAAAACGGTGTTCAGAAAGCAGGAACGGATAAAACAGAATCATATAGTGCAATTGCACAGAACGGCAGAGTAGCACAGAATGTTACATCAGATGCCGAAAATGTACGAAAAAGTACAGTGCAGAATACCCGGGGAAATAAAAAAACATCAGATTTTCAGAATGCTGCAAAAAGAAAACGTGCTGTAAACAATGTTTCGGAGAGCAGCTTTACAGATAAAGAAACAATGTCAGTTGTAGCAGAACAGAAAATACAGCCACAGGAAACGCCATCAGAAACAGTTGCGATAAGATCTGCGCGTGCTGTGGAAGCCAGAAAGCGAAGACGCAGGAAGAAACAGCTGCTGCGCAGGGCATTGCTTGCAATTGTGGCAGGTACAGCGATACTTATGATGGCCGCCGTCTATTACAGAGTAAGTACAGATCATGCTCAGGAAGGACAGGAGGATAATCCGATCGCAATTCTGGATGATGAGAAATACAGCTCCACAAAATCCGGATCCAAAGATTTCTCCAAAGCTCTGGATACGATCAAGGAGCAGGCAACAACTATCACAGATATCTGAACAGTTACGACTGGGTTGGAACAGAAGGAACTGTTCTGCGATATCTGAGAAGGGTAAAGACCACTCAGCGGGCAGATGGAAATCTGGATATTGAGAGTGAATGCATGAAAGCTCTGGTCTATCCGGCAGAATCCGGAGATGGAGTTTATGAAGAATATTTCTACTGGGGAGAGAAGTTATTCTTTGCATATATCTGGTATGATGAAACTTCAGAATATTATTATTATAACGACGGCGAACTGATAAGATGGATCGATTCTAATGGAAAATGTCACGATAACGAAAAAGATAATGAGGAATTCGTGAAACGTGGCGAGAAATACTGGAACAATTCATTGAAAGCATTGAAGGGAGAAGGAACAAAGACAGATAATGGCAATGTATCAGATTGAATGTGCATATACCTGCCATACAGGAAATATCCGGGCAAATAATGAAGATAATTTCTGGTGTTTTGGGGAATCCCTTCCGGTGAACAATGAAGGAACAAAGGGTATCTGCTCAAAGATTATTTCGGGTAACAGAGCACCGGCAATGGCGGTATTTGACGGTATGGGAGGAGAAAGCTGCGGCGAGATTGCAGCCTTTCTTGCATCAGAAGAATTTGGAAAATTTTATAATGCGAATAAAAGAATGCTGAGGGATATGCCGGAAGATTTTATAGACGATGTATGTGAGAAGATGAATCAGGCAGTATGCAGATATGGAACAGAGCATCATATTTGGAGTATGGGAAGCACAATGGCAATGCTCCTCTTTACACCAGAGTCTATGTTTGCCTGCAATCTTGGGGACAGCAGGATTTATTTTATGGATGGCGGTAAGCTCAGCAGATTTCCACAGACCATGTTTTTGGTGGTACGGCAGTTGGGAAAGCCCCGTTAACCCAGTATCTTGGACTTCCTGAAGAGCTGCAGAGACTGGAACCTTCTGTGACAGAAATCGAGCATAAGGAGGGATACAGATATCTTCTGTGTTCAGATGGAGTAACAGATATGCTTTCGGACAGTGAGATAGAGGCGATTCTGTCACAGGATATGGAAATCCCGGAGATCGTAAATGATCTTCTTAAAAATGCTCTCCAAAAAGGTGGGAGAGATAATGTGACGATCGTGCTCTGTGAAGTACAGAAGCTGGATACAGTCCGCAGAATGAAAGAATGGATGAAAAATCTGAAAGATAAAAAATGAGAGGTGGGGCAGCATGAAGAACCGTATGCAGGATCTGGATTTTGAACAGAATGTTGCGTTTGATAAAGTACAGGAGTATGAATTTACCAGAAGGGCGGCACAGAGATTTCGGCAGGTGGTAAGCTGGACAGTTTTGAAGACGAAGATGCGGATGTTATTTTCCACTATTTATATAAAGAGATGGAACTGGTGTCCTTTGGCGACCATCTGAAGAGATATATTTATGAAAGGGCAGAGCTGGAAGAACCCTTCTCGGAGGTTCCACAGGAAGTGTATAAGGAGATCGTAGTAGATTCCTTTAAGGAAACCTATACGCCCAAATCCATGAATCCTACATCTACCAAGTTGTCGGCACTGGTGAATAACTGGCTGAATCAGGCATCTGTAAAAAGAGAAACTGTTTTTCTTCTGGGGTTTGGGTTGAAAATGACCACAGAGGATGTGTCGGATTTCCTGACAAGAGTACTGAAAGAACAGGATTTTGATTTTTACAATCCGGACGAGGTGATCTACTGGTATTGTTACAGTACGCAGCAGGGTTATCACAAAGCAGAAGAATTGAAGAAAAAATATGAGATACTCGCTCCTGTGGAAGTGGAAAATACTCAGGTTTTATACGGAAGCAACCTGTGCCTTGATACGGAGGAGAAACTGATCGATTATCTTGCCCGACTGAAATCAAAAAGAGTAGATCCCATATCTGAGAAAAGTCAGGCATTTCAGGAGTTTACAAAGCTTTTATATCATGCGAAGCAGATTATTGCCGGACTGTATCAGCATGATGAAGAGGAAAAAGGTGGGGATAAGGTGTGGACAGCAGAAAGAATTACACCTTCTGATGTGGAAAAAGTAATCTGCAGCGGAATCCCCATCAACAAAATGGGCAATCTGAAGAAAATGTCTGCCTCCATTCTGGCAAAGCATTTCAGCCAGAAGCGTTTCAGCAGGCAGAGGATTACAAATATTTTAAGCCACAAACTCCCGGTGGAGCGCTTTGACCTGATCACACTGGAATTCTTTATCGTATCCCAGGAAATGGAGGATGATGATCCTTTTAACAGATACAAGCATTTTCTGGATGAGATTCAGGATATTCTGCTTCGATGTGGAATGGGAGAGATATACATAGTAAATCCATACGAATGTTTCCTTCTCATGTGCCTTCTCACAGACTGTCCGCTGGCAGTATTTTCGGAGATATGGGAGAAGTCCTATGAAGAGGGGGAAGCTGAAGAGGCATAATGGTATCAACAATTGTACAGCCGGTGCCGGATATGGCACGAAAGGCTGTGGAACTTTTATTAAAGAAAATAAAAGGGGAAGAGATTGAGACATTGACGATTCTTCCTGTTGAATTTGCAGAAGGAGGCACAACCCGTTAAGGGATGTGCCTCCTTCTTTTAACCGAATCAAGTAAGTCCCTGCGGAGGTTGCGAATATCTGTCTGATTTATGACAATTATCTGGATAGACTGTAGATTCAGAAGAGTGTGTTTATTCATTATAGTATCCGTAGATAGCACGTGCATCTGCAGCAATGGTGCTTTGGGCTGCACCGGTATCAGTAAGATCCTGTGACATAAAGCATACTACAAGATCAATTCCTTTGGCTGTATCATAGATGATCGCTGCATCATTTTCTACAGTGTCAAGTTCGCCGGTCTTATTGGCAGTACCGACGCCTTCTGGAAGTTGTGCAGGAATCTTGTTTTTACGCTGCTGCATTTTTAAGTGATAATACATTGCATCTGCGTTTGGAAGAGTAGAAGCGGGAAGGGTTCCATTGACAGTCTGGTATATCTGCTTTAAAAAGGTTCCACAGTCTTTGACGGATGTATAGTTGTCGCCGTTTTCTTTACCTGCGAGAAGCAGGCGGTTCATCTGGGTGCTGGTGAAACCATGTTCCTGCAGAAGCCATTTACTTTTGCCATGCCTGCAGAGTCATCGCCGTTTCCAAGCCAGTTTACCAGAGTGTTGGCAGCATCATTATCACTGACAGTGATCATGGCTGAAATATTACTGTCAATTTCGTCTCCGTTGTGAGACTGGGAGAGGGTATCGTAGTTTTCGTATACAGCTCCCATAATATACAGTTTGATCAGGCTTGCTGCTGCATGGGAGTATCGTTGATCATGCCTTCAGAATCTTTCGGCAGATTGCAGACATAGACGGACCAGGTTCCGTTATCAGCCGGCAGCAGGGACTGTACCTGTTTCAGGAGATTGTCCATGCTGGAATCAGTGTTGTCGGTAAATGTGTTGTTGGAGGAAGGGGAAAGTGTTCCGTTCTGCTGTTCGGATTCTGAAGAGGGTTCAGCGGATTCTGACTGTGCAGGAGATGTTTCTCCGGTGGCTGCCTTGACAGAACTTTCCTGTTCTCTTAATTCATCTAACTGATCTGCCTGACTGATAAGGGTATTTGCATCAGTGGAAATCTCCTCTACGGTTTTGGAGAGTGTCTGTACTTTTTGCTGTAGTGTGACGAGATGGTTCAGTGATAAAAATGAAACAGCTGCCAGTGCAATCACTGCAACAGTCAGTATGCCGATCACTATATAGAGAAAAATAGGTTTTTCATTTGGCTTTTTATTCATTGCGGTTTTCCTTTCGTAATTATTATTATTGTAATCAGGATTACGGGAACTGCGAAGCTGCGTAGCAATCCGCAGATATCAAGTCAGAGGCAAAATGCTTTTTGACACTTACATCATCATGATGCAAAGTAGCTGTCAATGCCATTTGCGATTCCCTGTACCATTGTTTTCTGGAATTCTGCGTCATTCATTTTCAGATCGTCATTCTGGCTTGTCATAAATCCCATTTCGAGGATCGTAACAGGAACAGTGCTCCAGTTAATTCCTGTCATCGTGTCAGTGTACTGGATTCCAAGGTTCTGAAAACCTGTTGCAGCACAGTAGGAATCGATGATGCACCGGGATAATCGATCAGACTGTTCAAACAGTTGTGGGATATAAGGGTTATTCTGAGAGGGCGACATGGTCAGTGCCCCTGATGCAGTATGGGAATCATCGCCGTTTGCATGGATGCGGACATAGATTTCTGCGCCTGTGAAGCAGCATATTGTGCGCGTTCCATGTTGCTGATGGCTGTTTCATTGTCTGTTCGTGTCATGACTACCTGATAGCCTCTCTGTTCCAGTTCATCTTTTAGTTGAAGAGAGACTTCCAGATTGAGCTGGTATTCGGGAACACCGCTGTAGGTTCCTGAGTGCCGCTGGTACATTTTGCTTTCATTTCAGAAGAACCGGGACCGTTGGGCTCCGGGGCACTCATATCCACGGACTCACTCTGATGCCCTGGATCGATTCCTATTATATGTCCGCCTGTTTCGGCATCGGAGGAGAAAACGCTGGCACTGGAATCAGAAGAGGCGCTGGTGCTGTTCTGGCTGAATACAGAAGGCTTTGATGAAGCTTCTTCCGGGATTTCAGCTTTTTCTTTTGTTTTCTTCTGTGTGGCTGTCTGCTGTTTTTGTTTCATGCGATTGATATTTGACTGGACTGTGTCTATGGCGGTAGTGTACTTGTCTACTGCCTGTTTGACTTCGTCGTGTTTTGCAGTGATCTGTTCGGAGATTGTATCGACTTCTTTTTCAGTGGTGAGGATCTGGTGCAGTGTGGTCCTGTTAAAGAAGATCAGGGCTATGATGCACAGGAGTCCTGTCAGAAACAGAAGGATGCTGATCATGCTGGGTTTCTTCATATATTATAGTGTCCTTTCCTGAGTTTATAGAATGTTATAGAATGTTATAGTGTGTCTGCAAGTTGATTTGCCTGCTTTGGTTGTTATTATAATAAAAGGGAGGGGGAAATGCAATTGTTAGTGAAGGGGACGCGCCGGATAATATTTATTTTGTGTGCGGTTTCGGACGCTAAGAGATATTATAGCAATTCTAGTAAATAATGCATCTTAATCCAGCCCATCAGAGTGTGAAATCCTGCGTCAGATATCTTTGCCGTGCGTTAGCACGCCTGCAGATATCTTCCTTGTCTTTCGCACTCTGCTGAACTGTCTTAAATGCATTATTTACTAGGACTGCTATAAATCTGCAGAAATCTGCTAAAAGCATGAGCAGCCCTCTCAAACTCGCTACGTTGCAAACTTCGCTCAAACACGTGAGACGGTCTGCTCATAACGCAGATTTCTGCAGATTAAGTATCTCTAAGCATCCTGCAAATGCACACAAAATAAATATTATCCGGCGCTGGGATTCGCAGTGGGGAAGTGGCAGTAAAGTGGTTGGAGGGGGAGTGTATTGTCAGATAAGTTTAATGTGGTGATGTGGTGTATGAGGAAAGGATTTTTTGGTTATGATAAAAATATGAAAAAATACTGTAAAATTCAGGAGAAATGCCTTGACAGTGTGAGTTTTACGGGATATAATGAGCAAGCGTGCAAAAGGAACGTTTAATTTTTTTGTGCGTAATTACACGAATAGCAACCGCAAGGCCCCATAGAAAAATCTATGGAGAAATAAATCGGGAGGTGAAATGGAATGCCAACATTCAACCAGTTAGTAAGAAAAGGACGCCAGACATCTGTAAAGAAATCTACAGCTCCGGCTCTCCAGAAAACATTCAACTCTTTAAGAAAGAAAGCAGTTGAACAGTCTGCACCACAGAAACGTGGCGTTTGTACAGCAGTTAAGACTGCAACTCCTAAGAAGCCTAACTCAGCTCTTAGAAAAATCGCCAGAGTTCGTCTTTCCAACGGAATCGAAGTAACAAGCTACATCCCAGGAGAAGGTCACAACCTTCAGGAGCATAGCGTTGTTCTTATCCGTGGTGGAAGGGTTAAGGACTTACCTGGTACAAGATACCACATCATCAGAGGTACTCTTGATACTGCAGGTGTTGCTAACAGAAAACAGGCCCGTTCTAAATACGGCGCTAAGAGACCGAAAAAGAAATAATTCTAAAAAGGTTTCATAAGAATTTTAAGAGCTGATCCTATTGTTTGGGACAGCAGGAATTAATCAATCGAAAATTCACGGAAGACTAGAACTATGAATTTGTACGGTATTCCATATACCCTGCCGGTTGCGGGTTAAATATAGGACCTTACCAGTGCGAACATGCAATAGTTATCTGCGTGAGTACCGATGATTTAATCACAATGATTAAGGAGGGAAGTAACGTGCCACGTAAAGGACATACTCAGAAAAGAGACGTTCTGGCAGATCCAATGTACAACAATAAAGTGGTTACCAAACTTATCAATAACATCATGTTAGACGGTAAGAAAGGTGTAGCACAGAAAATTGTTTACGGTGCATTCGCCAGAATCGAAGAAAAAGCTGGTAAACCAGCACTTGAAGTTTTCGAAGAGGCTATGAACAACATCATGCCACTTCTTGAAGTAAAAGCTAGACGTATCGGTGGTGCTACTTATCAGGTTCCGATCGAGGTAAGAGCAGACAGACGTCAGGCACTGGCTCTTCGCTGGTTAACAATGTTCTCTCGTAAAAGAGGCGAGAAAACAATGGAAGAAAGACTTGCAAATGAGCTTTTAGATGCAATGAACAACACAGGTGCATCCGTTAAGAGAAAAGAAGACATGCACAAGATGGCTGAGGCAAATAAAGCATTTGCTCACTATCGCTTCTAATATAGGAGGAAAATCCATTGGCTAAAGAGGGAAGAGAATATCCATTAGAGCGTACCAGAAATATTGGTATTATGGCTCATATCGATGCGGGTAAAACAACTCTTACAGAACGTATCCTGTATTATACAGGTGTTAACTATAAGATTGGTGATACTCATGAAGGTACTGCTACCATGGACTGGATGGAACAGGAGCAGGAGAGAGGTATCACAATCACTTCAGCGGCTACAACATGTCACTGGACTCTGGAAGAGAACTGCAAACCGAAGCCAGGTGCTCTGGAACATCGTATCAACATCATTGATACCCCAGGTCACGTTGACTTCACAGTAGAAGTTGAGCGTTCTCTTCGTGTACTTGACGGTGCTGTCGGCGTTTTCTGTGCTAAGGGTGGTGTTGAACCGCAGTCTGAAAACGTATGGCGTCAGGCCGACACTTACAATGTACCACGTATGGCATTCATCAACAAGATGGATATCCTTGGTGCAAACTTCTACGGTGCAGTAGAGCAGATCAAGACTCGTCTTGGTAAAAACGCAATCTGCTTACAGCTGCCAATCGGAAAAGAAGATGATTTCAAAGGAATCATTGACTTATTCGAAATGAAAGCTTACATCTACAACGATGAAAAAGGTGATGACATCTCCATCGTTGATATTCCTGAAGACATGAAGGAAGATGCTGAGCTTTATCATACAGAGCTCATTGAGAAAATCTGTGAGCTTGATGACGACTTAATGATGGAATATCTTGACGGTGAAGAACCAACTGTTGAGAGACTGAAAGCAACATTAAGAAAAGCGACATGCGAGTGTACAGCTGTTCCGGTTTGCTGTGGTTCTGCTTACAGAAACAAAGGTGTTCAGAAGCTTCTTGATGCTATCCTTGAGTATATGCCGGCTCCTACAGACATTCCTCCAATCCAGGGAACTGATCTGGACGGTAACGAAGTAGTGAGACATTCTTCTGATGAAGAACCATTCTCAGCTCTGGCATTTAAGATCATGACAGACCCATTCGTTGGTAAACTTGCATATTTCCGTGTATACTCCGGTACAATGAATTCCGGTTCTTATGTACTTAACGCTACTAAGGACAAGAAAGAACGTGTTGGACGTATCCTTCAGATGCATGCTAACAAACGTATGGAACTTGATAAAGTATATTCCGGTGATATCGCTGCAGCTATCGGATTCAAATTCACAACAACTGGTGATACAATCTGTGACGAGCAGCATCCGGTAATCCTGGAGTCCATGGAATTCCCAGAACCAGTTATCGAGCTGGCTATCGAGCCTAAGACTAAAGCTGGACAGGGTAAACTTGGTGAAGCTCTTGCAAAACTTGCAGAAGAAGACCCGACATTCCGTGCACATACAGATCAGGAAACAGGACAGACCATTATCGCTGGTATGGGTGAGCTTCATCTGGATATCATCGTTGACCGTCTCCTTCGTGAATTCAAGGTAGAGGCTAACGTAGGTGCTCCTCAGGTTGCTTACAAAGAAACAATCACCAAACCTGTTGATGTAGACAGCAAGTATGCAAAACAGTCCGGTGGTCGTGGACAGTATGGTCACTGTAAAGTTAAATTCCAGCCTATGGATGCCAACGGAGAAGAACTGTACAAGTTCGAATCCACAGTTGTTGGTGGTGCTATTCCGAAGGAATACATCCCTGCAGTTGGCGAAGGTATCGAAGAGGCTATGAAAGCCGGTATCCTTGGCGGATTCCCGGTAGTCGGCGTATATGCTAACGTATATGATGGTTCTTACCATGAAGTCGACTCTTCTGAAATGGCATTCCACATTGCAGGTTCTCTTGCATTCAAGGATGCTATGCAGAAAGCAGCTCCTGTACTTCTTGAGCCGATCATGAAGGTAGAGGTTACAACACCTGAAGATTACATGGGTGATGTAATCGGTGATATCAACTCCCGTCGTGGACGTATCGAGGGTATGGAAGATATCGGCGGTGGTAAGATGATCCGCGGATATGTACCGCTTTCCGAAATGTTCGGATATGCTACAGACCTTCGTTCCAGAACACAGGGACGTGGTAACTACTCTATGTTCTTTGAGAAATATGAGCAGGTTCCGAAGTCTGTACAGGAAAAAATCCTTTCTAAGAAAGACTGATAATTATTGATCATCTGCAGTCTGCCGGTGTTTAAAGCCGGCAGGGTGTAGGAGATATAAAGTTACTGTTCACTATGTTCTCAGTAATGTGTGAACTGTAATGATACAACAATTGATAATAATACACTGTTTATAGTGTGAAACTTATCAAATTGTATAAAATGCTTGCAAATATTCCGGTTATGCAATATAATCAAGGATAGCAAGTTTAAAACCGAAAAAGGCGCTCTATAATAATATAAGAGCCAAATGTTTTAAGGAGGACGTTTTAAAATGGCAAAAGCTAAGTTTGAGAGAACAAAACCGCATTGTAACATTGGTACCATCGGACACGTTGACCATGGTAAAACAACTTTAACAGCAGCTATCACAAAAGTTCTGTCTGAAAGAGTTGCTGGTAACACAGCTACAGATTTCGCTAATATCGATAAAGCTCCGGAAGAAAGAGAACGTGGTATCACAATTTCTACAGCACACGTTGAGTATGAAACAGAGCATAGACACTATGCACACGTTGACTGCCCAGGCCATGCTGACTACGTTAAGAACATGATCACAGGTGCAGCTCAGATGGATGGTGCTATCCTCGTTGTTGCTGCTACAGATGGTGTTATGGCTCAGACTAAAGAGCACATCCTTCTTTCCCGTCAGGTAGGTGTTCCTTACATCGTTGTATTCATGAACAAATGTGATATGGTTGATGATGAAGAACTTCTTGACTGGTAGAAATGGAAATCCGTGAACTCTTAAGCGAGTATGACTTCCCAGGAGATGACATCCCGGTTATCCGTGGATCAGCTCTTAAAGCTCTTGAAGATCCGAGCAGCGAGTGGGGAGACAAGATCATGGAACTTATGGATGCTGTTGACAGCTACATTCCAGACCCACAGCGTGACACAGATAAACCATTCGTAATGCCTGTAGAGGATGTATTCTCTATCACAGGTCGTGGTACAGTTGCTACTGGTAGAGTAGAGGCTGGTGTACTTCATGTATCTGACGAAGTTGAAATCGTTGGTATCAAAGAAGAAACACGTAAAGTTGTTGTAACTGGTATCGAAATGTTCCGTAAACTCCTTGATGAAGCTCAGGCTGGTGATAACATCGGTGCACTTCTTCGTGGTGTTCAGAGAAACGAAATCGAGCGTGGACAGGTTCTTGCTAAACCAGGAACACTTACATGCCATACAAAATTCACAGCTCAGGTTTACGTTCTGACAAAAGATGAAGGTGGACGTCATACTCCATTCTTTAACAACTATCGTCCACAGTTCTACTTCAGAACAACAGACGTAACAGGTGTTTGCAACCTTCCAGAAGGAACAGAAATGTGCATGCCTGGAGATAACATCGAAATGACAATCGAACTGATCCACCAATCGCTATGGCTCAGGGTCTTACTTTCGCTATCCGTGAAGGTGGACGTACTGTAGGATCAGGACGTGTTGCTACAATCATCGAGTAATACAATCTGAATATAGATTTGTTATCGCAAGATAACGTTGTGTCCAAACGTAAGATACCCCGGAACCGCAAGGTTTCCGGGGTTTTTCTGTACTCTAAGAAAAGAATTATTCGTAAATTTATCAGATTTGCAATAGCGAAACATTTATCAGCAAGATGAAATACAGATAAATTTATAATTGAAAAATAAGACCAGCGGTGCCAAAACGGTGCCAAAAAGAAACTCCTGCGAATGTTTGCTATTCACAGGAGTAATTTTTTACCAGCCTTTGATCTGTTTGATCTGTTCAGCACGTTCTGGATCACGATGATATTGTAGTTTCAGACGGATAGTTTCCACAACTTCCTGTCTGGATTCATCATCAAGCTGATAGAACGATGTAAGCAGATTATCTACATCAGGCATACTGTTCTTGCCGAAAAGGTACATCAGCGGATACATAGAATTTTTTAAGTAAGTCTTTACACGACTTGCGTCTAATGCTCCGTTCAAACCGTCTGGAAGTGTAGGATAAATCTCTTCTTCCTTAATTGTGCCAGAAAATGGACTGGCAGAACATATCTCATTCACATCAATTTGCAATTCATTCGCAAGTCTTAATGCAAAATCAAATCGAATATTGGAATCTTTTTGAATAATTGAATATAAGGTTGTAGCACTGATTCCGGTTGCTTTTGCAATTTTGCGGACATTTGTGCCTTTTTCATCAAGATATTTCTTTAAATTTTTACCGTCACCCATAGAATCCTCCTTTTTCATATATTAGAAAATTACGAAAAACATAAATCTATAAAATATCATAACACAGACGTGGAATAAAATAAAGAAAAAATAAGTGTACGAAGTTCGTAAAAATATGTTTACGAAATATTGACAACGATAGAAATACATGATATTATCAATTTACGAAAATCGTACATATATAGAAATACAGTAAACGTATTCTGTATCTAGAGAGGAAAGGAGGAGGCAATATGGCAAGTTACAATTATATGATGAGTGCTGATGAAGTGGCACAGGAATTAAACTGCTCAAAATCTCATGCCTATAAACTGGTGAAAGCTATGAATAAAGAATTATCTGCACAAGGATATATTACGATGGCTGGAAGAATACCAAAGGCGTTTTGGGCAAAAAAGATGTATGGCTATGAAATAGCAGGAAATTAGGGAGGATCAATATGGCTTACAGAGAAAAAGACACAAAAAATGGACAGCCCAGTGGTTTGAGACAAATGTCATGGGTGAGAAGAAAAAACGCAGAAAGCGTGGATTTGAAACAAAGCGAGAAGCATTGGAGTTTGAACGAAGCAAAAAGTTGAGCAATGAGCGAAGTATGGATATGAAGCTGAGCGATTTTATTGAGATTTATTTTTCAGACAAACAAAATGATCTGAAAGATCGAACAATCAAAAATAAAAGATATATGATGCAACAGCATATAGTTCCATATTTTGGAAATCAGATGATGAGTGAGATCAAGGCTTCGCAGATTATTCAGTGGCAGAATGAAATACAGAAGAAAGGATATTCAGATTCTTATTTGAGAATGATACAGAATCAGTTGACCAGTCTGTTTACACATGCAGCTAAAATCTATGATCTGCCGGTTAATCCATGCAAGAAAGTGAAACGAATGGGAAATTCAGATTCGAGAAGTTTGAACTTCTGGACACTGGACGAGTACAAACAGTTTATACAGACAATGGAGCCGGGAACAAGATATTATCTTATGTTTGAGATGTTGTTCTGGACTGGATGCAGGATCGGGGAGCTGCTTGCGATTACAAAAGCTGATATCAATTTTGAAAAGAATCAGCTTAGTATCAATAAGACTTATTACCGAACAGGAATGCAGGATATTATCACAGAACCGAAAACAAAACAGTCCTTTCGGACAATCGAAATTCCGGAATTCTGAAAGAGGAAATTAAGGAATTTGTAGATGGTCATTACGGAATGCCGGATACAGAAAGATTATTTCCGGTTGTTCAGGAAGCGGTACAGCATAAGATGAAACGGCAGATTGAGCTGGCAGGAGTGAAGAAAATTCGAGTGCATGATATCAGGCACAGCCATGTGGCTTATCTTATTGAGAAAGGTGTGGAACCGTTATTGATTCGGGACAGATTAGGTCATAAAGATATTCGTATCACATTGAACACTTATGGACATCTTTATCCAAATCAGCAGAGAAAGATTGCAAATCTTCTGGATAATGAAAATGGAAATGCTGTTACCGGATTGGGAGAAGAAAGAGATGAATGTTGAAAAGGCAAAAGAAAAAGCCCAGATAAATAATCTGAGCAAGTTCTCTGATAATCAGATTCACTGATATACCATCTTGGCAGATTCAGTATATCACGAATCGGGAAATACGACAATTCCCGAATATCTGTTCATCAGAGACTTGCCCGGAAGGGCAAGAGGAGATGATGGAATGAATATGAATGAAAAAAATAAAATTGAGAATTGTAGAATAGAACCAAAACTGAAACTGATCAATATGGATTCAGTAGAGGTGGAACAGGTAGAATGGCTGCTTTATCCGTTTATTCCTTATGGAAAAGTGACCATTATACAGGGAGATCCAGGAGAAGGCAAGACAACGATGGTACTTCAGATTATTGCAAAACTGACCAGAGGAGAGCCGATTCTTCCTGTTACTGATACAACGAAAACAAAAGAAAAACGAAGTGATGAAGTCGATAGTGAGAATGAAGATTTAGATGCTGAAGATAATATGCAGGAACAGTCTTCTGTGTCACCTGTAAATGTAATCTATCAGACAGCAGAAGATGGACTTGGAGATACTATCAAACCCAGATTACTTGCTGCAGGTGCAGATTGTTCAAAGGTGCTGGTGATTGATGACAGTGACCAGCCACTGACAATGGCAGATGTCAGATTGGAAGAAGCAATCGTGCAGACAAAAGCAAAAATGGTTGTTCTTGATCCGATACAGGGCTTTCTGGGAGCGGACGTAGATATGCACAGGGCAAATGAGATCAGACCACTGATGAAGCGTATCGCAGTGCTGTCAGAAAAATATCACTGTGCAGTCATTTTAATCGGTCATATGAACAAAAACAGCAACGGCAAATCTTCTTATCGAGGACTTGGCTCCATTGATTTTCAGGCTGCTGCAAGAAGTGTTCTGATTGTCGGGCGAGTGAAAGATGAACCGGAAGTAAGAGTGGTATGTCATACGAAGAGTTCTCTTGCACCGGAAGGAACGTCCATTGCATTCAGACTGGATAAGAATAATGGGTTTGAATGGATTGGAGAATATGATATCAGTGCCGATGAACTTCTTAATGGAGACGGAAGAGGACAGAAAAGTCGGAAAGCAAAAGAATTTCTCCTTGAGATACTGGCAAATGGAGGAATGACTCAGAAGAAAATTGCAGAAGAAGCAGAAGCCAGAGGAATCAAAAGTAAAACGCTATGGAACGCCAAACGGGAACTTGAAATTGATTCCGTAAAACGTGGAAAGCAATGGTATTGGATGTTGCCAGAATAAAAATGGAAGATGGCAAGATTACCATTTCTTAAGAAGAGGGAATCTTGCTACCTTGAAAGGAGAACAGATGCAAAATAAAAGTGTACAGATTCCATACGAGTTATTCTTTCAGCTCTTGCAATATTTTTTGATGGATAACTACGATGGTGAAGAAATAATCCGGTTGGGATTGGAGAAAAAACTGGATGCAATGGTGAATCGTGAAGTATACAGCAAATCCAAAACAGCACCAACGGAAGAAGAAAGAGAAAAGTTCCGGCAGGAATATCTGGACAGACGGGGAATACCGGAGAACTTTCGATGGTAAAGGTTCTTTCTGAACACTTTATTACAGGAGCGTGTCACGCACCTGTAGATAGCAGATAAGGAGAATGTTGGTAAGGTGTAGTCGGGAGTTGACTGGCGTAGAAGAGAATTTTCAAAAGGGAGCCCTGATTCAGGGCGCCCCTGCGGAAACGGTAGATGAAAGGAGATTGGCACAATGAGAGAAGGAAGATTAGGATATAACAGTTATAACAAAAGATATGGATTATTATCATCAGATCTATGGATTGATACAGGATTTCACTGTGGAGAATACCTGGAAGTGTTGCTTGATGATGAATGGGTTCAGACCAGAATGGAAATGAATCCTGCAAGAGAATGGTATCTTGTAGGGACACCGTATTGTGGTGATTTGGAATATATTCGGGCAAGGATACCGGGAGTAAAGTCTCTGTACCCCGGAGGGCGCAAGGGTACTTTTGATGGACGGTACGGCTGTCGAAAGTGCTTTTGCGG
>ENA-OUNI01000640-OUNI01000640.1-human-gut-metagenome-genome-assembly--contig:-NODE-640-length-15803-cov-2.899081_pt1 | contig 15803 bp, 20 predicted proteins | sample MGYA00242499_ERZ504580 | MGnify/ENA primary metagenome ERZ504580 (study PRJEB26092, sample SAMD00036315) | human gut metagenome | host: Homo sapiens | study: EMG produced TPA metagenomics assembly of... | reverse complement strand
GATAAAATTTTGCCCATCTGAACCTGTGTCAGATCGTGATCCTCGCGCAATTCGCGGATTCGTTGATATAACATGTTTTTTTCACCCATATAAAGGATAACATAGCGATTTTCCGCTATTGACTTTTAGCGTAAAATCCGCTAAACTCGATATAAACATTGTGAAGAAAAGAGGGGAAATGCAACGAATGAATGATAAAAACTGTGGAAAACGGATGAATCTATTCTCAATAGAAAAATGGAAGAGGATACCGTGTTGGAAAAGAGGGAGAACCAGGAGCACTTGTTTCCCCTGCTCTGGATTCTCGGCTTCAGCATTTTGAGTGAGATCCTCCTCTTCGTCATGCAGAGGCTGGGGCGAAGCCTGATCGAATGGATGCAGGCGTTTGTGCCGGAGGGATTGCTCCGCTGCTGATATCCGATTTGACAGCGGCGCTATCTGCCCTATTTCCTCTCCTTATATTTGCAATTGGGATTCGCCTTTATGCATTGGGGAGGAAAGAGCAGCTTCCGAGACAGGTTCGGATTGTCGCCGTGGCGCTTTTTCTGTGCGGGCATACAGCCGCGGCTGCCCTATCAGGCGTGTTGGTTTCGTTTTTTTGGCTGTGCGCTGGGCTGCTCCTTGAGCTGTCTGCAAGCAATGCCTCTCTGGCCGGCACGATCCTCTCGCTTTTGCTGCGGATTTCCTTCGATACAGCGGCCGTGGGATGGGGGCTGCGGCAATATGAACTGAGCCGGTAACCGTGCAATGATGCGCCCTTGGGGGAAATTCTTTTTTCTACAGCCTTCATAATAGGGTTTGGGATTGGGCAAAAGGAGCCTGCTTTTATTGTAGATGTGTGTTGCGAAAGCGGATGAAATGCCTGCTATTAGGCTGTGCTTTCCTCCACAAATGCGGCCGTCTCGCATTGACAATCCCTTTCATTCACGCTATAATTGATACAATAATAGTCAACAGGCTTTGAAGGGAATCAACCGTGTGGTTTCCCGCCATCAGAGAGGAAGGCCCTCAGGCTGCAAGGCTTTCTGCGGCGAATACACGGCGTGCCGCCCCGGAGCCCGCTGCGAGGAGCAGCGCGTACCCCGCGTTAAGGGAATGGAGAGGTGCTTTTTGCACAATTTGGGTGGTACCGCGGAGTGATCCGTCCCAATTTGTACGAAAGGCGTTTTTTTATTACGAAGCGGAGAGAGTAATAAAGCAAAACCTTCTGTAACCCCATAGATGAAAGAGATGCACGCTCCTACCGGGAACACACAACTACCGACTATTGTTTATTTTTCAGAGAATTTAAGATTGAGGTGCTGCAAATGGAATGGACCGGGCTAAACGATCTTCGTGAAAAATACCTACGCTTTTTTGAGAGCAAGGGCACCTGCGCATGCCGAGCTTTTCGCTCGTCCCGCAGGGGGATAAGAGCCTGCTGCTCATCAACTCCGGCATGGCGCCGATGAAAAAGTTTTTACCGGCGAGGTAACGCCGCCGAGCAAACGCGTGACGACCTGCCAGAAGTGTGTGCGCACGCCGGATATTGAAAATGTGGGGAAAACCTCTCGCCACGGCACCTTTTTTGAGATGCTAGGCAATTTCTCTTTCGGCGATTATTTTAAGCGGGAGGCCATCACCTGGGCGTGGGAATTTTTTACGCAGGTGGTCGGCATGCCCGCCGATCGGATTTATGTCACTGTTTATGAGGAGGATCAGGAGGCCTATGAGATCTGGACGAAGGAGGTTGGCCTTGAACCGTCTCACGTCAAGCGCATGGGCAAGGCGGATAACTTCTGGGAGCATGGTTCCGGCCCTTGCGGCCCCTGCTCGGAGCTGCATTTCGACCGGGGAGAGAGCTACGGCTGCGGTTCGCCGGATTGCGGCGTAGGATGCGAATGCGACCGCTTTGTAGAAATCTGGAACCTGGTATTCACGCAGTTTGAAAACGACGGCAACGGCAATTATACGCGGTTGGAGCACCCCAATATTGATACCGGCATGGGCATTGAACGCCTCGCTGTATGGTGCAGAATGTGGATAATATTTTTGAAATCGATACAATGCAGCGCATTATGGGGCATATTATGCGCATTGCGGGTGTGAAATATGGGGAAGATGCGAAAAACGATGTTTCTCTGCGCGTGATTACCGATCACATCCGCTCCACCACTTTTTTGATCGGCGATGGCGTGATGCCCTCCAACGAGGCCGCGGATATGTGCTGCGTAGGCTGCTGCGCCGCGCGGCGCGCCACGGCAGGCTGCTGGGGATCAAGGAGCCGTTTTTGGCGGATGTGTGTGAAACGGTGATTGAAGTGAATGAAAGCGCTTATCCGGTGCTTGCGGAAAAGCGTGCATTTATCAAAAAGGTAATCCGCAAGGAAGAGGAAAGCTTTGGCAAAACGATCGACACAGGGCTCATTCTGTTGGATCGGATGATTGCCTCCGGCACGGGCAGCACGATGAGCGGGGAGGACGCCTTTAAGCTCTCCGATACCTATGGCTTCCCTCTGGACCTAACGCGGGAAATTCTTGCAGAGCGCGGCATGGATGTAGATGAAGCGCGCTTTCATGAATTAATTGCCGAGCAGCGTAAGCGTGCGCGGGAAGCCCGCAAGGATGCGGGCGCGGATGCCTGGAAGGCTACCGGCGGCGCGCATGGCGATTTGCCGGCCACGCAGTTTGTGGGCTATGAAACGCTCTGTGCGGAAGGCTCGCTGCTCGCCGCTGTGAAGGATGGCTCGCCAGCAGAATATCTTTCTGCCGGCGAGCAGGCCGTGCTGGTGCTTGACCGCACGCCGTTTTATGCGGAGAGCGGCGGCCAGGCCGGCGATGCGGGCATGATCGAAAACGGGGAGTTTACCTTCCGCGTGACCCATACGACGAAAACGCCGGGCGGCGTATTTTTGCACCATGGCATGGTGGAATCCGGCGCGCTTGCCTCCCTGGGCAGCGTGACGGCACGCGTGGACGAAAACACCCGTCGCGCCACGATGCGCAACCATACGGCAGCCCATCTTTTGCAGGCGGCTCTGCGCAAAACGCTTGGCAACCATGTGGAACAGGCGGGCTCGATGGTTAACAGCAAAGAGGTGCGGTTTGACTTCTCGCATTTCGAGGCGATGACGCCGCAGGAGATCCGGCAGGTGGAGGAGCTCGTCAATCAAACGATCCTTGCGGCTTTGCCGGTCACCACGCGGGAGATGCCGCTGGAAGAGGCCAAACAGCAGGGCGCGATGGCGCTTTTTGGCGAAAAGTATGGAGCTACCGTCGCGTGGTGCAGGCAGGGGATTTTTCCACTGAGCTGTGCGGCGGCACGCATGTGGAGAATACAGCGCAGTTAGGGCTATTCAAGATTGTGGCGGAATCCTCTGTTGCGGCGGGTGTACGCCGGATTCAGGGCGTGACCGGAGCGGGTGTGCTTGAATGCCTGTATCGGGATGAAGCGCTTCTGCACAGCGCAGCACAGGCGATGAAGGCCAACAACGTTTCCCAGGTGGCCGAGCGAGCGCAGCAGCTCTCCGCCGAGCTCAAAGAGGCCCAGCGGGAGGTTGCGCGCCTCAATGATACCATAGCGGCGCGGCGTGCGAAGGAGCTTTTTGCACAGGCCCAACCGGTTGGAGAGCTCCAGCTGGTAACAGCACGGTTTGACAATATGGCGCCCGATGCGCTGCGCGCGTTATGTGAAACGGTGAAAAATGAGGCGGAAACAATCGTCTGTGTTCTCGCGGCAGTACAAACGGAAAAGGCAGCGTCAACTTCGCAGCTCCTGCGCTAAGGGCGCTGTACAGGCGGGTGCGCATGCGGGCAATCTGGTGCGCGCGGTGGCGAAGGCGGCGGGTGGCTCCGGCGGCGGAAAACCGGATGCGGCCATGGCAGGCGGCAAGGATGCCTCTAAAGTAGAGGCGGCACTGGCAGCCGCGTCCAGCACGCTTGCCGGCATGCTGAAGCTTGATTGCCTTCCCTTGAATCAATTTGATATGATGATAGAAAGGATGGATGGTTATGGACTGCATCTTCTGCAAAATTCTCAGTGGAGAAATCCCATCGAAAAAGGTTTATGAGGATGACACGGTCTGTGCGTTTTACGATGTAGAGCCGCAGGCTCCTGTGCATGTGCTGATTATTCCCAAGGAGCATATCCCGTCCGCTGCGGTGATCACGCCGGAAAACAGCGCGGTGATCGCGCATATCTTTGAGGTAATTGCAAAGCTTTCCAAGGAGTTGGGGCTTGAAGAGGGCTTCCGCGTGGTCAACAACTGTGGCGATATCGCGGGGCAGACGGTCAAGCACCTGCATTTTCATCTGATGGGCGGCCGGGAATTCACCTGGCCCGCGGGCTGATCGAATGTGTGCCGGCATTCCGGCGAAAAGGAGAAGATAATAATGGCTGAAACTTACCGCATGAAGATTGCAGGCCTTGAGCGGGAGTTACCGCTCTGCCCGGTCAACGATAAGCTGGATATCGCGGCCTTTATCATTTTTGGCGATGTGGAAATGACGGTCGCGGCCTGCGCGGAGCTGCTTGCAAAGTGCCCTGCGTTCGACTATATCCTTACGCCTGAGGCAAAGGGTATCCCTTTGGCCTATGAGCTTTCACGCCAGAGTGGAAAGCCCTATATCATTGCTCGCAAGGGCGCGAAGCTTTACATGAAAAACCCGGTTTCCGTGCACGTGCGCTCCATCACGACGGATTCGATGCAGACGCTCTTCCTTGACGAAGCGGAAGGCGAGCGCATGCGCGGCAAGCGCGTGCTGATTCTTGACGACGTCATCAGCACAGGGGAATCCCTCTCCGCCGTGGAGGCGCTGCTCACAAAATTTGACGCGCAGATCGTCGGCAAGGCCGCCGTTCTCGCCGAAGGGGACGCAGGCAAAAAACGGAAACGGATATCGAATCTTCCTTGAGGAATTTGCCGCTCTTCTTTAAATAAATGCTTTGCTTGAATCCGGACAGGAGCTGATGGCGGATGAAACGGCCGATGGCTGGGTGGGCTTGTCGTTTTCAGCGCGCTGATCCTCTTCTGCATTTACGGCCTGTGGGCCGCAATCGCGGGAGGGCTTGTATCCCTCTGCCTTCTGTTGCTGTTTTTATGCATTCCAAGGGTGCGCAGGGAGCGGTTGCTTGAGGCGGTGTGCCTGTCCGTGCTGGCAGCAAGCCTGCTTATCGGGGCGCAGACAAAGCTCGTGCTGGAGCCGGTCGAATCCTTTGCGGGAAAGACGCTGCCGATCACCGCGCAGGTGGTTTCTTTGACGGAAAGCCGGAATGGCAGGCATTACACCATCCTGCTTGTGACAAAGGCGGGCGGGGAAAAGGTGCGCTTTCGGCTACGCTATTCCGGGAAAACGCCGCTTCCCGCCGAGCCGTATGATACGGTAGAAGCAACCCTGCGGATCGATGCGTTGGGCGAAAGCGAGGCCGCGCGCCGCTCTTACCGGGCGAAAGGGATTTTTCTGCGCGGCAGCACCTATGAGCCATCACGGTGACGCCGCGAGAAAATGTTTCTCTTGCCTGCCGCCTGCTGGAAATGCGCAAAGGGATGCTGCTGCTCTCAATCGGTATTTGCCAGGGGAAGAAGGGAAGCTCCTGGGCGGGATGCTGCTGGGGGAGACGGCTCCTGTTTCGGAAACTGCCATCCGGAATTTTCGTATCTGCGGCGTTTCACATCTGCTGGCTGTATCGGGCCTGCATACGTCGTTGTGGGCGATGTTCCTTTTTCGCATGCTGCAAAAGCTAAAATGGAGCGCCGTGTGTCGGCTGCCTGCTCGATGGGATTTGTCCTGTTTTTCATGGGGCTGGCCGGTTTTTCCCCGTCTGTCACGCGGGCAGGGATCATGATGCTTTTATATCTGGGTGGTTTTCTCTTGCGGCGGGAGCCGGATTCCCTTAATTCGCTCGGCCTTGCAGCGCTGGTGATCTTGTTTGCCAATCCCTTTGCCGCGGCGGACCTCGCATGTTGCTTTCCTTCAGCGCAACCGCCGGGATTCTGCTGCTGCAAAAGCCTTTTGCGCGTGTGCTGGAGCGCCCGGCGCAACAGATGCCTGCCGGATTCCTGCGCAAAGCATGCAAGGGGCTGGCAGGGCTTTTGGCGGTCACGCTCTCTGCCATTGTGTTTACGCTGCCGGTGAGTATCTTGGCGCTTGGCAGGTTTCTCTGATTGCGCCTCTCGCCAACCTGCTGTTTGTCAATGCAGGCGGGGCGGCGATGCTCTGCGCCGGCCTGTGCGCAGCGTTTTCGCATGCGTGGATTTTTTCATTCCTCGCCTATCCATTTGCATTGATCGGCGGCTTGCTTTCCCAATATTTGTTGGGTGGGACGGCCCTGCTTTCTAAGCTTCCGTTCGCAAGCGTTTCGCTGGAGCCGGGCGCTCCGGCGCTATGGCTCGCTGGATCGGCGGTGTTATTTGCAATCGTATTGCTTGATCGGAATCGGACGAAACATCTCGCCCGGTTGGCGGCGCTGTGTTGCGTCTTTGCGCTTTTGGCAGGTATTTTTTCTGACACCTTAATGGGACGCAACCTGACGGCCATCACGCTGGCGGATGTGGGCAACGGCACGGCAATTGTGCTGACCCGCGGCGCCGGGCTGCTGTGATCGGATGTGGCGGCGATTACGATGCTGCGGCGCAGGTGGCCGCGGTGCTGCAATCGCAGAATATTGATGCGTTGGATCTATTGTTTTTACCCCGTGCCGCACAGACGGAGGCTTCCGCTGCCGGTCAGCTTCTGGAGACTGTTCCGGCCAAAACGGTTGTTTGCGCCGAAACGGTTCATGAGCTGCCGGATGGCACGCATGTAATAGCTGCGGGAGCGGGCCGGGTGCGGTTGTGGGGCGACGTTACGCTGGAATATATCACGCAGGGTACGCTTTCCTGCGCCCTGTTGGAGATTGGAACGCAGCGATTTTTCCTTTCTTTCTGCCCAGGCGGCGATGTATCCCGGCTGCCGGAAGGTTGGATCTGCGCGCCGGTGGCCTTTTGCCGCGCGCAGGGGCCGAAAGGCTTCATGCGGGGGTGACTCTGTTTTCCGGCGAGGGCGACCGTGTATGGAACACGCGCGCGCATACGCCCAAAATGGCAGAAAGGCCTTTGCCACAGGCGGGAAAGGCGCGTTGCGTATTCGGACGGATGGTGCGAAAAGTCTGGATATCAAACGGCTGCTTGAGCAATTAAAATCGAAGGAGGGTTGAACGATGGCGGAAATCACTGAGAAAGAGCTCAAAAAGCAGATTGCCAACGGCATGTTTTCACCTGTATATCTGCTATATGGGGAAGAGGCGTTTTTAAAGCAGTATTACGCGGGGCTGATTGCGGAAAAATCGGTTGCCAAAGGGTTTGAAACATTCAATCTGCACAAGTTGGAGGGCAAGGAGACCTCATTGGACGAAATTGCCGACGCGGCGGAGCAACTGCCCATGATGGCGGAGCGCACCTGTGTGCTCGTGCGGGATTTTGACCTGAAGGCGCTCAAAGGTGCACAGCGGGAAAAGTTGGAGGCCTTTCTCTCAGATCCGCCGGGCACCTGCTCTGTGGTGTTTTGGATGGATACGGTCGAGGTGGCCCCTAAGCAGAATAAAGATTGGCAGGGGATTATCAAGCTGTTTGCAAAGAGCGGTGCTGCCGTCCGCCTCAGCCGCCGTACCAGCGTGGAGCTCACGCGCCAGCTTTGTGCGAGTGCAAAAAAGCGCGGCGGAAGCTTGCCGTTGGAGGCGGCTTCCTACCTTGTCGCCTATTCCGGCAGCGATCTGAACCTCCTGATCAACGAGCTCGATAAACTCTGCGCCTATGCGGCGGGGCGGGAGATTACGCAAAGGGATATCGACGCCGTGTGCATTAAAAGCGTGGAGGCAACGGCCTTTGATATGGTCAAAGCACTTTTGCGCGGTAAATATGCCGATGCCTACGGGATGCTGGATGCGCTATTTGCGCAGAAAACGGAGCCGGTTATGATCGCCGGCGCGCTGATTTCCTCCTATGTCGATATGTATCGCGCTAAGGCGGCTCTCGCCTCCGGGGAGCGTGTGGAGGCCGTGGCGCAAGCATTCAATTACAAAGGCCGGGAGTTCCGGCTGCGGTATGCCGCGCAGGATGCTTCCCGCCTGACGCTTGCCCAGCTTGGGACGTGCTCGACATATTGAGCGAAGCGGACGAGGCGCTCAAAAGCACACGGCTGAGAAACGGCTTGTGCTGGAAGAGGCGATGCTCCGGCTGCAATGTGTCGCCAGTGGATGAGGGCGCAAATCGCGGCTGCCCCCTGCCCGCTCATGCAAAGGGTTCAGAGAAAAAGGATGGTCCTGCAATCATGATCCGTATCAAACAAGCTGTGATCGTGGAGGGGAAGTATGATAAGATCAAGCTGTCCTCCCTGCTCGACACAGTGATTATTCAAACCGATGGGTTCGGTATTTTTAAAAATAAAGAAAAGATGGCGCTGATTCGCCGACTGGCGCAGACCAGGGGAATTGTTATCCTTACGGATAGTGATTCTGCGGGTTTTAAAATCCGCTCCTATATTGGCGGGAGTCTGCCGCAGGATAAGGTGATCCATGCTTATATCCCGGATATCATCGGCAAGGAGAAGCGCAAAAGCGCGCCCTCGCAGGAGGGAAAGCTGGGCGTGGAGGGGATTCCCTCTAAAATCCTGATGGAGAGCCTGGAGCGCGCGGGGATTACATGTGAAGAGGCGGTAGAGCCCGGGCGTAAAATTACGAAAAACGACTTATATGAGGATGGCCTAAGCGGCCGCCCAAACAGCAAGGCGCTAAAGAAAAAGCTGCTTTCGCAGCTTCATCTGCCGGAGCACCTTTCTTCCAATGCGCTGGTCCAGATTTTGAATTTATTCATGACCTACGACGAATATAAGCAAGCGGTTCAATCATGCTGCCAATAGCATGAAATAGGGAGGAAACAAATGAAGAAAAAATGGGTTGCCGGAGCCGGACTGATCAAACTGATTAGTCTGGCACTCGCCGGCCTTCTTTGTGCGGGAATGGGAGCTGCTCGCCGAAACCGATACAGGAGGAAAAAACAGTGGATACACAAGTTTTGCGCGTGGGGATCATCAGTGATACCCAGCTGGCCCCCAAAGGTGGGTCTGACGTTTATGACAGCTACCTCAAAGGCGCGTTGGAACTTCTCAAGCAGAAGGAGATTCATATGCTCATCCATGCGGGCGACTACACGGATGTAGGCCTGGCGGATGCTTACCAAAATTTTAAAGATATTTATGAAGGCGTTTATCCAGGTAACAGCAGCCCGATGAAGCTGTTCATCATGGGCAACCACGATTATTGGCTCAGCGATTTCGTCAAGTGCTGGGAGATCCCGTTCAAGGGCAAGATGCGCCGCCGGATGGAGAAGTATACCGGTGAATCGCCATGGTCCCACAAAGTGTTAAACGGCTATCATTTTATCGGCCTGAGCCCGGTCAACGGCAGCATGAGGATGACGCATACGAGGGCAAACTCGAATGGGCTGAAGAAGAGATCCAAAAGGCGATTGCCGCCGCGCCCAGCCGGCCTGTGTTTGTCATTACGCACAACAACCCGAAGGATACGGTCTACACCAGCGACGACTACGGTGACTCCAAACTGGATGCGCTATTTGCGAAATATCCGCAGGTGATCTCCATTTCAGGGCACACGCACGCCTCCATTCTTGATGAACGCTCCATTTCTCAAACCTCTTATACGGCGATCAATACGCAATCCCTCTCCTATACGGATTTTGAGGAAGGCGCGTTGTTGGAAGAGCCGGGCGATGTGGAGGCGAATCCCATGTGCATGATTATGGAGATTGCGGACAACCAGATCACGATCCGCCGCTATAGCGTGCTGGGGGGCCAGGAGGAGAAGGAGCCTTGGGTGATACCGCTCCCGATTGATCAAACGCAGTTTCTTATACCGATCAGGCGCGTGCGCAGCGGCGCAAAGCGCCCGCTTGGCCGCAGGATGCAAAGGCCGCCTTCAGCAAGGAAGGGGAACGGCAGCTGCTAACCTTCCCTGCGGCTACGCATGAGGATTTCGTTCATTCTTATCGAATCGTGCTTTCTGATTCCAACGGAAAGGCCGTCTCCTTTGGTGAAGGGGAAGATCTGAAGGAGGAGCTGATTTATATCAGCGATTTCTATGCGGGAATCGGAAAAATGTCAAAGTCGGTGCAGCTGAATCTTGCGGACGCATTAAAAGCGGTGCCTGCCGGCAGCTATACGGCAACGATCTACGCGCAGGAGTCTTTCGGCAAGGAAAGCGCGCCGATTACATGCCCGGTGACGGTTTCCTAAATTCCCTGCATGTTCAATTCTTTGTTTGAATAATCAGATAGAGGCGGGGGCTGCCGCAACGGCCCTCGCGAAATTTTTAAATTCCGGTATTATTTTGCCGGATCAATGGAAATTTGGTCTTGCACGATCTTTTCTAGTATGCTATTCTGATGGTAGCAAATGGAAGATCGGGAGGTGCAGCTCCCCCTTCTCCATATGTCATTTTGTCAGGAGGGATGGCAGTTGATGCGCGATCAAAAAAACGTATTGTGATTGCTCCGGATTCCTTCAAAGGCACTATGACCGCCATCGAAGTGTGCCGTATTATCCGTAAAGCGTTCCTGCAAGTAGATTCAGCGCTTGAGATCTGCTGTCTGCCTATGGCAGACGGCGGGGAAGGACGGTAGACGCTTTTTTATCTGCCTTGGGAGGAGAGCGCAAAACTGTGCGGGTGCATGGCCCGCTGTTTGCCATGCATAACGCTTCCTTCGGCATTTTGAAGGATGGCACAGCCATCCTGGAAATGGCGGCCGCCGCCGGCCTTCCGCTCGCAGGAAAGGATGCTAACCCAATGTATACCACCACCTTCGGCGTGGGGGAGCTGATCCGTGCCGCACTGGATGCCGGCTGCCGCAAAATCCGCGTTGGGGCGGGCGGCAGTGCGACGACGGATGGCGGGATTGGCTGCCTGACGGCACTCGGCGCCCGCTTCACGGATAAAACGGGCGAGGAAGTGCCGCCTATGGGCTGCGGGCTGAGCAGGGTGGCCTGCATCAATTTGGATGGGCTGGATGAGCGGCTTCGGGAAGCGGATGTGACCGTTCTATGCGATGTGAAAAGCCCGCTATATGGCGCGCAGGGAGCGGCGTTTGTGTTTGCCCCGCAGAAGGGCGCTTTGCCTAAGCAGGTGCAAACGCTGGATAACGCGCTCAGAGCCTTTGCACAGACGCTGCTGCGCTATACGGGCAGCGATATTCGGAGCCTTGTGGGCGCGGGCGCAGCAGGCGGCCTTGCGGGCGGCCTGTGTGCAATGCTCGGCGCGCATCTGGCCGGCGGGGTAGAAACATTGCTTTGCGAGGCGGGGTTTGATGCGCTCGCCCTGCGTTCTTCGCTCGTTGTCACCGGGGAAGGCCGCATCGATGAGCAAAGCATGCAGGGGAAAGTGCCTTGGGGTGTGGCAAAGCATGCGCCGCACACGCCGGTGATCGCAATCGCTGGAGGCGTTCAGGGTGATCGCTCCACACTGGCGTGCCAGATGGGGCTTGTGCGGATTTATGAGGCGAATTACCGCCAAAGGCCGCCGCACGAAATCGGGCGTTATTGCCGAGAGGATCTGGAATATATTGCCGTTCGTGCCGCAAAGGAATTTTTACAGGACTGCAAAGCAAGCGCTGATTGAATGGCTAAAACGCTCCTATGTGCGGATTCTTCCGTGCGCAGGAGTGTTTTTTTCTTGAAGCGCGCCCGACGGTATGCTATACTAGCAGCAAGCAGATCAATCCCGCTTCGGGCTGGCCGAGGCAGGGCTATTTCAGGCGACGGGGAGTGTTTGTTTGATCAAAGCAAAGTGGAGCGCGCCCGGGGAGGAATATAGCCAGGCGGCTCAAGTGCGTTTGGCAGTGTTTGTGGCGGAGCAGGGTTATCCGAAAGATCTGGAATTCGACGAGCTGGATAGCGGTGCGTGGCATCTGACCTTGTTCGATGGGGCGTCGCCTGTGGCGGCGGCGCGTTTGGTAACGCTTTCTCCCGGCGTGCTGAAGCCTGGGCGGATTGCCGTGCTGCGGGAATACCGCAAGCAGCATCTTGGTGCACGCCTCATGGAAGAGCTCCTCAAAAAAGCGGAGGAGCTGGGAGCGCGTGAGCTTCATATCGGCGCGCAGGTGCAGGCACAGGGGTTTTATGAGAAATTTGGCTTTCACACCTGTGGGGAGCCTGTTTATATGGATGTCCATATCCCGCATGTCGATATGGTGCGGCATTTGAGTGGGGAGGCCTAACGATGGGAATAGAAGAGCGCACGCAGCAGATTGGGATTCGCCCCTATCAACAGAAGGATAAACAGGCGGTGCGGGGCATTTGCATTGCAACGAGCGGCCTGCCGGTTGAAACACAGCGTCAGAAAGAGCCGCTTTTGCTGCAATATTGCGATTATTATCTGGAGCAGGAGCCGGAGGCGTGTTTTGTAGCAGTGGATAAAACCGATACGCCGGTTGGATATATTCTGTGCAGCAAGGATTATCAAGCATATCAAGCGCGGTTCCGCAAAAGCTATTTGCCCCTAATTCAAGCGCGCAGTATTTTGCGTGCTGCTCTGGCGCGAATGGATCTCCGGATTGCCGGCCGATATGCCGGGCAGTATCCGGCGCATATGCATATCGACATTCTGGATGCTTATCAGCGTATGGGCATTGGGCATCAGCTCGTGAATACACTGACGGCCTCTTTGGCCGGGCAAACTACGAGGGGCTGATGTTAAGCGTCGGATCAACAAATAAAAAGGGTGTCAATTTCTATAAAAAATACGGCTTTCAAAGGATAGGAACGGCGGCGTTTGGCTCCATTGTCGTGATGGGCTTAAGGCTTTCTTAAAACAGCTCAGGAGGAATTTGTTTGAATATTTGGCATGATATATCAGTGGAACGTATCCGTCCGGAACGCTTTACAGCGGTGATTGAAATCCCCAAGGGCAGCAAGGTAAAGTATGAAATGGATAAGGAAACGGGCCTTCTGCGCATGGATCGCATCCTGTATACCTCCACGCATTACCCGGCGAACTATGGCTTTATCCCGCGCACCTATGCCGCTGACCATGATCCGCTGGATGTACTGGTGCTTTGTTCGGAGCAGGTTGTTCCGATGACGCTCGTCACCTGCTACCCAATCGGCGTGATTATTATGGAGGACGAGGGCTATAAGGATGAGAAGATCATTGCGATTCCCTTTGACGACCCGACATATAACGGCTACCGGGATATTGGCGCGCTGCCGGAGCATGTTTCCACAGAGATGACGCATTTCTTCTCCGTTTATAAAACGCTGGAGGGCAAGGCGACTGCACTGGAAAGCGTGAAGGGCGCGCAGACGGCGCAGCAGATCATTTCGGACTGCCTCTGCCGGTATGAGAAGGAGTTTCCATCGGATTCGCAGCCTACGCAGAAGACATAACTGTTTGCCACGTGGCTGCGTTTGCCTTCGATAAGGGCAGAATTTGGATCTTGCGGGCGTTGTTGCCGACCAAAAGGAGAAATGGCTATGAAGCTTTTTGATTTATCACATCCGGCCTCAAAGGCGCGGAGTGGTTTTAAAATTTGGAAACGGACGGCCTGTGTGATGCTGGCGGGCAGTTTGCTGCTTTCCCTGACAGCGTGCGGCGGGAGGGTGGCGAAAACCGTTACGCGCACAGTGTATCAGGAGAAAGAGGTGCAGACAGTAGCGCCGGCCCAGGCCGGGCGCGAGTTGCACACTGCTTCCACATCACTCAAGCAGATTGCACAATCCGGCCTGATTGAGCTGTATATTGATGAAACGACCTATGCGGTGGCGGTGAAGGAAACCTCCCAAAATAAAATGTGGTATGCACTGCCGCAGCAGGATAACGGCAAGGAGGAAAACCGCGCCGCGGTGGTATCCCTTGAGGTGCTCCAGGGCGGGAAGCATTATTCTCTCAACAGCCAGGACAACAGCGTGGCCTTCGGCACCGCATCTTATGAGCTGATAGATAACGGCCTGAAGGTTTCCTATAAGGTCGCCGTTGATGAAAAAACGGCAAAGAAGGCGGCAGGGGATCGGTCGGCGACAGATATCGCCTTTGACGTTTCTGTGACTTATACCTTGGAGGATGGCAGCTTCTTCGCGCAGGTGGATTGCAAGCCTCTCATTGAGGCAAAGAGTGAGGCCAAGGTGCTAAAGCTGGGGCTGCTTGAGTATTTCGGCGCTTCCACGCAGGGCGCAGCAGAGGATTTTCTTCTAGTGCCGGATGGTAGCGGCGCGTTGATTCGGACAGGGCAGGAAACCCAAAACCAGGATACCCTGCGCTTTGCGGTTTATGGTCAGGATGCGGCTTTGCCTGCGCAGGAGGGCGTTTATTCCGCCTAGTGCCTGCATTTGGCGTAAAGCAAGGCTCCAGCGCATTTGCTGTGCTCATTGAGCAGGGGGATGCGCTGGCAACAATCTCTGCCGGGCGTGCCGGGGGAGAAACCGGCTACTATCAGGTTGGCGCGCAGTTTGCGATCACCCCGTTTGCACAGGAAAAAACGGAGGATGGGATTGCGCAATATGTCGGCACGGCTGGCTATGACGGCGCCTCAAGCTATGCTACCGCTTCCTTTCCGGCGATAACGCATCCTATTCCGGCATGGCGCTGGCTGTGCGGGAGCAGTTGATTCGGGATGCGGTGCTATCCACTCGGACGGTTGAGGAAACAGGGCTGCCGCTGACGCTGAACCTGACCGGAAGCATGCCGAAAAAGGATGGCCGGATGAGCACCTCCGAAAAGCTTGCCACTTTTGAGCAGGCGGAAGATCTGCTGGTGCAGATGAAGGCAAAAGGGATTGATCAAATCAACCTTTGCTATCAAGGCGCTTTGACGGGAGGCTTTAACCAGAAGCAAGCCACCGATGCTAAGCTTTTGATTTCGTTAGGCGGCAAGATGCGGTTTAATGATCTTTATGAGAGCATGTCCATTCAAAAGCTACAGCTGTTTTTGGCGGCTGACCTGCTTTCCACCAATATGCGCGATTCCTTTTCTGCGAGTAACACCGCTTATGGGATTAAGGGCGATGCGATTACGGCTGCCAGGGAGAATCCGTTTGCCGCCTATGTAGGCCCGCAATCCTTCCAGCGTGGGTTGCGAAGCCTGAAGTCGCTGGAGGCTGCGGCGCGGGAATTTATGATAAACACCCGGAAAGTTACCTTGACGGGCTATTGCATCGGCGATGCCGGGCAGCTTTTGTATTCCAACTTTAACAAAGAGTTTACAAGCAGGCAGGCGGCTGCTCAGCAGCTTGCCAAACAGGGCGAATCCCTCGGCGCCAACCGGAAGCTGATGTCGATACGGGCAATTTCTATCTGCTCAAAAATGCAGATATCGTTACGAATCTGCCGCTCACTTCTACCGTTCAGCAAGATGCCGCTTATGAAACAATTCCGTTTATTCAGATGCTCCTGCATGGCATGATGGATTATTCAGGCGGTTCGATCAACCTTGCGGAGGATCCGGAAACGCAGATGCTCCGTTCAATTGAATATGGCGCCTGTCCCAGCTTCACATGGTCTTACGAAGATCTGGAGGCGAAAGAGGGAGCCAAAGCCGCACCAGAGGTTTACTATGCCGACTCTCTTGCGCAGGCGGCAGATTATTATCAGCAGGCAGACCAAGCTCTGGCGGATCTGCGTGGCGCCCGGATGACGAAGCATAGCATGGTGCAGGAGAATGTTTACTGCACAGAGTATGATAATTCTTCGCTGGTCTATGTAAATTATGGCGAAACAGAAGCAACGGTCAATGGCGTTACCATCCGGCGCGCAGCTTCTTGCGGCTGAACTGAGGCGCAGCATCCG
>ENA-OUNI01000639-OUNI01000639.1-human-gut-metagenome-genome-assembly--contig:-NODE-639-length-15805-cov-3.251945_pt1 | contig 15805 bp, 19 predicted proteins | sample MGYA00242499_ERZ504580 | MGnify/ENA primary metagenome ERZ504580 (study PRJEB26092, sample SAMD00036315) | human gut metagenome | host: Homo sapiens | study: EMG produced TPA metagenomics assembly of... | reverse complement strand
TCGACTTGCATGTGTTAAGCACGCCGCCAGCGTTCGTCCTGAGCCAGGATCAAACTCTCCATGATATATGGAAGAGCGTTTGGCTCTTGTTTATTGATTGGTATTACTCATTGTTTGACGTTCTATACAATAGAACCTCGCACGTTGGCGTTCATTCAGTTCATTGTTCAGTTTTCAAAGGTCATCGTTGTCATCACCGGGTGGCGACGACTTGTTTATTTTAACAAACTCAGAAGAACTTGTCAAGGATGTTTTTGAACTTTTTTCAAAGTTCAATCACCCCGTCTGCATGGTGCAGACCACGACAGGATAAAACTCCTGCTGCGTCAGGGCCTTGCCCCAACAACTCATTTAGTATACTACTGTGTAAAGAGATTGTCAAGGATTTTTTTCAAATCCTTGACGCCGGCCGCCGGTCGCTGGCCGCCGGTCGCAAACCCATGCCACATATTCCGGTCAAGTATATCTCCCCTTGTTCACAGCGGGCCGCCCTAGCCGGGTCGGCCCCTACGCACAAGGCCACAGGCCGTGAATGATTTGACGTGAATTCATAACATTAACATCGCCCGGCTGCGATTCCGTAGGGGACATCCTGTAAGCCTTTTTGGCCCGTCAGGTGCCGACCAGCAGGAGGCGCAGGACGGCTGCCAAAACGGACAGCTGTGGCTAGGCGTCCCATTGTGGGAATCCCGTGAAATGCTTTGTAGCGAAATCGTAATTCGCAGACCGCAGGTCGCCGGTCGCAAAACCATGCCACATATTCCGTCAAGTATATCCCCCATTGTTCACAGCGGGCCGTCCAAGGCTCCCTTCATAGGGGAGCTGGCCGCCAAAGGCGGTCTGAGAGGTTAAAGAGCCCCTACGCACTTTATGCTATATTTTTCGCGCTATATATAGTATAATTATGTCGAGTAGTTGTATTTTATATTTCCTTATTAGGCAATGAACAGGAGTTGTTACACATGAACAAGAAATGTTTAGCTCTGGCAGCCGCTGCATGGCGGCTGTGACACTGGTCGCCGGCTGTGGTTCTTCGGCAGACAAAAAGGACGGCGCTTCGGGAGATCAGAAGACCCTCGTCGTCGGCATGGAACCGACGTTCCCGCCGTTCGAATTTACGGAAAACGACAAATACATCGGTTTCGACATTGATTTGGCCAATGCCATCGGCGAAAAAATGGGCACGAAAGTTGAAGTCAAGAGCCTCGGGTTCGACGCCCTCATCCCGGCCCTGCGCAGCGGTCAGATCGATATGATTGCTTCCGGCATGGACGCTACGCCGGAACGACAGAAACAGGTTTCCTTTACGGAACCGTATTTCCAGGATGGTTATTCCGTCGTCGTCCGCAAGGATAACACCAACATCAACGGCTTCGATGACCTCAAAGGCCGCACGGTCGTTCCCAGGTCGGCACGAAGGGCGTAGACCTGGCTACGGAAGCCGGCGCTACGGTCAAGCAGTATGACGCCAACAGCCAGGCTGGATGGAACTGCAGAGCGGCACGTGTGATGCCGTCGTCATCAACACATCGGTCGCCCTCTACTACATGAAAGAAGGCGGCGATAAAGACCTGAAGATCGTCGGCGACGCCAAGAAAGCTGATGCCGGTATCGCTATGGCTGTTTCCAAGGACAAACCGGAACTCCTGGAAAAGGTCAACAAAGCCCTGGCCGACCTCAAAGCCGACGGGACTTATGCCAAACTGTACAAGAAATGGTTTGGCGTCGATCCGAAGGCATAATCGATGTATAAAGCCTATGTATTCGATTTCGACTACACCCTGGCCAATTCGGAAAAGGGTATCGTCATGTGCTTCCAGCTCCTCTTCGAGGCCGAAGGCTATGACGGTATCCCTGAAGAAGCTATCCGCCGCACGATTGGCATGACCATGTACGACGCCATGGCCCTCCTGACCGGGGAAACGGACCCGGACCGGGTCAACGCCCTGATTTTGGAATACAAGGTCCGCTTCTCCGACAAGTACATGACGGCCAACACCCATCTCTATCCGCAGACCCTGCCGACGCTCCATGCTTTGAAAGACGCCGGCGCTGTGCTGCATCGCATCGACCAAGACCCGGTCGCGTATCGGCGAAACCCTGCGGAAATACCAGATGGAAAGCCTCATCGACCTCGTCGTCGGCGTGGAAGACGTCGCCAAGGCCAAACCGGCACCGGACGGGATCAACGCCGTCTGCCGCTACTTCGGCCTGGATAAAAAGGACGTCCTCTACATCGGTGACAATACCATCGACGCCAGAGCCGCCAAAAATGCCGGCGTCGCCTTTGCCGCCGTGACGACGGGAACGACGACGAGCCAGGAATTCGCCCGCCTGCCCCATGTGGCAATCATGAAGAATCTCAGCGAAATCCTTACTATTCCCTAATTGGAGGAACTCATTATGATGAAGAAAAAAAGTTACGACCCTCGTCGCTGCCTCGCTGGCAGCCCTGACCCTTCTCGCCGGCTGCGGCTCCAACGGCACAGCCGATAAAAAAGATGGCGCAGCCAAAGGCGACAAGACCCTCATCGTCGGCACGGAACCGACGTTCCCGCCTTTTGAATTCACGGAAAATGAAAAAGACGTCGGCTTCGACATCGACCTGGCCCAGGCCGTCTGCGATAAGCTGGGCTACAAGATGGAAGTCAAGAACCTCGCTTCGACGCCCTCATCCCGGCCCTGAAGAGCGGCCAGATCGACCTCATCGCCGCCGGCATGGATGCGACAGATGAACGGAAGAAACAGATCGACTTCACGGACGTCTATTACCAGGCGGCTACACCATCGTCGTCCCGACAGGCAATACGGACATCACCGGCTATGATCCATCGCCGGCAAGACCGTCGGCGCCCAGGTCGGTTCCAAGGCAGCCGATTACGCCAGAGAACACGGGGCCAACGTCAAGGAATTCGACACCAATACCCAGGGCTGGATGGAACTGGAAGCCGGTACGTGTGATGCCGTTTCCATCGATAAAGCCGTCGCCCAGTATTACCTCCAGCAGGGCGGCAAAGATAAGCTCAAGATTGTCGGCGAACCCATCACGTCCCGAGGCGTAGCCATGGGCATCAGCAAGGATAAACCGGAACTGAGCAAACAAGTCAACGAAGCTTTGAAGGAAATCAAGGCAGACGGAACGTACGCTAAAATCTACAAGAAATGGTTCGGCGAAGAACCGAAGCAGTAAAAAAGCTGCCGCGTTTGCGGCAGCTTTTTTTTGCACTGCAGGGGGCGCCACGTGGGCGACCCGCCGGGTATTCGGCGATGCGCTCCCCGGGCTGGAAAATCCCACATATTCCAGACGGCTCGCCACGTGCGAGCCCCTACAATAAAATCACGAGATTCCCGCTACAAACTACAAACTATAAAGCCAAAGAGCCTCTCCGGCCCGTTGGGCCACCTCCCCTATGAGGGGAGGCTTTGAGAACCACTATTTTTTATCCTTCTTCTGGAGTTTGGCCAGGCGATCTTTCAAGGAGGTGAACTCACCCTGGTTGTCGGACTGAAGTTCCGTTTCGGGCTGGATGGTCTTGTCTTTATAGGCGGCTTTACGTTTGGCTGCTTCGGCAGCGGCTGCGGCCTGGCGTTCTTTCGCAGTCCGTTCGCTCTGGACGGCTTCGCGGATGGGCTGGAGTTTATTGTCCGGGACGACGAGGAAGCGTACCGGCAGGTTGGCGGCTCCCGGCGGCATGATGTGGATGGTCATGTCCGTCCGGCCGGGAAGGTATCGACGTATTCCATGGCATACGGGTCATTGTAGCCCATGGAGTGGCGATGGCGCGGCAGTTCGACGATTTTCTTGTCTTCGCCCCGCTGGGGATCGCTGTAGATGAGTTCCGTCACGCCGGCATATTCGCCGCCCTGGGGATTGAAATACAAGTGGATGTTCCCGGTCCCCGTCGTACGCAGGTGATGGTGTAGTCGACGCCGTAGTTGCCCGTATCTTCCGAGGCCCGGTTGTCCATGACGTCACGGCCCTGGAGGAAACGGTCCCAGACGCCGTCAGCCAGGAGGATATAGCCGATGCCGCTGTCCGTCGAATAGGGAATGAGCGTGCTCAGGTAACGGTCCTTGCCGTGGAAAGTGCCGCGCAGCTGGACGGAGTCACTGGTCAAGTACTGCTGCTTGCGGATGAAGGCAATCGGGTCTTCCTGGGGCGGCAGGATCATGGACGACAGGATCATGGGTTCCGGCAGGCTGACGTTGACGATGCCCGAAAAGAGCTGGTCCGGCCGGACGACAGTTTCATTGAGGCGCTGACCGACGATGGCATAGTCATGGGCCGGGACGGTGATCTTATTGACCGTCATGTTGCCTTCATAATACATGGTCGACAGTTCCTTGCCGACCTGGTAGTAGTCCGTACTGGGCCGCGTATACTGATAACCCTGGAGGACCGCTTCCAGCGGATACGGGTGCGGATTGTAGAGCATGGCTACGATTTTCCGGTTATACTGGTGCTGGTTGACATGATAGAAATAGAGGCGCACGTCGCCGCTGACCGTATCCCCATAGAGGATCCCGTCACCATCGGCGTATTCCGGGCTATCAGAGAGGAGCAGCGTCCCCGTATCGACAGGAGCTGTCATGGAAATAGGAAGCATACGCTGGGCGACGACGCGGTCCATGACGTCCGGGTCGTCGACAGCGGCAGATCCGCTGCCAGGGCGCGGCCAGGGGCAGACAGGCCGTCAGCAGGCCGGCTATATAGGTACATAGTTTCTTAAATTTCATCTTCTCGTTGACCTTCTATCTGTTTCGCTATATCAGCGATTTTTTTAAAACGGTGGGACAAGCCCGATTTCGTCAATCCCGACTGGGCCGCCAGTTCACTCATGGAAGCTTCAGGATTGGCCATGCGCAGTTCCGCCGCTTCCCGCAGCTTCGGCGACATGCGCTGGTACAGGCCCGATTCCTGGATGCAGGTAATGGCCCGGCGCTGGCGCACGGCGGCGTCTACGGTCTTCTGGAGATTGGCCGTTTCACAGTTGACGACGCGGTTGACATTGTTGCGCATCCCCTTGACGACGCGGACGCTCTCAAACTTGAGATACGCCTGGGCTGCGCCGATGTATTGCAGGAATTGGGACACGCCATTGCCTTCTTTGATGTAGACCAAATAATCGCCCTTGCGGTCCGTCGTCTTGGCCGGCAGGCGGAAACGGCGCATGATTTTCAACAATTTTCGGCAAAGGCCGCATTGCCCGTCACCAGTTCCAGGTGATAATCGCCCTTGGGCTGATTGACGGACCCGCCGCCCATGAAGCTCCCCGCAGGAAAGCCCGCTGCAGTCGGTCTTCTTGAGGTCGATGGCCGAAAATTCCGTATCCGTCGGGAACAGGGACAAATCCTTCAGGATGGCCGTGCTCTCCGGCGACGGCGATACGCGCAGGATATAGTAATTCTTCTTGCGCAGGCGCAGACCCTGGCGAACCCGGACTTCGGGCCGGACCGGGAACGATTCCATCCACATCTTCAGGGCCTTGCGGGCGACGGCGTTATTAGACGTGCTGAATTCGATGCCGATAGTCCCGCGCGAGCGAGGATGAGGGAGCCGCCCATGCAGAGCAGCGCTGCCAGTTCGGCAAAACGGCAGGCGGCATTTTCGGGCTTGCAGTGGGCGATTTCATTCTTCACTTCTTCTGCAAATGACAAGGGCGCCGCTCCTAACGATGGTTGAATGTGTAACGCTTCAAATAGTAATGCAAGAGCTCCGGCGACAAATCGGTCCGCAGGGCGTTGATTAGGTCAAAGAGGACGTTGGCCAGCTTCTTCGTATCGTGAGTGGCACTGTTTTCCTTGTTAATCAAATCCGACAGGACGAGCGTCGCCCCGGTCTGGCTGACTTCCTTCTTGTCGATCATGACCGGATGGGACCCGTGAGCGACATAGCGCTGGAGGACGGCCGGATCGACATCGCCGTTGTTGGCGATGACGAAGTCGATGACCTTGCCGCCGGCCTGGCGGTTGATGGCCCGGATGTGATCGGATACGGTGTAATCATCCGTTTCCCCGGGCTGGGTCATGACGTTGCAGATATAGATCTTCGGCGCCTTGCTGGTGCGGACGGCCTGGACGATATCGGTACACAGAGATTGGGCATGATGCTCGTATAGAGGCTGCCGGCCCGAGGACGATGGCGTCGGCTTCCCTGATGGCGTCGACGGCCGACTGGATGGCCCTGGGGTGTTCCGGCGTCGTAAAGACGCGTTTGATCTTGCCGTAGGCACGAGGAATCTGCGATTCCCCTTCGACGATGCGGCCGTCGGTCATTTCGGCATTGAGGCGAAGCTTTTCCGCCGACGATGGGATGACCTTGCCGCGGACGCGCAGGACCTTGCTGGTCGCGTCCATGGCTTCTTCGACGTCGCCCAGGACTTCGATGAGGGCGGCGATGAACAAGTTGCCGAAGCTGTGGCCCGTCAGGTTGCCGGAGCCGCCGAAGCGGTGGGCGAAGAGCTTTTCCATGAGCCCTTCCTTATCGGCCAGGGCGACCAGGCAGTTGCGCAGGTCCCCTGGGGCGATGATATCCAGGTCCTGGCGGATGCGGCCTGTCGAACCGCCATCGTCGGCGACGGTGACGACAGCCGTCAGGTTATAGGTCTTGGCCTTGAGGCCGCGCAGCATGACCGACAGGCCCGTGCCGCCGCCGATGACGACGACCTTCGGCCCTTTGGACAGCTGGAGATTGGAAAAGATCAGGTCGCTGAGGTTAGCCGATTCGCCGGGCATGACGACGCCGATCATGGTACGGATCAGGCGCCGCGTCGCCCAGGCCATGACGACCAACCCCAGGAGGATGACCAGGATGCCCATACTGGCCAGGATGGTATAGTTATAATGGCCCGTCACTTCATAGAGCAGGCGGAAAGCCCATTCTTCCAGCGACCCCAGCCATTGGTAGTTAAAGGTCAGGATAATGCCGAAGCTGGAGCACATCATGCCCAGGCCGAAGAGAAAGAGCCATCGCTTGATGTGCAAGCCCGGATGCAGCCATTTCATAAAACGCATGACAGCACCTCCTACGCTTCGCCTTCGTACCCCGGCGCATCTTCTTCGACGTCGTTCTTCTGGATATCCCGGTGTTCGATGGATACGTCGACACCGTTATCCTTGAGATGTTTATACATGGCTTCGGCCATACAGACACTGCGGTGCATCCCGCCCGTACAGCCGACGGCGATGACCAGCTGGCTCTTGCCTTCCCGTTCATAGTTGGGCAGGAGGAAGTCAATCATATCGAACCACTTTTCCTTATACGTCTGGGTAATGGGGAAGCTTTCGACATAGTCGCGCACACAGGGTACACGGCCCGATTTATGGCGGTATTCTTCAATATAATAAGGATTGGGCAGGAAGCGCACATCTTCGACGATGTCCGCGTCGATGGGCATGCCGTGCTTGAAGCCGAAGGACACGACGGTGACGGTCATGCGCTTCTTGCTGTCCGTAATGGCATAGCGCTTGACCAGGATCTCCTTGAGCTGCTTCGGCTTGAGATTCGACGTGTCGATGATGAAATCCGCTTTCTGGCGCAGCGAGGCCAGGCGCTTGCGTTCTTCGGCGATGCCCTGGCTGATGCGGCCATGCGGGGCCAGGGGATGGACGCGGCGCGTTTCCTTATAGCGCCGTACCAGGGCCTGATCCGAAGCCTCGATGAAGACGATTTCGTAGGAAATGCCTTCGGCCTTGAGGTCTTTCAGGCACTGGCTCATGGCGTCAAAGAATTCACCGCCCCGGATATCGGCGATGAGGGCCACGTGGCGGACCCGTTCGCCGCCTTTGATGCACAATTCCGCGAACTTGGGAATCAGGACCGGCGGAATATTGTCGATGCAGAAATAGCCGATGTCTTCCAATACCTGGACGGCATGGCTCTTACCGGCACCGGACATGCCGGTGACAATGATCAAATGAAAATGGTCCATAAGAACCTCCTATATAGACAATGTTACAATACAAATTTCTCAACCGCCGCGGCGACGCCGTCGTCATTGTTGGACGCCGTGACATAAGACGCGACGGCCTTCACTTCGTCGGCGGCATTGGCCATGGCCACGGGGAAACCGGCGGCTTTGAGCATATCCAAGTCGTTCTGGGAATCGCCGAGGGCCATGATCTCATCGGCCGTGATGCCGTAGAGCTCGCCCAGGCGGCGGATACCCTTGCCCTTGTCGACGCCGCTGGGCATGATTTCCAGGAACGTCGGCATGGAAAAGAGGATGTTGAACTGGCCGGGGAAACGTTCCTCGATGAGGGCCTTGCGGGCCACCAGGTCGTCGTGTTCGCCCCGGCTGAGGAGCTTGTTGCAGTCGCCCTGGACGCGGTAGAATTCGTCGCCGCAGATACAGGCCTTGCTGTGCGTGATTTCCTCATAGCCGCGGATCCACTTATCATCCTTGGCCGTGCGCAGGACGTCGTCGATATAAGTCTGCATCTGCCAGCCCTTTTCCCGGGCCAGGTCGACCAGTTCCTGTGCCGTCTGCTGCGGAATGGCCTGCTGGAAGAGGATCTTCTTCGATTCCAGCGTCTCGATGAGGCCGCCGGCAAAGAGCAGCAGCGGACTGTCGCCGAGGTCCAGGCGGTCGCCGTAAGGCCGGGCCGTCTGTACATGCGTCCCGTGGCGATGGCGACGACGACGCCTTATCGCGGGCTGCCTGCAAGGTACGGACCGTCCGGTCCGACACGCTGCCGTCGCTGCGCAGGAGCGTCCCATCGAGGTCGATGGTGATCATCTTTACCGGCTTCATCAGGCCTTGTCCCCCTTCCAGTCGAAGACGACGCCCTGACTGGACGGTTCGGCTTCCTTCGGCGCGTCGCTGACGTACTGCAGGTCATCGGCATAGCTCTGGGCCAGTTTATCGATTTCCCGCTGCTGGTCTGCCGTGGCTTTGCTGCGGTTCTTCATGCAGCGGCGATCATTTCCGTCACTTCATAGCGCGTCAGGTTGTACGACGGCGCAAAGCGCGTCATCGGCACTCCCGTCAGGCCGGCCTTGGACAGGTCGTAGACGGCCTTGTATTCCCAGGTATTGCGGTCTACGGCGTCAAACTGGTTCGGCGCATAGATTATAGGCCAGGGCCGCGCTGAGCCCCAGGCAGCACCAGGCTGCCAGCAAAAGAAAGAATCGTTTCATCGTTGTCCCCCTCTATAAACAAATATACTCCCTGCCGGGTCTAACGTGCGTCATACCTGAAAGAGAGCATATCCATAAAATACGTATTATTGGGCTTTTTTAGCGTCCTTTTTGGCATCACTGTCATCGTGGCTGCATGATCGGGTACGGCTTTCTGCGCGGCTTCGGCCGAAACGGCGACAGCCGGAGCTGCCGGTTTGACGGCGACCGATTTATCCGCAGCGACAGGTGCCGCACCTTCGCCATCGAGGGCCATGTCGTCGAGCAGCTTGAGCTGGCTGGTCAGGATGGCACGGCACTTGGCGCGGTATGCCCCGGTCTGGGCCTTGAGCTTTTCCCATTCCTGCCGGGACTGCTGCAGATTCATCATCGTTTCGTCGAGCATCTGCTTCTTCTTGCTTTCCGCTTCCTGCAGGATGAGGTCGGCTTCCTTGCGGGCCGAGACCTTGACGTTTTTCCGCCGTCTGCTGGGCCAGCATGAGCGTACTGTTCATGGTAGCTTCCATCTTTTCATACTGCGTCAGTTTGTCCTGCAGGCTGTCGCAGCGTTCCTTCAATTCGCAGTATTCCCGGTATACCTTTTCGTAGTCGCCGGCGATGTTGTTCATGAAAGCGTCGACGTCTTCTTCGCTGTACCCGCGGAAGCCGCGTTTAAATTCTTTGTTGTGAATATCCATTGGTGTAAGCATGGTATTTCCTCCGTGTGAAAGGGAATTACATATACCGCTTCAGCAAGACGCCGATACGGCCCTTCCTGGACGTACCCGTGATCTCGGCCAGTTCCATCCGGCCCTTGCCGCGCAGCGAAATGACATCGCCCTGACTGACGTCCTGGCTCGGTCCCTTGGCAGGCTGCCAGTTGACCTGGACCCGGTCGCCCTTGATGGCTTCGGCCGCCTTGGTACGGGAAATGCCAAAGCCCGAAGATGCAATGGCATCGAGGCGGAGCGATGCGACGGTCGTCTTGATTTCCTTGACCTTTTCCTGGCGAGGCGCAATGTCCGACAGGGGCATCTCTTCGATGGCAATGGATACCATGGCAATTTTAGTGAAATTCTGCTGTAAATACGGGACGAGTTTCGTATCGGCCAAGAGGACGGCGCCGGCATCCTGCATGATGATGTCGCCGAAGCGTTCGCGGCCGACGCCGAGGCTCATAAGTGAGCCCAGGACGTCGCGGTGCCCCAGGAGCCGGTAGCGGTCATCCCAGGACAGGCGGCAGGCGGTGATGCCGAAATCGACAGGCCCGTCGTAATCAGCGCTGACGAAAGCCAGCTTGACCCGTTCTGCCCCTTCGTAGCCGCCAAAGTCTTGAGGACCAGGGACGGCACGTGGGCCTGGATGGTCTCGCCAATCTGGACGGCACCGGGAGATACGAACTCACTGACCGCATAAGGGCGGCCCTTGGCCGTGCTGTCGGCCAAGTCGATAAGGCGGGCGCGAGCTCGCCATTATCGGTTCCCTGATAATATCGGATAATCCGATCTCTGTTCTTCAAGCTGATCCCTCAATTACTAGTGCTGCGGCGTGCTGCTGCCGTTGTTGTTATTGTTGTTGCTGTTCCAGGCCAGGGGCGGCGTATTGAAATCGCCGTAGTCGTCACGCTTGCCGTGGTCGACGGTGACATTGCTCGGTACGCAGAGGAAGATTTCCTTGCCGACCTTCTGGATGTTGCCGTCCAGGGCATACGTAGCGCCGCTGACGAAATCGACGACGCGTTTGGCAATGTCGTCCGGCGTCGATTCAAAGTTGATGACGACGGGTTTGCGGTCGCGGATATAATCGGCGATGCTCTGGGAATCGTCAAAGGTTTCCGGTTCGACGATGACCATGCGCAGCGGTTTTTCCTGGGGTGCTGCATAATTGACGCCGGAACGGCGCGGGGCTACAGCCGGCGTGCGGCGCGGTGCGCGTTCTTCTTCCATTTCTTCTTCATCCTCGTATTCGTCTGTTTCAAATTCGTCGTCTTCGTTGACGCCGCCTACAGTACCTACTAATTTATCCCAAACTTTCTTTACTCCCATGGTGAATACTCCTCCTTAGTAATTACGGGGCCCAAAGATTGCCGTACCTACGCGGACGACATTGGCGCCTTCTTCGATTGCTATTTCAAAATCATGGGTCATGCCCATAGACAGGTAACGGATTTGACCTTCCGGAAACTTCGGCTTCATGTCTTCATACAAAGCGTGGGCAATGCGGAATACAGGCCGTACATCCTCTACGTTGTCGTAATTCGGGGCGATGCACATGAGGCCCAGGACGCGGACGTGTTCCATGGTCTTGGCCATTTCGCACATAGCCGGGAAGTCTTCCACTTCCATGCCGAATTTGCTTTCTTCGCGGGCCACATTGACCTGCAGGAGAATATCCTGTACTTTGCCGATCTTGCCGGCTTCCTTATCCACAGCTTTGAGCAGGTGTTCGGAATCGATCGAGTGGATGAGGTCGAAGTGTTCGACGGCATGCTTGCCTTATTGGTCTGCAAATGACCGATTAAGTGCCAGGTCAAATGGTTATCCGGGAACGCTTCCAGCTTCTGAAGTGCTTCCTGGACCCGATTTTCACCGACGTCGGTGACACCGCATTTAGCGGCTTCTTCCATCATTTCTACGGGATGATTCTTCGTGACTGCGACAAGCGTAATTTTGTCAGTTCTGCCGACGCGGGCAGCTGCATCGGCAATTCTCTTATTTACTGCCTCAAGATTTTCCTTAATCAAGCCTATCCCTCCGTAGTGCATGTGATTATTATATATTCATATATTTATAAAACATTACACTTCTTTTATTATATATAGTTAAGGCTATAAAAGCTAGTCATATTTAAAAATTTGTCCCATCTGCTTTTCAAAGGACGGCAAAGGCCCCCATGCGGCCCGTATGACCGCCGTCGCGGCGATAGGAAAAGAACTTCCCTTCCTCGGCAAAGGCGCAGCTCGTCGTGACTTCGACGTGGTCCGGGCGAAGGCCCGCTTCCTCCAGGAGCAGCCGGTTGGCCTGCCACAAGTCGACGGACCAGACGCCATCTTTTTCGCCGGCGCAGTTCCCATAAGCCGGCCCAAACGGCGGAAGGCCATGGCCGTAGACTCGCTGACCTCGTAATGGGCCCGGGAAATGGAAGGCCCCACATAGGCCAGGAGGTCTTTCGGGTCCGACCCGTAGGCCAGGCGCATGGCAAAGACCGTCTTGGCCGCCAGGCGCTGGACCGTACCGCGCCAGCGTCGTGGATGACGGCGACGGCCCGCTTCACCGGATCGTAGACGATGACCGGCACGCAGTCGGCGATGCAGAGCATGAGCGGCACGCCGGGAAGGTTGGTCATGATGGCGTCCGTATGGGCCAGGGCATCGGCATAACTGCCGGCACCGCAGCCGATCTCTGCCGGTCCCACGGCGACGACGTGGTCTTCGTGGGTCTGCTGGGCCGTCGTCAGCTTCTGCAGGGGATAGCCCAGGAGGCACAGAGGCGGCGCCGGTTCTCCAGGACGGCCTTGGGCTGGTCGCGACGTGGAGCCCCAGGTTCAGCGACGTGAACGGTGCCTCGCTGACGCCGCCGCTCTTGCCGGTCACGCCATGGCGCAGGCCGCGTCTGCCAGGAGGGTGCTCTCTTCCCAACAGATTCCATTACCGTGTTCTACCCACTTAGTCATGATATCCTCCACAAATGTGACAGCGTCGGCAGCCGTCGAAACAGGATGGTGAATTCCCCGTCTTCGGCTTTTTTCAGCTCGTCCGTCAGGTACGTCGGCACCAGGCCCGTGTCGATCGTATCCCAGGGCATGACGGCGTCTGTCGGCCGCTGGTCATATAAAAATCCTTTAATATCGAAATGAAGCTCCTTGGCCGCCCGTTTCCAGCCCTTGACGCCGCCGTATTCATGGGCCTTGACCAGGAGGTCGCCGACGCGGCGGTCGCCCCGGGACAGGACGCCCTGGATATAGGCCGAGCGCAGGGGCTCGATGAGCAGCTCGATCTGCTTGTCCTTCAGGGCCTTCTTGAGGAAATTCAGCCGTTTCTCGACGACCTTCTTTTCCGTCATGGCCATCCACTGGAAAGGCGTGAAGGGCTTGGGGATGAAGGGGTTGATGCTCAGGGTGATGCGGCTCAGGTTGCCGATGGCCGCCATGTGCTGCTGGACGCGGCGGGTCATATCGACGATGCCCTGGATATCATCATCGGTTTCCATGGGCAGGCCGACCATGATGTACATGCGCACGTGGCGGATGCCGGCTGCCGTCGCCAGGTCGATGGAATGGAGCAGGTGCTCTTCCGTGATGCCCTTGTTGATGATGTCCCGCATGTGCTTGCTGCCCGCTTCCGGCGCCAGGGTAATCGTCTTCTGGCCGCTTTCGGCCAGGCCCTTGACGATGGCCGGCGTAATCGAGTCGGCCCGCAGGGACGCACAGGAAAAGGCCAGCCCCTGGTCGCGGATGAACGTGACCAGTTCGTCGATATAGGGATAATCGGAAATGGCCGCGCCCATGAGGCCGATTTTCTTGCCCAGGGCCTTGCCGCGCAGGACGGCGGACTTGACGTATTCCAGCGGACGGACGCGGGGACGGCGGTAACAGTAACCGGCCATGCAGAAGCGGCAGTGACGGCCGCAGCCCCGGGCGATCTCGATGAGATACATGGCGCCGAACTCCGTATTCGGCGTAGCAATGACCGTTTCCGCCGGCTGGGTCAGCTCGTGCCATTGGCGTTCGACCTTGGCCGGGATGCCCTCTTCCGGGACGATGCGTACGACGTGGCCGTCGTCATCGTATTCGTGGCGGTACAGGGACGGCACATAGACGCCGGGAACGTGAGTAGCCAGATAGCGCAGCAGGTCGTGACGGGACAGGCCCTGGGCCTTTCCTTCTCCATAGGCGTCGAGGAAGGTATGGATGAAGCGCTCCCCTTCGCCGACCAGGACGACGTCGACAAAAGGCGACAGCGGTTCGGCGTTGAAAAAGGCGACAGGCCCGCCCATGACGACGAGCGTATCGTCATCATCGCGGTCAGCGGCCAGGACGGGGATGCGCCCCATTTCCAGGATCGTCGGCACGTTGAAATAGTCCATTTCAAAACTGACCGACAGACCGAGGATCTCGAAATCCGACAGGGGCCGGCGGTTCTCCAGGGAAATGAGCGGTTCCCCTGTCTTCTCGAAGACCTTCATGAGGTCCTTGTCCGGCAGGAAAGCCCGTTCGCAGAGCCAGTCCTCGCGGCCGTTCACTTCGCGGTAGATGATCTGCATCCCCAGATTGCTCATGGCCACGTCATACGTATTGGGATAACAGATAGCCATGGCATGACGCGTGCCGAAAGGATACTGTACAGCCCCCGTTTCCTGGGCCATCAGATCATCCAGCGCTTTCTCTACTTGCCAGCTCATGCATCCCCCTCCTTTCATTCATCGTTCGTTAGGTATCCTATATTGTATCACAGAATGTCCCGATGGGCCAGCCGCGTCTTGCATCGCCGCTCCCATCGTGTTATGGTATTAATTGATGTTCGCAGGCCGCAGGTCGCAAAGCCTCCCCTTATAGGGGAGGTGGCCTGAAAGGCCGGAGAGGTTGAATTACCGCAGGCCGCGTTTCAAAAGCAACCTCTCAGTCAGCTGCGCTGACAGCTCTCCTATGAGGCGAGCCTTGGAAAAGAACCCCTCAGGTCGCCGCGGTCCCACGGACCGCTTCCGTAGGGGCCGTCCCAAAGGGCGGCCCGCTTATTTCATAAAAAAGGAGTCATATTCATGGAAAAAGTCCTCTTCGTCGCCCTCGGCGGCGGCATCGGCGCAGCCCTGCGCTATTTACTCACAGAACTGGCCAACCTCCACGGCGGCTTATTCTTCCCATACGGCACCATCCTAGCCAACCTCATCGGGTCCTTCTGCATCGGCATCCTCTTCGTCTTCTTCTCCGAAAGCAGCGATCTGTCGCCCATCGTCAAACTCTTCTTCGTCACAGGCATCCTGGGCGGCTTCACGACCTTTTCGACGTACAACATGGAACTCCTCACCTTCGTCCGTACCGGCGCCGTCTTCCCGGCCCTGGCCTACTTCTCGTTCAACGTCATCGGCGGCTTCGTCTGCTGCTGGCTTGGCTTCGCCACCGGCAACGCCTTGTGGGGATAGGGTTAGTGGTTAGTGGCTCGTAGCTCGTGGCTAGGAGCGCTTGCGGAAATCCCACGAACTGCGTTCGCAGGTCGCAAGCCTCCCCTCATAGGGGAGGTGGCCCAACGGGCCGGAGAGGTTGAATTACCACATACTACTTCAAAAGCACTCTCAGTCAGCTGCACTGACAGCTCTCCTATGAGGCGAGCCTTGGGAAAGCCCCCCAGACCGCAGGCCGTAAAGCCTCCCCTCATAGGGGAGGTGGCCCAACGGGCCGGAGAGGTTGAATTTCCACGCGGTGATTTAAAAACAACCCCTCAGGGAATCATAACCACCAGTAAAACTGGTGGTTTGCTCAGGCCCTATAAGGCCTAACTCCTGTGGTAGCACTCTAAAGAGTGCACCGAATAAAAGTCTGGCAATCACACTTTTATTACAGGCTGCCCCCTACTCGGGGGCTTTTTTTGGCCTACTTTTTCCTGCTACCCGTAAACGGGTCTACGTATTCCTTGAAATCTAATGTATCCATTTCAATATCTTCTTGTAATTGATTGCGAATATACTCCTTAAT
>ENA-OUNI01000638-OUNI01000638.1-human-gut-metagenome-genome-assembly--contig:-NODE-638-length-15805-cov-8.068759_pt1 | contig 15805 bp, 19 predicted proteins | sample MGYA00242499_ERZ504580 | MGnify/ENA primary metagenome ERZ504580 (study PRJEB26092, sample SAMD00036315) | human gut metagenome | host: Homo sapiens | study: EMG produced TPA metagenomics assembly of... | reverse complement strand
CACGGCCCTCCGCGACGATGCCGCGGCCCAGCGAGAAGGAGTCGGCCGCGGACTCGCGCGCAATGTAGGCGCGCTGCGCGGCGATGAGCACGTGGCGCACCGGGATGACGTTCGACACCTTCGACACGTGCGAGGATACCTCGGAGGAGCGGATGGCCTCACTGATGTCCTCGCCGTCGGCGGTGATGCTCGGATGGTCCGGGTCGACGCCGATGTCGAAGTGGTCGCCGGTGAAGAATTCGGCGACTGCTTCGGTGATCTGCTGCTCATCCACCTGATCGCCGTCGAGGTCGATGCCCTGATGCAGGCACCACCAGGCGCATGCGCGGTACATGGCGCCGGTATCGAGGTAGGCGAAGCGAAATGGCGGGCCAGCGCCTTCGAAGTGGAGGACTTTCCGACGCCCGCAGGGCCGTCGATGGCGACTCGTATCACAGCCCGACCTCCTTCTGCAGGGAACGGACCTCGACCTGGGACAGCACACGATAGGTGCCGGACTTAAGGTCACCGAGCTTGATCGGCCCGATCTGGGTGCGCACCAGACGGCGGACCGGGTATCCGATGGCGCCGAAGATGCGGCGGACGATACGGTTCTTGCCGGAGTGGAGCACCACCTTGACGATGGTCTGGTCGCGGTTGGCGTCGATGATGGCGCAATGGTCCAGCTTGACCAGGCCGTCATCCAGCTGGACGCCCTGGGTCACCAGGCGCCGGCAGACGTTGCCGCCGATCTTGCCATCAATCGTGGCGATGTAGGTCTTCTCCACTTCGTACTTCGGGTGCATGACGTGCTGGCTCAGCTCGCCGTCGTTGGTCATGAGGATCAGGCCCTCGGAATCGTAGTCGAGGCGGCCCATGTGAAACACGCGCTCGTACTTGTCCCCGATGATGTCGGCCAGCGTGTAGCGGCCTTTCGGGTCGTCCATGGCGCTGAGCACCTTCTTGGGCTTGTTGAGCGCCAACGTGACATGGTTCGGGTTGAGGTGGACGCGCGAGCCGTCCACACGGATGTGCTGCTTTTTCGGATCGACGCGGGTGCCAAGTTCGGTCACCAGCTCCCCGTCGACCTCGACACGCCCATCGGTGATCATCTGCTCGCACTTGCGGCGTGATCCGAAGCCCGCTTGCGCGAGGATCTTCTGCAGGCGGATTCCTTCGTTGTTGTTGTCGTCATGCGCTTTGAGTGCGCGCGAATATGCGTTTGGCATCGTTCTCCCAACGTGGCCGGACATTGACAATGAATCTGCGCTCCCGGACGAACTCACAGGGAAAACACAGCCAATACATTGTATCGTATCGTCCCCCCGTTGGTAAACTTGCAACGTTCGGCGGGTCGCAAAGCCCGCAACATCAGAAAAAAGGACACTACAACATCATGACTGAAGAACAGAACACCGAGCCAAGCGCTTATCCGATCGGGGCGCGCGTGTGCGCGGAGCTTGCAGGCAGCTTCCTCGTCTGCTTCGCCATCTATATGATCTGCACGTTCGGCACTTCGATCTACGGGCTTGACCTGGCGTACATCGTCGTGGGCACCGCGTTGGCGTACGCGGTCGTCACAGCGATGCTCGGGCGTGTCTCCGGAGCCAGTTCAATCCCGCCATCACCGTGGCGGCGATACTCACCGGCAAGACCAAAGTAGTCGCCGGCATCCTGTACGTCATCGTGCAGGTGGTCGGAGCGATCGCGGCGGCCGGCGCGGTCAGGTGGATCCTGCCGACCTCGCAGACCGTCACCATGAAGACGTGGCTGACGCCCGCCGTCAACGGCTATGGCACCGGTTCCGTATCGAGCGCCACCACCAGCAGCGCATCGGTGAGCTTCGGCATCTCCATGGCCATCGTCGTCGAGGTGATCGCCGCGATCATCATCATCGCGGTCGCGATGCGTCACACCGATGCGAACGGCAAGCCGTATGCGACGTACGCTCCGGTGATCGGCGCCGCATACGGCCTCGGCGTGGCCATGACCTATACGGTCACCGGTGCCGCGCTGAACCCGGCCCGCGCCACCGGCATCGCGCTGTTCGGGCAGAATCAGGGTCTTTCAACGCAGCCGCTGCAGCAGCTGTGGATCTTCTGGCTGGCGCCGGTCCTGGCCGCGGCGATCGTGGCGCTGGTCATGATCATCGCCGATATGGCGTCGAAACGCAAGCCGAAGACGCCTGCGGATGCGCCCATCGACGAGGCGACGGACGCTGAGGCGGATGCACATGACATCGCCGTGGATGCGGCGGTCAATGCGGCGCCCCAGGTTCCGTCAACGAATCCAGAACAGTGACGGTGCGAAATACAACAGAAGCAGTCCCAGTCCCAAACCGATGCCGATAATGGCGTCGAACAGGACTGACCGGACTTTCCAAGGGCTCTTCTCGCGCATGATGATGCGCAGCAGGGCCGTGACGATGGCCGTGACGGCGATGATCACCGTCGCGGCATCGTATATCCGAGGAAGGCGACGACCAGGGCGACGATGACGACGCCGAGCACGCACCACTCGAATGCCGGCTTGCCTCGTGGACTTCGGACACGTATGGATGATGCTGATTCATGGAGCTTCCTCGGGGATTGGTTATCGTGATGGATCGGCCGCGAACCCTTGACGGTCGGCAGCCGATCGTGAATCGGTGACCGGGCGGCGGATCAGTGGAAGAAGTGACGGGTGCCGGTCAGGTACATCGTCACACCGGCCTTCTTGGCCGCCTCGATGACCTCCTCGTCACGGATGGATCCGCCGGGCTGCACGATGGCCTTTACACCGGCGTTCATCAGCGTCTCGGCGCCATCTGCGAACGGGAAGAACGCGTCGGACGCAGCGACCGAACCGGTGGCGCGATCGGCGCCGTCGGCCAGCGTGTTGGCGCGATCGACGGCCAGATGGCAGGAGTCCACGCGGTTGACCTGGCCCATACCGATGCGACCGTGGCCTGGTCGTGCGCGAGCAGGATGGCGTTGGATTTGACGCAGCGGATGGCGCGCCAGGCGAACACGAGGTCCTTGAGCGTGGCCTCATCGGCGGGTTCGCCGGCCACGAGCTTCCATGCATCCGGATTGTCGCCGGTGGCATTGATGAGTCCATGTCCTGCACGAGCAGGCCGCCGTCGATCTGGCGGAACTGCGTGTGACCCTTCGGCGGCTCGGCCACCTTGAGGATGCGCAGGTTCTTCTTCTTGGTCTTGAGCAGTTCAAGCGCCGCGTCCTCGTAGGCGGGGGCGACGATGACCTCGGTGAAGATCGGGCGAACGCTTTCGGCCATCTCCAACGTGACGGTGGTGTTGCAGGCGATGACGCCGCCGTAGGCGCTCACCGGATCGCAGGCGTGGGCCTTCTTGTGGGCCTCGGCCGCGGTGGCTCCGATGGCGAGGCCGCACGGGTTGTTGTGCTTGACCACGGCCACGGCGATGGCGGGTGCCATATCCCACACGGCGCGCCATGCGGCGTCGGCGTCCACGTAGTTGTTGTAGCTCATCGGCTTGCCGCCGAGCTGTTCGGCGTGCGCGAAGCCATCGCGGTCGAGCGGGTCGAGGTAGAGGCGGCCTGCTGGTGGGAGTTCTCGCCGTAGCGCAGCGTGTGCGCGCGGTCCCAGGTGCGGGTGAACGCGGCCGGGAACTTCGCCTCGTTGACCGGGTTCTCGCCTTCGGCCGGGTCGGCGGATTCGACGGTGGCGGGCTTGGGCCAGTGCTTGGCGGTCCACTCGTTGATGGTAGCGTCATAGGCGGCGGTGTGGGCGAACGCCTTGCCGGCCAGCCAGCGGCGCTCCTCCAGACTGAAGCCTTCACCATTGGCCACACGGGCCGCGACGAGCGCATAGTCGGCCGGGTCGTGACGATGGCGACGGTGGCACTGTTCTTCGCCGCGCCACGCACCATGGACGGGCCGCCGATGTCGATCTTCTCGATGACCGCGGCCTCGTCGGCGCCGGAACGAACCGTATCGGCGAACGGGTACAAGTTGACGACGACCAGGTCGAAGGGCTTGATGCCGAACTTCTCAAGCTGGGCGGCGTGATCGGGGTTGGTCATGTCGCGAGGATGCCGGCGTGGATGTGCGGGTCGAGCGTCTTGACACGGCCGTCGAGGCACTCCGGGAATCCGGTGACCTCGCTCACCTCGGTGACGGCGACGCCGAGTTCGGCGAGGCGCTTGGCGGTCGAGCCGGTGGACACCACTTCGGTGCCGGCCTTGATGAAGGCCTCGGCCAGTACTTCGATGCCTTCCTTATGGAAGACGGACACCAGAGCCCGTCGTATCGGTCGATTCGTGTTGGTCATCGTGCTCCTTCTTGGTTGTTGGTTGTATGGACTTGCGGGAAACGATGGTACGCGGGTGCGTTGTTGCGGCTCGTTGTGCCCCCGTTCTTCGTGCAATCCAGCGTATCCCGAAAACAATGGCGACGCCAATCAGCGCCAGCACCCAGGCCATGCACAGTCCCATGGCGCTCGGACGTCCGACGGCCTGCGCGGACTGCATCACTCGACGCCGACGTATTTGAGCCTGGCCTTTCCCAGCGACCCGTTCGACACCCCGAACATGACCGACGACAGCAGGGATATGACCACGCTCGACAGGCAGAACCCGCCCGCCGGGTAGGCGAGTTCGAGAATCAGGTCCTTGCGGTCGAGGGGATCGGACGCGCTGCCGACGATGATGCGGAAACCGGATTTCATCGCCATGGATGCCAGCCCGGCGACGAATCCGACGACCAGCGGAATCAGCACGACGGCGAACCGTATGCCTTCATCGCCGACTGCCTGCGGAAGCAGGCCGAAAACAGGAAGAGGCGGAAGCGAACGCCCCTGCCCGATCCAAAGGGTGAATGTCGCAAGCTCTCCGATGTGGAATCCGGCACCGAACAGCCACGAGACCGCCCATATGCACAGGTTGGGCAGCCATGCAAGCGATGCGATCGTCGTCAGTATGCGCGAGCCGGTCCCCATGCCGATGTCGGCGAACAGCGAGTCCATGGCCGAACGGTTCAGCACGCCCCACACGATGACGGTGATCAGTCCCATGACCAGGTACACGCCCATCATGATGACACCCACCATCAGGCCGGTCCTGATCGTGCGGCGCACGCCGTCGGACACATGATGACGGATAAGTTCACGCAGCTGCCCGGAGAGCGGGCCCTTCGACAGCGCGGCGCCGGCGAATCCAAGCGAGAACACCACGGCCGATTTGACGCATACCAGAGCCGGCCAGTCAAGCAATCCGACGGGAAGCGACTGCGTGCCCATGACGTTGATGAAAATCCAGACCACCACGCCGCTGACGTATGCGCGGATATCCGTGCATATCTTCCGGCTGAACGACCAGACCAGGCCTATCAGCAGCACGGTGAGCAGCAGCGGCATGATGGACAGGGAAAGCGAGTCGGTCTCGAATCCGATGCCCTGGCTGAGCAGGACCACGATGCGGGTCATGTCCAACGTCGAGGACGACAGGTTTTCCCCACCTTCCTCCATCGAGATGACCAGCAGCATGAGCGCAAGAAAGCAGCCCAGGGCGATGGCGTACAACGCCATCGAGCCGATGGCGATGATCGGCCCCCTGAGCCAGGCCTGGATACGCTTCCTCATACCAGCGAGCGTTCGGCGAGCACCTTGCGCATGAGGTCCGCGGTCTGACCGGGAGTGCGTCCGACGGGAATACCGGCGGCTTCCAGCGCGATTTTCTTGTCCTGCGCGGTTCCCTTGCCTCCGGAGACGATGGCGCCGGCATGGCCCATCTGCTTGCCTTCCGGCGCGGTGAATCCGGCGATGTATGCGACGACGGGCTTGGTCATGTGCTCTGCGGCCCATGCCGCGGCGTCCTGCTCCGCGCTGCCTCCGATTTCGCCGATCATGACCACTGCCTTCGTGTCGGCATCCTGCTCGAATTCCTGCAAGGCCTCCAGCAGCGTGGTGCCGACGAGGGGGTCGCCGCCGACGCCCAGGCAGGCGGTGAAGCCGATGTCGCTCAGCTCGCCCATCAGCTGGTAGGTCAGTGTGCCGGACTTGGAGACCAGTCCGATGGGGCCACGGCCCACGATGCCATCGGGGATGATGCCGAGGTTGACGCCATGCTCGTTCTCCTGCGACGGCAGGGTGAGCAGGCCGGGGCAGTTCGGTCCGATGATGCGCACGCCACGCTGAAGGGCGAGTTCGACGAAGTAGGCGCTGTCCGCAACGGGAATGCCTTCGGTGATGACCACGATGAGCCCGATTCCGGCTTCGACGGCCTCGACCACGGCGCCTTTGGCGAACCGTGGCGGCACGAAGACCACACTGGCCTGGGCGCCCGTCGCTCCTTGGCTTCGGCGCACGTGGCGTACACCGGAACGGAGACGTCCCTGCCCTCACGCGCGGCCTCGAACGTCACTTGGCTGCCGCCTTGCGCGGGTTGACGCCGCCGACGATGTTCGTACCGGCACGGAGCATGCGGGCGGTGTGTGTCATGCCTGATGCCCGGTCATGCCTTGGACGATGACGGGAGCACCCTCCTGGATGAATGCGGTCATTGCTTGGCCTCCTTCGATGCCTTGGCGTTCGCCGCCAGACGGGCGGCCTCGGCTGCGGCCTGCTCCATGGTGCCTTCCACATGCAGGTTGGGGTTGTTCGCCGCGGCGAGGATTTGCAGGCCCTCGGCTGCGGCATTGCCATCGAAGCGGACCACGAGCGGCTTCGATGTGTGCAGCTCCTCGAACGCCTGCAGGATGCCCTTGGCGACCTGCTCGCATGAGGTGATGCCGCCGTAGACGTTGATGAACACGGATTCCACCTGCGGGTCGGACAGCACGATGGACAGGCTGTCACTCATCACCGCGGCGGACGCGCCACCTCCGATGTCGAGGAAGTTCGCAGGCGTGACATTCGTGCCCTGCTCCTTGCCGGCGTCCCAGACGGCGTCGAGCGAGCTCATGACCAATCCGGCGCCGTTGCCGATCACGCCGACCTGACCGTCGAGGTGCACGTAGTGCAGCCCGTGTTCGGCTGCCGCCGCCTCGAACGGATCGGCCTGCATCGGATCGTCGAAGCGGGCCCACCCGTCGTGCCGGAACGCCGCATTGCCGTCCAACGATATCTTGGCGTCGAGGGCGCACAGTGATTTGGACGCCTCATCGTCGGGATCGCCGATCTTGGCGAGCGGGTTGATCTCCACCAGCGTCGCGTCGTTGTCCTTGAAGCACTGCCACATGCGCAGCAGGATGTTGGCGGCCTGATCCAGGTCGGCGTGGTAGAAGCCGATCTGGCCAGCCATGCGCTTGGCGGCCTCCATGTCGAAATCGCCGAGGGCGTTGATGTGCAGACGCTTGACCGATTCCGGATGTTCCTTGGCGATCTCCTCGACTTCGGTGCCGCCGTTCGCGGTGGCGAGGACATCGAAGTCCCGCGATGTGCGGTCCACGGATATCGACACGTAGTACTCGTGCAGGATGTTCTTCGCCTCGGCGACGAGCACACCGTTGACCTTATGGCCGTGGATGGTCATCGGGAGGATGGATTCGGACAGCAGTATCGCTTCGTCCCGGTTGTGGGCGATCTTGACGCCGCCCGCCTGGCCACGATGGCCGATCTTGACCTGGGCCTTGATCACGCACGGGTATCCGATGGCATCGGCCGCTTCGGCGACCTCGTGGGAGTCTGGGCGAAACGGCCCGCGGCGTGGGAATATGCTGTTCCTCCGACAATTCTCGTGCCTGGTATTCATAAAGATCCATGTTCGACGCCTCACGTTCCTATGATGTGTTCTTCGAATGATGATTGGTGCCGTGCGGCGCGTCCCGACGCACGCACCGCCGGTCACGCCGGCATCGACACCAGTGTGCTGCTGGGTTTGTCGCCCAGTTTGTCCAGTCCGTCGAGTCCTCGCAGCCCCATGACGAAACTGAATCCGACGACCGTGCCCCCGGCCGCCTCGACCAGATCCATGGCTGCCTTCGCCGTGCCGCCGGTCGCGATGAGATCGTCGACGATCAGCACCCGATCGCCCGGACGGATGGCCGACGTCTCGATCTCCACTTTTTCGGTGCCGTATTCGAGATCGTATTCCTCGGCGATGGTCTCCGGCGGCAGCTTGCCCGCCTTGCGGATCGCGATGAACCCCTTGCCGAGCATGGCCGCGAGGGCGGGGCCGAACAGGAACCCTCTGGCCTCCAGCCCTGCCACCGCGTCGAACGAGTCTTCGGTGACGGGAAGGCTGGCCTGGAGCGCTTCATGAGAATGCGCAGCCCCTTGCCATCCGCCAGCACCGGCATGAAATCACGGAATTTGATGCCCTCTTTGGGGAATCCCGGTATGGTGCGAATCTTCGAGACGAGGTATGCCGCGTCACCGGCACCGACATCGGCCAGTCTCTCAATGGTGATGTCAGACTGCGTCATGGTCTCGCGCTCCCCCGTCACTTCTCGGCGTCTGCGGTCTGCGCGGAATCGTCGGACTGCGTTGCGTTCTCGGCGGATTCCAGCGCCTTGTCCACCGGTACCTGGGCCTGGTCGTCGGCTTCGTCGGTCTGCTCGGCGTCCTCCACTTCGTCGTCATGGATGAAGGCGGGACGCGTGTACTCCTTGTTGATGGCGCGGAAGGTGAAGCGCAGTAGGGAGCCCTCGGAGTCGATGACGATCTCCTCGTATTCCTCGTCCACGGACACTACCTTGCCGATGATGCCGCCAATGGTGATTACCTCGGTTCCGGGCTCAAGGGAGGAGCGGAAGTCCTTCATCTTTTGCTGCTGCTGCTTGGCCTTGCGGGACTGCCACCACATCATGATGCCGATCAGCACGATGGAAACGATCATGATGAGATAGGATGATGAACCTTGCGGCATGATTTCTCCTTGCAGTAGGGAACGAATGCTCTATGGACGTCGGTCAACAAACAACCAATGTTAGAAGAGCTTGCTGACATCCTCTCCGTTTGTTTCACCTTGTGGCTCCAGACCCAGATGAGACCAGGCCTTGGCCGTGGCGACCCGGCCTTTGGGAGTGCGGATCAGAAATCCTTCACGGACCAGATACGGCTCGCATACGGTTTCGACGGTCTCCGATTCCTCGCCGACCATCGCGGCCAGGTTGTTCAGGCCGACGGGTCCTCCGTTGAAGTTGCGCACGATCGCGTTGAGCACGGCGATGTCCAGCCGGTCGAGGCCCTCGGAGTCTATCTGATAGAGCGCAAGCGCGGCGCGCACGTCATCGACGTCCACGACTTGCAGGTCATGCACGATCGCCCAGTCACGCACACGGCGCAGCAGCCTGTTCGCGATTCGTGGCGTGCCTCGAGAACGCAGGGCGAGTTCCGCGGCAGCCCCCTCCCCCAATGACACTCCCAGAACGCCGGAGGATCGCTCGATCAGCTTTTCGAGCTCATCGTGGGGGTAGAAGTCGAGATGGGCCGTGAAGCCGAAACGCGCACGCAGCGGAGAAGGCAGCATGCCCTCCCGGGTGGTTGCGCCCACCACGGTGAATCTGGGCACGTCAACGGGATGGACGAGGCGCCGGGCCCCTTGCCCACCATGACGTCGACGCGGAAATCCTCCATGGCGATGTACAGCAGTTCCTCCGCGGCGCGCGGAAGACGGTGGATCTCGTCGATGAACAGCACTTCCCCTGCGTCCAGCGAGCTGAGTATCGAAGCCAAGTCGCCCGCGTGCTGGATTGCCGGACCGGACGTGATGCGAATCGGCACCTCCAGCTCGTTGGCTACGATCATCGCCAACGTGGTCTTGCCCAATCCGGGAGGGCCGGCGAGCAGGATGTGGTCGGGGGCGGTGCCACGTTTGCGGGCGGCGTCCAGGAACAGCTGCAGCTGGGCCTTGAGCCGCGGCTGCCCGACGAATCCGTCAAGGGCATGAGGCCGCAGTTCCTCGTCGCTGATCGGCTCGTCGTTGATTGCGGTGGCGGAGACCATGCGTAGGGAGTCCTCCGAGACGCCGGTGTTGGTCCGTCCATCCTGCATGTCGATGTTGGATGTCATGGAATATCACCTTCCTCTGTCCAGCGACGACAATGCCAGTTTGAGCACCCGCGGCACGTCCTCCGCACTGATGGGGGTGGCTATGGACGCGGCATCGCATGCCTGACGTACGGCCTCCTCCGCGGTCTGGGGGCGCCATCCCAGAGAGACGAGTCCTTCGATCACCTGCTTGGCTCCGGGGTCGCGACTTTCCGACGGCCCATCGGCTTCGGGCCGTATCTGGTCGAGGTCGATGCGGCCTGCCAGTTCAAGGATGATCTTCTGTGCGCCTTTTTTGCCCAGGCCCGGAGCCTTGGACAATGCCGCCGTGTCGCCGTCCGCGACGGCCTTGGCCAGACGGTCCGGAGGCAGCGTCGACAACAGGGAAAGCGCGACCTTCGGCCCGATGCCACTGACCTTCTGCAATTGCAGGAACATGCGTTTGGACGCGGGTGACAGGAACCCGAACAGGGTGACGGCATCCTGCGATATGGTCAGCGAAGTGAAGACATGCGTTTCCTGACCGGCATGCAACGCCGCAAGATCGGCCGCCGCCATGCGGACCTCGTACCCGACGCCATGAACCTCGATCACGGCGCTGGATGCCTCCACCGACTCGACGCGCCCGGTTAACGTACTGATCATCACGTCGTCCTTTCCTCGCCGAACCGCACGCGGAATGGGCCGCCACGAGCTCGTTCGCCTCGCATCACATAACGACAGCACATACCGAACGCGCCCGCCCCGAACTGGCACGTCGTGCGGGATATGGTGTCGAGACGGCCCATCCACATAATGCAGAACATCTGTTCGACACACATTACATGCCGCTGCGGACGCCGGCGCGTCGAGCGGCCTTCTGCGCCGCCTGCGCCCACTGCCGTTGAGCCGCGGTCAGATGCTGTTCCCGTTCGCCTCCCTGCAAGGCGCCTTGCGGGCGCAGGGCATGGCATATCGCCAGCGACAGCGCGTCGCGGCATCGGCGGGCTGCGGCAACGTGTTCAGCCCAGCACCTTGGCCACCATGCGTTCGATCTGTATCTTCTCGGCCTTGCCGTTGCCCGTGATCGCGAGCTTCGCCTCGGTCGGCGTGTGCAGCGCCACGGGAATCCCCCGTTGCGCTGCGGCGAGCATGGCCATTCCTGCGGCCTGGGCGGTGCCCAGCACGGTGTTGCGGTTCGACTGGGCGAACACGCGCTCGATCGACACCGCATCGGGAATGAACCGGTCCATTTTGGAGCACAGCCCGTTGTAGATCGTCAGCAGTCGGAGGTCCTGCGACGTATGGGGATCCGAACGCACCACATCGACGTGGATAAACGAAAGCCGGCGGTTAGCGCCGGCTTCGATCACGCCGACCCCGCAGCGTGTCAGCCCGGGATCGACGCCAAGGATGATCACAGGGGATTACTCCTCGTCCGCGAGCTGGGCCATCACCTCGTCGGATGCGGTCCAGTTGGCGTAGATGTTCTGCACATCGTCCAGGTCATCGAGGTTGTCGATGAGCTTGGAGACCTTCTGGGCGTCCTCAAGGCTGAGCGACACCTCGTTCTTCGGGCGCATGACCATATCGGCGGAGTCGTAGTCGAAACCAGAGTCCTGCAGAGCCTTGCGGATTGTATGCAGATCGGAGGGATCGGTGATCACGGTGAACACGTCGCCGTCGTCGATCACGTCTTCCGCACCGGCGTCGCCGGCCTTCTCGAACAGGTCGTCGAAGTCGACGCCCTCGCTCGGAACCTCGATCTGGCCCTTACGCTCGAAGTTGAAGCTGACGGAACCGCTGGTGGCCAGCGAGCCGTTGCCCTTGGTCAGGGTGGAACGGACTTCGGCGGCGGCGCGGTTGCGGTTGTCGGTCAGGCACTCGATGATCAGGCCGACGCCGGCAGGCGCGTAGCCTCGTACACGATGTCCTCGTAGTTGGCGCCACCGGCTTCTTCACCAGAGCCGCGCTTGACGGCGCGCTTGATGTTGTCGGCCGGCATGGACGCTTTCTTGGCCTTGTAGATGGCGTCGTACAGCGACGGGTTGCCATCCGGGTCGCCGCCGCCCATACGGGCCGCGATCTCGATGTTCTTGATGAGCTTGGCGAAGAGCTTGCCGCGCTTGGCGTCAATGGCGGCCTTCTTGTGCTTGGTAGTCGCCCACTTGGAATGCCCTGACATAATGCTCCTACAGGTATACGGATACTGACAAACGTCACTATGATAAAGCGGCAAGACGACAACGGCAGTCCTGGGTTCTGCCGCTGCCGGTCATTACGCCGCAAGAGGAACCGCAGGCACCGCCGAAAGTCCCATCTGATGACACAGAAATGGGACTTTCGCGGGATGACGGACGATGATGGAGCTGCGCACGCCTGCCGGGCCGGCAATACGGCGAGGCCTCCGCCGTGAAATGTACGGCGGAGGCCTCGTTCATTGGTCAGAGGTTCCGATTCGAATCAGCGACGCTGACGGCGAACCGCAAGCATCACGATGGCACCTGCCGCGCAGATCATCGCGGCCAGTGCGGCGCCAGAGACACTGGCACCGGTCTCGGCGACGACATCACCGGGCTTTCCGCCTTCGGGCTTGATCTGGGGCTTGTTGTCGCCGGACGGCTTCTGCGGGTCCGGATTCGGCTTGGGGGTCGGATCGGGATCAGGATCGACCGTGCCCTTGTCAGTGACGGTCATCGTGAACGAATCCTTGATCGAACCGTCATCCTTCAGTGCCACGGTCACGGTCAAATCCCCGGCGGCCTCGAACGGCTTGGTCACATCGATTGCGTTGCCGTCCTTGTCGGTCACCGCGATCGTGTAATCCGCGGCTGCGAGCACGGCGGTCGTCTTGTCGCTCTTGGTGGCGACCACCTTCACCTTCGACGGATCGAACGTATCACCGACCTTCACGTCGGACTGCGAGGTCGAAGCCTTTATGGAGACGACCGTCACCTCCGGTTCGGGATCCGGATCAGGCGTCGGACGCTCGTCGCCGGTCCAAGTCTGAGTCACCTTACCGTCCTTGATAGCGATGCTCATCGAGGAATCCGAAGGGATCGGGTAGGTGGAGGAGGACACGGAGACGTCGAGACGGCCTACGGCCTCGCTGTCGGCCGCGAGCACGTCGGACGGCAAGGTGACGTACACGTCGACGATGGAGTTCATGTGCGCCCCGTTGACGACGAGACGACCGTTCTTCAGCTGCTGTTGGCTGTAGGTCTGCTTCATGTCCGGTGTCACCGGCAGATTGACCGCGGTACCGCCCTCGGCCGTGTACGTGGCAGTGAAGCTCAGGCCATCGGTGCCGGTCAGGCCGGGTTCGGCGTACCGTCCGACAAGCACCTTGCCGTCGGTCACCTTCTGCTCGGCCGCGTCGACAGCCGCGTACGAACCCTTCCAGCTGGTCACCTCAGTGGCCTTGTGGAAGTTGGCGCCACGGTTCATCAGGTCGATGGCGATGTCGCCGACGCGCTTGTTCCAGTTGTCGTAATCCTTGCGGTTCTGCTGGGTCCAGCCGACCTCGGCGGTCGCCATCATGCGGGTGTACATCAGGAATTCGGCGTCGTTGAGAGAACGCAGGTGCTCGCTCCACAGCGCATCCTCGACGCCCAGAACCTTGTCCTCGGTGGTGCCGGCGGATGAGGTCGGGTTCCACTGGTAGAAGTTGCTGGTCGTGCAGGCGCCGCACGCCCAGGTCACGCCAGTGGTCTCGGTGCCGGGACGCTGCGGGAAGTAGGTGTTGCCGGCCGGCGACATGATGATCTTGCCGTTGCGCTGGTTGAGCAGCTTCTGGATGCTGGCATTGTTGGCTGCGTTGCCGGTCCAATGCTGCACCACGGATCCTTCGGGGATCTGGTCAACCGCGTCGAGGCCGTCGTTCCACACGATGGTGGTCTTGTCACGTTCCTTGACCAGCGCTCCGGACCGTCCGAGATACTCCTGTAGACGTTCCGTCTTGTTGCCGGCGCCGCCGCTGAGGAACAGCTCATCGCCGCCCAGGTGGAAGTACATGCGTTTGAGCTCGGACGCAGGCATGGTGGACGCTTGATGCCCTTGTCGATCATGCCGTCGAGCTGGTCCATGATATGCCCCAGCACGGTGTAGGTGATGTCGGCATCAGTCGCGAGGCTGCTCCTGCCCTGCGCAGACTGGATGAAGGCGGGGGTGTCCTCGCCGGCCGCAGGCTTCGGGTTGGAGTTGCCGGTGTTGAGCTCGGCAAGGCCGTGCAGCAGGCTGAAGGAATGTCCGGGACCGTCGATCTCGGGCACGATGGCGATGCGTGATCGGCGGCGTAGGCGACCAGTTCGATGAACTCGCTCTGCGTCCAGTAGCCGGTGCGCCCGTCCTGTGCCGGGGACCAGTTGCTGGTCCACGCGGACTGGTAGCTGATGGCGCCGGACTTGATCGCGAGCTGCGTGTAGTCGGTCGTATCGCCGTCCGCACGCCCGTCATTGGTGATCTCGACGCGGAAGCCCTCGTCCTCGCTCAGGTGCAGGTGCAGCGTGTTCATCTTGTAGGCCGACATCACGTCGATCATCTGCTTCATCTCATCGAGCGGTAGAAGGAACGCGCCGGGTCGACCAGCACGCCGCGCCACTGGTAACGCGGGGCGTCGGCGATGTTGACGGCCGGGATGAAAGCGACATCGGCAAGCTTCACCGTGGAGTTCGTCCACGGACCGATCAGCTGCAGCAACGTCTGCGCCGCCCATATGCCCGCGGTGGCGCTGCGGGCCTTGACGGTGACCGAGTCGGCGTCGGAGACGATCGTGTAGGCCTCATCGGCGGTGATCGACTGGGCGGAACCGACGTGACCGGTGACGTCTAGGTTCTCGTCAAGGGTGAAGGTGATCGGGCAGTTCGTGCCTTCGGCGAGTTTCAGGCCGTACGAGGTGCCGAGCTCGTCACGCATGACGTCAACCGCAGGCAGGAGGCTGCCGTCGCTCACGGACACGCAGGTGTTCTTCTTAAGTTCAAACGCCTCTCCGTCAGCGGATTGCGCATATAGCGGCCTCGGGGTGAGCCGGCTCAACGGGTCGGTGGCAACTGCCGAGATGGTCCCCATCGTGCGCATCTCCCACACGGAAAGCGACCAGGATTGGCTCTTCGTGGTCGCGATCATGCGGATGTGCCGGGTTTTGATCGGCGTGTCGAATGTGGTTTTGACCCATTGCGCCTGTGCCGTCGCCTTGAGTCCCGTCTTCACATCGGTCCAGTTGGAGCCGTCATCGGAAGTCTGGATGGAGTAATTCGTCGCATAGGTGTTGCCCCAGGCGATGTTCACACTGGAAATCGTCGCTTCGCCGGGGAATTCGTAGGCCAGCCACCAGGGGCCGCTCCCCCTGTCGGCGCTCCAGCGCGAGGCGCCGGATGCGTTGTGCACGCTTTTGTCGGTGGGGTTGTCCGGCAGATCCTGGTTGTCGGCGGCCAGTTCCGGCCCGAATCCGGAACTGACTTCGCGACCGGACGCGGTGACCGTCGCCATGGTCGCGAGGTTGGACACTGTGGAAGTGGATGATTCCGCCGCTGCCGCCGCCTCTGCGTTGTGCTGCGCCAAGGCCGATGAGCCGGCACCAGCAGCATCGCCGATGCGCAGATCAGTGACATGAATCTTGCGAGGCCACGTCGTTTGATATTCATGGGATGATGGCTCTTTCTCTGTATCTCCTGGCAGGCTCGCTATTGAACCACACCATTATCCGGTCTATTGAATGGACCGCGACTTACAATCCAGCGTCAATATATCACGTCATCCCATCTTTGTAAATATAGTGCACAAAATGAGCGAGTCTTGACATCACTTATGGAAAGACCCCCGTCGCAGCGAAACGGTTGCTGACGGGGGTCTTCAACGGGCGCGAGGGGCCCGTGACGTCACCTTATGCCAATGCGGCGGC
>ENA-OUNI01000637-OUNI01000637.1-human-gut-metagenome-genome-assembly--contig:-NODE-637-length-15805-cov-9.774397_pt1 | contig 15805 bp, 17 predicted proteins | sample MGYA00242499_ERZ504580 | MGnify/ENA primary metagenome ERZ504580 (study PRJEB26092, sample SAMD00036315) | human gut metagenome | host: Homo sapiens | study: EMG produced TPA metagenomics assembly of... | reverse complement strand
CGATGCATCCGGCATGGCCGCCGCACACCCCGGTGCCGCATCTTCCGGTACCTCAGGCGTACCGGCGTATGCGACGGATCCCGACGGGGCGGCCGGGAGTGCGAGGTTGGTCTCATCGACGGTTGCCGGCACATCCGATCCGTGGGCGGCGATGCCCGCCGCGGGCGCTGCCGGTGCGATTTCCCCCATGTCCCGGATGCCTCCTCGGGCGCATCGGCCGGTGCGGGCGAGAACATGAATCCCAATGTGGACGACCCTGCGCTTGCGGCGCCGGACGCCCCGTACCAACTGCCCGACCTGAACATGCTGTCGCACGGCCAGCCTCATGCCGTGCGCACGCCGGCCAATGACCGCGTGATCCGCGCGCTGACCTCCACGTTCCAGCAGTTCAACGTCGACGCGAAAGTCGTCGCTTCCTGCGCGGCCCGTCCGTCACCCAGTACGAGGTCGAGCTCGGCGCGGGCGTCAAGGTCGAGAAGGTCACGAACCTGCAGCGCAACATCGCCTACGCGGTGGCCAGCTCCGATGTGCGCATCCTCTCGCCGATCCCCGGAAAATCGGCGATCGGCATCGAAATCCCGAACGATGACCGCGAGATCGTCCACCTCGGCGACGTGCTGCGCTCCGACAAGGCGATGAATGACCCGAACCCCATGCTCGCCGGCGTCGGCAAGGACGTGGAGGGCCATTTCGTCACCGCCGACCTGACCAAGATGCCGCACCTGCTGGTGGCGGGCGCCACCGGTTCCGGAAAGTCGAGCTTCATCAATTCGATGCTCATGTCGATCATCATGCGTTCCACGCCCGAGCAGGTGCGCCTGATCATGGTCGATCCCAAGCGCGTGGAGTTGAGCGCGTATGCGGGCATCCCGCACCTGCTCACACCGATCATCACCGATCCGAAGAAGGCCGCACAGGCGCTCGAATGGGTGGTCAAGGAGATGGACGCGCGCTACGACGACCTGCAGTTCTTCGGATTCCGCCACGTCAAGGACTTCAACGAAGCCGTGCGCGCGGGCAAGGTGCATGCGCCAGCCGGTTCGAACCGCAAGGTCGCCCCGTACCCGTACCTGCTCGTCGTCGTAGACGAGATGGCCGACCTGATGATGGTCGCCAAGAACGACGTCGAAAGCTCGATCCAGCGCATCACACAGCTGGCGCGTGCCGCGGGCGTGCACCTGGTGCTCGCCACGCAGCGCCCGTCGGTCGACGTGGTCACCGGCTGATCAAGGCGAACATCCCGTCCCGACTGGCATTCGCCACATCCTCCGCCACCGATTCGCGAGTCATCCTCGATTCGGTGGGCGCCGAGACGCTGATCGGCCAGGGCGACGCCCTGTTCCTGCCTATGGGCTCGATGAAACCCATCCGCGTGCAGGGATCGTGGGTGAACGAGTCCGAGATCCGCAAGGCCGTCGAGTTCGTGCGCACACAGCGCAAGCCGCACTACCGCGAGGACATCGAGCAGATGGCGCAGGAGGCCGAGAAGAAGGCCGTCGAGCCGGATGAGGACATCGGCGACGATATGGACGTGTTGCTGCAGGCGGCCGAGCTGGTGGTCACCACGCAGTTCGGTTCCACATCGATGCTGCAGCGCAAGCTGCGCGTCGGCTTCGCCAAGGCCGGCCGACTCATGGATTTGCTGGAGTCGCGTGGCGTTGTCGGCCCGTCCGAAGGCTCGAAGGCCCGTCAGGTGCTCGTCCAGCCCCAGGATCTGCCTGCGGTGCTCGCGTTCATTCGTGGCGAGACCGATGCGATGCAGGCCTCTGCGCCCGCCGCGGCCGCGCAGCAGGGCGAATTGGCGTAGTGGGTGCCAAGTCGGCCTGACCGGCAGGCCTGACCCGGCCATGATGCAGCCATATCTGACGGGATTCCCAGAGAACTCGAACCGCATATTCATCCAAGGTAGGAGTGTGGGGGTATCGTGAACACTATGGAAAACGATATGCAAAACGATACAACGGAACGCTCGGCGACCGCCAAGAAGTCGCTGCTGGACGGCTGGAACGCACCGCCGAACCTCGTCACGTATTCGCGCATCGTGCTGGTCGTGATATTCCTCGGCCTGTACATCGCCGCAGGCTCGTGGGGCGAGAACAACATCCCCATGCGATGGGCCGCAGCCGTGCTGTTCATCGTCGCCGCGTCCACCGACAAGGTGGACGGGTGGATGGCCCGCAAGTACAACCAGGTCACCGAACTCGGCAAGCTGATGGATCCCATAGCCGACAAGCTGCTCACCTGCGCCACGCTGATCGTGGCCGCGGTGTTCGGCGAGCTCGGTCCCGTCTGGCTCGGCTGGATCATCGTCGCGCTGTTTCTGCTGCGTGAGGTGGGCATCACCGTCATGCGCTTCTTCGTCATCGACAAGGGCGGCAAGGTGATCGCCGCCGCCTGGCCGGGCAAGCTCAAGACGCTGTTCCAGTGCATCGGCCTGTCGATGCTGCTGCTGCCCGTGTGGGTGTTCAATCCGGCCCAGACCGCGCCGGTGTGGATGACGGGATATTACACGCTGACGTACGCCTGATATACATCGCGCTGATGCTGTGCCTGTATTCGGGGGCGATATATCTGATCAACACGTTCGGGAGCCGCAAGGACTGAGCGAGTGGACGCCGTCGTGCCTGCGCACGGCGGCGTTTTTGTTTGATGGCGTTTGATGGAGGGGGATTGCGATGAATGATGCCGATTCGTGCCGTTGCGACGACATGGCCGCGCGGATTCTGCGGTTTTGCGAGGCGCATGACGTGAAGATAGTTGCGGCGGAGTCGTTGACCGGCGGGCTGCTGGCCGATGCGTTCGTGCGCGTGCCGGGCGCATCCCGCGTGTTTCTCGGGTCGGCGGTCACCTACGACATTCGTGCCAAGCGTCGATTCTGGGGGTCGATCGCGGTTTGTTGGAACGCGAAGGGGCCGTGCATCCCGAAGTGGCCCGACAGATGGCGGCGTCGGTCGCCGGGCTGTACGGGCAGCCCGAATACGCTGACCGTGTCATCGGATTGTCGACCACCGGCGTGGCGGGGCCCGGACCGGATGGAGACAAGCCCGCGGGACTGGTGTATGTGGGAGTGCGGATTCCAGCCGCCATAAGCCCTGACGGCGTGCCGTCCGTGACCGCCCACGAGCTTCATCTGACGGGTGGGCGCGAGGAGGTCCGTCGCGGTGCCGTATTCAGCCTTGTGCAAATCGTGAGCCATTTCACAGGAGATATGCAGGAATAAACCGCCGCCGGCGGTGTTGAACACAGTGGAAGCACTTGGACGATATGAAAGGAGGGTCTCATGGAAACGATGACCCGAACGGGCGAGCGGATGGAAACGGCTGGCATCCCGGTCAAGCAGGTGCAGCCGGGTACGGCCAGGATGCGTGATCTCACGCCGGCGCAGCGGCGTGCCGTGTTGTTTGCCCAGCAGCAGGTGCTGCGGGCGCGTGCGGCGAAGAAGGCCAAGGATGAACGGCAGGCGGAACTGAATCGTATGCGTATGGAGGAGGATTCCTTCGAACCGCGTCAGCGCGCGGTCTCGCGTGGCGTCGAGGCGCTGCCCGAGGGAAAGGATGTGTCGCTGCGCGAGGCCATCGGCCATGTGCTGCGCGATCTTCGCACCCGCGACAACAAGACGTTGCGTGAGGTGAGTGAGAAGGCCGGCGTGTCGCTGGGCTATCTGTCCGAGGTGGAGCGCGGGCAGAAGGAGGCAAGCTCCGAATTGCTGAGCTCCATCGCGGGATCACTGGGTGTAAGCACTGCGCAGATGCTGCGGCTCGTCGCCGATTATCTGGATTCGATCGGCGAATAGCGATTTGCGGCGCCGGATGCCGCGTGCATATGCATATCGTCGTATCGTGTGCATGAGAGGAACCGTCCGCATGGGCTTGAGGCCCGGCGGGCGGTTTCGTCGTGTTCGGGGGTGTGGCGTCGATTGGTATGCCGGCATTCGCAGCGGCGGGGCCGGGTTAGACTGGGAGACATGCGAGAACGGGAATTCTGGGAACTGGTGGATGAGGTGTTCGGTCATGGGTATGGCCGGAGCCTGGTCCAGGATCAGCATCTTGACGCGCTCGCGGGACTTACCGCGGCGCAGGCGCTGTCTGCGGGGGAGCAGCCGCGCGTGGTATGGAACGTGCTGTGCGACCATATGGACGTTCCCGATCCCCAGCGTTGGGGCTCCGATCACAACGCGCCTCCGATGCCGGTCCGCTGACGAGACACGCGGAACGGGTGATATCGAACAGGTGTTCGCCTATTGGGGTATAGTTATCCACAGTGCACGATGATATGACGTAGTGCGCCGCACGGTTCGACACGCCGACGAATTCCTTGCGACAGTAAGGGGGAGTCGGTGCGGATCGATGGATGCCGGGGAGCCTTCGACCACATTGGCCGGATTCGTTTGCGCCGGGGTTCGTATGTTCCGTACGGTTGATGCATGTGGCATATGGCGCATATGGATGACAACGTAAGGAGATTGACATGGCACAGCGTACGACCTCGAAGGGTGGGGCGGGCAAGGCCGCGTCGAAGGCCTCTGTTCGTGAGGCCGCAAGCAATGGGCCGGTGGGGGACGGCATCGATCCCCGACGCAAGGCGGCTTTGGACTCCGCTCTGGAGCAAGTGGAGAAAAGCTTCGGCAAGGGATCCGCGATGCGCTTGGGCGACAAGCCCGAGCAGAACGTCGAGGTGATTCCCACCGGATCGCTGGCGTTGGATCTGGCCCTGGGTATCGGCGGTCTGCCGAAGGGGCGCATCGTCGAGATCTATGGCCCTGAATCGTCCGGCAAGACGACGCTGGCGCTACATGTGGTCGCCAACGCGCAGAAGAACGGCGGGGTGGCGGCATTCATCGATGCCGAGCACGCGCTGGATCCGGTCTATGCCCGGCATCTGGGTGTCGACACCGATTCCCTGATCGTCTCGCAGCCGGACAACGGCGAGCAGGCGCTGGAGATCGCGGACATGCTCATCCGGTCGGGTGCCCTTGACGTCATCGTCATCGATTCGGTCGCGGCCCTGGTTCCCAAGGCGGAGATCGAAGGCGATATGGGTGACAGCCATGTCGGTCTGCAGGCCCGTCTGATGAGCCAGGCGCTCAGGAAGATGACCGGCGCTCTGGCACAGGCCGGCACCACGGCCATCTTCATCAACCAGCTGCGAGAGAAGATCGGCGTGTTCTTTGGCAACCCCGAAACCACGACCGGTGGCAAGGCGCTGAAATTCTATGCGTCGGTGCGTCTGGATATCCGCCGCATCCAGACCATCAAGAACGGCGAGGAGGCCGTGGGCAACCGCACCAAGGTCAAGGTCGTCAAGAACAAGATGGCTCCGCCGTTCAAGTCCGCCGAGTTCGATGTGCTGTATGGCGAGGGCATCTCCAAGGAGGGATCCGTCCTGGACATGGCATTGCAGTGCAACGTGGTCAAGAAGTCCGGCTCATGGTTCACGTATGACGGGGACCAGCTCGGCCAGGGCCGTGAGAACGTGCGCAAGTTCCTCAAGGACAATCCGCAGATCACCGAGGAGATCGGCAACAAGGTCAAGGCGGAATTCGGTCTCATCGAAGTGCCCGATCAGCTGGCCGACGGTGAGTCCGCGACGGACGGGGATGCCCCTGAAACGGCGCCGGAGGATGGCGCGCCCGTTGCCGCCGCATCGCCTGCCGCATGATCAGCGCAGAAGCGTTCCTCGCCGCTCATGGAACATGTGAGACGCCGGTTGTCGAACCGGTCGTCGACTCCCCGCGACGCGGAACATGGTCACGTGGGAACCGCCCGGCTCGGCGCTCTGCGCGGAGCATGTCGCGGCCTGGGCGGGAGCCGGAGGATCCCTGCGATGTCGATGCGTGTCGGGAGTCCGCATTGCGCCTGCTGGATGCGGCGGATCGTCCATCGGGCGCCTTGCGAGACCGCCTGATCGACAAAGGGTATGACGATGAGACGGTCGCCGCAGTGGTCAACAGGCTGATCGAGGTTGGTCTGGTCGATGATGAGTCGTACGCGCAATCCGCCGTGCGCTACTGCGCCGGCCGTCTGATGGGATACCGCGGTGCGGTTATGGAACTGGCTCGCAAGGGGGTCGACCGCTCGCTGGCGGAGCGGGTCTGCGACGAGGCCCGCATGAGCGGTGTCTTCGAGGACGCCGCATGGGAGTTGGGGCGGCGCAGCGCCGCCAAGACACAGGGCATGGACCCGAAAGTGCGCAAGCGCCGGTTCTGGTCCTCGGGCGGGCGCAAGGGGCACGACGCCGAAACCTGCGTGCCGTAGCCCATGAACTATTTGATTAGAATGAACTATCTCAATGAACTATCTCTTAGCTGAGATACAGCGCGGGGCAAGCGGGGGAGATGCCCCGGTGGCTTGGCGGGGTGGCGGGTTACCGGTCCGGTGGTTTGTCGATCCGGTGGTCTTACCGCATTGCCGGCGTGAGAACACCCTCCGACGCTTCGCGCCATCTCCCGCCAGCGGGAGGGAACGAGGCTGCCGGCATTGCGTTGTTTCGTTCGCGCGCCCTCATATTGGTGGGAGGAATGTGTTGGCGGGAGGTATGCGGATTCGGGGGTAAAGAAAAGCGAGACCCCCGATACCCCGGGTTCTGTCGCGTGTCGCCACGCGGATGGCCATCCATCTCGACCTGACGTTGCCGCCAGGCTCTAGCGGCCTACCCGAAGACACGGGCGAGCAGCCCTTGCCGTCTTCTGCTTGGCCTTGCTCCCGATGAGGCTTGCCATGCGACCGACTGTTACCAGCGGACCGGTGGTCTCTTACACCGCCGTTTCACCCTTACCCGCTTGCGCGGGCGGTCTGTTCTCTGCTGCGCTATCTCTCAGGTCACCCTGGGCGGACGTTATCCGCATCGTGCTCTGCGGAGCCCGGAAGTTCCTCAGCCTTGCCAAATGAATGACGCGGCCGCGGCCATCTGGGGGTCTCGAATCAGCTACTATACGGCAGGCCAGGGATTTTACGCAGGAGAATCAGGGTGGGCCGGCGCACCGGGCGAGACGATGAACGCCGAATGACGAATTGCTGTCGGTGGGGTCGTGGTCATCCTCCGCTGGCGGGAGGTGGCGCGTGGCGCCGGCGGGTGGTGACCACCCCACAGTCGGCCGCCGACAGGATGCCGCAGATCCGCAGCCGCATCGGCTCATGGATCACAGGATCGAATCGTGGCTCGACTGGCACAGGCACCTCCCGAACATTCCATACCGTTATGTCGCTGGCCTTGCTTGCATGCTCGATTCTGCCCGAATGGTCTTAGACCGTCAGCATTGCCTTGCTGGCAAGCTTGTCGTGCCAGCATTCGGTGACGACGAAGTACACGGACCACACGACCTCTATGACGACCATCCAGAGCAAGACCTCCATTGATGTGATGCTGCGGCTCAGCGCCAGCAATACCAGCAGCGCAACAATCTGTGTCGCCAGACCAAAAAGTATAACAGTTTCCTTCAAGGAAAGTAAGCCGCACAGTATAAGCACAGCAACGTTACGGGAACCTGTGAAAAAAGAAACGTATTTCTCTGGGCGAGTTCCCCGCCGTTTACCCTCTGTTCGGCTACAATGAAACTTACCCGGGTGGTGATGACGCCATTCGGCACACATATAGCGGGTGACACCGCTTGAGTATAGGGAGGTCCACATGGAAATCGTCGTTACCGGACGTCATACGCAAGTCAAGCAGAAGTTCCGTGATGTCGTCGAAAGCAAGATGAATCGTGTGACCGCTATCGCGCCGGATGCGCAACGAGCTCAGATCGTGCTGACGCATGAGGGGAATCCGCGTCAGGCCGACACCGCGAAGCGTGTGGAGATCACCGTGATCGCAGGCAGCACCGTGGTGCGCGCCGAGGCTTCCAGCACCGATGAGTTCAGTGCTCTGGACATGGCGCTCGACAAGCTGACGCTGCGCCTGCGCCGCACCCGTGACCGCCGCAAGGATCATCGCCGCGGGTACATCAACCCGACGCCCGTCGATCTGGGAGCGGTCGCTCCGCCGGAACCGGAAGAGGAGCCGGAGCCGGAAGAGCCGAACAACAGCCCCGAAGCCGCCGTCGCCTCCGACCTCGGTCCGGGCGAGTCGGTGGAGGTCCAGGTCGGTGACACGCCGATCGTGATTCGCCGCAAGCTGCACATCGCCGAGCCGATGAGCATCGACGAGGCGCTGTACGAGATGGAACTGATCGGTCACGACTTCTTCCTGTTCGTCAACAAGGAGACCGGCCGCCCGTCCGTCGTTTACCACCGCCACGGTTGGAGCTACGGCGTGTTCGAGATCGACACCCCGGAGAACATCAAGAACAAGTAAGTGTTCCGCCACGTGATACATGGCCTGCCCGGCATATCCAGGCAGGCCATATTTGCGTGTCGGCACACGACGAAACAAGTATCGATGGGCGTGTCCAGCGGGTCGGAACGGCAAAAATCCGAGTGTTCGCATATCATGGATGGAGTTTGTGCCTGATGTCGGGCATCAGGCTATGCTCGTTGACGTACGAAAGCTTAAACAGGGAGCGAATGTGGTAGATATCGTTGACAAAGCCCTCCGCATGGGAGAAGGGCACCAGCTCAAGAAACTGGAGAACGTGGCCAAGGCCGTGAATGCCCTTGAGGACGAGATTTCCGCTCTGTCCGACGAGGAACTCAAAGGTCAGACCGCCAAGTTCAAGCAGCGACTGGACAACGGTGAGAACCTTGACAAGTTGATGCCCGAAGCGTTCGCCACCGTCCGTGAGGTGTCGAAGCGCACTCTGGGACAGCGTCACTTCGATGTGCAGCTCATGGGTGGCGCGGCCCTGCACTGGGGCAATATCGCCGAAATGAAGACCGGTGAAGGCAAGACCCTGGTCGCGACGCTCCCGAGCTACCTGAACGCACTCGAAGGCAAGGGCGTGCACGTGGTCACGGTCAACGACTACCTGGCAAGCTACCAGAGCGAGCTGATGGGTCGTATCTACCGCTTCCTCGGCATGAACGTCGGCTGCATCATCACCGACCAGAAGCCGGCGGAGCGCCGCAAGCAGTACAACGCTGACATCACTTACGGCACCAACAACGAGTTCGGCTTCGACTACCTGCGCGACAACATGGCGTGGGAGAAGGCCGATCTGGTGCAGCGCGGCCACCATTACGCCATCGTCGATGAGGTCGACTCCATCCTCATCGATGAGGCCCGTACCCCTCTGATCATCTCCGGCCCGGCCGAGGGCGACGTGACCCGTTGGTACCGCCAGTTCGCGCGTCTCGTGCCGAAGCTGACCCGCGACGAGGACTATGAGGTCGACGAGAAGAAGAAGGTCGTCGGCGTGCTCGACCCGGGCATCACCAAGGTCGAGGACTTCCTCGGCATCGACAACCTGTACGAGCCGAGCAACACCGCACTCATCGGCTACCTCAACAACGCCATCAAGGCCAAGGAACTCTTCCTGCGTGACCGCGACTACGTCGTCACCCACGGCGAGGTTCTGATCGTCGACGAGCACACCGGCCGTATCCTGCCGGGCCGCCGTTACAACGAGGGTCTGCACCAGGCGCTGGAAGCCAAGGAGAACGTGGAGATCAAGGCCGAGAACCAGACCTTCGCCACGATCACCCTGCAGAACTACTTCCGCATGTACGACAAGCTCGCCGGCATGACCGGTACCGCCGAGACCGAGGCCGCCGAGTTCATGGGCACCTACAAGCTGGGCGTGCTGCCGATCCCGACGAACAAGCCGATGATCCGCAAGGACCAGGACGACCTCATCTTCCGCACCAAGAAGGAGAAGCTGGCCGCCATCGTCAAGGACGTCGCCAAGCGCCACGCCAAGGGCCAGCCGGTGCTGCTGGGTACCGCATCCGTCGAGTCCTCCGAGGTCGTCTCCTCGCTGCTCGACGTGGCGGGCATCGACCATCAGGTGCTCAACGCGAAGCAGCACGCCAGCGAGGCCAAGGTCGTCGCGGTCGCGGCCGCAAGGGCGCCGTCACCGTCGCCACCAATATGGCCGGTCGTGGTACCGATATCATGCTCGGCGGCAACGTCGAGTTCCTGGCCGATCAGAAGCTCAAGTCCGAGGCTATTCTCCCGAGGACACGCCGGACGAGTACGAGAAGCGCTGGCCGGGCACTTGGCCGAGGTCAAGGAGCAGGTCAAGGACGAGCATGAGGAGGTCGTCGAGCTTGGCGGTCTGTACGTGCTCGGCACCGAGCGCCACGAATCCCGCCGTATCGACAACCAGCTGCGCGGCCGTTCCGGCCGTCAGGGCGATCCTGCGAGTCCCGCTTCTACCTGTCGCTGGAAGATGACCTGATGCGTCTGTTCAACACGCAGCTCGTCGCCCGCGTCATGGCCAAGGGCATGCCGGAAGGCGAGCCGATCGAGGCGAAAAGCGTGTCGAAGGGTGTGCGCACCGCGCAGAAGACCGTCGAGGCGCGCAACTTCGAAATCCGTAAGAACGTCCTCAAGTACGACGACGTGATGAACAAGCAACGTACCGTCATCTACTCCGAGCGTCAGGCGGTGCTTAAGGGTGAGGACATTCACGGTGATATCGAGCGCTTCATCGCCGATACCATCGACAGCTACATCAAGGGTGCCCAGAAGGGTTCCAGCAAGCCCTCCGACTGGGATTGGGACGGCCTGTTCAAGGCCCTCAAGACCGTGTTCCCGTTCGAGCTTGACCAGGACGCCGCCAAGAACGCCGCCGACAAGCTCAAGGGCGACAAGGCCGTTGCGGCCGTGCGCGACTCCCTCGTCGATCAGGCCAGGGAGGAGTACGCCGAACTTGAGGAGAAGGTCGGTGAGGAAGGCCTGCGCCAGCTGGAACGCCGCGTGGTCCTCGCCGTGCTTGACCGCAAGTGGCGTGAGCACCTGTACGAGATGGACTACCTCAAGGATGGCATCGGCCTGCGCGGCATGGGTCAGCGCGACCCGCTGGTCGAGTACCAGCGCGAAGGTTACCAGATGTACAACTCCATGATCGAGGCGATCAAGGAGGAGTCCGTCCAGCTGCTCTTCCACGTCGACGTGCAGCAGGTGTCCAGGAGCGAGGAAGCCGGCATCGAGTCCGATGACGCCGCCGTTGATGAGGCCGAAGAGGCCGTCGGTGCCGCGAGCTCCGAAGTCGACAAGGCCGAGGACGCCGATGAGGCTGAGACTGCGGAGGAATCCGCCGAGAAGGTCGCCATCGCCCAGTCCGCCAAGGAATCCGCAGCAGGCGAGGCCACCGCGCCGATCACCGGCCCGGCTCCGATCAGCATGCCGAAGGCAAGGTGCCCGCCAACAAGCGCCCGAAGAACGAGGAGCTGAAGACCCCGTGGTCCGACGGCCGTACGTTCCCCGGCACGTCCAAGAACGCGCAGTGCCCGTGTGGTTCCGGTCGCAAGTACAAGATGTGCCACGGCCAGAACGAAGAGTGATATAAGCTCTCCGGACTAGACGAGTAAGTGGCTCCCCTCGATGTGAGGGGAGCCACTTGCGTTTTCGGGGGGGGGAAGGGCTTGTCCGCGGGTTGAGCCCGTCGATTATTCGCGGGGCCGCGGAATCGAGGTTCGCCGAGCCTCATTCGCTGTACAACGCACGATTTTGATGGATTCGCGCGTGTTGTACAGCGATACCGCAGGACAACGCGTGCATCAATCGGTTGACGCGTGCGTTGTCCCACGACGCAAATCGCGGAATCGTTGGAATTCTGCCGTTTGTAAAATGCCGCTATCTGAGGTTCCCGATATCGTCTCAGGACAACGCGCGCATCAATCGATATACGCGTGCGTTGTCCGCCATATTCTGTGCCCATCAGTGCAAAGGCCTGGTACGCACGCGGCGATCTCATTGACCTGCAGCGAGTCCGATCCATTGCCCGGCAAAGCCTTGGGATACTGCATAACGTTTCAGTCGGGACTCCCGTAGCGGCATCGTGGAGTGCCTGCCGCGTTGCCTGCCCTGATTGTCGGCACGCTGTCCGGGCTGGACAAGTAAGTGGCTCCCGCTGACGGGAGCCGATGATGTTTTGCAATATGGAAGATCACGGGCGACGAAACGACAAGCCATTACAATGAGGCGACGAATACATATCACACGGCGTGACGAAACGCCAAGGAGGGCATCATGGCCGAGATCACATGGAAGTCGATTCTCACCAAGCTGGTCGGGGGAGACCACCTGAGCGCTGAGGAATCGGAGTGGTTCGTCGACGACCTGATGCAGAGCAACGCCGATCCGGCCGCCGTGGGCGCCGCGCTCGCCATGCAGGAGCAGCTGGGACTGACGCCGACGAGGTGTGTGGCGCCGCAAAGGCCATGGTCTCCCACGCCGTGCCGCTCAACGTGTCCGGTGAGACCACCGACATCGTCGGAACCGGCGGTGACGGCTTCGCCACCGTGAACCTATCCACGATGGGTTCCGTGGCCGCAGCTGCGGCGGGCGTGAAGATCGTCAAGCATGGCAACCGCGCCGCCTCCTCGAAGTGCGGAGCCGCGACGTGCTCGAGGATCTCGGCCTGCCGATGGATCTGAAGCCCGAGGCGGTCGGGGAGATCGGCGACGAGGTAGGCATCACCTTTGCGTTCGCCCGCACCTTCCACCCGGCCATGCGCTTTGTTGGCCCGATTCGCGCCGTGCTCGGCATCCCGTGCGTGTTCAACATCCTGGGACCGTTGACCAACCCGGCCAATCCGGCGCACGTGGCCATCGGCTGCACCAACCGCAAGGTGAGTCCGATCATGGCCGCCGTGTACGCCAGCCGCGGCCAGTCCGGCCTGGTCTACACCTCGCACGAGGGCCTCGACGAGCTTGCTCCCACCGGCCCGATCTCCGTGTGGGAGATTCGCGACGGCAAGGTCACCGAAACCGATTTCGACCCGACCGTGGATCTGGGTCTTGCCAAGATCTCCGTCGAGCAGCTCAAGGGCGGCGAACCCGATGTGAACGCCGCCGCGTTCACGGACTTCTTGGCCGGCAAGGACATCCCGTCACGCACCACCGCGTTGCTCAACGCTGCGTCCGCCATCGTGGCAGACGGCAACCTGGTCGGCGACGGCACACTCGCCGAGCGGTTCCGTGAGGCGTATGCGCTCGCCGAGAACACCGTCGATTCCGGCAAGGCCGCGGCCCTGTTCGGCAAGTGGATCGAGACCGCCAAGTCCAAGGCCTGACCATTGCGGTGCCCGTCCGATGAGGACGGGCACCATCGTCACACCCGCGCGCCGTCGTCGAACATGTCGGTGCGCGTCTCGGTGTGCCCCTTGTGTTGGAGGATGAGCCGGCGCCGCCGACCAGCGCGCACAGACCGAATATGGAGCCCAGGAACGTCGCCAGGGCGGGCACGAACACGGATGCGATGATACCCGCGACGCCTGCGACCAGCAGGATCCAGAACACCAGCTTCGAGGCGATCACGCGGCCGATTTTCGGGTTCGGCGGCACGAAGTCATCGCCGTACTCGTCCATGACGTCATCGGTATCGAGCCAGCTGCGGCCGCCATGGTCGCGGGGGCCGCGCTGGTGCAGCGGCACCTTGTCATCGGTGAACGTGCCGGCGTCCAGATCGTCGACCGACAGCAGCGCCTCCTTCTCCTTGCGCTGCGCATGCTTCTCGAAGCGCCGCGCGTTGCGCGAGCGCTCGACGTCCTGCAGGTCGTTGGCATGCTCCGCGGCGAAGGCGGCCCAGTCGAGATCATCGCCGGCATTGGAGCCTGTGTCATGCCCGTCATGTCCGGCGCGCGGCGTGGTGTTTGGATGTTCTTCACCCGCGTTGGTATCGTTGTGGTTGCTATCGTGATGATCGGTCATACCGTCCTACTGTAATCAGGCGGACGGCCAAACTTGGGAGGTGTCATCGTGCTGTACTGGTTCTTTGTCAAAGGTTTCGGTTGGATTGCCCGTCGTCGTATGGGACCGACGGCGATCGGACTGGAGAACGTGCCGCGTGAAGGCGGTGCCATCATCGCCGCGAACCATCTGGCGGTCATCGACGATGCGCTGATACCCATCACCTGCCCGCGCATGGTGCATTTCATGGGCAAGGCCGAGTATTTCGAAGGCAAGGGCATCAAGGGCCGGTTCAAGAAATGGTGGTTCACGTCGGTGGGAGTGTTCCCCGTGGACCGTTCCGGCGGCTCGAAGTCGCTGGGCGCGTTGGCCCACGCCCGTGAGATCCTTGAGGAAGGCCACCTGTTCGGCATCCACGTGGAGGGCACGCGCAGTCCTGACGGGCGACTGTACCGGGGCCACACCGGTGCCGCGCGCCTTGCTCTGGAGACCGGCTGCCCGCTGGTGCCGACCGCGTTGGTGGGAACGCGCGAGATACAGCATCCCGGTCAGGTCATCCCGTCGAAGGGCAAGACGAAGGTGATATACGGCAAGCCCATCCCGGTGGATCGCAAGGACGCCGACGAGATCACCCATGAGGAGGTGCGGGCGCTCACCGACCATCTCGTCAGCGAGATCCGAAAGCTCAGCGGACAGGAATACGTGGACGAGTACGCCCAGAAGGTCAAGGCGGAGCTCAAGGCCCGGCAGGAGGCCGAAGCCGCAACCGCCGGCGAAGGCCACTGACCGACGATCCCGAACGCGAACGAAGCGGCTCCCCCTCTCAAACTGATAGAGGGGGAGCCGCTTCGCGTATATGCCGGTATATGCCGCGCGCCGCCGTCACACGACGGTGAGCGTGATGACGGTCTTGTTGCCGTTCGTGTCGCGCAGCCTCGTCTTGCCGGTGGCGCTCTGCTGCTGCACCAGGCCGAGGATGTTCAAGCCGCCGGTCTTGACTTCGAAACCGAGGGATTCCAGCGTCTTGATGGCGTCGCTCTTGCTCTTGCCGACGAGGTTCGGCACGTCCGCGGTCTCGGGCCCCTTGGATACGGTCAGCTTCACGGAGTCGCCCCAATGCAGTTCGGTACCGGAGTCGGGCGAGGCGGAGATGACACTGCCGGACTTGACGCTGTCGCTGTACTCCTCCGAAACGGTGGTCTTGAGCTTCGCGTTGTCGAGGGCGGTCATGGCCTCGTCCTTGGTCTTGCCGACGATGTCCGGCATGGTGACCGGCATGAGTCCCTTGGACAGTACCACGGTGATCTCGGCGTTGTGGTCCAGGGTCGAGCCGGGCGTCTCGGAAATGCTTTGCAGGGCTCCCTCCGGCAGCGTCATCGAATATTCGGCTGAGGAGTCATCGCGTTTGATGTTGGTGAATCCGGCGTTCTCAAGCGCTTTGATCGGATCCTTGCCATCGGCCGACGTCGGATCCGCGATGTCGCTGGGGATGGTCGCCTGCTTGACGCCAAGCGACACCGTCACCGTGATGCGTCCGTTGTGGCGCTTGCTGATATGGGTGCCGACGTTCTGCGGGTCGGCGGAGATGATGTTCCCCTTGGCGACGGTGTCGCTGTACGCCTCGGAGAAGGTGAACGGGATGTTCGCCACGTTCAGCGTGCTCTGGTAATCGCTCCACTTCGCCCCGACGATGGAGCATTCGGTGTTCTCCTTGCAGGAGATGTCGGTGGGCTGCGGCAGCGTCCAGTAGCTGCCCGGACCGAGGAAATACCACCATGAGCCGCCTGCGCCGGCGACGAGCGCCACGACGAGCACCACCACGAGCGTGATGATCAAGGGTTTCTTCGAGCGCTTGCGCTTGGCGGGCTCCGAGCTTGGTCATCGAGCGGGCGCGCGTCCATCAGCCCGATGGTGAGTGTGGAATCCTGCGGCGTGATTACCTGGGTGGCGGAGAGTCCTGGGGTGCGGTGCCTTCAGGCATCACCGAAGTACGGGCCGTGGCAGGGTCGGTGCCGGTCTGCGGGGCGGTGCCGGTGCGCGAATCGAACAGCGGCGGCGCGGGCGGGCCGGGATGG
>ENA-OUNI01000636-OUNI01000636.1-human-gut-metagenome-genome-assembly--contig:-NODE-636-length-15816-cov-2.318886_pt1 | contig 15816 bp, 23 predicted proteins | sample MGYA00242499_ERZ504580 | MGnify/ENA primary metagenome ERZ504580 (study PRJEB26092, sample SAMD00036315) | human gut metagenome | host: Homo sapiens | study: EMG produced TPA metagenomics assembly of... | reverse complement strand
GGTCTCGCTGCGCTCGGCCGGCCGGTCGGGGAGCTCCGGTTCGGCATGGCACTGAACGGGGACCGCGGCAGGAGGGGTATACGGGCGACATGCTCTTTTCGGTGGACCGTATCATCGCCTACGTATCGCAGTTCGTGACGCTGCGCATGGGCGACCTCGTCTATACAGGGACGCCTGCCGGAGTGGGGGCCCGTCGCACCGGGCGACCGGCTGACCGCATGGCTGGAGGGGGAGCAGTTGTTGGATTTCGATATCAGATAACGGGCCGGACGCCAGTCGTACCGTACCGGTCGGCCGACGGTAAGGACGGGCTCGTCCGACGGATAAAAACAATTGGGAGTGTATGAAAAAATGGATGAAACTGTTGCCGGCTGTGGCTGCGCTGTTCGTGTCGCTGCCTGTGTTCCCGCAGTTCGTGCTCACGCCGCAGGGATTCGTGAATGCTGCCGACGGAACTTCCGACTGCTATGTCATCGAATGTCCGGGGGCGGGACAGGAGGAGTTGTTCCGCGCCGTCTCCTATTTTCTGGAGGTGCAGATGGCCGGTTCGCGCACGATGTTCCATGCGGCTGAACCGGACTCCTTTTCGGTCAATGCTTTCGTGCGCGGGGCGGTAGCCGATGGGGCGCGTGCTTTCCGGAGCCTGTACGACATGGAGTTCCGTATGATGTTCGATATCCGTGACGGGCAGGTGTGCGTCCGGGCTCCGGAGGTGAAGGCGATGCGTCGGGTGACGTTCGACGAGGAAGATGAACCGGAAGCGCCCGTGGAGCCCGGTCTTACGGTGAGGATAGGACATCGGCCCGGAAAGGTGGAGGTGGCACGGCTTTTCGTGTCGCGCAGCTACGTGCCTGTCGGGGCTTCGCTGTACGACGGTCCGGGGGAGACGTTATTTTCAATAAGCGGGGCAAACTGAAGAGAAAGGTGGCCAAGGCTTCGCTTGAAGATTACTTTAACGGTTTGACGGGGGCGCTCGAACGCCATTTGTGTGCAGAGGGCGGACGTTAGTGACCACCGGGAAAAGAGTAGGACAGGAATGGTTTTGCTGAAAGATAAATTGCATGGGCATCGGCTGCTGCTTGCCAGCCGCTCCCCGCGGCGGCGCGAGCTGTTGGCGGGGGCGGGACTTGCTTTTGAACTCGCCGACAGTTACGACGTGGAGGAGACCTATCCGCCGGGACTGCCGGCAGAGGAGGTACCCGGATATCTGGCCGTGCTCAAGTCGGAGGCCTATCCGCATGCGCTCGGAGTGGGGATATTCTCATTACCGCCGACACGGTGGTGATTTGCGGCGGCCGCATATTCGGCAAGCCCGACGGACGGGAGGGGGCGGCGGCCATGCTGGCCGAACTGTCCGGCCGCAGGCATACGGTAGTCACAGGGGTGGCCCTGCGGGCGCGGGGCGCATGCGCAGCTTTTCCGTGTCGTCGGACGTATGGTTCCGTCCGCTCGCAGAGGAGGAGATAGCCTATTATGTCGATACGTTCCGGCCTTATGACAAGGCGGGTTCCTACGGCATCCAGGAGTGGATAGGGTATGTGGCGATAGAGCGGATAGAGGGCTCTTTCTACAACGTCATGGGGCTGCCGGTGCAGGCGCTCTATGCCGAACTGGGAAGTTTCGTCGATACGTTGTGAACGGCATGTTTTCAGCCGGTTGCCGGCGGGATGCGGGAAGCTGCGCACGGACACGGAATGCGGATTCATTCATCGGATAATTGCGATAACTTTATGAACAAAAAACGTTTACTCCTTTTTTTGTGGTGCCTGTCGGCAGCCTTCAGTGCTTTGGCCGACGAGGGCATGTGGCTGCCGAGCCTTATCGGACGGCAGGTGGACGACATGAAAGCCAAGGGCTTCCGGCTTACGGCCGAAGACATTTACAGCGTGAATCAGGCGTCGCTGAAAGATGCCGTGGTGCTTTTCGGACGCGGCTGTACGGGCGAGTTGGTGTCGCCCGAGGGACTGCTGCTGACCAACCATCACTGCGATACGCCAGATACAGAGCCACAGCAGCCTGCAGCACGACTACCTGACCGACGGCTTCTGGGCCATGTCGCGGGAGGAGGAGCTTCCGAATCCCGGCCTGACGGTATCGTTTCTCGTCCGGATGGAGGATGTGACCGACGGGTGCTTGCGGGCGTGAAGGACGATATGGATGAAACGCGCCGCCAAAAGAAGATAGCGGCCAATATCGAACGGGTGAAGGAACGGGCCTTGAAGGAATATAAGGGACAGAAGGGATACGAAGTCTCGGTGGAATCGCTCTATTACGGCAACCAGTATTTCCTTTTCCTGTTCCGTACCTACGGCGACGTGCGGCTCGTGGGTGCTCCGCCCTCGGCCATCGGTAAGTTCGGCGGCGATACGGACAACTGGATGTGGCCCCGTCATACGGGCGATTTCTCCGTGTTCCGCATCTATGCGGATGCCGACAACCAGCCGGCGGACTACTCTCCGGACAACGTTCCCTACCGTCCCCGGCACTGGTTTCCGGTTTCCACGGCGGGAATGGACGAGGGCGATTTCACGTTCGTTTACGGCTGTCCCGGTTCGACGCGCGAATACGTGACGTCCGACCATGTGGCCCGCGTTATGGCGTCGAATCCGAATAAAATCAGAATGCGCACCGAGCGGCTGGACATTATCAATGCGGCCATGGCCGCCGACCCTGCGGTACGGATAAAGTACGCCTCCAAGGCGGCCAACATAGCCAATGCCTGGAAAAAATGGCAGGGTGAGAGCCTCGGACTGGAACGCTTGGTACGCTCGGAAAGAAACGCGCCTATGAGGAGCGCTTCGCCCGGTGGGCCGCCGGACAGCCGGAGTATGCGGGGGTACTGGAGCGTCTGCGGAGCGCTTACGAGGCCGGCAACGGGGCTTCGTATGCAGCGGATTTCTATACGGAGGGAATTTTCTCCATCGAACTGATGAGCCTTGCCAACTATGTGACCGTCGCTCTGGAAGCGGGGGAGATGCCTGTCGTTCCCGGGCTGTTCTACAAGGATTATGAACCGGAGATAGACCGGCAGGTGGCCTGTGCCTCGTTCGGGAATTCGCGGAGCATGTCCCCGCCGTCTTCATGCCCGACGGTTTCGCCGAAGGGCTTGCCGAAGCCGGTGGCGTGGAAGAGTATGTCGGTCGGCTGTTCGACGTTCCGCACTGGCGGACAGTGCACGGCTGGCGGCACTGACGGCTCTGCCGCGCAAGGAGGCTGTCGCCGCGCTGACTGCGACCCCGCCGTGGAGTTCTATGCGATGTTCGCCGACACCTACCGGCAGCGGATAAGTCCCGTGCTGGAGGAGGCCGACCGGACGCTGGCCCGCGAATACCGCACTTATATGCGCGGACAGATGGAGTTCGAACCTGAGCGGAATTTTTACCCGGATGCCCAATCTGACACTGCGCGTGGCATACGGTGCCGTCGAGGGGTATAATCCGAAGACGGCGTCCGGCACCTGCCTGTCACCACGCTGGAGGGTATTATCGCCAAGGACAATCCCGATATCTACGATTACGACGTACCCGATGCACTGCGCCGTTGTTACGAGGAGAAGGATTATGGACGCTGGGCGGTGAACGTCGGGACGGAAGAGGAACCGTATTACACCGTGCCGGTAGCCTTTCTGGCTACGAACCATACCACGGGCGGCAATTCGGGCAGTCCGGTGCTGAACGGCGACGGCGAACTGGTGGGTATCAATTTCGACCGGACATGGCTCAGCACCATGAGCGACCTCGAATTCGACCCGGCCATGTGCCGGAATATTTCGGTAGATATCCGTTACGTGCTCTTCGTGATAGAGAAGATAGGAGGAGCGGGCTATCTTATCGACGAGATGACGCTCCGATAGCGTATCCGGACCGGCCGTCCGGAGAGGGGGCGGCCGTCCGTTTTGACAGGACAACCGATTGAAATATAAGTAAAATGTTTATGAAAAGATTTCGTTTCGCGGCCTTTTGTGCCGCCCTTCTCGCCTTTACCGCCTGCGATGTCGTGAAGCAGGCCGAAGGTCTCTACAACATGACGCAGTGCGAGTATGAATACGATTCGGTCACCGACCTGTCGCTTGCCGGGGTCAATCTTTCCGGAGAGCTGACACCCCTGCAAATCGCCCGGCTGCTCGGCGTGCTCGGCGGCGGGGCTTCGGAACTGCCCATGGGGTTCGACCTGAATCTCGGCATCTCCAACCCCAACTCATCGGCGGCGCAGATAGGTGCCATGGATTACATCCTGGAAATAGACGGGATACGGTTTACTTCCGGCAGTGTCAGTGAGGGGATTCGCGTCGATGCGCAGGACAGCGGCGTCTTCCCGATACGGATGGATTTCGATATAGCGGGCCTGCTTACGGGCGACTCTTCGGCTGCCGCCCTCAATGCCGTGAAGAATTTCGTGGGCATCGGAACGGAGCTTCGCAGGTGACGCTGCAGATAAAGCCGTCGGTGAATATCGGCGGTTACACCATTCCCGTTCCGGTCTATATCCCCGTATCGTTCAGTTTCGGCGGTGCGGCCGGAAAGTAGGGAACCGCTCTTTGCGACCGGGCCGGTCAGGGCGGAGGCCGGTCTTCATCCATGCAGGATTCGGCGGTAGAGAAAATAATAGCATGTGCAGGACGGCTTTTCAAAGCGTCCTGCACATGTTTATTCGGGGCACGGTTATCGGAGCAGCAGGTAGGCGATGTAACCGATGTACAGCGCCAGGAACAGGCTCCGTCGGCTCGTTGATGCGCTGCCGCGGAAAGTGTAGACGGAGAGCAGGAGCATGAGGGCCGCTGCCAGCGGTGCGAGGATGTCTGTCGGATGGAGACCCGTGACGTCCAGCGGAGCGACTATCGAGGAGATGCCCAGAATGAGGCATATATTGAATATGTTGGAACCGATGACGTTGCCCAGCGCGAGCTGCGTGTTGCCCTTAATTGCCGCGACGATTGCCGTGGCGAGTTCGGGCAGCGAGGTTCCTACGGCCACCATCGTGATGGCGATGACGGTTTCGCTGACGCCGAGCGACAATGCGATGCCGCTCGCGCCGCCGACGAACACCGTCCGCCGAAAGCAAGTCCCGCGATGCCGAACAGAATGAGCAGGACGGATTTCCACAAGGCCGGACGGGAGCCGGTCTCTGCCGCCTGTGCCGTTTCCGTTCGCCCTTTGGCTGCTGTCCGGAAAGAGTAAGCCATGTAGCCGGCGAAGAGTGCGAGCAGCAGGATACCCTTCCACCAGGTGATGACACCGCCGGTGGGGTAGTGCCGGAAAGTGAATCCGAAACACATGAAGAAGAGGACGAGTGTGACGAGGATGTTGTACGGAATGTCTATCCGTTTGGTGGCGGGACTGATGCTGATGGGCTGTATCAGGGATGCCGCTCCGAGTATCAGCAGCGTATTGGCCAGGTTCGAACGACGACATTGCCTATCGCCATGCCTCCTTTGCCTTCGATACCCGCGATGAGGCTCACGACCAGCTCCGGCATCGAGGTGCCGATGCCCACGATGGTGAGTCCGATGAGAAATTCGGGCATCCGGTAGCGTTTGGCGACCGCTACCGCGCCGTTGACCAGGCAGTCGGCCCCCGCGATGACGAGGACGAGTCCCAGAATCAGTAAGAGTACGTTCATGGTATTTTCTTTCGGGGTTTAACCTTGCCGGACGATTCCGGATATATAGCTGAAAAGTTCTTTCGGGATGTCGTTCCGGCCCACGCGTGAGAGCGTGCGGAAACCGGCGTTGCCGTTCACTTCGTTCACCGTGAAACCGTCGCCGCGGAACAGCAGGTCGATACCCGCGAATTCGGCCCCCGTCGCCGCTGCGCTCTCCACGGCAAGTCGGGCCGCCTCTTCGGGTAGGTCGAAGGCCCGGACGCTGCCGCCCTGCGAATAGTTGGAGAGAAACGAGGTCTGGGAATAGCGCATGACCGCTCCGACGGCCCGGCCGCCGATGACCCATACCCTCACGTCGCGGCCGCTGCTTTCGGCGATGACTCCTGGCAGATGCAGTGCCGTCCGCACTGCTCCACGGCGGAGGCCATCTCCCTCGCGCCGTTCACGAGGTAGACGTCCTCGCCTTTGGCGCCGTCCGTCCGTTTGACGATGAAACGGGCGCTGCCGAAGCGTTCGGCCAGTTCCGGATAGGCATATTCGGCCCCCTCGGCATAGACCGTGGCGGGAGTGGGCAGACCGGCCGCGACGAGCACCTCATGCGTCAGCATTTTGTTTTTGCATAGCTCCATGGCGGCGGCCGTGTTTATCACTCGGACTCCGAGCCGTTCGAAGTAGCGCGAAAGAACAGTGTCGTAGGTCCGCATGATGACGAATTCCGGCATCTGGATGACTTCCCTCCCTTTGTGGAAGATGCCGCAGCGGGTGCCGTAAACGACGGAAAGCTCTTCGACGAAGAGCACCTCCAGCCGCATGCCGGCCGCTGCCGCCTCGCCGACGAGCCAGCCGAAAGCGTTGTCGCTGCGGTCGGCGGTGTAACGCGGGTATATTATCCAACCTGTGACGGGTTCCATGGTCTGTATAAGCGAATGACAAAAGTAACCCATTTTCCCGATACGGAACCTTTTCCGTCTGCTAAAACGGCAACCCGTTCCGGAGAATTTCGGCCGGAAAGGGAAATAAATATATGGACGGCGGCACGTAGGTCGGATACGTGCGCGTGCGGAGTTCCGTTTTCGCGAGGATTATTTGCCTATTTTCTTGTGAATTTCATCGCAGGGAATTTCCCTCGTACAGAAGAACCAGTCGTAGCATTTGACACCGCTGTCGGCTTTCTGCGATTTCTCCCAGCGCTCTTCGACTCCCTTCATGTTGCCGGGATTGGGGTCTATCACCTCGTCGCCGGGCCGCCAGTCGGCCGGAAGGGCCACGTTGAAGGCATCCACCGTCTGCAGGCCGATGAGTACCCGTTTTATCTCGTCGAAGTTCCGGCCGAGAGCCAGCGGATAGTAGATTATCGTGCGGATGATTCCTTTCGGGTCGATGAAGAAGACGGCGCGGACAGCCTTGGTTTCGCTTTCGCCAGGCTGTATCATGCCGTACAGTCTGGATACGTTCATGGATACGTCGTCGATGAGGGGAAACTGCACTTCGATGTTGTCCATATCGCGGAAATGCATCCGTTCCCTGATGGTGCGCAGCCATGCGATATGGCTCGACAGCCCGTCCACGGAGAGTCCCACCAGTTGGCAATTGAGTTCCTCGAACTCTTTCTGCATCTTGCCGAAGGTCATGAACTCCGAGGTGCAGACCGGGGTGAAGTCCGCCGGATGGCTGAACAGGATTATCCAACGGCCGCTGTAATCGACCGGAAAGTTTATCGTACCCTGAGTGGTTGCCGCCCGGAAAGCCGGTGCGGGGTCGCCGATGCGAGGCATCATGTTCATTTCGTTTTCCATAATAAAAGTTGTTTTGATGAATGCGTTCTTGTTTTGGTTAGGTGTGGCAAAGACTGTGCCTGTTGTCGGCTGCAGGGCATCCTGTTTGTCAGGTAAATATTGATGGCGGCATAACGATTTCCTATGGCCCGGGCGGTTGCGGCCCGCTGCGGCTCTTCCCGTCGTCCGGAAGTTTTTCGCTGCGGACGACAGTTTTGTACGCATTTTGTACATTCACCGGACAGACGCCGTCCGTCGGCAGACGGAACGGTTTTGAAATTAACAAAACATATCGGATTATGAAAGAGAAAGAGAACGGGAAAAAAGGCTGCGGTTGCGGCTGCGATTTCAAGAAAGAGGTGGAAGGCCTCGTAAAGGATGGCAAGAAACCCACCGTAGAGGAGCGTCTGGAAAAGAAACGCGAAGTGGAGGCGGCTTTCGGCAGAAAAGAGGAGGAGCATAAATAGCCTTTCCGACCTATCGCCCTGCCCGGAGGGGGTACGGGCCGCGGTGCCGCCGCAGCGGGAATTTCGGTTCCGGGCGGCGGCATCCTTGTGTCCGGGAGCGGTGGTTCGGGTCGGTGCGCGGGAGGAGGTTGGTGGCATGTGTCGTGAGCGGGGCTTCGGCGAGGTGTGTGACCGTATTTTTGCAGGAAATTCGGAACCGACGGTACGCATCCTGTGCCGATTCGCTATTTTTGCAGGAAAGAGGGCCCCGACGTCCGGAGGGGCGGCCGTGTGATAAGAACGTATTGGGACATACTCGGCAGGTACAAGTGGAGCATCGTGGTGTGCCCCGTGCTCGTATTGGTCTTCGTCGTCTGCGAGACGCTCCAGCCATGCTGATGGCGCGCATTGTGGACGAGGGAGTCATGCACCGCGACATCGCGGTCGTTACCCGCATCGGTATCTGGATGCTCGGTATCTCGGTGGCGGGGCTGCTCGCCAACATCACGAATGTGTTCGTCTCTTCCAACGCTTCCGTCGGATTCGCTACGGAGCTGCGTTCGAGACTGTTCCGCAAGATACAGGAGTTTTCCTTCGCCGAAATGGACAAATTCAACTCCGCTTCGCTCATCACGCGTCTGACGGGCGATGTCACGCGTCTGCAACAGGTCGTGCTGCTCGGACTGCGCATCCTGCTCCGTTCGCCGATGATGCTCGTGATGGCCTTCTTCTATGTGGTGCGGATAGATTCCGGCCTTGCACTGATAGTGGCCGGAGCCATACCCGTGCTCGGGATAAGCGTATATCTGATTCTGCGTAAGGGATTTCCCTATTTTCTGAAGATGCAGCAGAAGGTGGATGCCGTGAACGCCGTCGTGAGGGAGAACCTGATAAACATGCGGGTGGTGAAATCGTTCGTGCGCGAGAGATACGAGTCGCGCAAGTTTTCGGCAAGCAACCGGGATTTGTGCGACGTGTCGGTGAAGGCGTCCAACATCATCGTGACGATATTCCCCGTGATGCAGCTCGTGTTGAACCTTTCGGTGATTGTGGTGCTCTGGTGGGGGAGAGCGGGTGGCGGCCGGAAGACTGCAGGTCGGCGAGCTCGTTTCGCTGGTGAACTACCTCATGCAGATACTGATGTCGCTGATGATGCTCTCCATGATAATCATGAACATCGCCCGTGCGTCGGCCTCTTCCGACCGTGTATTGGAGGTGCTCGGTACGGAGCCTTCGCTGAAGGACTCGCCGGGCGCTTCGGCAGTCGTTCGCCGCGGTGCCGTCGAGTTCCGCAACGTTTCTTTCCGGTACGGTGGCGGCGAGACCGACGTGCTCCACGGCATCTCGTTCAGCGTCGCGCCGGGCATGACGGTGGCTGTGGCGGGAGCGACCGGTTCCGGCAAGAGTACGCTGTTGCAGCTTGTTCCGCGTCTTTACGACACGACCGGCGGCGAAGTGCTCATCGACGGGACGGATGTACGCGACTATCCTCTGGCACAGCTTCATGCGCAGGTGGGGATGGTGTTGCAGAACAACGTCCTCTTCAGCGGTACGATAGCCGATAACCTGCGCTGGGGCAGGGAGGATGCCTCCCCGGCGGAGATGGAAGCCGCTGCCCGGGCGGCGCAGGCCCACGATTTCGTCATGTCGTTCCCGGACGGGTACGATACGGTGCTGGGGCGCGGCGGGGTGAATCTCTCCGGCGGGCAGAAGCAGCGGCTCTGTATTGCCCGTGCGCTGCTGCGCCGGCCGAAAATCCTCCTGCTCGACGACAGTACGAGCGCTGTGGATACCGAAACGGAGCTGAAGATACGCCGCGGCCTGCGGGAGTACCTCGGGGAGGGGACGACGGTTTTCGTTTCGACGCAGCGGGTGAAGACGATGGAGGAGGCGGACAGGGTACTGGTGCTCGACGACGGGAAAGTGGAGTCGTACGGTACGCCGGCCCGGCTGAAGGAGGATTCGGCGTGTACAGAGAGATATTCAATTCACAGCAACTTACATTCTGAGCGATATGGTACACGGCAGAAGAGAGAAGGGTGCGGCGGGGCCGAAGGAGGGCCGAAAAACGTTCCGGCGCCTGGTCGCGTACCTTGCGCGTAGCAAGGGGGAGCTCGCTGTGGTGCTGGTGCTCGTGGTGATTACGATAGCCTCCAGCCTCGTGGGGTCGTATATGCTCAGGCCGATAATCAACGATTACATCATGCCGGGTGACGTGTCGGGTCTGATGCGTATGCTGGCGGTACTTGCGGCAGTCTATCTCGCAGGAGTCGTTGCGGCCGCGCTGCAGTACAGGATGCTTAACCGGATAGGACAGCGGACGCAGCCCGCCTGCGGATGGACCTCTTCCGAAAGATGGAGACCCTGCCTGTGCGTTATTTCGATACGCATCCGCACGGTGATGTGATGAGCCGTTACACGAACGACATGGACCGAGTGACGGAGGTGCTGACCGACAACCTGGCCGATATGCTCTCCGCCGTGCTTTCGCTTGCGGGCATCTTCGTCCTCATGCTCGTCATCAGTCCTCTCCTGACGCTCGCCATGTTCGTCGTGGTACCTTGATGCTCCTGTTCGCTAATCTCATATCCCGTCGCAGCCGCAGGTATTTCGCTGCCCAGCAGGGAACGCTCGGGCAGGTGAACGGTTACATCGAGGAGATGATAAGCGGCCAGAAAGTGGTGAAGGTATTCGGACACGAGCGGCAGGCAGAGTCGGGGTTCGAGGTGCTGAACGGGGAACTGAATGCCAAGTCGCGCCGGGCACAGCTCTATTCCGGCATGATGATGCCCGTGATGCAGAATCTCAACACGCTGAATTTCGTGGTCGTCACGATAGTGGGGGCGCTGCTCGCCATTTACAGGGGATTCGATGTAGGAGGTCTGGCCGTGTTTCTGCAGTATTCGCGGCAGTTCGGACGCCCCATTACGGATATCGCATCGCTCTACAACAATATTCAGGCGGCCATTGCCGGTGCCGAACGCATTTTCCAGATTATGGACGAGCCCTCCGAGGCCCCGGATGTGCCGAAGGCGGTGCGCATGGCTTCCGCCCGGGGCGACATCTGCATGAAGGACGTCTGTTTCTCGTACGAACCCGGCAAGCCGGTGTTGAAGCATGTGTCGATGCACGTACGTCCCGGCGAACGGATAGGGCTCGTGGGAGCTACCGGGGCCGGCAAGACGACGATACTCAATATGCTGCCGCGGTTTTACGATATCGCGTCGGGCGAAATAACCATCGACGGGGTGCGCATCGAATGTATTGCGCGGGACGACCTGCGCAGGCTGCTCGCCATCGTGCTGCAGGATACCCATCTCTTTACGGGAACGGTAGCCGACAATATCCGGTTCGGCAACTCGATGCGACGGATGACGACATTGTCCGTGCGGCGAAGCTGACCTCTGCCCACTCCTTCATTAAGCGGCTGCCGCACGGGTACGATACCATGCTGGAGAACGACGGCGAGAACCTGAGCCAGGGACAGCGGCAGTTGCTCAACATTGCCCGTGCCGCGGTTGCGAATCCCTCCGTACTGTTGCTCGACGAGGCGACCAGCAACATTGATACCCGGAGCGAAATGCTCATTCAGCGCGGGTTGGACAAACTGATGGAGGGGCGGACGAGTTTCGTGATAGCCCACCGGCTCTCCACCGTGCGTACCCTCGACCGTATCCTCGTCCTCGAAAACGGAGAAATCATCGAGGAGGGGAACCATGCCGAATTGATGGCCCGCAAGGGGTACTATTATCGGCTCTACTGCAATCAGTTCGAGTAACTCTGTGCCTTTTCCCGTGCCTCTGGCGGAGCTCTTCCGTATCGCTGTCCGGGGAGGGGAGGAGATACGGTCCGGCTGGTACGGTGTTTGCTCCCCTTGATGGCAGATACGATTAATATCCGAGATTATGAAAGCGATTGTGATGCACGGCCCCGGACTGGCCGATGAACTGTTTTATGAAAGCGCACCGAAACCGACCCCGGGAGTCGGGCGCGTATTGGTGAAGGTACATGCGGCTTCCGTGAACCAGATAGATTGGAAACGGGCTTCCGGACGGGCCGGAGGTACCCTGACTCCTGCTTTCCCCTGGATACCGGGGATGGATTTCGCCGGAACGGTCGAGGCGGTCGGCGACGGAGCAGAGGGCTTTGAGGCGGGCGATATGGTGTTCGGCTGTACCGACGGCGGAGCCTATGCCGAATATGTCGAGGCTGACCCGGCGCAGCTGGTCGTCAAACCGATGGAGTTCTCCTATGTGGATGCTGCAGCTGCGGCCTATGTATCGCAGACCGCCTGGCAGGCGCTTTACCGTCATGGCAGGCTGGGGAAGGGGCAGCGTGTGGCTGATACACGGCGCAGCCGGTGCGGTCGGCGCATTCGCCGTGCAGTTCGCACGCTATACCGAAGCGGAGGTTTATGCCACGGCCGCCGGGCGCGACCGCGATTTCGTCCTTTCGCTGGGGGCGGACGTATTCATCGATTACCGTACCGAGGATTTTGCTGCGGTTGCACGTGACATGGACCTTGTCATTGACTTGGTGGGGGGCGACACGCTCGCACGTTCCTACGGCGTGGTACGGCCCGGAGGCCGGCTTGTGACACTGGTCGGAAAAGCGGAGGAAGAGTTGGCTCGCGAATGCGGTATCGAAGCTGTCTCCATGGGGGTTGAACCCACGCCCGCGACCTGGCCCGTATCGCGGAGCTTGTCGAGGGACATCATGTGACTGTGGATATAGCTGCCGTTTTCTGGCTGCGGGATGCCTGCAAGGCGTGGAACTATGTGCTCGACCCGAACCCCGGCCGCCGAGTACACGGTAAGTCGTGCTTCAAGTGGTATAACCGGGAGAGAGGCAACGACCGGTGCGGATGGCCGGACTGAAAAGAGCGGAACTTGCTTATGCAAGTTCCGCTCTTTTCAGTCCGTGCTGTCGCGTTTATTGCATGGCGAACGTCTCGCTGTCGGAGAGAATCGGGCTGTTGAGACGGTACTCCTTGTCATCGGCGTAGATGAAGAGGACGGCTCCCTCCTTTATGGTGTCTATGATTTTGTCGCTTATCTCTTTCGGCAGGGAGGGACAGCCGAAACTGCGGCCGAGCCGGCCCGCCGTGTCCAGGAACGCTTTCGTACAGTAATCCGCGCCGTGGATGACGATGGCCCGTTCATATGCCTTGTCGTTGATGCCCGGTTCGAGTCCGTCGAGCCTTAGCGAATAACCGTTGCGGCCCTGATAGGTGTTCAGCGTCAGGTAGAATCCGAGCGAACTCTGGTGCGAACCGGGGGTGTTGGAGAAGGAGGTGGCATAGGTGTCACCGCTGCCGCGCCCGTGGGCCACGAGGGATTTGTAGAGCAGCCTGCGGTTTTTCATGTCGATGACGTAAAGCCGTTCCTGTGTGGACGGCTTGCTGAAATCCACGAATACGAGAATCTCCTTTTTCCGGGAATCTATCCGTTCGTAGCCGGTAAGCGCTTCGTCGAATGCGGCGTACGATACCTCTCCCTCCATGCCCGTGGTTTCGTACAGGGTCTTGTGGAGGTCGCGTGCGGTACTTTCCGCCGCTGCGGATACGGTACCGTCGGCCGGTACCTTGCCCGAAGAGCAGAGGAGCAGGCTCCCCGCTATTGCCGAAACCGTTAGTAATATTCTGCGTATTCCCATCGTGCAACAGGTATGAAGAGTTAGGGTAGTCCCCCTAACGAATCGGTATATTCAACTGTTCGGGTATGCCGGTAACACCGGACATTTCCGTCAATAGCTTGGTGCGGTATCGTTCCGACATCTTGTCGGCCAATTATTTATATAGCCCCTCATCGTCGATACCGCCTAACGCCACGGGGAAGGCGGTTGTTATCTTTCGTCTCTCCGGAACGTCGTTTCGGCCGGTTGCCGGACGTCGGCCGTTCCCTCCGCGTGTCAATCCATTTTGAGGACGGCGAGGAATGCCGACTGCGGTACCTCCACGTTTCCTATCTGGCGCATGCGCTTCTTGCCTTTCTTCTGTTTCTCCAGCAGTTTGCGCTTGCGGGAGATGTCGCCGCCGTAACATTTGGCGGTCACGTCCTTGCGGACGGCCTTGATGGTCTCGCGGGCGATGATTTTCGCTCCGATGGCCGCCTGCACCGCGATGTCGAACTGCTGCGCGGGATGAGCTCCTTGAGCTTCTCGCACATGCGTCGGCCGAAATCGTAGGCGTGGTCCTGATAGATGAGCGACGAGAGCGCATCCACCGGTTCGCCGTTCAACAGGATATCGAGCTTCGCCAGGCGGCTCTCGCGGTACCCCGTCTGGTGGTAGTCGAACGAGGCGTAACCGCGCGAGATGCTCTTCAGCTTGTCGTAAAAATCGAATACGATTTCCGACAGCGGCATGTCGAATGTCACCTCCACCCGGTCTTGCGAGATGAATACCTGATTGCGGAGCGAGCCGCGCTTGTCGATGCAGAGCTTGATGACGTTGCCAAGTAATCGCTCTTGGTGATGATTTGGGCCTCGATGTATGGTTCCTCTATTTTGTCCACCATGGTCGGTTCCGGCAGCCCCGAAGGATTGTGTACGTAAACCGTTTCGCCCTTTTTCGTCGTCACCCGGTACGATACGTTGGGTACGGTGGTGATGAGTCCATGTCGAATTCGCGGTAGAGGCGCTCCTGGATGATTTCCATGTGGAGCAGGCCGAGGAAGCCGCAGCGGAAACCGAATCCGAGGGCGAGGGAGCTTCCGGGTCGAACGTGAGCGAGGCGTCGTGAGCTGGAGCTTCTCCAGCGAGGCGCGCAGTCTTCGTACTGGTCGGCCTCCACGGGATAGACGCCCGCGAAGACCATCGGTTTCACATCCTCGAAACCGGCTATCGCTTCGGTGCTGGGGTTTTCTACGTGGGTTATCGTATCGCCCACCTTCACCTCGCGGGAGTTCTTGATGCCCGATATGATGTAGCCCACGTCACCCGCCCGGATTTCCTGCCGGGGGGCGAGTTTCAGTTTTAGAACGCCGATTTCATCGGCGTCGTATTCGTGACCCGTGTTGATGAACTTCACCGCATCGCCCGTGCGGAGCGTCCCGTTGAAGATGCGGAAGTAGGCGATGATGCCGCGGAAAGGGTTGAATACCGAATCGAAAATAAGCGCCTGCAGGGGAGCCTTCTCGTCGCCTTTCGGGGCGGAACGCGCTCCACGATGGCTTCGAGTATTTCGTCCACCCCCTGGCCCGTGCGGCCCGATGCGGCGATGATTTCCTCGTGGCTGCACCCCAGCAGGTCGGCTATCTGGTCCTTGACCTCTTCGACCATGGCAGCCTCCATGTCTATCTTGTTGACGACGGGAATGATTTCGAGGTCGTGTCCGAGAGCGAGATAGAGGTTGGAGATGGTCTGTGCCTGTATCCCCTGCGTGGCATCCACGATAAGCAGCGCCCCTTCGCACGAGGCGATGGCACGGGATACCTCATAGGAGAAGTCCACATGGCCGGGCGTGTCGATGAGGTTGAGGATGTATTTCTCGCCGCCGCGCTCGTACTCCATCTGGATGGCGTGGCTCTTTATCGTGATGCCCTTTTCGCGCTCCAGCTCCATGTCGTCGAGTACCTGCGCCTGCAGGTCGCGCTGCGATACGGTGTTGGTCGCTTCGAGCAGCCGGTCGGCAATGGTGCTTTTGCCGTGGTCTATATGGGCTATGATGCAGAAGTTCCTGATGTTCTTCATGAATCGGATATAGGGGTTTAAGTGCCTGCGGGCCCCCTTTGCCCGAAAGCGGGCCTAAAACGGACGGGGGAATACAACGGCATGCAAAGTTAATTAATTTTGCAGGATTAATGAAATACGCCCGGATATGAATAACGTAGTTCCCGTTACGCATCGCTCGTCAAGTTCTCGCATACCGTTTTCGCCATGCCGTTCGCCCTGCTGTCCTATGTCTATGCCCTGGTGAGTACCGCTGTGCCGTTCGACTGGCTGCTGCTCGTCAAGATTCTGCTCTGCATGGTATTCGCCCGCAACGCTGCCATG
>ENA-OUNI01000635-OUNI01000635.1-human-gut-metagenome-genome-assembly--contig:-NODE-635-length-15828-cov-2.047258_pt1 | contig 15828 bp, 23 predicted proteins | sample MGYA00242499_ERZ504580 | MGnify/ENA primary metagenome ERZ504580 (study PRJEB26092, sample SAMD00036315) | human gut metagenome | host: Homo sapiens | study: EMG produced TPA metagenomics assembly of... | reverse complement strand
CTCATTGCCCCCACGCTGGGCGACCGGCTGCGGGCCGAGAGTCCGGCGAGTAAGTGGTCAGCATTGCGGCCGACCCCGTTTCGGCTATCGTCATGGCGGGGCTGGGCACCGAGGCCTATTGGGTGAATACCGCCACGGCGGGATGGACCTCTTCCAGCCGTTACATGCTTTACCTGCCTGGATGGGTGGAGCGTTTCAACGACCAGTATAGGGGCAACAGCTATCTGGCCGACTGGTTCTGGACGCTGCATCTGGGGCCGGAACGCTATGTGAACAGGCGGTACGGCCGTATCGACCTGCCGGAGGATGTGCGTTTCCGGGAACTGGCCCCAATCGGCGGTCTGCCGTGCACAGCCGGCGGAGGACGGTACGTTCCGGTATTCGCCACGCCGCTGGCGAGCGACCTGGTGGCCGATTTCGCCATGCAGGCCGTCGTGCGCGAGGAGCTGGGGCAGGATGAAGCTCCGGATATCCTGAACATCTGTTTCGATGCGCCGCGCGACATCATCGCCCATTACGGCCCCGAATCGGTCGAGGCCGAAGATATGTTCTATCAGCTCGACAGGACGGTCGGCAGCCTGATATCTTTCATCGTGTCGCAGGTCGGCCAGGAGCGGGTACTCTTCGTACTGACCTCCGACCACGCAGCAGCCAGGCTTTCGATGCCGCCGCGCCTTCGCAGGAGCGTTTCAACGGGGAGCAGTTCCGAACCATCATCAACAGCTTCCTGTGTGCCCAGTACGGCGGCGAGGAGTGGGTGGCGGGATATGCGAACCGGCGGCTCTATATCAACCGTCGCGAAGCCTTCAACCGCAACCTTTCGCTCGGCGAGGTACAGCGTCGCGCGGCGGATTTCGCGCTCCAGTTCCGGGGCATTTCCCGTGTTGTCCCCGCCTGCGACTTGCGGGGTGGAGCCGCCAGCGATGCATACATGCAGCGGCTGCGGAACGGCTATTTCCCGAAGCGTTCGGGCGACCTGCTCGTAGACCTCGTGCCGGGCAGGATAGAGGAGCGGGCGGGGATACGTTCGTCGGCCGGTTCGGCCTACGACTACGACATACACGTGCCGCTGCTGATGGCCGGATGCGGGCTTCCGCATGCCGTTGTCGAGGAGCCGGTTGACATGGCGTCGCTTCCCGTCACATTGGCGCGGATTTTGGGGATACAGAGACCGGAGGCGGCTACCGCCGAAGCGATAGCGCCCATTGTGGAATATATGGAATAATCGGAAATCTTATGGCAGGTACGGACAAGGTACAGGAGGAGATAATAGAGGAGTTCTCGGCGTTCGACGAGTGGCTCGACCGGTACGAAGTGTTGATAGGGCTGGGCAACGAACTGCCCGCCATCGCCCCGGCCCACCGGGACGAACAGCACCTGATAGAGGGGTGCCAGTCGCGCGTGTGGTGGATGCGCGGCTCGAAGAGGGCAAGGTGTACTATTCGGCCGACAGCGATGCCATCATCACCAAAGGGATAATTGCGCTGCTCATTCGTGTGCTGAACGGACGCACTCCGCAGCAGGTGCTTGATACGGACCTCTATTTCATCGACCGTATCGGGTTGCGTGAGAACCTGTCGCCTACGCGGGCCAACGGCTTGGCGGCGATGATAAAGCAAATGAGGCTCTACGCTGGCATTCGCAGCGGGCGGAAAGGAGTGAAAGGGAGATGAGGAAGATGGAACCGAACGACATATTGCGGGTGGAGCAGGACATAATCGCTACGCTCAAGAATATATACGACCCGGAAATTCCGGTCAATGTCTATGACCTGGGGCTCGTGTACAACATCGACTATATGCCGACGGGACGGCGGAGATACAGATGACGCTGACGGCTCCCAACTGTCCCATGGCCGATATGCTCGTGGAGGATGTCAGGACGCAGGTAGCGAAAATACCGGGTGTGGAGCGTGTGAACGTTGCGCTGGTTTTCGACCCGCCGTGGGACAAGGATATGATGAATGACGAGGCCAAGCTGGAACTCGGTTTCATGTAGCGGTCGCGGGTATTTTTCCGATCCGCGCAGCGCGGGGGCCGGATGCGTTCCGTCCGGTAATAGCGAACATGAATAGCGAACATGCACAGGGAGCGGCAAGTGCCGCTCCCTGTGCATGTTCGCTTGTGTTTAAGAGGGATAGAATGTATAAGGGCGGATGATATGACAGGGCGGCGGAAGGCCGCTTCATGCCGCTTGATTCGGCCGGTTCGGTACGGCCTCCTGTCGACGGGCGGGAACCGGAGGATGCAGGGGATTGAAGTTCGAGCCGGGAAGTTTGCCCTCGTAAAGGGCATGAACCTGCCACCGGACGCGCCCCGGCGGTTGGTGCCGATGACATACTGTCGTGGATGCCGTTCGTCTTTTTGTCATGCGTCGTCATCTTTTGGATAGCGGTCTCGGGGGGGGGCCGGCATGTTTCGCTGCCCGGGCAGCCCGGCAGCCCGTATCGGGTGCATTGTGCTTTCGGATGGGCAGTACCGCGCTCCGTCCTGTGCGGCGGGATATCCCGTTCGTTTCGCCGCCGCAGACCGGAAACGGTTCGGCTGTACCGCTATCTTTTCATTGATTTGTGTTATATTTGGGGCTGTATATGTTATGTTCGATGGGAGCTGATGGCGATATATTGCGGCTCGCGTGGCCGTATATGGCGGATGCCGGCGGAGGAACGTTCGTGCTGGACGACGGCGGCACCCTGCGAATCGTGAAGCCGGGCGAAGAGGATGCCGGGTACGGGATTTACCGTGCAGCGGATATCGAAGTGAACGGTGTTCGCCGCCGGGGCGATGTCCTTTTCGGCGGAGATTCCGTCGAGGGCCGGGAGCACGGGAACGGTCTGTTGCCGGCGGCTTTGCAGTGGGCGGTGCTGCATGTCGTTTCCGCCCCCGCAGCACCGTTGTACGATGCGGGCGGTGAACGCATTCCGCAGTTGGTCGTATCCGTTCCGCAGCGGTTGCGGGATGCGGTGGCTTCCCTGAGGACCGGGGCAGGTCGGTATGAGTGCGGGATATGGCTGGGCGATTTGCCCGCTGCCAAACGTATTTCCTTTCTGGACAGGCTCGTGGTGGAGCGTCTCGACCGGAAGTGTCGGGACGTGCTGAACGTGTTGGAGAGGTGCGGCGGCGATTGGGCCCAGGCACTGTACACCATGCTTTTCCGGGCCATGGGCGGTAACCGCAATCGCGAACCCTACATCGACCTTGCCTCGCGGGCTACCTATCAGATGGTTCTGCGGGAACGGGGCGATATCGAGCTGGTGGAGGCGCTGCTGCTCGGTACGGCCGGAATGCTGGAGGGGTGCTATTTCGACGATTACATTGCCCGGCTCCATGACCATTACCTCTATCTCGCCCGCAAATACGGTATCGTGCCCATGCGGGCCGGGGAGTGGGCGCGTGCGGGTATCCGGGCGCAGAACAGGCCCGTCACGAGAATCGTGCAGCTCGCCTCGTTCGTCGCCCGCAACGATTTCATCTTCGACCGGGTGGCGGGATGCCGGACACGGGAGGATGTGCATGCGCTCTTCGATACCGAGGTGTCGGGCTATTGGGCCACGCATTACGTGCCCGACGGTTCGGGTGAACGGTGCCCGCGGCGCATCGGGGCGGAGAAGGCCGACCTGCTGGCCATCAATGCCGTCGTGCCGGTCATGTTCGCTTACGGACAGACTACCGGGAAAGGAGCGCTGAAAGATGCCGCTTTCGACCTGTTGGGAGATATTCCGGCGGAGAACAATGCCATCGTGCGCAGTTGGAGCGGAATGGGAGTGCCGGTGCGCAGCGCCCTCGATTCGCAGGCGTTGCTACAGTTGAGGAACGAATACTGCACCCGGGGCCGGTGCACCGACTGCAGGGTGGGGAAAAGTATAATAAAAGTCCGGGACAAGGCGTTCAGTTTCCGATAAAATCGGTATATTTACCGGCTCAACAGGAAACATGAGACAGCAATGGACATATTATCGAAAGTAATCAAGACATTTTTCGGAACCAAGAGCGACAAGGACCGCAAGGAGATACAGCCCTATGTGGACCGGATACTCGCGCTCTACCCGCAGATAGACGCCCTGTCGAACGACGAACTGCGTGCCCGCAGTGCTGCCCTGCGCCGTGATATCGCAGAGGAGATACGCCCCGACGAGGAGCGGATAACCGAACTGAAGGGAATACTCGAACAGCCGGAAACCTCTCTGGAGGACAAGGAGCGCCATTCGCGCGAGATAGACAAACTGACGAAGGATATCGACGACAAGATAGAAAAGAAGCTGGACGAGATACTGCCCGAGCGTTCGCCATCATGAAGTCCACCGCCCGCCGTTTCGCGGAAAACCCGACGATAGAGGTCACCGCGACGCCGTTCGACCGCGACCTGGCCGCCACGAAGGATTTCGTTACGATAGAGGCGACAAGGCCGTCTATTCCAACAGTTGGGTAGCAGGAGGCAACACCGTGACGTGGGACATGGTACACTACGACGTGCAGCTTTTCGGCGGCGTCGTGCTTCACAAGGGGCGTATCGCGAGATGGCGACGGGCGAGGGTAAGACGCTCGTGGCTACACTCCCGGTATTTCTGAACGCGCTGGCCGGCAAGGGCGTACACGTCGTTACGGTGAACGACTACCTCGCCCGCCGCGACTCGGAGTGGATGGGGCCCATGTACGAATTCCACGGCCTTTCGGTGGACTGCATCGACAACCACCAGCCCAACTCCGCCGCCCGGCGCAAGGCCTACCTGGCCGATATCACCTTCGGTACGACAACGAGTTCGGCTTCGACTATCTGAGGGATAATATGGCGATTCAGCCGCAAGACCTCGTGCAGCGCAAGCATCACTTCGCCATCGTGGACGAAGTGGACTCCGTGCTCATCGACGACGCCCGTACCCCGCTCATCATATCGGGTCCCGTACCCAAGGGGGACGACCAGCTTTTCGACCAGTACCGCGGCTTCATCGAACAGCTCTACAACGTGCAGCGCAACTTCGTGAACGACCTGCTCGGCAGGGCCCGCAAGCTCATCGGCGAGGGAAAGAACGACGAGGGCGGTGTACTGCTTTACCGCGCCACAAGGGACTGCCCAAATACAAACCGCTCATCAAGTTCCTCAGTGAGCCGGGCAACAAGGCCCTGATGCAGAAGGTGGAGAACACCTACATGCAGGACAACAACCGGCGCATGCCGGAGATTACGGACGAGCTCTTCTTCGTCATCGACGAGAAACTCAATTCGGTGGAGCTGACCGACAAGGGGCACGAATTTCTCGCCCGCAACGTCGGTGAGGACGGTTTCTTCGTGCTGCCCGACATAGGTGCTTCCGTGGCCGAAATCGAGAAGAGCGACCTGAGCGCCGAGGAGAAGACGGCCAAAAAGGACGAACTCATCAACGAATATGCCGTCAAGTCCGAACGGGTGCATACCATCAACCAGTTGCTCAAGGCGTACAGCATGTTCGAGAAGGACGTGGAGTACGTCGTCATCGACAATAAGGTGAAAATCGTGGATGAGCAGACGGGCCGTATCATGGAGGGACGCCGCTACTCCGACGGGCTGCACCAGGCCATCGAGGCCAAGGAGCGCGTGAAGGTGGAGGCCGCCACGCAGACCTTTGCGACCATCACCCTCCAGAACTACTTCCGCATGTATCACAAGCTGGCCGGCATGACCGGTACGGCCGAAACGGAGGCGAGCGAATTCTGGAGCATCTACAAACTCGACGTTGTCGTTATCCCGACCAACCGGCCGTCATCCGCGAGGACAGGGACGACAAGATATACAAGACCAAGCGAGAGAAGTACAATGCCGTGGTCGAGGAAATCGTCTCCCTCGTGGCCGAGGGCAGGCCGGTACTCGTGGGTACCACTTCGGTGGAGGTCTCCGAACTCCTGAGCCGCGTGCTCAAGCTGCGCGGAATCAAACACAACGTACTCAACGCCAAGCACCACCAGCAGGAGCACAGGTGGTGGCCGAAGCGGGTCGGGCAGGGCAGGTGACGATAGCCACCAACATGGCGGGCCGCGGTACGGACATCAAGCTGACGCCGGAAGTGAAGGAGGCGGGCGGTCTGGCCATCGTGGGTACGAGCGTCACGAGTCGCGCCGTGTGGACCGTCAGTTGCGCGGCCGTGCGGGCCGTCAGGGCGACCCCGGTTCGTCGCAGTTCTTCGTATCGCTGGAGGATGACCTCATGCGTCTGTTCGGTTCGGAGCGTATCGCCTCCATGATGGACCGTATGGGACTGAAGGACGGCGAAGAGATACAGGCGGGTATGATGACCAAGGCTATCGAGCGTGCTCAGAAGAAGGTCGAGGAGAACAACTTCGGTATCCGCAAACGTTTGCTCGAATACGACGACGTGATGAATTCGCAGCGTACGGTAATCTACTCCCGCCGCCGCAACGCGCTGGCCGGCGAGCGGATAGACATCGACCGCAACAACATCGTGCTCGACTTTGCCGAAACGTTCGTGGAGAACTTCGCGAGGCGGGTTTCGAGGATTTCAGTTTCGAACTGATACGTCAGGTAGCCGTACAGCCGTCGTTCGACGAACAGACCTTCGCCAATGCCAAGAAGGAGGAGCTCGTGGAACTGATTGCGGCCGACATCAACGACGCTACGAACGCCGGGCGCAGTCTGTGGCCGCTACCGCGATGCCCGTTCTCAGGCAGGTGTATGAGAAGCAGGGCGACCAGGTGGAGAACATTTATATCCCCATCACCAACGGCAAGCTGGTCTATAACGTTCCCGTGAATTTGCGCAAGGCGATTGAAAGCGACGGGGCGGAGATTTACAAGATGTTCACCAAAATCGTCATGCTTACTACCATCGACGACAACTGGCGTGACCACCTGCGGCAGATGGACGACCTGCGCCAGAGCGTGCAAAATGCCTCCTACGAACAGAAAGACCCGCTGTTGATATATAAACTCGAATCCTATAACCTCTTCAGCGCCATGCTCGAAAAGAGCAACCGCGACGAACTGTCGATACTGAACAAAGGGTATATCCCGATGCGCGAACAGACCGAACAGAGCGTAAGGCAGCCGAGCAGGCCGCAGCAGCAACAGAACCGTCCCAAGGTGGATATGTCCAAGTTGCAGGCTTCCCGTATGCAGGCCGCGGCCGCGGCAGGGCAGGGCGACAAGGGGGCTCCCTCGCCCGTGCATGTAGAGAAGAAGGTGGGGCGTAACGAACCCTGTCCCTGCGGCAGCGGCAAGAAGTACAAGAACTGCCACGGAGCATCCTGATGCTCCGGTATTTCGGGGTGCTTCCAGCCGGCCGCAGGGCAGGCGAACGAAACCGGATAAACTGCCGCGGGTGCTGCGATGCCCTGCGGCAGTCTTTTATATTTCGACTGCCTGCGGAATGTACTGCGCAGGCGAGCGGGTCGGAAAGGGTTGGTTTTTCCCTTCCGGTTGTCTGTATCCTTCTTTTATGCTTTGCGAAAGGCGGTTTTTGCGTTGCGGATAAATGGAGGAAGTCCGTTCGGTTTGGCTGTTATGCAGCTATGCAGGGAGCATATCGGAGACGGGTGCCGGTTGTCCGTGCGGGGATGTGTGGCGGAGGCGTAGAGGCAGGGCCGGGTTTTTCTCCGGTTGTTCCGGTTGCTTATGCGGAGTGTATTGTGGGGAAGGTCGGAGAAAGCGTTCCGATGCGGAAAGCGGTGACTGCCGTGCGGCGGAAAATGTGTCCGCAACGGGGTGCAGGGAGGAGGTTGGAATGCTTTTTGGTACGGTGGCGGTAGGCTTGCATCCCGCTTCCGAAAGGGAAAAAGCGTTTTCGGTGTTCATGCGGCGATGCGGCCGGGAGCCGAAGCGGGGTTGAGCAGTCGGATGTTGGCTTATATATATTGTCGTGATATGAGAAGGAGTTTGTTGTTTTTTGCGGTCGTTGCGGCCGCACTCTTGTTCCCGCCGGCGGTGCGGGCCGATAACGATACGCTGCCTGTGCCGGCGTTTCCGTTGGACGAGGCGGGACGGATAGAGATAGCCGGTGCCGGAGGCAGTGCACTGACGCGTCAGGAGATGGTCTCCCGTACGAAGGAGTGGATATACGATAATTTCGAGGAGGCGACCATCGACGAGGATGCCTCGTCGGGGAGTCTCCGTGTATCGGGGAGTTTTCTGATTGCCGAAGAGGAGCAGGAGAACCTGAATACCGTGATGGAACTCATGGCTTATGCGGTGACCGTAGTCTGCGATGATTACCGTTATGCGTACAGCATCGACGATGTGGGAGCCTATGTGGTGACGCTTGTTCCCTTCGCGGAGGAGGAGACCTCCGGTACGGAGTATGAGATAGTGGACAGCGTCTATATATCGCTGCCGGGCGATTACGTCGTTTTGATGGACGATGCCTACCGGGAGCGAGCCCGGCTGCGCGGCGAGCTGGAGAAGATGCTGGCCGAAGATGTCTCCGAATACGGCAGGAGCCGCTGCGCCGGTACGAACAGGAGCTTCAGCAGATGGCCGATTGGTTTACCGCTACCGATGATTATTATCGGTTGGTGAAAGAGAACTACATGCCTGTTACGACCACCTGACCGGTCTGGCAGAGACGCTCCGTGCGGCTTTGGACGCGGAGGAGTAAGGGTCCGTTGCCAATCGGGCTGAAAGACTGCCTCGGAGAGTGTCCGGAAGAAACGGTCTGCGGCGATGGCGTGCTTGCATCTCTTCAACCGAGTGCCTGGGCGAGAGGCGCTGCTATGGCTGTAGCGGGTCGGAAAAGCGCACAGAGTGGCGGAGATTCTGGCCGGTGGTTCGGGGTAGGGCGGAGAGTACAAGGCAACAGGCGATGGCGGCACGCCGCCATCGCCTGTTGCCTTGGTGGGGTGTCATTGTTGCAGCACAGCTTCTAGACGGTTCACTTGTGTTTCGGCTACTCCGTCGAAGAAGGCCGCGATACGCGGACAGAAAGATGCGAAGGTCGGGTATGCGCTGCGTTCCCGTTCGTATTCGTGCAGCAGGCCGACCAGCTCCGGCATCCAGTAGAAATTTCGGGAGAGTTCTTCCACCAGCATGGCCTTTACGGTGCGGAGAGGATAGTCGTGTGCTTGCATGTAACATATCGTGGCGGCCCGTACCAGTGATTCGTTGAGGAGCGTCTGCCAGTTGCCGTAGGCCTGTACAGCCATTGCATACCGGGTAGTGGCCAGCAGGATTTTCCCGGAACGCTCCAGCAGAGCGGCATGGTCCGTCAGCAGCGGATTGACGAACGAGTGGTTGAATTCGTGTATCAGCAGGGCGAGGTAGGAGCGTCGTACTGCGGTACGCCGTTGCTGTCCACGACGTACCCTATGACGGATACCGCCTCCTCCGGGCCTCCCTCCGGATGTCGTCGGATGCCGTAGTTCTGTCCTCCGTTGCAGAAACCGATGACGACGGTGAAGGTTTCCTGTGCTTCCGTACCGTAAAATCGGCATACCACGTCTGGTCGAAACCCGTCATGATGCTCTCCCGGAATGCTGCGATTCCGGCGGCATAGAGCGGTTCGTGTGCGACGAAGAAGTCGCGGAACCGACTCCGGGCATGGAAATCGGAAAGCAGCGCGAGAAAACGCTCCTTGTCCACCGTCGCCCATCGTTTGTCGAGCATGGTTTCCTGTTGCGGCATCAGGACGAACCGGCCGTCGCAGTACTTTAGCAGCAGCGCCATCGACATGACCGCGTCGTACGAGATGCCGTTCGTGCGCCGTATCTCCTGCATGAAGGCGACGGCCGGATGGGTGCGGCAGGGACCCATGCAGGAGTCTATATCGGCGGTGTAGCTTCCGCCCAGGTTCATGGCATACTCTTCGTAACCGGCCGTCCGGGCGAGAGCGACATCAGTTCCACCTCTTCGCTTACGCGCGGCTCGATGGATTGTGCCGCGGTGCGTGCCGTTGCGGCTGTCAGCAGTATACAGCACAGCAGGAGTGTCTTCATCGTCTTCATCTTTCGTATGAGTTTGTCGGAAGCGGAACGCATGGTCCCTATCCTGTATGAACAAAGATAGGTATTTCTTTAGATGTATTTTTGCAGCATAAGCCCTTTCGCCGGAGGAAAGCGCATGTCGGGGAAAGGAGGCGTGAGGGAAATAGGGAAAACGAGCGAGGGCGGAACACAATGTTCCGCCCTCGCTCATGGCTTCATGCTCCCGCTAACGGCGTTTTTTGGGAGGCTGGTTCTTGGTGCTCTGCGGCTTGGCCGTATGCGTCTTCTGGCTGCCGCCGTAGGCTTTCTGTTGCTGCTGGCGCTGCATCTGCTGCTGTTGGCGGAGCGCCTCTTCATAGCGCATCTGCCATTTGCTTTTCTTTTTGGTCGCGGCACTGCGGTCGGCCTTCGCGGCGTTGCTCTGCAGTTTGGCCAGGAGCTTCTCCTCGTTCACCGAATAACGGATGATATACATTATCAACATGGTGAAGAGCTGCGAGAGCAGGTAGTAGTAGGTCAGGCCGCTGGCATAGCTGTTGAACCAGCAGAGCATCAGAATAGGCATCAGATAGACGGTCATGAACTTCATGCCGGCCATCTGGGGCCCGGCCGATGCGGTCTGTTTGTAGGTCATGCGCGAGTAGAAGAACATGGCGAGTGCCATGAGCAGGGCGAACATGCTGACGTGGTCGCCGTAGAAGGGAATTTTAAAGGGCAGTTGCAGGACACTGTCATAGGAAGAGAGGTCCTCGGCCCACAGGAAGTGCTGCCCGCGCAGCTCGATGGAGGCCGGCAGGAAACGGAACATGGCGATGAGGATAGGCATCTGTATCAGCATGGGGATACAGCCGCCCATGGGGCTCACGCCGCACTTCTTGTAGAGTTCCATGACCGCCTGCTGTTTCTTGAGCGCATCCTCCTGGTTGGGATAGCGTTCGTTTATTTCGTTGAGCTGCGGTTGGAGTACCCGCATTTTCGCGCTCGACATATAGGACTTGTAGGTCAGCGGCAGGATAATCAGTTTGATGATGACGGTCAGTATCAGGATGATGATGCCGTAGTTGCTGATAAATTTGCTGAGCCAGTTGAAGACGTTGATGGTCAGACCGGTGTTGATCCAGCTGATGAGACTGCGCCCAGGGGGATGACTTTTTCCAGCTTCATGTCGTACGACGCATGATGGTGTACTGGTTGGGGCCGAAGTAGTATTGGAAGCGGTAGCTCGTCTGCGCCGGGTCGTAGGGTACGGAGAAGGTTGCCGAGAAATCTTTGATCTCGCCCGTTCCTTCCGATTTGGTGTCGAAACCTACGGCATCCGCCGTAAAGTCTTCCCGGGCAATGAGCACCGAAGAGAAGAACTGCTGTTTGAAGCTCACCCAATTGACCTTGGTCTTGATTTCCTTGCCGCGATGTCCTTCGGATGCACCGAGCTGTTCTATCTTCTTCGCGCCGGGATACCGGTAGGCGAGGGTAGTGTTCATGTTCTCATTCTTGTACCCCTTTTCATTCTGGAGCGTGGTGGCCCCCCAGTCGAAGTTGAAGAAGGTAAGGTTGGAGGTGTACTCCTGCATGCCGATGAAGTTGATGTCGAAATCGACCATGTAGTTGTCCGGCCGCAGCGTATAGACATACTCTATGGCCGCTCCCGTCTCGGCATCCACCGGCAGTTTCAGGTGCAGGCTCTGTGCAAAGCCTCCTTCGGGCAGGGGCGTTTCGGTCATCTCCGCTTCGGTGAAGACATAGTCTTCCGTATTGAGCTGGGCGAAGTTGTAGGCGCGTTTGATGAAGAGTTCCATGTCGAACTTCGCCGTACCCTCCTTGTATATCATCAGCGGCTGCCGTCGTAACGTTTGTAATCCTTGAGCTCTACGTTAGTGACCGTGGCTCCCTTGGAGGATACCCACACCTTGATGACCTCGTTTTCGAGGGTGTAGGTGCGGGCTTCGGCCTGGATGCATCTACGAGCGACTGTCCGATATTGGCGATGACGATGGAGTCCTGTCGGGCCTGTTCCGCCTGCCGGGCCTCCAGCTCGTCGCGTACTGCTTTGCCCGTATCGCTGAGCGGGACCTCTTCCACATATCGTTCGGGGTGTTCGGCGCGTGCTATGGAGTCGGCCCTGTACTGTTCCTGCTGATATTTGGCGACCTGTTTGGAGTTGTAGAATACGTATCCGAACAGGATGACGCCGACTATCAGGAGGCCGATGAGTGTCTTCTTATCCATTCTTGATGTTTCGTGTTTGAGTAACGGTTGCGCGGACTGCAGTCCGCAGGGTTAATTATCGGAATCTTGTTCTCTTGGCGGTCATGCGCACGGCCTGTGTTCTCCGCAGGCCGTGCGTGAATGCCCCGGCAGGCCTTATGCCTGCCGGGCTTCGTAGGCTACCGCAGCTGCGACGACGCCCGGAAGAGCGGGTGCGGTCTGCTGACCGTGCTTTTGTATTCCGGATGGTACTGTACGCCGATGAACCACGGATGTCCTTCGAGTTCGACCGCTTCGACGAGGTTCGAGTCGGGGTTGATGCCGACCGGCTTCATGCCGGCCTTCTCGAAGGCGTCGATGTAATCGTTGTTGAATTCGTAACGGTGCCTGTGCCGTTCGTGAACGAGCCCCGAGGCGTATGCGTCGTAGAGTTTCGAGGGCTGCGAAATACGGCACGGATAGCTCCGAGCCGCATGGTTCCGCCCTTCTCCATGACGCTTTCTGCTCCTCCATCAGGTCGATGACCGGATGGGCTGTCTTGCGCATCTCGGTGGAGTCCGCGTCTTCGTAGCCCAGCACGTTGCGGGCGAATTCGATGACGGCGCACTGCATGCCCAGGCAGATACCCAGGAACGGGATGCCGTTCTCGCGGGCGTACCGCACGGCCGTAATCTTGCCTTCGATGCCCCTGTGCCCGAATCCGGGAGCCACGAGGATACCGCTCATCCCCTCCAGTGCCTCGCCGACATTTTCCGGAGTTATCATTTCGGAATTGACATACGTGAGATTGACATGCACATGGTTGGCGGCTCCGGCGTGTACGAAGGATTCGACGATGGATTTGTAGGCGTCCGGCAGTTCGGTGTATTTGCCCACGAGGCTATCTTCACCGTCCGGTCGTAATGTTTGACTTTGTTCACGAACTCTTCCCACTCCTTCAGGTCGGGTTCTCTGTCGAGCGGCAGGTCGAGCTTTTCGAGTATCGTTTCGTCCAGGTGCTGTGCATGCATCCGCAGGGGTACCTCGTAGATGGTCGGGACGTCGATGGACTCGACCACCGCCCGGGGTTCCACGTTGCAGAAGAGCGCCACCTTGCGGCGGATGTCCTGGCTGAGCTCCTTTTCGGTGCGCAGGACGAGGATGTCGGGCTGGAGCCCGTTCTCCAGCATCATCTTCACCGAGTGCTGCGTCGGTTTGGTCTTGAGTTCACCCGAAGCGGACATGTAGGGTACGAGCGTCAGGTGCACCACGGCCGAGTTCCGCAGGCCGAGTTCGTATCGCAGCTGGCGTACCGCCTCGATATAGGGAAGCGACTCGATGTCGCCTACCGTACCGCCCACCTCGGTGATGACCACGTCGTACTCCTTCTTGCTGCCCAGCAGTTTGATGCGGCGTTTGATTTCGTCGGTGATGTGCGGTACGACCTGTACCGTCTTGCCGAGGAAATCGCCGCGGCGTTCCTTGTTGATGACCGTCTGGTAAATCTTGCCCGTGGTGACGTTGTTGGCTTTCGAGGTGGTTATCGAGGTGAAACGCTCGTAGTGTCCCAAATCGAGGTCGGTTTCGGCTCCGTCCTCGGTGACGTAGCACTCGCCGTGTTCGTAGGGATTGAGCGTTCCCGGGTCCACGTTGATGTACGGGTCGAGTTTCTGGATGGTTACCGAATAACCGCGTGCCTGCAGCAGGCGTGCTATGGACGATGAAATTATACCTTTCCCGAGAGACGATGCCACGCCTCCCGTGACGAATATGTACTTGGTCGGTGCACTTTTTTCAGCCATGACTATTTATCCCCTTGCTCCTGTTGTGAATCGATTAACTTTATCTTTTCGATGGTATCGGCCATCTCCTGTTTCGCTTTGGTTATCTTGGCCTCCACTTCGCGTATCATGCTTCGGCGTTTTTGGAACGCGAGAAGAACCCGATGTTGTTCTCCAGTGTGGCGATGTCGCTCTCGAGCTGTTTCACCTTGTTGTAGAGCCTGTCGCGTTCGAAGCGCAGCCGTTTGTCGCCGCTGCCCTTCATGTCGGAGACCTTCACCCGGAAACGGTCCATGCTGCGTTCGCGTCGCCGCCCCGCAGGGTGGCGAACATGCCGTCCACCACGCCCGGTAACGCTGCTGTACCTCGTCTTTCTGCCGCAGGGGTACGAACCCGATTTCGTTCCAGCGTCTTTGGAACTCCTTTATCATTTCGAATCCGCCTTCGCTGATGTCAGCCGCTTCCATCTCCGTCAGCAGCGCCAGTTTCGCCTGCAGGTTCTCCTCGTGCTGGGCGTCCACGCCGGAGAAGTGGGCTGACTTGCGTTCGAAGAAACGGTCGCACGCTGCGCGGAACCGCTTCCAGACAGCATCCGAATAGCGGCGCGGTACGGGACCAATCTCTTTCCATCTTTTCTGGAGCGCTATCAGTTCGTCGGTCGTCTTCTTCCACTGTTCGCTCTCCTGCAGCGATTCGGCCTGTTCGCATATTTCGGTCTTGAGCTGCAGGTTGGTGTCCATCTCGGTCTTGAGCTGTTCGTAGAATTCGCGTTTCTGCTCGAAGAATTTGTCGCAGGCGTTGCGGAAGCGTTCGTAGATGCGGGCGTGTCCTTCTGCGGTGCGAAGCCTATCGTTTTCCACACCTTCTGTATCTCGATGAGCCGTTCGGACGCTTTGTTCCACTCCTTGCGGGTGGTGAGTATCTCCGAGGAGAGTTCCTCTACCTTGACGCAAAGTTCCGTCTTCAGTTCGAGGTTGTGTCGCTGCTCCTCCTTGAGTTTTTCGAAATACTCCTGGTGCTGTTTGTTGATACGCGTGCTCGCCTCCTTGAAACGTTCCCAAAGCGCCTCCTTGTATTCGTTGGCTACGGGGCCCGTTTCGCGCCACTGGTCATGCAGGTCCTGCAGCTTGCGGAAGGCCGTCACTATCGAGGGTTCGAGCATGAGTGCCTCGGCCGCTTCGCAGAGCTGTACCTTGGCCTCGTAGTTGCGTTTGAGGTCGAGGTCGCGCAGCTCCTTGTTTATCTTGATATAATTGTAAAAGTTCTCTACGTGCAGGTTGTAGGTCTCCCACAGCTCCTTGACGTTCGCCTGGGGGACGATGCCCGTCTCCCTCCAGCGCTGCTGAAGTTCGCGGAAGGCGTTGAAGGTGCTGTTCATCGTTTCGTTGCCGTTTACGAGCTCCTTCAGCTCCTCGATTATCTGGAGTTTCGTGCGGAGGTTCTCCTCCTTCTCCTTTTCGATGTTGGCCAGATACTCCGCCCTGCGCCTGCGGTATTCGGCGAACAGCTCCTTGAGGCGTGCTTCGTCGGCATCGGGCTGCGGTACGAAATCTTCCGGTGCACCGCCTCCTTCGGTGAATTCGCGCCTCTTCTGTTCGTTCTCGGCGCGGTGGAGTTTATAGAAGGCCACCTTGATGGCTTCGGCTTCGCGCCTTATCTGCTGTACGGGTTTGGATTGCAGCAGCGAGGCGAACAGCTCCACCAGCCGGTGCTTGTCCAGCCGCGAGATATCTTCCAGATTCCGGGCCGTTTCCGCGTCGGCGTGCTCCTCCTGCGCGCGTTCTTCGTCGGTCGCCTCGCCCATGTCGAGTTCGGGCTGGGCCGCATCGAGCGCCGCATCTTCGTCGGCGAAATTGAGACGGTTTCGTTTTCGTCGGCCCCGTCGGGCCCTTCGTGTTTGACGGACGCGGATTCCTCCCCCGCCGTCGCGGGAACGGCGGGCGCCTCTGCGACAGCGGTGCGTC
>ENA-OUNI01000634-OUNI01000634.1-human-gut-metagenome-genome-assembly--contig:-NODE-634-length-15832-cov-2.334607_pt1 | contig 15832 bp, 27 predicted proteins | sample MGYA00242499_ERZ504580 | MGnify/ENA primary metagenome ERZ504580 (study PRJEB26092, sample SAMD00036315) | human gut metagenome | host: Homo sapiens | study: EMG produced TPA metagenomics assembly of... | reverse complement strand
CATCGGAGCTTCTTGACGGCGTCGGCAGGATGGTCTTGATATTTTCGCCGTTGATCTTGATGTTGCGCGTGCCGCGGGCGACGTATTCACCCTTTTCGTCCTTCAAGATGACCAGTCCCAGGTCTTCCAGCTTCTTCGTGACTTCGTTGAGCCTTCGGACATGGTGAGGAGCAAGTCTTCCCGGACGATGCCGGCTGCGTCTTTCTTGGCGTAGTCGACGAGAACTGCGGCGTATGGCCCTTGGTGATATAGGCGTTCAGGGCATTGACGCCGGCTGCCAGACAGCCGCTGCGGCGGATATCGGCCTTTTCGGCGATGACCACGGACGCATCAGACAGGCTGCGGAGGGTCAGGGCGGCATAACAGCCGGCCGTCCCGCCGCCGATGATGAGGACATCCGTATGGATGATCTTCTCGCTGGTAATCTGCATAACATAGACTCCTTCGTTAAATATAGAAAACGTCGGCCGAGGTCATGGCGCTGTTTTCTTTTAAATACGTCTTGTCGCCGTCGAGGACGTACAAGCGGTAAATGAGGACCTGGACGGTCTCGCCGACAGACAGCGGCGGGTCGTCGAAGGAATATTCGCCGTGGATGGCCAGGCCCTTGATGCGGACGGTCACGTCAAGGTGGCTGCCGCGGAAGACGACGGCTTCGACCGTCCCTTCTTCAGCAGCGCTGATATACTGCTTCATCGTGCCGTGTTTGTAAATCTTGAGGAACTCTGGCCGGACGATGGCTTGTTTGCCCACTCCGACTTGTAGGAATCCCGTGAGGATGTTGCAGTTGTTGATGACAACCGGAGTTCCGATAAATTGAGCCACAAAGGGCGTCCTGGGCTGGCGGTAAATATCCAGCGGCGTCCCGACCTGTTCGATATGGCCATGGTTGGTGATGATGATTTCATCGGCCACTTCGACGGCTTCGTCCTGGTCGTGGGTGACGAAGATGCTGGTAATGCCGACGCGGTGGATCGTATCCTTGAGCCAGTTGCGCAGTTCCTGGCGGACCTTGGCGTCGATGGCGGCAAAAGGTTCATCCAGGAGCAGGACCTGGGGATTCGGCGCCAGGGCCCGGGCAAAGGCCACGCGCTGGCGCTGGCCGCCGGAGAGCTGGTTGGGATAGCGCTTTTCCATGCCCGACAGGCCGACGAGGTCGATCATTTCCAATACGCGCTGGCGTATCTCCTCTTTCGGCCGCTTCTGGATTTCCAGGCCGAAGGCGACGTTGTCGTAGACGGTCATATAGCGGAACAAAGCGTAGTTCTGGAAGACGAAGCCGATGCCCCGCTTGGCAGCGGGAATGTCGTTGACCCGGCGGCCGTCGATGAAGATGTCGCCGCTGTTGGGATTCTCCAGGCCGGCCAGCATGCGCAGGATCGTCGTCTTGCCGCTGCCGCTGGGACCGAGGAGGGCGACGAGCTTGCCCTTGTCGATGCCGAAGGAAACGTCGCGCGACGCGTGGAAGGACCCGTAATTCTTTTCGATGTGTTTCATTTCGACGTACATGAGCTTCACCTCCTTTATGACGTTTTATCGGCCTTGGCTTCGAGGAAAGTCCGGAGCAGCAGGACGATGATGGCTAATAAGACGAGCAGTGACGATACGGCAAAGGCCGCCGTAATGGCATCGGCCGACCCCGATTGGTAGAGGCGTCGATTTCCAGGGGCAGCGTAAAAGTCTCGCCGCGCAGTTTCGACAAGGCGCTGACGGCACCGAATTCGCCCAGCGCCCGGGCCGTGCAGAGGACGATGCCGTAGAGCAGGGCCCATTTGATCTGCGGCAGGGTGATGCGGAAGAAAATCGTCCAGCCGCTGGCTCCCATGAGGGCCGCCGCTTCCTCTTCATCGCGCCCGTTGGTGCTGAGGACGGGGATGATTTCCCGGAAGACGAAGGGAAAGGTGACGAAAATCGTCGCCAAGATGACGCCGGAACGGCAAAGACGATTTGGATATCCGTCCCCCAGTAGTCGTTGAGGACTTCGATCCACTGACCGATCCAGCCCATGCGCCGAAGGTCATGATGAAGGCCAGGCCGGCGATGACCGGCGAGATGGAAAAGGGTATATCGATGAGGGTCGTCAGGAAATGCTTGCCCCGGAAGTCGAATTTGGAAATAGCCCAGGCTGCACCGAGGCCGACGATAGTATTGACGATGACGGCGGCGACCGTGGCGATCAGGGTCAGGCGCAGGGCCGACAGGACGTATGGCGTCGTCAGGGCCTGTACGTAGAAGTCCCAGCCTTCGGCCAGCGAGTTGGTGAGGACCGACACGAGGGGGACGATGAGCATGACCACGACGAAGACGACGCTGATCATGAGCAAGGCGATTTCCGTCTTACTGTGTTTCATAATGGCTCCCCTCCTCTACTGGACGCGCCGGGCCTGATGGACCTGGATCATATTGATAGAAAACAGTGTGATAAAAGCGATGACCAGCATGGCCAGGGCGATGGCCGTGGCGCTGGCGTAATCGACGTAATTGAGCTTCTGCATGATGACGTAAGAAACGACCTGCGTATGATGCTTGGCACTGTTGCCGGAAATGTAGATGACGCTGCCGTATTCGCCGAGGCCCCGGGCAAAAGCCAGGCCGAAGCCCGTCAACAGGGCCGGCCGCAGTTCCGGGAAGATGATGCGCCGGAAAATGGTGAACTGCGACGCGCCGAGCATACTGCCCGCTTCTTCATACGTCGGGTCGAGCTTCTCCAGGACCGGCTGAATCGAGCGGACGACGAACGGGATGCCGACGAAGACCATGGCGATGGTCAGGCCGATCTTGGTATAGGCGATCTGGATGCCATAGCTGGCAAAGAAACTGCCGAAGAAGCCCGTATCGGAATAGAGCTTGGAAAGAGTGATGCCGGCGACAGCGTCGGCAAGGCAAAGGGCAGTTCGATGACGCCGTTCAGGAGGCGTTTCCCAAAGAAATCGTAGCGGACCAGGACCCAGGCCAGGATGAAGCCAAAGACGCAGTTGACCAAAGCCGCCAGGACAGAACAGGAAATGCTGGTGATGAAGGCGTTGCGGATGCGCTGTTGGTGATGAGCTTGGCATAGTCATTGGCCGTCAGCTGCAGGGAGTGCGCCAGGACCGACGCCAGCGGGATGAGGATGAGCAGGGATAACATGGTAAGGGTCATGCCCATGGACAGGCCGAAGCCGGGAATAATCTGATTGCGCCCGCCGGAACGGGCAAAAAAGTGTTTCATCCGGCTCCCCTCCTATGCATCGCCGTTGACGTCGGCCATGATCTTATCGAACAAGGCGTCGTCGTTGAAAAATTTAACATACGCAGCTCCCAGCCGCCGAAGTCGCTGATCTTGGTCAGCTTGACCTTGAGATCGAAGCGGTCGGCATAACGCCGGAGGATATCCGGATTAGACGGCCGGAAACCGTTCTTGGCGGCCAGTTCCTGGGCCTCATCGGAATAGAGGTAGGCCAGGTATTCATGAGCCGCCTCTTCATGGCCCTTGCGCCGGGCCAGGCGGTCGACGACAGCAACGCTGGGCTGGGCCAGGATACTGATGCTGGGCACGACGAGGTCGAACTTATCGGGATATTCGCGCATCGAATAAAGCGCTTCGTTTTCCCAGGCGATAAGGACGTCACCTTGTCCGTTTTCGACAAAGGTCGTCGTCGAGCCACGGCGCCGGAATCCATGACCGTCACATTGCGGTACAAGTCGGTCATGAAGGCCCGGGTCTTGATTTCATTTCCCCCGAAATGGTCAAGGCCCCAGCTCCAGGCGGCCAGGAAGTTCCAGCAGGCGCCGCCGCTGCTCTTCGGGTCCGGCGTAATGACGCTCACGCCGGGCTTTACCAGGTCGTCCCAGTCGCGTATCCCTTTCGGGTTCCCCTTGCGGACCAGGAAGACGATGGTCGACGTGTACGGCGCCGAATCGTTGGCGAAATCCCCCTGCCAGCCTTCATGGATGAGGCCGGCCCTTTCGATGAGCGACACATCGTGGGCCAGGGCCAGGGTCACGACATCGGCCTTGCTGCCTTCGATGACCGACCGGGCCTGACTGCCCGATCCGCCATGGGACTGGATGATGCGGATATCCTTGCCTGTCGTCTCACGATAGTGCTGCTGGAATAATTCATTGTATTCTTTATATAACTCACGGGTTGGATCATACGAGACATTGGTCAGCGTCATCGTGCCGCCGCCCCCGGCGTCATCGCTGCGTCCGCAGCCAGCCAGGCCCCGGCGACGGCGAGTGCCGCCGAAAAAGCAGTATAGCTATGATGTGCTTCTTGTTCATTTTCTTTCCCCCTCTATACCGGCTTAGATTCCTTACCCCTCAAATAAAGCCGTCGATAAATAGCGTTCGCCGCCGTCCGGCAGGAGGACGACGATAGTCTTGCCTTCGTTTTCCGGCCGGCTGGCCAGTTCCAGGGCCGCCTGCAGCGACGCACCGGACGAAATGCCGACCAAAAGGCCGTCGGTCTTGGCGACTTCCCTGGCCCGGCCGTAGGCGTCCTCATTGGATACGTCGATCACATCATCTACGAGAGACATATCCAAAACTTTCGGGATGAACCCGGCGCAATCCCCTGAATGGCGTGCGGGCCCGGCCGGCCGCCGTGCAGGACGGCGGAATCTTTCGGCTCGACGGCGACGATCTGGACGTCCGGCTTATGGCCTTTCAGGCCCTGGGCCGTACCGGTGATGGTGCCGCCGGTGCCGACGGACGAAATGAAGATATCTACCTTGCCGTCCGTGTCGCGCAGATTTCTTCCGCCGTCGTCTGGCGGTGGATGGCCGGATTGGCCGGATTGTCGAACTGCTGGGGAATGAAGCATTGCCGTAAGAATCCCTCAATTCTTCGGCTTTGCCGATGCTGCCGCGCATCCCCTCGATGCCCGGTGTCAGCACGATTTCCGCCCCCAGGGCCGACACGATTTTACGCCGTTCCAGGCTCATCGTATCAGGCATGGTCAAGATCAGGTGCAGGCCTTTCACGGCGGCGACCAGGGCCAGGCCGATGCCTGTATTGCCGCTCGTCGGTTCGATGATGACCGTATCTTTGTTGATCTTCCCCTGCCGTATCCCTTCGTCGATCATGGCTGCCGCTACGCGGTCCTTGACGCTGCCCAAGGGGTTCATGTACTCCAGCTTGGCCAGGACGCGGGCCTTGAGGCCGTGCCGGGCCTGCCAATGAGTCAGCTCCAAGAGCGGCGTGTTGCCGATCAGCTCTGTCAAATACGTTGCCACATGCTCCATGTACTCAGCTCCTTTTTGGCAAAAAGAAAAGCGCCGCCTGCTGATGCAGATGGCGCTATAAATAGACGTATGCCCATGATTTCATCTGCCAGGTTATTTCCTGCTGGAATTGGCACCTTACCTACGTAGGTTGCCGCAGCGTCATCGGGCCAGTCCCTCAGCTGCTCTGGATGAATAGGTTTCGTATTGTATTGTCCTTATGAATGGTTGTACAATACGATCATATCATACAACACATGATGGTCAAATTTTTTAAGTACCCCATGATAACATACCTCTTTGATGACTAAAATGAATAGCTTCCTATCGGAAACGTTACCAAGAGTGTACACTTTACAGAGTATATTGTCAAGGGATTTTAAGCAAAAACTTTCATGTTTTACAATGTAAACGTTATACCCATGGCTTTTGATAGGAGTTTAACTTTATAAATTATATTTTTTATAAGTAAAAAGGGCTTGTTGCATATACAGCAGGCCCTTTTTAGGGATTAGCCGTTAGGGGGTAGCCGCTAGTGTCTAACAGCTAATATAACCCCTAACTGCTAGCTGCTAACTGCTGACACCCTCAATGCGTCGCCGTGGGCTGGGCGTCGTGATGGGCCGTTTTGTTGTCGGCGTGGACGAGTTCTTTGCCGCAGTGGTAGACGATGGAGATGGCCAGGACCATGAGGGCGATGGCCAGGACGAACTGCAATCCTTCGATGAGGAGCGACCAGTTACCCGAGGCAATCTTGATGATCAGGCATAAGCCGATTCGACGAGGGCTGTCATGGTAACGCAGAACATGACGACCATGGGGACGTAGAGCATGAAGCTCTTGCGGCCTGTCGTCTTGAGGAAGACCGTCAGGCAGATGAGGACCATGGCCGACAGCAGCTGGTTGGCCGAGCCGAAGAGGGGCCAGATGTTCATGTAGCCGCCTAAGCAGAGCAGGAAGCCGAAGAACAAGGTGATGACCGTAGCAAAATACTTATTGACGCAGATTTTCTGGATTGTGTTCATTTTCTGTCCTTCATCGACGCTGAACAGTTCCTGGAAGGACATACGGCCGATACGGCCGACGGCATCGAGGGTCGTCAGGGCCAGGGCCGATACGCACATGGTCATGATGCAGGCAGCTGCCGTCTGGGAGAGGCCGAACATGGTGAAGAAACCAGCGACGGCGCCGGAGAAGATCTGGAACGGTGTGCCCGAAGCGACGTGGCCGTTGGAAGCGGCAGCGCAGGCGATGACCAGGGAAACGACGCCTAAGACCGATTCGACACACATGGAACCGTAGCCAACGAAGACCGAATCCTGTTCCTTATCCAGTGTCTTCGACGACGTACCGGACGAAACGAGGCTGTGGAAGCCGGAAACGGCACCGCAGGCGATGGTGATGAACAGGATTGGGAACAAATCCTTGCCGCCGACCGAGAAGGACGTGAAGGCCGGCATATTCAGCGTCGGCTGGGCGATGAAGATACCGATGACGCCGCCGGCGATCATCATGAGCAGCAGGAAGGCGCTGATGTAGTCACGCGGCTGTTTCAGGAGCCACATGGGCATGATGGAAGCAAAGAAAATATAAGCGAAGATGATGTACAGCCAGGTCATCCGGTCCAGGTAAATCGGCAGGTCGATGCGACATAGAGCATGGCGATCAAGAGGACGATGGCGATGACGAAGCGTACTTTTTCACTGGGATTGAACTTCTTGATGAACAGGCCAAAGGCAATGGCGACGAAGATGAACAGCATGGAAATGGATGCAGCTGCCGCATTGGGCAGGACCAGGGAACCATCCTTGGCAAAGCGTTGAACGTCGTAGCGACGATATCGCCAAAAGCGGCGATGACCAGCAGGCTGAAGACCCAGCAGAAGAGCAGGAACAGGCGGCGGCCCGTCGTGCCGATGTACTTTTCGATGAGGACGCCCATTGATTTGCCGTCATTCTTCATGGATGCGTAGAGGGCTGCGAAGTCCTGGACGGCACCGAAGAAGACGCCGCCGATCATGAGCCATAAGAAAGCCGGCAGCCAGCCGTAGGCAGCGGCGATGATCGGGCCCGTGACAGGGCCGGCACCAGTGATGGACGAGAACTGATTGGCAAAGACCGTGAACTTAGAAGACGGCGTATAATCCTGGCCATCTTCCAGGCGATGGGCCGGCGTCAGGGCGTTGGGTCGATGTCCCACGTCTTAGCCACGCCACTTGCCATAGAACCGATAGGCTATCGCCAGGATGACGATAGCACAAGTGACTAAAACAACACCATTCATAGAAATTCCTCCTATACTCCAAAAAACAAATGGATTTATGCGGAGGAGCTGAAGATGTTAAGGTAAATAAAAATGAATGCCATAAAATACATCTTCGCTTCTGCGCATGTGTACGGTATAACACGATTAAAAGGGCCTGTCAAATATACTATTAAGTCATCATCGGCGTTTTACTTATATTTTTAAGAATAAAAAAGAGATTAAACGTTATGATTTCGTTTAATCTCTTTAACATATTACATGTCAATGTGACAATTATTTATATTTTATGGATTTCAGTTTTTTCATCCTCAGTGCCCGGATACACCGGCCTGGCTCGTCCGGCTGGCCTGACTGTGCTGGGCCGCACGCGGACGGCGGACCCGCTTCTTACGGGCAGCGGCTTTTTTGGCATTGGCCTGGAAATTGGCGACGATAGTCGGGCCAGCAGCCCATGAGACAGCCTGTCAGCAAGATCTTGACAGCCAACAAGTCCCACGTCGTCGATAACAATAAGGCCAATACGACAAAAATAGACGTAACGATCGTTTTATTCATGAACAAACACATCTCCCCTGTCGACATACATAAAAATCATCAGACTAACTTTAATTATACACGTTTTTCATGGATTCAACAAGAGGCTGTCGCATTAAGGCAACCTCTTGTTGAGTATTAAGTTTGCAGTTTGTAGTTTTTAGTGAAGGCTTTAAATTTAAAACCATCCTCTACAAACTCTGCACTACAAACTATACAGCAGAAGGGACAAATTTAAAATTTGTATTTATATTGCAGGGGCTCGCACGATGCTACTCAAAAGACAGCCGCATCTGGTACCAGGTGACGCCGCCGTGGATGGAGGCGCTGATGCCTTCGTTCTGGAAGCCGAATTTCGCATAGTACGGGAGGAGCTTGTCTTTGCAGGTCAGGACCAGGCCCTGTCGTCCCTGCTGCCTGGCGTCGGCAATGGCCGCTTCCAGGAGCTTCCCGGCATAGCCATGGCGGCGGCACGAAGCAGGGTATTGACGCCGAAAATCATTTGCCAGGCCCCCTTTTCGTCATGCATGGCCGCCTGAGCGTACATGGCGTCAGTCAAATCCCGTTCATCCGTCACCATGCCGTCGACGAAGGACACGAGGTCCCCCTTTTCATCGAAGAGCAGCCAGAAATGGGCCGCATAATGGGCCAGGCGGTCCCGGAATTCATCGGCCGTCGCCGCTTCTGCCGGAGGGAAGCAGGCTTTCTCTACAGCCGCCACAGCGGCTAAATCGGCCATCGTAGCCGTCCTGATTTTCATAAACGATCTCCTCTTTCCTATCTATTTTCCCTCCATTATACAGGCCATCGCCGCCTGCCGCAACAGACAGCTTCAGGCCTTGCCCCTGAATTTATGGATCAGGCCGGTCCGATTGGTCACGCCGAAGCGTGATAGAGCTGGGACAGGCGCTTCTTGACAGTGATTTCGGCAATATTGAGGGCCTTGGCGATTTCCTGGTTGGTCTTCCCTTGGGACACCATGTTGAAAGTGCCTCTTTGTAAACCAGTATGGTATACAGCAGACTTCAGACATGATATACTTATAAAAAAGTATTGTGAAAGGATATGCTCATGAACACGAAGTCCTTCCCGCCATGGAAAACAGCCGCCTGCCTCACCTGGGCCGTGCTCATCCCCCTCGGCCTGTCTGCCAGCTCGCCGGCCGTCCCGGAAAGGCCGGTCGATGACACAGCGCCTTTGGAGAATCAGGAAATCCCGGTCACGGAAAAAAACACGTATCCCTACGTCGACATCCACGGCGACTACCGCTGGCTCTGGGGCCGCGGCCAGTTCCGCGCCGACAGCCGTACGGCGCCGGATAAGGTCCGCCGCCACGATGAACGGATTTACCTGACGACGCGCCGCCTGCGTCTCTTCCCCTTCATCCACTTCAGCGAAAAGACGTCGCTGCGCACGCAGCTCGAAGACCTGCGCAACGACAAGGACGCGAACGCCGACCATCACTTATACCTCGGACGGCTCTACGTGCAGCACGAACAGGCCCGGCTGAAAGTCGAAGCGGGCCGTTTCAATTACTACCTCCTCGATGGCAACGTCATCGACAAGAAAGTCGACGGCCTGCGCCTGCGCCTGGGAGAGCGGACTACCGGCCGGGCAGCCTGACTTCTTTGCCGGCCGCACGACGGGCTCGGATGACCGACACCGCCTGCGGGGCTGGAGCCTGCTCTACAGCAGCCAGCACGGCCGCTGAAGAGCGACGCAGCCTACCTCGACTTCCGCCGTCTCCAGGACCTGCCTTCTTCGAGGCCTTCCCTGATTGGCCAGAGCCGGGCCGGCACGGGCTTCGACGAACAGCGCATCGCCGAGTGGCGCCTGATGTATGAGCTGACGCCCAAGCTCACAGCCAGCCTGGACCTGCTACACGCCTGGGGCCGCCACGATGCCGATGGCTATGATACGACCGATTCAGGCTTCGTCGCCGCCCTGACCTATGGCCATCTCGACGAGCAGCAAAAAGGCTCGTATGAACCTGGATACGCTATTACGACCAGCCGTCGGCATCTATTCTCTACCATACGATGGACGGCGATACGACCTTCTTCCGCCGCATGGGCTTTTGTGGTTGGGGCGCCCGCCTGGATTACATCGTCCAGCCAGGCCTATCCTGGGCCATCGAAGGCTTTTCCCTGAAGAACCACCACGACACGGCCTGGACAGGAGATTTCCGAGAAACGGTCATCGGCACGAGCCTGACGGCTTACTTCTGACGGGACGGGGCATAGCCCTTATCGGTGGCTTCAACGGCCAGGCCGATCAGTCTTTTGTGGCCCGTCTTGCTGAGCATATTGCTGATGTGGAAACTGACAGTCCGCTTGCTGATCTGCAATGCATCGGCGATTTCCTGATACGACAGGTTCTGACAGACCAGACGCAGGATATCCAGCTCCCGGTCCGTCAGGCTGATGTGGCAAGCCCCAAAGGTCACTTTTCCCGCACATCCGGAAACAGGTGCTCCCCAGACAGGTCCGCTCCAGGCAGTCCAGAAAATCATGGGCAGCACTCTCTTTATAAATGAAGCTGTCTGCCCCAGCGTCGCGGGCCATTTCGATAAAACTCACATCTTGGAACCCGGTCATGATGATAACCTTCTGGCCGGGATATTTCTTTTTCAAGCGCCGCGTCAAAGCGATGCCGCTGTTCTTCCCTTCCATGCAGATATCCAGGAGGACGGCGTCGGGCCGGAACCGGTTGCAAGCCGGTTCGACAAGTTCCGAAAAAGACAGGGTACTGACGACTTCAATATGCCGCTGTCCTTCAAATATTTTCTTCAATCCTTCAAGCAAGATTTTTTGGTCGTCTACGATGATCAGTCGGATCATGGTTCTCCCCCATTTCTACAGTAACGATAAAGTGCGGTGTCTTGGTCAGCGTCAGACAGCCGCCTAACGCCCGTACCCGCTGCTCCATAGCCTGCAGGCCCGTACCGGTCTGGATGGGGCCCGGACAGCCCTGGCCGTCGTCGGCAATGACTAAAGCAGGTTGCCGGCCGGTACCGAAGGTCACGGCAATCGACCGGGCCTGGCCGTGGAGCAAGGCGTTGGTCATGGCCTCACGGATGATGCGCACGAACTCCCCGGCTCGCCGGGTATCGGCAGGCAACATCCCTTCTACCGTCACGGCGATGCCCAAGTTGCGGTACGCCGTCACCAAGGCATCCAACCGTTCTTGCGGATTGACCACGGCATCACGCCGCAAATCGGACAGGACATCTTCGACGAGCGGCAGGATTTCGCCGTAATCGCTGACGGCCGGGTTATTCAGGAGCTGCTGCAAGATAGTGATGCGCTGACCCAGGAGGTCGTGTATCTTATAGCGCAGGCTCTCCGTCGTCTGCTTGGTCTGGAGGGCTACGAGACCGTCGAGGACTTCTTTCATTTCTTCATTGCGCTGTTCCAGGACAGCATTCTTCTGGGCCAGTTCCCGGTTCAAGCGATAAAGGGTCGTCACATTGGCTGCCGTAATCTGCCAGCCCGACTGGCAGCGGAAGCGGATAGGGCGCCGCTGCAAGAGCCAGGCCTGGCCGGAATCCCAACGAAAGAGCAGATCCCGGCCTTGGCGTTCCATGGAAAGGCCGGGGCGATTGCCACAAAAGGGCAGGAGATGCCAGAAGATATTGGCATTGCGGACAACCGTACCGACGAGCTGTTCCATGACGGCATACATGGTAAAGTTGACCAGCACAGGCTCGCCCTTTTCCCAGCTGATGAGGATTCCTTCATCAAGGCAGTCTACGGCCGTCTGGATGGAGCGGGCCGTCAGATGCTGCTGATACTGATCGTAAGTCCGTGGAAAGAGGAAGATCAGGCGCCAGGCCAGACAAACCAGGGCCAGAACCAAAGAACCTGGCAGCCAGTCATCGAAGACGGGCAGCAACAGGATAGACGCTGCCAGAACCAAGAGGCTCCCTGCCTGGCGGTCATGGATCCAGTACACAGCACCTGCTGTCCCGGCCAGGGCGGTGCTGTAGCGCCAGAAATCCGTCGCTTCGTCGTAGACGATACCGCTCAGGCTGTCTGTGTAGACTTCATACAAAATAGCCGCCACCGCCATAAGCAGGAGCAGGCTGCTCCCTTCCAAACATTTGCGGCCGAGCTGGCGGAACTGGGCCTGCGGCATGAGGTAATAATAGAGGACGCTGTTAGCTAGGAAAAGACAGAGAATCACACCGATGAACAGGACGACGACATACGCCGGCAAGGTATAGAGATTAACCATGGTCCCCCTCCTTTCCCACACAGACAGTCAGACGCTGGCCATAGCCGTATCGTCACAACGCACGGCGACATCATAAGCAGCCAGCCCTTGCCATGCCGGCAGCCAGTCTGGGCCTTCGCCTTTTTCCAAAACCAGAGAAAAAATCCAATGGTTCTCCGCTTCCCGGAACTGACAGAGCCAATACGATTCATGTTGAGCCAGGGCAGCCTCCCCCACCTCTTCAAAGACATCATACAAGGTCAGGGCCGCCGACGCCGGCAGGCTCCCGTCCAGGTCAAAGCCGACCCGCCCCTGGAGGCCGGCCTGATCCAGATAGCGCTGCGATTCCTGGACGGCCAGGGCCAATTCCCGTGCATCGAGTCCCGTCTTCTCGTCCCCGCAGCAAGAGAACACAGCGCTTTTTCAGATAACAGGCCAAGATATGGAGCCAGCAGACGACGGCATCCGTATCGGGACCGGGCCGGGCCGTCTTGAGATAGGTCAGGCGTTCTTCGATAGCCGGGCGCTTCTGAGCAATGATTTCTTCCAACTCCCTATAGATGCGCTGACGGACCTGACGGTCCACGACTTGGCGCCGGACGGCACTGGCCCGGCAGCGCAGTTCATAGGACCGGGTCAGGGCCTGGTTGACCCGGCGCAGGGCGGCCTGCTTCTCCCGCAGGGCCGGATATCCCGATACCAGCGGACCCAGCCGCCGCGGATGGGCATGGACTGGGCTTCCCAATCGGTCTGTACTTTGCGTTCTACATCATGCGAAGCATAGCAGACGCGGCCTGTATCATCGTAGAGCTGCATAGCTAGGTTGGACTGGCGGAAAAATTCGACATAGCCTTCATTGGCCGGAAGGAACCGCCCTTTAGTGACGATTTCCAGCCAGACCAAGGTACAGATGACCGTTGTCAGGATCAATTCGGAACGGAAGACATTCGGCAGGCCCCAGGCGTAGCCGATAACATAGCCGCCATACACAAGGGTACAGGCCAGGGGCAGGACCAGCCGCCAAGACGGGCCTACGCGCTGGTGCAGGGATGTATAACAGAGGGCACCGTTGACGGCTAAGAACTCGGCTCCATAAGAGAAAGCCAAGAGAAAATATAAGGGACCATAGCCATGGTCGCTGTCTGCCACAATGACATCCGCAGAAAAGGTAAAGGCCCACTGGTGGAAATCATTGGTCAAGATGCCGATGGCCAAGAGAAGGTTTCCGACGAAGAGCCTTTTAGCCAGCCCGGGCAAGAACGGGTCAGGCCGATGTGAGAGGCGACATAGCCAATCCAGACCAACAGGGAAATGAGGATCCCGTAAAAGAGATAATAACTATACCAGCTCCAGCGAATCCCATCAGCAAACAGGGAAAGCTACAATTTGAAACAGCGGAGCAATATCCAGGCACAGAGAGTGATGATGACGCCGAGATAGGCCTGGCGGACAGGCGGCTGTAAGACTTGGCGCCGCAAGCGGCATCCCCAGAGGATGACCAGGAACAACGCTGCCATATACCAGGTCAGGTGGTTGATACCTGTCAAGCTGGTAAGCCGGTGAACCTTGGAAAGGCGGTAATCGATTTGTCGGGAAATCTTGTCAGCTTCTTGGAAAAGCATTTCGTTTTCTGAAATATATTGGCTTGGAGATGGTGGGATTAGGGTGTAATCTTGAGATATTAATATTTCCGATAACTTATAGTCATCCAAAGCCAGTGGCGTTTAGCTAGCAAGCCTTTCTGAAACGATAAGGTCCTTCAACGGGGACGACAAGATGAATAGGTGCTCCCCGACGCTGCCACTGCCGGGCTTGGTAATCAAAGAGGACCCATACCTGGCCGGCAAATGCTGCGGTCCTTCTGCCATCTGCAAACGCCCTTGTTCCTGGATGCGCTGTAGCAGGTCCATCCCGGCTTGGCCAGACAGATTCCTGTCCAAGCCATAGCTCATGGCTTGCATGAAAAAGAGCGACTCTGGTTCATCGGCCGTCAGCGCCAATGACACTGGTGCCGCTGCCAGGCTCTGCCAGCCTGTGATAGGAAAAGGACAGATATCGGCTACGGCCAGGACGACCGTCGCCGTATAGTGAGGATACCAATAATAAGGAATACGGCGATTCTGCTGCAAGACCGCAGCCTGGACGTCGTAAGCTTCAATGGCCAAGACTTCATCCTCAGCCAGCCAGCGCAGCAACTGGGACGACGGCTGGCCCTGTACTTCGTCCCCTGTCAGTTCAGCCAGGATACGGCCATAGGCCTGACCATCATTATGATCATATAAAATGACGGCCCCAAAGGCTCCCGTAAATGCCAAGAGCCAAAAGAACCAGCAAAGGCACACCAGCCTGCCCCTTTTCCCCACTTCCGTCGCCTGCCTTTCTGTACATATATTCTTTTCTTTTTATTAATTATATCATAAGTGTCATACAGCTGAATAGATAAAAGAGGCTGTCGCATTAAGACAACCTCTTTTTAGTGATTAGCAATTAGTGGCTAGTTTTTAGCAGGATGAACGACGAACGAAATTCGTCCTTATTTCTTTACGCGGACACGCTGTACCGTCGGCGTGCCGTCTTTATCTTGATGAATTGTATCGATGCGGATATAGGACAGTTCATTGCTGAATTCGCGAGCCAAGCGGTTCATTTCCGGATCCGTATGGCCAAGTCCTTTTTCCATCAGCCGATAGACGATGGCTGCAAATTCATAGCGGGTCATCATCTGGTTACCTTGAACAAGCCATCGGGATAACCTTCGAGGATGCCGTTGCCAGCCAGTTTGCTGACGTATTCGTAAGCCCAGTGGTTCTCAACTACATCGGGGAAGAGCAGGCTCTTATTGGGGGCGATAGCCAAGTGGTGCATCCCCTTGAGCTAGGCGATTTCAGCAGCCTGATCTGCCAAGGCCTGCCGCAGGTCGCGGATTTCCTTGGCCATGGCGACACGGGAGTTGGAAACATGGTTGCCGCGGCCAATTTTCAGGCTGACGCCGGCATTGATCATGTTTTCACCGCCGCCAAAGCTGCCGCCGACGCTGAACATGGTGTCTTCATTGGGCCGATAGTAGAGTCCAACAGCTGCCGCATTAGCGCCGCGGTAGTTACCGTAACCGGCTGCGAAGTCCCACTTATCGTCCGGGTCGAAGTCCAGCGGATGAAGCGCTGCCAAAGCGGATGCGCCAGCGTCGACACGATTGATGCGGTTATCCAGCTTATTCAGAGAATTCCCGAGCTGGGTAATATTCTGCCGGTTTTCCTGGACCATCTGGTTGGTAGCGTAGAGCTGGCTGCCGTTCACGCATCCGTAGAAGTGGCCGACACTTCTCCCGGTGCCAGTCTGGTAATGGACAACCCTTTCATATCCATGCCCTCTCGATTCAGGATTGGACCTTTTCCCCAATGGACACGCTGTCCACCTTGATGTCCTTGTCCAGATGGATGTGGATGTTGTCCACAGTTCCATTTTCTGCAGTGCTAGCCGTCGTATGAATATTGTCTCCGCCAATACCTTGACGGTCCCTCCGTTGTTGAGCCGGGCTTGTACCATCGTCCGTGGCAAATTCACTTCAATTGGCCACATATCCTACATGCCGTCACCGTTCTCCGACTTCCG
>ENA-OUNI01000632-OUNI01000632.1-human-gut-metagenome-genome-assembly--contig:-NODE-632-length-15871-cov-3.435277_pt1 | contig 15871 bp, 24 predicted proteins | sample MGYA00242499_ERZ504580 | MGnify/ENA primary metagenome ERZ504580 (study PRJEB26092, sample SAMD00036315) | human gut metagenome | host: Homo sapiens | study: EMG produced TPA metagenomics assembly of... | reverse complement strand
CAGTGGCTTTTACGATTTAGCCACAGCCTATCAGTCTGTGCACGTCAACTATTGAAAGCGCCGTATACCGAACGGTACGTACGGTGCTGTGAGAGGACGGCGGTTAGTCACCGCCTCCTACTCGATTCATGGCATAATTTCTACAGTATCTAACTCACTGCGCTATTCGCACACGTGATAGTACGTGTGCCACCGCGGTGCCCGCGGCAGCGCCCCTTACGTTGTGGTGGAAATAATGTAGGAATTGTGATAAACTAACTCATATGTAGTGCAGATTATTTTTATATGAGGTTAGATTAGTGAAGGTTGAAGAGGTTATAAGCAGGGTTGCAGAGCTTTGCAGACAGCATGATGCCCAAAAGGTAATTTTATATGGTTCAAGAGCTAAAGGTACTGCATTGGAACGCAGTGATATTGATATAGCGGTATCGGGAGTGAAGGATTTTGATACGCTTTCTGATGAAGTGGAGGACTTACCTACCTTGTACAGTGTTGATTTACTGAATTTGGATACATGCAGGAATGATTTATTATTGGAGGATATCAGACAGTATGGATGCAAAATTTGAGAGACGTTTTAAATCTTTTTGTAATTCACTAGATGCGTTAGCTGAGGCAAGGCAGAGAGACCTTTCCGATTCGTTTGTTTTGAGTGGTACAAGTGCTAAATTTAGCATTACTTTTGATTTATCGTGGAAGGTAATGAAAGATATTCTGGTACAATATTATTCGATAACCGGGTTTGTTACAGGTTCACCGCGAGAGGTGTTACGTGAATCCTTCAAGGCAAAGCTGATTTCTGATGATGCGTGGATGGATATGCTTAAGGTCAGAAATGAACTTGCACATGACTATGATTGTGAGGTTGTGAGGACACATTGTAATACAATTGTTGAAAAATATATTGATTTGTTTTATGATTTTAAGAACACAATAAATGACTTATTGAGACTTGGATAAGGCTTGCAGCTGTGTGAAATTTTTAAGAGTTAAAGAAATAAAATGACAGATTTAAAGATTACAAAAGATAACAATAATATATGTGTATATGAGAGGCTTAATGATGATTGCATTAGGCTTCTTCATATGTATGGGAAAAATCCGGTGTGTGTGGTGCCGGATATGCTTGACGGCATGAGAGTGACGGAGCTTGCGGAGTATTGCTTTTCTTTCAAGAGCATGCCTGAAAAATTGAAAACAGAGCTTGGGATTGATGATATTCTGCGTCCTGATATGACGGAGCTGTGTGATGATTATATCGAGAGGGTCATATTGCCGGACGGAATGCAAAAAATTGGCAGGCTGTGCTTTTATAATTGTTCAAGGCTGTCTGTGCTTGAGCTGCCATCCGACATATGTGATGTGGATGGTGACGCTTTCATGAACTGCACAAAACTTTATATGCTTGTGATGAGAGGCTCACCGAAGGATAAGTCGTGTCTTAAGCAGATTCTTTCACAGATAAGCACTCTTGTGAGGGTTAGATGGGCTGTCAGTGATGGAAATGCGATTGCGCAGGCATGTTTTTTCGAGTACGACCAGACATATGATGAGATTGGTCCTGCTCATATTTTTAAACTGAACATGAACGGAGAAGGCTTTCGCGCCAGACAGGCTTTTATGGACCGCGTGTTTGTGTGGAAGCAGTATGATGAAATATTTTCAGAGGCGATTGCGCAGGAGAGTGAGGATGATCTTTTAGATATGGCTTTTTACAGGCTTATTTATGCGTATGAGCTTTCAAAAGAAGCTAGGCAGCAGTTTTTGGAGTATATTGTCAATCATAAAAAAAGGCTGTCTGAGCTTATCATAAGAAAAAGGGATTCGGGTTTGCTGCAGAGTTTTCTGGAGCTTAAAGACGATGAGGAGAATTTTATCGCAGATGTCCTGGCTGTTACTGATATGCTTGCACTTGCAGCACAGGATGAATGGAGTGAGGGCAGTGTGATTTTGCATAGATTTAAGAAGGAAAATCTGTCGGTATCCAGGAAGAGGCGGTTTGAATTTTAAATTTAATAATAAATGAGGGGTAAAATACCTTTTGACCCTCATATCATGTGTATAGTGTAATAAATTTTAAAAATATTGCAGTAGAATAATACTCGCATCATTGGTGCAAGAAATGGAGAAGTATATGGGAAAGGAGGCAGCTTCATGAAAAAACATGTCCAGACAGATTCAGAGTGGCAGGAGGAAATGTCACAGAAAATAATAGATGAAATACAGTGCGAGCTGTATCTCGACATGCCTTTTATGAAGCTGGCGCTCTCGGCTCTTTCACCAAAGGTGAACGAGCAGCTTTACTCCATGGCAACAGACGGCACATATATTTATTACAATCCAATCAGGCTGATTGATATATTTAAGAAAAATGGCATGTATCTGAACCGGGCTTATCTGCACAGTGTGCTGCACTGTCTGTTTTTTCACCTGTGGACTAAAGGTGAGAGGGATGAATTCCTGTGGAATACAGCATGTGATATAATGGTTGAGTACACGATTGATACAATGGAAAAGAAAAGCACAAAGCGTATCCTAAGCTATATAAGAAAAACCACGTATGAGAGGCTTAAAAAAGAGCATATCGTGATTGCTCCCGGAGCTTTGTACGCATGGCTATACAAGCAGTATGCAGAAATAAAGGCTGAAGAAATCACGGATATAGATGATACTGCAAACACAAAGGATAAAAATGAGCTTGCACTTCTGGCACGGGAATTTTACACAGATGACCACGCCTTTGGCCGCAGGAGAAAAACGACAATGCTATGCCACTAAGCTCATCCGAGGCTAAAAAGCAGTGGCAGAAAATATCCAGACAGACACGCATGGAGAAAAAACATTCAAAGGACAGTGAATCTGAGGGCGAGCAGGTAATGATGAGGGAACTGTCCGCAAAAAGAAGCAGACGAAGCTACAAGGAGTTTCTGCGCAGGTTTGCAGTGCTTCGTGAGGAGGTGCACGCAGATTACGATTCCTTTGATATGGGGTATTACGCGTATGGACTTTCGCTTTACGGCAATATGCCGCTCATTGAGCCTCTTGAAACGAGGGAGACATACAAGATAAGGGATTTTGTCATAGTGTTGATACGAGCTATTCTGTGAGTGGGGAGCTGGTGGAGCACTTTTTACAGGAGACCTTTACGATTCTCACGGAGTCGGACAGCTTTTTTGTCAGGAATAAAATACGCATCATACAGTGTGATGACAGCGTAAAGACTGACGAGGAAATTACAGATGAAAAGCAGATTAAGCCGCTTTTAAACAAGTTTACGCTCGTAGGAGGCGGAGGCACAGATTTCAGACCGGCATTTTCGTATGTGAGAGACCTTTTGGATAAGGGTGAGCTTAAGAACATGTGCGGACTTATATATTTTACTGATGGCAAGGGAATTTTCCCGGCAAAGTGTCCATCGTACAAGTGCGCATTTGTGTCGGTTGGTGCATATGAGGGTAATGAGGTGCCGCCATGGGCGATGCAGGTGGAGCTGGAGGAAACAATATGAATATAAAACAGGCAAAAAACGAAGTGAAAAATACAGTGAAAGCATACCTGTCAAAGGATGCACATGGAGAGTACGTGATACCGCAGATCAGGCAGAGACCGATGCTCTTAATCGGACCGCCCGGCGTAGGCAAGACACAGATTATGGAGCAGATTGCAAGAGAGTGCAAAATAGGTCTTGTGGCATATACCATCACGCATCACACGCGCCAGTCAGCGGTAGGACTGCCGTTTATAAAGGAGCGTGAGTATGACGGAAAGAGCTATTCCGTCACGGAATACACGATGAGTGAGATTATAGCCAGCGTCTATGAAAAGATGGAGCAACAGGGCTTAAGGAGGGTATACTTTTTATTGATGAGATAAACTGCGTGTCCGAGACACTTGCTCCTACGATGCTTCAGTTTTTGCAGTGCAAGACATTTGGTAATCAGGCTGTTCCCAAGGGATGGGTGATTGTTGCGGCAGGAAATCCGCCTGAGTACAATAAATCAGTGCGCGATTTTGATATGGTTACGCTCGACCGTGTCAGATATATATCGATAGAAGCGGACTATCAGGTGTGGAAGGAATATGCCAGAGATGTGCATATCCATGATGCACTTTTAAGCTATCTTGAGCTTCACCCAAACAATTTTTACAGGGTGGAAACTGACGTGGACGGTATGAATTTCGTCACGGCAAGAGGCTGGGAGGATTTAAGCAGCCTGCTTAAGGTGTACGAGGCGGGAGAACTTGCAGTCACGGAGGATGTAATAGGTGAGTTTATCCACCATCCTGATATAGCAGAGGATGTGTACGCATATCTGGAAATCTACAGAAAATACAATGAGGATTACGGTATAAGCGATATATTGTCCGGAAACGTGAAAAAGTCAGTATATAAACGTGTGTTTGATGCTGATTTCGATGAGAGAATCACTGTGGTGAATCTGCTTTTAAGCGGACTGACAGTTGTTTTTTCGGATGTGGCCAGAGAGCGGGAAATGTGCAGCTATGGTATGAGTTTCTGAAGGAATACAGAAAGTCAAGAAAGAAGCACTGAAGAGCAGCATGACGCTGTACAACAGTTGCTGTGGAGCAGTTTTCAAAGAATATGGAGATATTGAAGGAGAGCTCTCTTATTTTGCCAAAGGAATATTATATCAGACAGGATGTTTTAAAGCATATCAAGGGTGATTTTGATACGGTGATGGATGATTTTACCGAAGAATCTGAGAAGCTTTCAACGATGGAGGATGCGGCAGGGGAGAAGCTAAACCACGCATTTGATTTTGTGGAGGATGTATTCTCGGACGGCCAGGAGATGCTTGTCTTTGTTACAGAGCTGACCATCACACCGGAAATCAGCAGCTTTTTAGCTGAGAATGAGTGTGAAAAATTTGATATCTACAATGAAAAGCTCATGGTTGGAAGCAACAGGACTAAGCTTTTAAAGGAGCTTGAGAGATAAATCCTGGTGATGTATGCAGGGAAGATTTGAAGGAATTATCTATGATTTATATATTTAGTGCTTTTTATGCTGAGGCAAAAAATATAATAGACCACTATGGCTTAAAAAAGGAAAAAAGCCCTGAAATGGTGAGATTTGATGTGTTTGCAAATGAGAGTATCAGGCTTGTGATAACAGGCGTAGGAGAAATCAATGCGGCGGCAGCGGTTTCAAATATTGGTGGTGCGTACGGGATTTCACCGGATGATGAGATTTTGAATGTGGGGTGTGGCGCTGGTTTTAGCAGTGATATCTGTTTGGGCAGTATATTTCTGGGAAATAAGCTCACTGAGCAGATGACAGGGCGTACATTTTACCCCGATATGCTGATGAAGGCAAATTTCAGGGAGTGTGAAATAGTAACGGTCGCAAGGGTGCTTAATGAAGGGTGCGATTCGGTTGTATATGATATGGAGGCAGCCGCCGTTTATCAGGCAGCAGCGTTTTTCGTGGGACCGCATCGTATGCATTTTATAAAGCTTGTTTCAGATGCCGGTGAGAGAATTGACCAGTCGAAAATCACAGAGCTTTTTGCTTTGCAGGAAGACAAAATATGTGGCTATATTGATATACTTTTAAGTGTAGGTGGTAATAAAACTTCAATAGATGATAAGACTAAAGGCGAAAATATGGCAGACGACAATGCGACAGATGATACTAAATCCTCTTGGAATATGGATAGCTGATTTGCGATATGCGTTGTTCCAAGGTAATGGGGGATCAGCTGGCACAGCTTATAAAGTATTGCAGACTAAGTGGTATAGATTATAAAGCTGTTCTGGATGAGTACTATACAAATGGCTTGCTGCCGTGTGAGAGCAAGCGTGAAGGAAAGAAATGTCTGTTTGAATTGAAACAGAGATTGTTGTAAGAAGGAAATGTCAAATGTGCCAATACAATAAAATGTTTTCACATGTATATGTGGAAAAGGCGTGGCCGAGCATCCACGTACAAAGCAGATTTTAGAAAAGCTGAATAATACAACAGTCATAGAAATTGACCACTACAAGGATGTTTTCTGCCGCAAAAAGCAGAGTATTTCTGCTCAAAGCAATGCCAAGCGCTCATTCTGGCAGAGAATACAAGCGGCTGCATATATGAAGGTGCACCGGTGTGTCAGAGCTTTGGAAATGAGAATTTCTACTATTGCTCATGCATGATGAACTGTATATTTGACTGCGAATACTGCTATTTAAAGGGTATGTATCCGTCTGGTAATCTTGTGGTGTTTGTAAATTTGGAGGATATTTTTGCGGAGCTTGAAGCACTTCTGGCGCAAAAAGCATATATCTTTGCGTGTCATATGATGCAGACCTCGTGGCCATAGAGTCGCTTACCGGCTTTGTGAGGGAATGGATTGCTTTTACAAAAAAGCATGAGAATCTTACAATTGAAATCCGCACCAAGAGTGGCAGGTGTGATTTGTGGAGCAATTACGAAGCATGTGACAGGGTAATTATTGCCTATACAGTTTCGCCTCAAAGGGTTGCAGCAGAGTATGAGCATTTTGCGTCCGCACCTATGGAGCGGATTCAGGCAGCAAAATGTGCTATGGATGGTGGATTTCCAGTGCGACTGTGCTTTGATCCGATGATATACTGCAAGGACTGGAGAGGTGAATACAGCAGGATGGTTGATGACGTATTTTCACAGATAGACGGTTCTAAGCTGTGGGATGTGAGTATCGGAAGCTTCCGCATATCGCAGGATTATCTGAAGAAAATGCGAAAGGACATGCCTTGTAGTGCTGTGGTGAATTTCCATACGACAATGTGAATGGGTATTACCAGTATCCGGAAAATATACGAAGTGATATGGAAGAGTTTATGATACAGGCTGTATCCGAATATGTGGATAAGGACAGGATATTTATGTGGAAGTGATATTATTGCAATACATTTTCAATATATATATCACATAGTATAAAGGAGCAATCAGATGAACAAAGCAATTGTAACCGGGGCGTCTTCCGGCATCGGAAAAGCTATATGCAGGCAGCTTGCAGCGAATGGCTGGTTGGTTTACGGAATAGGAAGAAGCTTCAATCAAAGTGATGATATTGCAGGGATAGAGCGTATAGTATGCGATATTACCGATACTGCAAAGCTCATCAAGACAATAAAAGAAATTAATAAAAATCATGACATATCACTTCTCATAAACAATGCAGGCGTCGGCTTTTACGCTCTTCATGAGGAGCTTAATCCTGTAAAAATATCACAGATGGTGAGGACAAATCTTGAGGCACCGATGATTATCACAAATCTGCTGCTTCGCGATTTAAAGAAAAACAAAGGAACAATAATAAATATCTCATCAATCACTGCTGAAAAGACGAATCCGCACGGCTGTGCCTATGGTGCCACAAAGGCGGGGCTTACGAGCTTTTCCCACAGCCTGTTTGAGGAGGCGAGAAAGTACGGTGTGCGTGTGGTGAATTTAGAGCCTGATATGACCGACACCAATCTGTACAGGAATGCTGATTTTACAGTGGATGAAAATGAAGCTGCAAGAATACAGCCAAATGAGGTTGCAGACGCAGTGCTTTATATTTTGGGGCAAAGAGAAGGCCTTGTGATGACAGATATCACCATAAGGCCACAGTTTCACAGAATTGCAAGAAAGTAAAGAGTTTATATTTTAAAAAGCATCAAATGCCATTCGAACGATTGACTTATAGTCATTAAGCGTCTGGCATTTTTTAATTTTCTTCCAGAGCTTTTCAGAGTCAGAAAACAGCCCATGCATATATGCCCAGATTTCCTTCATGCGGAAAATGGCATCCTTTTCACCGGAAAAGATGGACAGATAACCGGATAAAATCTCATCATGCCAGTTCTTTAAGCGCTCGCGAAGCTCGGCTTTATCCATGCTTATACCCTTAAGCTCTGCGATAAGAGCAGGATTTGCAAACAGTCCGCGGCCTATCATGATTTCATCAATATCAGGGAAGCAGTCGGTTAGTGCATTAAAACTATTAATATCAGTGATTTCTCCGTTGTAGCAGAGTATGGTTTTATCAGGATTTATTTTCTGCATGGCGAGGGCGAAGTCATCCATGCGCGGCATATTTTTATAAAAATCTTTCTGGACTCTCGGATGCACGGTAAGCTCACTTATCGGATATTTACTGTATATTTCGATAAGCCTGGGCCATAGTTCATCATCGTTAAAGCCACGCGGGTTTTTATTGAAACAGGAAAATCAGCTTTTGTATACAGATCATCAAGGAAGCTATCCAGCATATCAGGATATGCAAGTATGCCGGAGCCTCGTTTCTTGGATACGACGGTACCTGACGGACAGCGAGATTTACATTTATCTCATCATATCCGTAAGGAACAAGCTGCCTGTGCAGGTCGATGACCTCGTCTGCCACTATAGACATGGCCTGCGGTATGAGAGTGATTCCGTCGTTGTTTACCGGGTCGATGTCTCTTTTTATCTTGGCATTCATGCGCTTTGCGGCAGGGATGAACGGTGTGTAGTATTTGTCTATGTAGTCAAAATGGTGGTGGAATGAGTTTCTTACTGTATATCCGGTCAGCCCTTGCATCGGTGCGAGAAAAAATTTCATGTGATTGTGAATCTCCTCATTTATGATTAATCAGATTACTGCATGCTACGCATTCGCGTAATCTGACTCTACTTTTTGATCCTTTAATCATAATATGGGAAAAAGCCTGAAATGTAAACCCCCATAACGTGAAAAGAAGCCGAGGGAAGCGGCTTCTTTTCGAGGAGTTTAGTTTATGAAAAAATGTTTAAAAAAGGGAATTTGTAAAGGTGTATCTCCTTTACAGGTATTACTATACTAAATAAATTTGTCCAAATTGTGTCCTTAATCGAAAAGAATAATAAAAAACTTAAATAAATTTATGAAGAAAAAAAGCTAAAAAAATCATTTGAATTTGCACATTGAATATATTGAAAAAAAATTGATAATTAGATACAATAGACAGTAAACGGGTAATTGTATCGGTTGAATACTTATGGTTAGGGAGCAGATAATATGAGTTATGCAGATAAAGTTTTTGTAGCGATGTGTCAGGATATTCTGGAAAATGGCACAAGCACTGAGGGAGAGCTGGTGCGTCCACACTGGGAGGACGCACAAGCGCCTATACAATAAAGAAGTTTGGTGTCGTCAACAGATATGATTTGTCAAAGGAGTTTCCGGCTATCACTTTAAGAAAGACATATATCAAGAGTGCAACGGATGAGCTTCTTTGGATATGGCAGAAGAAATCCAACAATATCCATGATTTAAAAAGCCATGTGTGGGATGAGTGGCAGATGAGGATGGTTCAATCGGCAAGGCTACGGATATCAGCTTGGTGTAAAGCATCAGTATAAGGAAGGCATGATGGATCAGGTGGACAGAGTCATCTATGATTTGAAGCATACACCTTTTTCAAGAAGAATACTTACCAATATATATGTGCATCAGGATCTGCATGAGATGAATCTGTATCCGTGCGCATACAGCATGACATTCAACGTGACACAGAAAAAGGGTGATGACAGGCTCACATTAAATGGTATCTTAAACCAGCGCTCACAGGATGTGCTTGCGGCGAACAACTGGAATGTATGCCAGTATGCGGTGCTTATGCATATGCTGGCGCAGGTGTGTGATATGAGAGTCGGAGAGCTGGTGCACGTGATTGCAGATGCTCACATTTACGACAGGCATGTGCCAATTGTGAAGGAGCTGATTGAGAGACCACAGTACGATGCTCCAAAGTTCTGGCTCAATCCTGACATAAAGGATTTCTATCAGTTTACGACGGATGATATCAAGATAACAGACTATGTGACAGGTGAGCAGATTAAGGATATACCTATTGCGGTTTAAAGAATGTGGATATGAAGCAGTTATAAGAAGGTTATTGTTCACTACTTTGTGTGAACAGCAACGATTACAACAGGGAGAAAATCATGAATTTAATAGCAGCAGTTGACAATAACTGGGCAATTGGAAAAAACAACCAGTTGCTCGTTCGGATACCTATGGATCAGAAGTTTTTCCGCGAGATGACTACAGGAAAGGTTGTAGTCATGGGCAGAAAGACACTTGAGAGCTTTCCAAACAGCAGACCTCTTAAGAACAGAACCAACATAGTGCTCACACATAACCCATCCTATGAGGTGGAGGGCGCTGTCGTGGTTCACTCACTTGATGAGCTTCACAAGGAGCTTGAAAAATACAATTCTGAGGATATTTATATCATTGGTGGACAGAAAATTTATGAGCAGCTCGTGGATGAATGCGATGTAGCCCACATTACAAAGGTGGACTTTGAGTATGATGCGGATGCATATTTTCCAAATCTTGACGAGAAGCCTGAGTGGCAGATTACGGGAGACAGCGAAGAGCAGACATACTTTGATTTGGAGTTTTATTTCCTTCGATATGAGAAAGTAAAATAAACTATTAAATAGAAACGAGGATGACAGCAGTATGGACATCACAGGAAGAAAATTATTTGTAAAAGCATTGGAGGAGGAAGGCGTAGATACTATTTTTGCCTATCCGGGAGGAACGGTTACAGATTTATTCGATGAGTTATACAAGACTAATTCAATCAATCTGGTTCTGCCTAGACATGAACAGGGCCTGATTCATGAGGCTGAGGCTATGCCAAGTCTACAGGCAAGGTGGGTGTCTGCCTTGTGACAAGCGGTCCCGGAGCTACCAACACAGTTACAGGTCTTGCAGATGCGCATTATGACAATGTGCCGCTTGTGTGCTTTACAGGACAGGTACCGCTTCCACTTATCGGAAATGATGCCTTTCAGGAAGTGGATATAGTCGGAATCACCAGAAATATCACAAAGTATTCTGTTACAGTCCGTGACAGAAAGGACCTTGGAAAAATTATAAAGATGGCATTTCATATTGCAAGGACCGGAAAGCCGGGCCCTGTACTGATTGATTTGCCAAAGGATATCCAGACCGCATCCGGTCCGGCAGAGTATCCGGACAAGGTGGAAATCAGAGGCTACCGTGTAAATGATACAGTACATGTCGGACAGCTTAAGCGTGCCTACAAGATGTTAAAGAGTGCCAAAAAGCCGCTTATCCTGCAGGAGGCGGTATAAATGTTGCAAGAGCCAATGAAAACCTGCGCCGTTTTGTGGAGGCAGAGAATGTGCCTGTTGTCACCACAATAATGGGTAAGGGAGCTATACCTACCACTCATCCGCTTTATGTGGGAAACTGTGGTATGCACGGCAAATATGCGGCAAACAAGGCAGTCAGTGAGTGTGATTTACTTTTTTCAATAGGTACACGATTTAATGACAGAATAACCGGTGACTTAAATGAGTTCGCTCCAAAGGCAAAGATTGTACATATTGATGTGGATACTGCATCTATTTCACGAAATGTAGTGGTTGATGTGCCTATCGTTGCAGATGCCAATGTGGCACTCGACAAGTTAAACGAGTGGGCTGAGCCGAAAAAGACTGCTGAGTGGCAGAAGCAGATTAAGGCATGGATGAGGAAAATCCTCTTGGCATGAGAAGAGACAAGGGCATGACACCTCAGATGATTATGGAGCATATCAATAAGAACTATAAGGATGCAATCTACGTTACAGATGTAGGTCAGCATCAGATGTGGGCTACACAGTACTTAGAGCTTGACAGCAACAGCCAGCTTCTTACATCGGGAGGTCTTGGAACCATGGGCTTTGGTCTTCCGGCAGCAATAGGTGCAAAGATTGCAAATCCTGACAAGGATGTTGTATGCATAAGCGGTGACGGTGGACTTCAGATGAATATACAGGAGCTTGCCACCTCAGTTGTACAGGGAGCAGGAGTGACCATATGTGTGCTCAACAATTACTATCTGGGCATGGTGCGCCAGATGCAGCAGCTTTTTTATGGCAAGCGTTATTCTGCAACCTGCCTTCGAAGAAGAAAGGGCTGCCCGGATGAGTGCAAGGGACCAAACGAGGCATGTCCGCCATACACACCGGATTTTCTCAAGCTTGTTGAAAGCTATGGTGGACACGGAATCCGCGTGGAAAAGGAAGAGGATATCGATGCAGCCTTTGCAGAGGCCAAGAAATATAAGGATGTACCTGTAATTATTGAGTTTATGATAGCTACGGATGAGATTGTTCTTCCAATGGTCAAGAGCGGAAATCCTATGAGCGAAATGATTTTAAAGTAGGAGGTGCAGAAGATGAATAATAATGAAATGAAAAACAGATGGATTGCACTTTATGTGGAGAATGAGGTCGGTGTTTTAGCAAAGGTTTCAGGACTTTTCTCTGCAAAATCCTACAATTTACAGTCTCTTACGGTTGGAACCACAGAGGATGAGACTATTTCCAGAATGACTATTTGCGTTACAAGCGATGATATTACCTTTGAGCAGATAAAAAAGCAGCTCAACAGAATGGTCGAGGTCATCAAGGTTATTGACCTGACTGATGTGCCTCTGCATATGAAGGAAATACTCTATGTCAGGGTATCAAAGCTCACCCGCGAGGAAATCACCGATATCTTCCAGACAGCGCAGGTTTTTAATATTGACGTGGTGGACAAGAATGCCGACAGCGTGATCTTAGAGAGCAAGCTCACAGAGCACCGCAATGATGATCTTATAGCCCTGCTCAAGTCACAGTACAAGCATATCTCGGTTGTGCGCGGTGGTGCCGTGGCTATTGAAGCTATGAGTACCGGCTGCCGCTAGATTATATATAGAATCTTGTGACAGTAATGAGGGGACAATTTGTATGTGTTGTTGCACAATGGTAAAATTAGTGTAATATTAACATAGAGTAAGGGACGAGAAGAACCCTAATATGTATTTATAAGCGATTACGAAGTGACTTAGATATTGTTAGAATTATGCCATGAAACACAGAAATGCCCTGCCATGGACGGCAGGGCAAGGCGTTATGCGCCACGGACGGCGCATAAAAGCCGGTTTCGTCAAGCATAGAAAATCTTAAAGCATAATTCTTACAATTATCTTAGCCACGTAGTTTTAAGCGCATAAATACATATTAGGGTTCTTCTCGTCCCGTAGTATTGCAATAAATTAGCGAGCCGCAACCTCAATAATTTCACCAACATACATAGTGTGCATATCGTGATCGCCGTACCATTGATGCATAATGGCTTTGTCTGTAAATGAAGCCTCTTCAATAGGCACAGCAGCCATCTTGCGACAAAGGAATACGAGATTTGCCTCATCCGGATATGGTATGCCATGGCGTGTAGCAGGAGTCAGACCGGCCTTTGACCATTTGTCTTCGCCACGTCCAGAGTGAGCACCACAGTATTTTAAGGCATCGCGGTATTTCTCGCTAAGGAAAGAAAGTGAGAAAAACTCACCGTTGTCTATGAAATCCTTAGTATATCTTGATTCCCTGATAAAAATAAATACAACATTTTTGCCCCAGAGGACACCGGTTCCACCCCATGAAACGGTCATGGTGTTTGATTTTTCCTTGTCGCCGGCTGTCACGAGAGCCCACTCCTTACTGAGCTTGGTGAATGGATTGATATCGAGCATGTCGATTGGATATGGCTGAAATGTATGCATAATTTTCCTCCTTAATATTAATAAAATTGACAAATGCTGCTAAGTGACATATAATACACTTAGTAAGGCAGTCGGTAGGTGAGTGCACTTCACCTGATCCGGCAAATTAAGTTAATAAGTTATCGTAAGAGATAGCCGTTCCCAGACTTTACCAGAGGCAGGACGGCTATTTCTTATGTTTTCTGTGAGTATCTATGTATGTCAGAATCGCTACCAGCATGATAACGAAAGTAAATAAGTCGTTCCAAGAAACCATAATAATCATCCTTTCCGTAAGACTCGGATCAGATGAGAGCACGTCCCCCAACCACCTTAGTAAGTGTATTGTATGCAGTGCAAGTCAGAAAAATCTGAGATTTTCCTGACTGTACGGGCAGTCGCCCTATCAAATTAAAAATATATAAAAAGTGCTCAGCAAGCTGGCATTTTTATATATTTTCAATTTGGCACTGCTCGTTGCCTACGCTCATTATATCATATGCGCTGCACTTTGTGCATATTATTGTAAAAAGATATTAAGGTAATAATATTCATGAAAAATCTGCACATTTTACAACAGGAGTCAATTGATGAGGGGCGGCTTCAGGTGAGAGTACGACAGAAAAACATGGGGACGCCGGTTGCGGATGCAAGGGTGTCAGTCAGCTATTCCGGGGATCCGCAGGGAAAGATAGAGGAAACTGACACCAACGAATCGGGAAGCATAGAGGCAGTTGAGATTGCCACTCCGCCACTTGAGTATTCTATGTCGCCCAGTGAGTCACAGCCGTATTCGGAGGTGACGGTAACTGTTTCAGCTAACGGATACAGAAATATCACGGTTTCGGGCGTTGAGGTGATGCCCGACAGACTTTCCATACAGGATATTGAGCTGGAAGTACTTGATGCACCGGGAAATGATGTGGACAATATTGTTATTCCGGCACATACACTCTACGGTGATTATCCTGCCAAGATACCTGAGCCGGAGATTACGCCGGTTGCTGAGACCGGTGAGATTGTACTTAATCGTGTTGTGATTCCGGAATATGTTATTGTGCATGATGGGGCGCCATCGGATTCCACAGCGGCAAATTATTATGTCAGATATAAGGATTACATCAAAAATGTAGCTTCCAGTGAGATATATGCGACCTGGCCTGATGCCACTATAAGGGCAAATGTGCTTGCGATTATGTCATTCACGTTAAACAGGATATACACGGAGTTCTATCGGGGAAAGGGCTATAATTTTAATATCACTTCGTCCACGGCATATGACCACAAATTCATCTATGGCAGAAATATATATGACAATATCTCGCTGATAGTAAATGAAATGTTTGAAAACTATCTGTCGAGACCTAATGTGAAGCAGCCGATTCTGACGCAGTACTGTGACGGACAGAAGGTCTCCTGTCCTAGCTGGATGACACAGTGGGGCTCTAAAAGTCTCGGTGACCAGGGCTACAGTGCAATTGAGATACTCAGATACTTTTACGGCAGCAACATGTATATCAATACCGCGGAGGCTGTATCAGGAATCCCGCGTCATGGCCCGGCTACAATATAGGCATAGGCTCGTCAGGGCAGAATGTATACCAGATACAAAAACAGCTCGCCCGCATCGCAAAGGCATATCCGGCCATTCCATCTATTGTGCCGGATGGAATATACGGACCAAAGACAAAGGCGGCCGTGGAAAAATTTCAGGCTGTATTCGGACTTCCGGTATCAGGTGTGGTGGACTACAATACATGGTATGAGATATCAAATATATATGTCGCTGTGACACGTATTGCGGAGCTTGCTTAATTGGATTAAAGGAGCTAAAATAAAAGTAACTATTCACAACCCTATTTTTTAGATAAAGAAAGACAATTTTATGAATACAGAAACTCAAAATTACAAGATAATTGTGGCATACGACGGCAGACGCTACAAAGGCTGGCAGGTGCAGAAATCCACAGATGATACAATACAGGGAAAGCTTCAGCATGTGCTGTCCACACTGGCAGGAAAGCCGGTTGAGGTCATAGGCTCAGGGCGCACGGATGCTGGAGTGCATGCGGTGGGGCAGGTGGCAAGTTTTCACATGCCGAAGCATTTTTCCAAGGATGAGATATTTATATGGCTGAATGAGCATCTGCCGGCAGATATTGCGGTGACAGATATTTCAAATGTGCCTGACAGATTTCATGCCAGGTACAATGCTGTGTCAAAGACATATGTGTATACAATACACACCGGTATTGTGTCAGATGTGTTCAGGAGAAAATATGTATACGACTATGATAAGCCGCTTGACACAGACCGGATGAAAAAAG
>ENA-OUNI01000631-OUNI01000631.1-human-gut-metagenome-genome-assembly--contig:-NODE-631-length-15903-cov-9.789934_pt1 | contig 15903 bp, 20 predicted proteins | sample MGYA00242499_ERZ504580 | MGnify/ENA primary metagenome ERZ504580 (study PRJEB26092, sample SAMD00036315) | human gut metagenome | host: Homo sapiens | study: EMG produced TPA metagenomics assembly of... | reverse complement strand
TGAGGGCGCAGAGGCCCTGCCCGCGACAGCGCACCCCGTGTATGGCAGCCCAAGGCTCCCGTTCGTTCCGATAACATGAGCTTTGAGGACATGATGAGCCGCTTCAAGAGCCAGAGCGAAGAGAAGATGGCCGATCTTGATCACGAGACCAATAACCGCCGCGGCGGTGGTTATGCGCCTCGCGGCCGCGGTGGCCGCCGCTGAGCGGAAAGGCCTGCGCTTTTCAAGCCTGATCAAAATAACGGAAACAGACCTGTCTCATTTGATCGGGCAGGTCTGTTTTTTCCGTAATAAAAGAAAGGAACCACAATGCCTGCAAAATTTGAACTGATCGCGCCCTGCTTTTTTGGGTGTGAATCCACTGCAAAATTTGAGCTGACCCGCATCGGCGCAGAGAATATCCGCGTGGACGATGGCCGTCTGAGCTTTGCCGGCGGCGCAGAGATGATCGCTGCTGCAAACCTCAATCTGCGCACGGTGGAGCGCGTGATGCTGCTGCTGGCCCGCTACAGGGCCGCCACCTTTGATGACCTGTTCGACGGCGTGTACGATATCCCGTGGGAGGAACTGCTGCCCGCAGACGCAGCCTTTCCGGTCACCGGCTCTTCGCTGAACAGCCAGCTGTCCAGTGTGCCTGCCTGCCAGAGCATCATCAAAAAAGCTGTGGTCAAGCGCCTGATGGCAAAGCACCACGCCTCTGTGCTGCCGGAGACCGGCGCGGAGTACAAGATCCGCTTCATGCTGCGCAAGGATCAGTGTGAGATCATGCTGGACACCACCGGCGACGGCCTGCACAAGCGCGGCTACCGCCGCAACGCCATGGAGGCACCCATCCGCGAGACTTTGGCGGCTACCATTGCAGACCTTGGCCGTGTGCGCCGCGACAGTCTGGTGGAGGACCCCTTCTGCGGCAGTGGCACGCTGCTGATCGAAGCTGCTCAGAAAGCCATGAACATTGCCCCCGGCCTGAAGCGCCGCTTTGCCGCCGAGCGCTATGGCTTTGTGCCGGCAGCCATCTGGGCCGAGCAGCGTCAGAAGGCACTGGCCGAGGCCAAGCTGGATGTGGGCTTTGAAGCCTTTGGCTATGATATCGACCCTGCCGCTGTGGCTCTGGCCAACGCCAATGCAAAGCTGGCCGGTGTGGAAAAGCGCTGCCACTTTGAAGTGGCTGATGTGGCCGACTTTGCCGCAAAGCAGGAGGCCATCGTGCTGACGAATCCCCCGTATGGCGAGCGCATGAGCACCATTGAAGGTGCTGCAAAGCTGGCCCGCACGCTGGCCGGCAGATGGAAGCACACCCCTGTGCAGGCGTGTATGCGATCACTGCGATATGGATTTTGAGACCCACTACGGCAAGCGTGCCAACAAGCGCCGCAAGATGTACAACGGCATGATCCCCTGCCAGCTGTATATGTACTACAGCGCGCCCAAGTTTGAGCACACTGCAAAGCCGATGCCGAAGTCCGGCTTTGACGGCAAGCGCACTGCACCGAACCGCTTTAACAAGAAGTAATTGAAAAATGTTACCTGCCGCACCGGAGCTGTCCAGTGCGGCTTTTTACATTGCAGCCGGTAATTACCGGAAAAAAACAAAGCGGGGCCTGAATTGGCAGGAGATGGAAATGAACGCAAACACAGGAAGTTTTACGCTGTGTTCCGCGCCACGTGCGGCAAAGATGAGACAAATTCATGCTCTTTTTACAAAGGATGGTTGAACCCGGGCAGAAAATGGATTATACTTACCTTATTATTCTGCGGTTCTTCCGAGGAGGAAAAGGTGCGTATGAAGGGTAGGATGCGGCCATATCTGCCGGAGCTCACCATCCGGGATTACAATATCTACCTGCGCTATCTGCGCGGGGTGCGACGTCAGCTGTACGAGGCGTACGGATTATATTCCTGCCATCTGCTGCGGAGCAACGGCGTGCTGTTTGCCATCCTTTCGGACAGTCTGGCCGGGCGGCAGGCCACTTGCCAGCGCAAGCGGGTCCCGGGCACACTGGCCTGGCGCAGGCTCATGTGCCAGACCCAGGGCATCCGGCTGGCCGCACAGGTGGAGGTGCTGCTGGCTGGCACAACCTGCAGGACCGCAAATACAGCGAGCTGCGGCCGCTCAAGCGCCTGCGCCGTGCGGTGGACCGTCTGCTGCTGCGCCGCGCCTATGAGCGTGCCGTGCAGGAGAACCCGGCGCTGGAACGGCTGTTCGTGCAGGAGCGGGATCAGGCCGTGGTGCAGATGAACCTGAGCGCCAAGAACTACTCTCTTGCCGCTGAACCCATGAGCAACATTTACGGTGCACTGTATTCCACCCTTGCCACCGACGACCCCAGCCAGCGCAAGAGCATGCGCTACATCGGCAGCAGCATCGGCCGCATTTTTTACCTGCTGGATAAGGCTGAGCGCTTTGAGATGGACAAGAGCAGCGGCCGCTACAACGTGTTCGTAGTCAACGACCTGCGGGGACAGGCTGCGGCGGTGGAGAATGCCCGCCGTCAGGCATTGGCTGCCGCCAACGATCTGATCCGCGTGTACAGTATGCTGGACATCAAATTGAACCGCGGCCTGCTGGATAACATCATGCTGCTTGGCCTGCACCATGCGGTGGAACCGCTGGAAGCCGGTGCTGAGCACGAAAACTGGGAGATCCCATGAAGCAAAACCATCAAAAAGCTGGGCCATGGCTTACTGCGGCATTGTGGCGGCGCTGTGCGTCGCACTGATGCTGCTGGGAGCTGTGATCCCCATTGCCATGTTCATTGCGCTGCAGTGGCAGGCTTTCTTGTTGCAACAGTCTGCGTGGAGTGCGGGATGCAACTGGCTTTGACGGCCTATGCGGCAGTCAGCCTGCTGGCACTGCTGTTCGTGCCGGATAAGGAAGTAGCGCTGATCTTTGTGTTTTTGCTGGGGTATTACCCGCTGGCAAAGCCGAAGTTTGAGCGCATCCGCCCTGCGGTTCTGCGCATTGTCTGCAAGCTGCTGCTGTGCAACGGCACAGTGCTGGCCATGTACGGCTGGTATTTCTGCTGGTGCCGGCGGGCAGCATTTCGCAGGAGCTGCGCACCACCGCGCTGGCTGTCTCGCTGGCAACGCTGGTCATGGGCAATGTTGCCTTTGTGCTGTACGACCGGGCATTGCATAACATGCTCATGATGTACCGACTGGTCTGGCGGCCGAAACTTCATAAAACTTTGGGCTGGCGCTGAGCCAGCCTTTGTGCTATAATGGGGCATCAGAAAGGGGAGAGCGCAGCACACAGGTAACGCAAAGCGCCGGGCCACGCGGGTGACAGCCGCGAGGGTGACGAGGAGAGGAATCATCGAAAGATTCGGCGGATGTTTCTCCGGCTGAGGCTAGACCAGCCGCAGAGAAGGGCAAAAAACGGCAGCAATACCGCAACAGATCCCTTCAAAGAAAGCCATACAAGAACATAAACTGTACTAGGAAGCTGACTGGATATCACTGCGCCTTTTTGCGCGGGAACGGTCGGTATGGAGGTATTTTGTATGTGTGGCATTGTTGGTTATGTCGGTAAGCGCAGTGCGCAGGACGTGCTGCTGGATGGTCTGGAAAAGCTGGAGTATCGCGGGTACGACTCCGCCGGTGTGGCGCTTGCGCTGGACGGCGGCATCCGCGTGGTAAAAAGCAAAGGACGGCTCACCGCCCTGCGGGAAAAGCTGGCGGCGCAGCAGCTGGCACAAAGCTTCTGCGGCATCGGCCATACCCGCTGGGCTACCCATGGCGAGCCCAGCGATGTGAACAGCCACCCGCATTCGACCCCGCGTGTGAGCATTGTGCACAATGGCATCATTGAAAATTACGGCCTGCTCAAGGAGCGCTTGGCCGCAAAAGGCTATACCTTCCAGAGTGAGACGGACACCGAAGTGCTGGTAAAGTTGATCGACAGCTGCTATACCGGTGACCCGCTGCGTGCATTGCAGCAGGCGCTTGCCAAGTGCGCGGCAGCTATGCGCTGGCCGTGCTGTTCCGGGATTACCCGGACACCATTTTTGCAGTCAAGCGGGAAAGCCCGCTGATCGTCGGCTGGGGCGAGGGCGAAAACTTTGTGGCTTCGGATATTCCGGCACTGCTCAAGTATACCCGGAAATACAGCGTGCTGGAAGAAGGGATATGCCGTCTGCACCACAGAGGGCATCCGCTTCTACAACGAATTTGGTGAGCCAGTGGAGCGCCAGCAGCTGACGGTGGACTGGGATATGGAAGCTGCCGAAAAGGGCGGCTATCCCCACTTTATGCTCAAGGAGATCAACGAGCAGCCTGCGGCCATTATGGCCACGGTCAGCCCCCGTGTAGAGGAGGGACTGCCGGTGCTGCGCATCCCGGAGCTGACCGATGAAGTGCTGCGCGGTATTGGCCGGGTGCATCTGGTGGGCTGCGGTACGGCTATGCATGCCGGTATGGTGGGCAAATCTGCCATCGAAACGTTGGCCCGTGTGCCCGCCGAGGTGGACATTGCCAGCGAGTTCCGTTACCGGGACCCCATTCTGGAAAAAACGATCTGGTCATCATCATCAGCCAGTCCGGCGAGACCAGCGACACGTTGGCAGCGCTCAAGCTGGCCAAGAGCCGCGGCGTGCCGGTGCTGGCCATCGTGAATGTGGTGGGCAGCTCCATTGCACGTGCCGCAGATTATGTAATGTACACCTATGCCGGGCCGGAGATCGCGGTAGCATCCACCAAGGCGTATATGGTGCAGATGTGCGTGCTGTATCTGTTTGCACTGCGGCTGGCCTACGCGCGCGGACGGCTGAGCGAGGCAGAGACCCGCCGCTTTACGGCCCAGCTGCTGCGCGCACCGGAGGTCATCAAGCCGCGCCTTGCAGATTGTGAGCAGATCAAGTACCTTGCCAGCCGCTATGTGAACACCCAGAGCTGCTTCTTCATTGGGCGCGGGTTCGACTATGCGCTCTCGCTGGAGGGCAGCCTGAAACTCAAGGAGATCAGCTATGTGCACTCGGATGCCTATGCAGCCGGTGAACTGAAACATGGTACCATCAGCCTGATCACCGATGGTGTGCCGGTGATCGCACTGGCCACCCAGAAACAGGTGTACGAAAAGACCATTTCCAATGCCAAGGAGACCCGCAGCCGCGGCGCAAGGGTGCTGCTGTTTACCACAAAGGATGCTGTGGTGCCGGAAGGCGTGGCAGATGCCGTGATCCGGCTGGATGAGTATGAGGACATTCTGATGCCGCTGCAGCTCATTGTGCCGTTACAGCTGTTCGCCTATTATATGGCTGTTCTGCGCGGCTGTGACGTGGATAAGCCGCGTAATCTGGCCAAGAGCGTGACCGTGGAGTGACGGCACAAAACGCAGCCAGAAAGCCCTGCACGAAACAGAAATAAAAAAACAGGACCCGCGCTGAATCACTGAAGTGCATTCTGTCAAGTAGAAAAAATAATATAAGGTTTTTGTTCGCCGTTTCCACAAGGAGACGGCGAATTTTTTGTGCAAAATCGGTATCAGGCAGCTCGGTTCATGGCACCGACATGAGCCTGCATCGACATCTGGATGAACAGACGGTGCTGGTAACGGCGGTTGTTGCAGCAGTCAATCGTGAAGAGTGATTGTTCCTTCTTGACATGAAAATACCCCCAGAGTACTCAGAGTTTTTGTCTCTGTTTACTCTAGGGGTAGCGTATCACATGGAATGCCGGGGCATTGTGATTTATAGATTATTTGTTTCGGCAGGAGGTGCTTCCGATGCAGACGTTTCTACCGGAACATCGTCCTCCGGGTCACCGAAGTTGTCGTGGTAAGTCTGCAGCAGGTCGATCTCCTTGTTGCGCTTCAGGCCGTGGATGACCAGCTTTTTGATCACATCATAGATGACTGCAAACAGCGGCACACCTACGATCATGCCCACAAAGCCCCACAGACCGCCGAACAGCAGGATGGCGAACAGTACCCAGAAACTGGAAAGACCGGTGGTGTTGCCCAGGATCTTGGGGCCGATCACGTTTCCGTCCAGCTGCTGCAGCACCAGAACGAACAGGACGAACCACAGCGCCTTGATGGGGTTCTGAATGAGGATCAGCAGGGTGGCGGGCACGGCACCGATGAACGGGCCGAAGAAGGGGATCACATTGGTCACGCCGATGATCACGGAAACCAGAAGGGCACTGGGGAACTTGAAGATCAGGCAGCCGATGTAGCACAGCACGCCGATGATGGCGGAATCCATGATCTTGCCGTTGATGAAACCGCCGAACATCTTATCGGCGTACTTCACTTCTTCCTTGATCAGCTCTGCCCAGCGGGGCTTGAAGATGCTGTAGAGCACCAGCTTGGCCTGCTGCACAAAGCGCTTGCGGCTGGCCAGCATATACACGGCCACGATGATGCCGATGATCAGGTTCTTGGCCATGGTCACTACGTTCAGCACACCCGCTGCGGCACCGCTGACGATGTTCTGCATGGAGGGCAGGAGCCGGGTCTTGATCAGATCATCGATATTGGTGCTAATGGTGGCATAAGCAGAGTTGAGCATGTCCATGATCTGCTGGTTGTTCTCAATGAACTCCACATGATTCGCCCACTGCACGAACTTTGCAAGGTTGCGCTGCGCAGTGTAGTACAGGGTGGTCACGCTGGTAATGAGCTGCGGAATGATCATCATGCACAAAGCGTAGATGAGGAGCAGGCCGAACAGGATGGTCAGCGTAATGGACAGCACATTGACCAGACCATGCATCTTTTCCGGGATGAACCGGCGCAGAAAGCTCTCGATGGTGTTGCACACGGGCTTGAGCAGGTAGGCGATGACGGCACCGTAGATGAATGGCATCAGAATGCCGGTCAGCGTGGAGATGGCATCGCCAAAACCATCGAAGCGGTAGATCAGGAAAAAGAAGATGATGCTCAGGGAGATCGCTCCAAATCCTGCCAACATCCCGTAGAGATAGGGCTTGATGTGCGGCTTTTTGTCCATCATGATAGACTCCATTTCAGCCGCGGACAGCAGGAATCCCCGCGGCACTTATCAGATTTTGTTGCTCCTGCGCCAGATGTGCATTTTTTCGGCTTCCTTGATCAGGTCTTCACGGAAGTCGGGATGTGCTACGCTGATCAGAGCTTCGGCCTTTTCCCAGGTGGTCAGGCCCTTCAGGTTCACGCAGCCGTACTCGGTGCACAGGTAGTGGATGTTGGCACGAGTATCGGTGACGATGCTGCCGTTTTCCAGAGTGGGACGGATGCGGCTCTCCAGCTGGCCGGTCTTCTTATTAAAGAAGGTAGAGGACAGGCAGATAAAGCTCTTGCCGCCCTTGGAAAGGTATGCGCCCAGAACGAAGTCCAGCTGACCGCCGGCACCGGAGATGTGCTTGAGGCCTGCAGTCTCGGCGTTCACCTGACCGAACAAGTCGATGTCCACAGCGTTGTTGATGGAAATAAAGTTATCCAGTGCGGAGATGCTGCGGATATCGTTGGTGTAGTCCACGGGTGCAGACATGCACTCCGGGTTATCGTTCAGGTAATCGTACATTTTCTGGGTGCCGGCACCGAAGGCGTAGACCTGACGGCCCTTGTCCAGCTGCTTGCATGCACCGGTGATCTTGCCGGCCTTGGCGATATCCACAAAGGCATCCACATACATTTCGGTGTGCACGCCAGATCCTTCAAATCGCTCTGTGCGATCAGGCTGCCGATGGCATTGGGCATACCGCCGATGCCCAGCTGCAGGCAGGCACCGTTGGGGATCTGCGGAACGATCAGGTTGGCAACCTTCAGATCCACTTCGGTAGCAGCACCGGGAGCGGCCATCTGGCCGATGGGCGGGTTCCCGCCTTCCACGATGCCGGTGACCTGAGAAATGTGGATGCAGTTCTCCATGCCGCCAAGGCAGCGGGGCATGTTCTTGTTGACCTCAACGATGATCTTCTTGGCTTTTTCGCACACAGCACCCAGATGAGATGCACTGGGGCCGAAGTTGAAGTAGCCGTGCTCGTCCATGGGGGTCACCTGGAACACCGCCACATCCAGCGGATCCGGGCTTTCGCGGTAGTAGCGGGGCAGCTCGGAATAACGGATGGGGGAGTAGAAGGAGAAGCCCTGTGCAATGGCCTTGCGCTCAATGCCGCCCATATGCCAGCTGTTCCATGTCATGTGTGCAGCGGGATCGTCGATCTGGAAGATCGCGGGCACCCACATCAGGATGCCGCCGCGGAAGTTGACACCTTCCAGCTCAGGCAGACGCTTTGCGATCTCGGCATCCACCGCCACAGGGGTGTTCACAGCCCAGCCGTAATCCACCCAGTCACCGCTTTTGACCAGTGCGGCAGCCTGAGCGGCGGTCATTTTCTTCTGAGCATACAGTTCCGTAAAATCCATTATAAACCATCCTCTCCTATAATAACATAAAGGAATTGTAAATTTATCATTTACTCTTCCTGCACGGACAAATCTTTGCAGGATGTTTACCGCCTGTTGGCAATTTGAACACAGCTCTGACACAGGCGGATGATATCCTGATAACCAGCAGAATGCAGCTGTCGGACAGGGCAGCAGATCTGCACAACTTAGTTATAACATTAACAATGTGTAGAATCAATAGTTTATCGAGAAAATTTTGACCGACTGGCAATATGGACAAAATTCGAGGAGTTTTTGGACGATTGTTTGGTACTGGAAAACCAAAATCTTTGCAAAAGGACTTGATAAAATTTTGACGATATGGTTTACTTATAGCGTAGCAAGCAGCTGCGATGCAGCACGACATTGATTGTTTAAATTTTAACGATAAAACGTACAGCTTGCACAAAAATCTTGCACCCAAGACTGGAAAGTGCTATCATGGCAGAACCAAAACGCGCTTTTCACAGCGCTCAAGGAGGACACCAGACGATGGCAACAGCAGTTTATCCCGGTTCGTTCGATCCGGTCACAAAAGGGCATCTCGATATCATCAAGCGCGCAGCAAAGATCAACGATCATCTGATCGTGGCGGTGCTCAACAACAGCGCAAAGAATCCGCTCTTCACCGTGGAGGAGCGCGTAGAGCTGCTCAAGGAGTGCTGCAAAGGCATCCAGAATGTTTCGGTGGAGAGCTTCGACGGCCTGACCGTGGAGTTCGCCAAGAAACGGCACGCTTCGGTGATGGTGCGGGGCCTGCGGGCGGTGACGGATTTTGAAAACGAGATCCAGCTTGCGCAGACCAATCACGCACTGATGCCCGGCATCGAGACCATGTTTCTGGCAACGAGCATCAAGTGGAGCTACCTTTCTTCCACCATTGTAAAAGAGGCAGCTTACTACGGCAGCGACATCGGTAAGTTCGTCACACCCAATGTGGAAAAGGCGGTCAACGAAAAGTATGCGCTGATCCGGCAGAAAAAAGACCCCGAGACCTAATTTGTAAAAGCGCTTACGGGCGTTTTGATAAAAATGGCTTACGAAAAGTAACACATACACAATTCAGGAGGCTATTCACATGAAAAAGATCGTTATCGCATCTGCATGCCGTACCGCTATTGGCAAGTTCGGCGGCACTCTGGCAAACGTTCCCGCAGTTGAGCTGGCTCCATCGTCATCAAGGAAGCTCTGAACCGTGCAAACGTCGCACCTGAGCAGGTCGATCATGTCTACATGGGCTGTGTCATTCAGGCTGGTCTGGGCCAGAACGTTGCACGTCAGGCTGCTCTGAAGGCTGGTCTGCCCATCGAGACCCCGGCTGTCACCGTCAACGTGGTGTGTGGCTCCGGTCTGAACTGCGTCAATATGGCTGCTCAGATGATCGAGGCTGGCGATGCTGACATCGTGGTCGCAGGCGGCATGGAGAACATGGACATGGCTCCCTTCGCACTGCAGAAGGCTCGTTACGGCTACCGCATGGGCGCACCCATGGGCAAGAGCGAGATCGTGGATACCATGGTCAACGATGCTCTGTGGGATGCCTGCGGCTTCAACAAGCACATGGGCATGACCGCTGAGAATGTCTGCACCAACGAGACTTATCAGAAGAAGTACGGCTACAGCCCCATCACCCGTGAGATGCTGGACGAGTTCTCATACAACAGCCAGCTGAAGGCTGACAAGGCCATCAAGGACGGCGCTTTCAAGGACGAGATCGTTCCCGTTGTGATCAAGGGCAAGAAGGGCGACACCGTGTTCGATACCGATGAAGGCCCCCGTCTGAGCGCTCCTGAAGTGCTGGCAAAGCTGAAGCCCGCTTTCACCAAGGACGGCATCGTGACCGCCGGCAACTCTTCCGCCATCAATGACGGCGCTGCTGCTCTGGTCATCATGAGCGAGGAGAAGGCTAAGGAGCTGGGCGTGAAGCCTCTGGCTACCTGGGTCGCCGGTGCTCTGGCAGGCGTTGAGCCCGAAGTCATGGGCCTGGGCCCCATCGCCGCTACCAAGAAGGTCATGGCAAAGACCGGCCTGACTGTTGCTGACATGGATCTGATCGAGGCCAACGAGGCATTTGCTGCTCAGTCTGTGGCTGTCAGCCAGGCTCTGAACTTTGATATGAGCAAGGTGAACGTCAACGGCGGCGCAATTGCTCTGGGCCACCCGGTCGGCGCTTCCGGCGCTCGTATCCTGGTCACCCTGCTGTATGCTATGAAGCACCGTGGTGCTCACAAGGGTCTGGCTACCCTGTGCATCGGCGGCGGCATGGGCTGCGCTACCATCGTTGAGATGGACTAAGCTCCACCTCTTGGAATCCTGACTGAATGACAGACCCGGACGGGGAAGGGAACCGGAGAGCCTTTCCTCCGTCCGGGGGCTGTTTGTGATAATTGATAAGATTTGAATAGGAGTTTTCACAATGGCATTTGTAAAAACCGAGGTGCAGGGTGCAGTTGAGATCATTACCATCGACCGCCCCAAGGCACTGAATGCCCTGAACCCCGAAGTTCTGGCAGACCTGAAGGCAGCTTTTGAGGCTGTGGATCAGGAGACTGTCCGCTGCATCGTTCTGACCGGCGAAGGCGACAAGAGCTTCGTGGCAGGCGCAGATATCGGTTCCATGAGCACCATGACCAAGGCAGAGGGCGAGGCCTTCGGTAAGCTGGGCAATGATGTGTTCCTGATGATTGAGAGCTTCCCCATCCCCGTTATTGCAGCCGTGAACGGCTTTGCACTGGGCGGCGGCAACGAGCTGGCTATGAGCTGCGACATCCGCATCTGCTCTGACAACGCTGTGTTCGGCCAGCCGGAAGTGGGTCTGGGCATCACCCCGGGCTTCGGCGGCACCCAGCGTCTGGCACGTCTGGTCGGCATGGGTATGGCAAAGCAGCTGGTCTACTCTGCACTGAACATCAAGGCGGACGAGGCTCTGCGCATTGGTCTGGTGAACGCTGTGTATCCTCAGGCTGAACTGATGGAGAACGTGCTGAAGCTGGCCGGCAAGATCGCAAAGAATGCACCCATCGCTGTACGCAACTGCAAGAAGGCAATCAACGGCGGCATCAGCCTGCCCATCGAGAAGGCTGTTGAGGTCGAGGAAAAGCTGTTCGGCAGCTGCTTCGAGACCCACGACCAGAAGGAAGGCATGGCCTGCTTCCTGAGCCGTGAGAAGCCGAAGCCCAAGGCAGTGTTCACCAACAACTAATCCATTACTACATAATTTTTGATATTAAAGGAGAGGTTTCCTATGAAGATCGGTGTTATCGGCGCTGGCACCATGGGCCAGGGCATTGCAAAGGCATTTGCACAGGTTGAGGGCAACACCGTTGCTCTGTGCGACATCAAGCAGGAGTGGGCCGAGAATGGTCTGGCAAAGATCAAGAAGGGCTACGAGAAGCTGGTTGCCAAGGGAAAGATGACGCAGGAAAAGGCAGACGCTATCGTTGCTGCCATCACCCCGGGCCTGAAGGAAGACCTGTGCGCTGACTGCGATCTGGTCGTTGAGGCTGCTTTTGAGGATATGAAGGTCAAGCAGACCACCTTCGGCGAGCTGGATAAGATCTGCAAGCCCGAGTGCATCTTCGCTTCCAACACTTCTTCTCTGTCCATCACCGAGATCGGCAAGGGCGTTAGCCGTCCGCTGGTCGGCATGCACTTCTTTAACCCCGCAGACCGCATGAAGCTGATCGAGGTCATCGCAGGCTGCAACACTCCCGCTGAGACCGTTGAGAAGATCAAGGAGATCTCTGTTGCCATCGGCAAGCAGCCGGTTCAGGTCAATGAGGCTGCAGGCTTCGTCGTCAACCGCATCCTGATCCCCATGATCAACGAAGCTGCTTTCATCAAGATGGAAGGCGTTTCCGATATCGCCGGCATCGACACCGCTATGAAGCTGGGTGCCAACCACCCCATGGTCCCCTGGAGCTGGGCGACTTCATCGGCCTGGATATCTGCCTGGCCATCATGGATGTGCTGTACAAGGAGACCGGCGACAGCAAGTATCGTGCCTGCCCGCTGATCCGTAAGATGGTCCGTGGCGGCAACCTGGGCTGCAAGAGCGGCAAGGGCTTCTACGTTTACAACGCAGACCGCACCAAGACCCCTGTTGACCAGCTGTAAATTCTGATAAACGTTTCTCCCGACCGTGGAAAAGCGGCCGGGAGGAATTTGTTTGCACCGGGCAATTCCGGTAAATGAAAAAGACCCGTTAGGAGGATATAGCGATGGATTTTACTCTGTCCAAGCAGCAGCAGATGGTACAGAAAATGTACCGCGAGTTTGCTGAGAACGAAGTCAAGCCCCTGGCAAAGAAGGTTGATGCGGAAGAGTACTTCCCCAAAGAGACCGTCGAAAAGATGGGCAAGCTCGGCATGATGGGCATTTATTTCCCGACTGAGGTCGGCGGTGCAGGCGGCGATGTGCTGTCCTACGTCATGGCAGTGGAAGAGCTGAGCAAGGTCTGCGGCACCACCGGTGTCATCGTCTCTGCTCACACCAGCCTGTGTGCTGCTCCTATTTATGAAAATGGTACTCCCGAGCAGAAGGCAAAGTATCTGCCCAAGCTGTGCAGCGGTGAGTGGCTGGGTGCTTTCGGCCTGACTGAGCCGGGTGCCGGCACCGATGCACAGGGTCAGCAGACCTTTGCAAAGCAGGACCCCGAGACCGGTGATTGGATCCTGAACGGTTCCAAGATCTTCATCACCAACGCCGGCTACGCAAACGTCTTTATCGTTATTGCTGTCACCGATATCGTGCCCGACAAGAAGGGCCGTCCCACCAAGCAGTGCTCCGCCTTTATCGTGGAGCGCACCGACCCGGGCTTCTCCGTCGGTAAGGCTGAGGACAAGATGGCATCCGCGTTCTTCCACCTGCGAGCTGATCTTTGAGGACTGCCGCATCCCTGCTGACCGTATGCTGGGTGTGCGTGGCCGCGGCTTCCAGCTGGCTATGGCTACTCTGGACGGTGGCCGTATCGGCATTGCTTCTCAGGCTCTGGGCATCGCCGAGGGCGCTCTGGAAGAGACCGTTGCTTACGTCAAGGAGCGCAAGCAGTTCGGCCGCAGCATTTCCGCATTCCAGAACACCCAGTTCGAGCTGGCTGAGATGAAGGCACGCGTTGAGGCTGCAAAGTATCTGGTCTACGCTGCTGCTCTGAAGAAGCAGGAAGCAATGGATGGCAAGAAGGTCCGTTACAGCGTTGAGGCTGCTCAGGCAAAGCTGATCGCAGCCCGCACCGCAAGCGATGTGACCCGCCGCTGCCTGCAGCTGTTCGGCGGTTACGGCTACACCCGTGACTATCCCATCGAGCGCATGATGCGTGATGCCAAGATCACTGAGATCTACGAGGGCACCAGCGAAGTGCAGATGATGGTCATTTCCGGCGCGCTGCTGAAGTAAGGGAGGCAAGAGTTACAATGAAAGCAATTGTTTGTGTAAAGCAGGTTCCTGATACCTCCGGCAAGGTGTCCGTCAAGCCCGATGGCACTCTGGACCGTGCTTCGATGGCTACCATCACCAACCCTGATGACCTGAACGCTCTGGAGGCTGCTCTGAAGCTCAAGGACGCTACCGGCTGCGAAGTCGTTGTTGTTACCATGGGTCCCCCGCCGGCAGAAGGCATGCTGCGTGAGCTGCTGGCCCGCGGTGCAGATAAGGCTGTTCTGGTCTCCGGCCGTGAGTTCGGCGGTTCCGATACCTTCGCAACCAGCCAGATCCTGGCTGCTGCCGTCAACAAGATCGGTGTCGGCCCCGAGGACGTTGTGTTCTGCGGCCGTCAGGCAATTGATGGTGATACCGCTCAGGTCGGTCCTCAGATCGCTGAGAAGCTGCACCTGCCTCAGGTCACCTACGTGGCAGACATCCAGAAGGATGGCAACACCCTGACCGTGAAGCGTATGCTGGAAGACGGCTACATGATGGTCAAGGTGCAGACTCCCTGCCTGCTGACCTGCATCAAGGAGCTGAACCAGCCCCGTTACATGAGCGTGAATGGCATCTTCACCTGCTACGACAAGCCGATGGAAGTGTTCGATTACAACGCACTGAAGGACGATCCGCTGATCGAGGTCGATACCATCGGTCTGAAGGGTTCTCCGACGAACGTCTTTAAGTCCTTCACTCCTCCGCAGAAGGGCGCAGGCACCATGCTCAAGGGCGACGATACTGCCGCACAGCTGGCTGGTATCCTGGCCAAGAAGCACCTGATCTGATGAAAGGAGCATAGGATTACAATGGCTGATTTTAACGAATACAAGGGCGTATGGGTCTTCTGCGAGCAGCGCCAGGGCGCATTGATGCCCACTGATTTCGAGCTGGTGAGCGAGGCCCGCAAGCTGGCTGATGAGCTGGGCTGCGAGGTCACCGGCCTGCTGCTGGGCGACAACGTGGACGGCATTGCCAAGGAGCTGGGCGGCTATGGCGCTGATAAGGTCATGGTCTGCGACAGCCCCCTGCTGAAGGACTACACCACCGATGCATACGCTAAGGTCGTGTGCGACATGGTCAACGAGTATAAGCCCGAAGTCCTGCTGATCGGTGCAACCAACATCGGCCGCGATCTGGGCCCCCGCTGCGCAGCTCGTCTGCACACCGGCCTGACCGCTGATGCTACCCATCTGGACATCGACACTGCAAAGTACATTGATTTCCTGAAGGAGAGCTCCACCATCGACCTGTCCAAGCAGAAGTTCGATATGGAAGACCGCAACCTGAAGATGACCCGTCCCGCATTCGGCGGCCATCTGATGGCTACCATCATCTGCCCCCGCTTCCGTCCGCAGATGTCCACCGTCCGCCCCGGCGTTATGAAGAAGGCTCCCTTCGATCAGGCCAAGGCTGATGCCTGCCAGATCGTGAAGCCCGCATTTGCTCTGGCTGCTGAGGACATCAAGACCGAGGTCCTGAGCGTTGAGAAGGCCGCTGAGAAGCTGGTCGATCTGATCGGCGCAGACGTGATCGTCTCTGTCGGCCGCGGCATCAGCAAGGATGTCAACAAGGGCATTGAGCTGGCTGAGCAGCTGGCTGCCGCTTTGGGCGGCGGCGTTGTGGGCGCTTCCCGTGCCGTCACCGATGCAGGCTGGATGACTGCTGACCATCAGGTTGGCCAGACCGGCAAGACCGTGCATCCCAAGATCTATGTTGCTCTGGGCATCTCCGGCGCTATCCAGCACACCGCTGGTATGCAGGACTCCGAGTGCATCATCGCTGTCAACAAGAATGAGGGCGCACCCATCTTCGGTGTTGCCGACTACGGCATCGTGGGCGACCTGTTCAAGGTGGTTCCCGAACTGATCAAGCAGATCGAGGCAGCAAAGGCTGCTCAGTGATCGACTGACGCGAGATCTTTTTATAGCATAGCCTGAATTGTGGGAGGGCGGCTCTTCGGAGCCGCTCTTCTTTTTATATAAGGAATACGGCACAGCACAGATGGCCCTGAAAAGGCTGCCTGTGCTGTTTTTGTTGCGGAAAGTACAGCCAAAGGCCGGCTGCAGCCCAGAAAAGGGCTGCGGGAGGGGAGGGGAGTGAGACGGAAAAAGCGC
>ENA-OUNI01000630-OUNI01000630.1-human-gut-metagenome-genome-assembly--contig:-NODE-630-length-15938-cov-1.894124_pt1 | contig 15938 bp, 15 predicted proteins | sample MGYA00242499_ERZ504580 | MGnify/ENA primary metagenome ERZ504580 (study PRJEB26092, sample SAMD00036315) | human gut metagenome | host: Homo sapiens | study: EMG produced TPA metagenomics assembly of... | reverse complement strand
CGGTCGCCCGCTGCGTCCCGCTTTCCGCCCCGAAGGTCATGGTTTCGGGAGAGACCTTCAACGACTGCTGCTCCGTTCCGCTCTTTCCCTCGCAGGAGACCATCAGAAAGGCAGCCAAAGCTCCTATCAATACATGTGTTCTCATAATATCCTATTCGATTAACCGATTTTCATTTTGCCGATTGACTTTCCGACACTCCGCGGCTTCGCCGCCGCGGCTGCCCCGTTCGCTGTTGCCGGACAGAAAAGTGGAGTGTCCGCCGACCTAACATGTCCTATACACTTAACCTGTACAAAACCTTTGAAATAACTGTAATAACCTATGAAAAAACTGCAAAGTCATTAACCTCGGACACTCGGCCTTTTCCGTTTCCGCATCTTGCATCCTGCCGGCAGAGCACGGCACCGCCGTCTCTCCTCCCCGGCGGGCGGGCAGGGCCCGGGCCTGCGACAGCCCGGCCGCCTTCCTGCCCTCTTCGCCGACACCCGGCATCAAATCTCCGTCGGCCGGACGTACCATGCGACGGAGAGCATGCCCGGCCCCGCGTTCATTACGGAGTACCCGAGCGCCACCCCGTTGGGGCACAGACGCTGTATATAGCCGGAAGGAACCGTAATGCCGTAGTTGTCGTATATCCACTGCTCCGTGGTTCCGAGCTGCGTTCCGCTCTCGATGTCCACCACATAACCCGAAGCGCCGCCGCTGTTCACGATGAAGCCGATACCGTCGTCGGTCGCCGCCCGGGCACTTCCGTCGTATTCGTCGAAAATGTAGGTCTTCCCCGTTTCGGTATTGAAGAAGGCGGGGCATTTGGAGGTAATCACGTCGTGCATCCCCTCGGTAGCCGTATCGACCGCATAAGCCGCACACAGCCACTTGCCGTTCGGGCTGATATTGGTACGCTCGGCATAGACCATCAGGCCCTTGGTCAGCGTGAACGGAAACTCCTTGCCGTCCTCCTGGCGGATGAGCGTCACCTCCTCGAACTCCCGGATGTCCTCGCCGGCCCAGTGCACCTCGCCGTCTTTCCAGTAAACCATTCCCTGGTTCGTGTTGTCCCACGCACTGCCGTAAATGACGCTTCCGTCGTAGGATATGCCGCGGGCCATGATGCTCCTCCCGTAAGGCCACGGTTCGTTGCGGTAGTTCTTCTCCGGCATGGGCAGGATTTCCGGCTCCCCGTTCGTCCATTTGATGGGCATGTAGTGCCCGCCGTCATAGCCGGCAGCCATCGCATCGTCTCCGTTCATCCACTGCTGGTAACCGACCCATACCGTCCCGTCGGCAGTGGTCGCCTCCACGTTCGACTCGCCTATCCAGTCGGGATAAGCCTTCTCCAGCAGGTAATTGTCGCCGCTAAGTGGATACCAACGAACCGTACGTTTTGTAATCCATAAAGAACAGGGTGCCGTCGTCGGTAATGCACTGCGGCATCACCGGCTTATACATTTCGCCGTGGAACTCGCCCACCTCGTGCCACTCCTCCGTTTCGAGGTCGATGATGACGACATGGTAGTTGTAGCTGCCGTCGCCGTTGCTGGTCTGGTACGAACCGCCTGCGTATTTGCCGTTGGGCGATACGACCGCACCGTAATTGAACTTGTTGAGCAGGCGGTAGTGCGCTATCTCCCCGTCGTCCGGGAGCTGGTTCACGTTGATGACCACGGATGCCTCGCCGGCCGTAACGGTCACCTCCGTCATGCGCTCGGAACCGCTGTCGTTGAAATCCGCCGTCAGGGTGAACGAACCCGTGCCCTCGTCGCTGACCTTCAGCCACGAAGCCGACGAGGAGACCTCGTACCCCGGATTGGCCTCGACCGTGATGACCTTCGGCTGGCCGTCGGCGAGGAAGGTACATGCCACCTCGCTGAGTTTGACATAGTGCGTCTCTGTGTTCTCCGTCGTACACCCCACGAAGAGCAGGCCGGCCAGGCACGCGGCCGGCAACATGCTGAAACGTCTCTTTAGATTCATAATGACCTTTTGATTAATAATTAAGTTAATGATATATACATATAAAACGATGCAACCGGCCGCATACGGACTTCTTCCGTTTTTCCGTCGGCATTCCGGAACCCCCGGACGGATACCCGACACGCTCGGCCGATGCGCCGCCGCTTACGCTCTCCCTGCCGATGCGGCTGGTCTCCCGCTGCCGCCATGTTGTCCCGGACAGACTTCCACTGCCGTCAAATCAAATATAACATGCGAGCCAAAATCAAACTCCAATACCATAATGTACACAATTAATGTCTACAAACGCACATTTTGTTGTTTACAATATTAGGCATATAAATCCAAATACACAAATATTTTCGTCATTTTATTTTCCTATATCATCATTATTATTGATAAGATATTGAATATAAGCCATTAAAATTCTTGCCAATATACCATTATCATATAATCACGAAAATAAATAACCGGGCAGCAGCAAAGGGAACGGGAGGCAAAATTTGCCTCCCGTTCCCTTTGCTACTGCCCGACCGCACGGCATGGAGCACTCCATTATGTCATCCCGTCACTTTTTGGGTTTCGGCGCGAGCATCATCGTCATGCGTTTTCCCTGCAGCCCGGCACCTCTCCATTTCGGCTGTCCTTTCGAGCCGATACCGGACATAACGAACGGAACGTCATTCGACGGTAGGTTCCGGACGGGCCGTACCGACTACACTGAGTTCCATGGCACCGGTATAACTTCCGGCCACGGCGTACCCCAAATCGTCCTCGAAATCCAATACGAACGTATACTCCTCTCCGCTGCGCGTCACCGTCAGGGTACCGGTTACTAGCGGAGCCTGCTCCTTCGTATAGGCATCGTTCTCCAGCTTCGTGTACCATGCTCCGATAGGCAATTTCGGATGGCCCGTATTGCTCACCGCCGGATAGCGAAGCTGTCCCGGCGCGCTCGTCTCCCCTTCGGCGAGAGCGGTCACGGTATAGGTCCCGTCGGTATATAATATGCGTTATCGTCGTTGAAGTTAATCCTCTCCGAAACCAACGTGATGGCCAGCCGGGCTCCGGTGCCCACGAAAGCCCCGGTACTCGCCTTGTAGCTCACACCCTCTTCCCACAGATAGAGATTCCATTCGCTGAAGGTAGATACCTTGTCCCATGTCTGCTTGGGCATCAGCGTGGCCCGCGCGCCCGCCAGCTCGCCCAGGTCGAGGTCGCCGGTGAGGGTACTCAGAATCTCATCGGCCGCCGTCTGCCGAACGGCTACCTTTACCGGTTCCAGCCCCTCGGCCGCAGCGTCAGCACCACATAGGCCCTGCGTTCCTCGCCCGTAGCGTTGACTTCGGCCTCTACACGCACCGCATCGCCCGCTGCATTGGTCTTCAGCCAGGAGATTTCCGTCACATCGCCCGCCTCGTTCGCCTCATGGAAAGTCCACTCCGTATTGACAGCCGTCACCCGGATGTTCTTGTAATTCTTCGCCCGGTAATCGAATTCGATGCTCTCCGTATCGACGGCAAACATCGGAGGCAAGCCGGCCTGTTCCACCCGTATCACCTTTTCCGCTACATTATCCAAACTGGGCACAATGAGGATATTGCCGCTGCGCGGCCCCTCCAGCGAAGTATCCTTCACCGAGACGGTCACCGTCCCGTCGCCTTCCTCCACCGAAATCCACTCTTTCGCATCGCCCTCCACCTCGCTATGCCAGGTCAGTCCGGTTCCTTCCGTCACGACCTTCACGACCTGCGGTTCGGCATCCGTACCCGCAAAATCGAGTCTCTCCGGATTCACCGAAAGGCTGTACTTCTCGTCGGAAGCCAGTTGAACGACCGTAACGGTCCTGCTCTTGACAGGGCCTGCCTCCGAAGGCGCAATCGTCACGCTTCCGCGACGTTCCGTCGGTGAAGAGTTGTCATCTACCGGACGATGAGCTTCTCTCCGTCCCTTTCGGCATGCAGCCACTCCGCCGCACTCTCCGCAACCCGGAATTCCCAGTCAGGTTCTCCGCCGTCACCGCTATCTCGCGCGGGGCCGCCCCTTTCGCATCAAAGGTCAATTCGGTCGTCTCCACATCGAGGGATTTCGCCTGACCGGTTGTTTCGTTTCCCGACCGCTCGCAGGCGCTCCCTGCCCATGCAGCAGCCGCAATCAACAAAGAATAAATATACTTTTCATATCCGTGTCTGTTTTTATCTGTCCATAAAGACCGCAGGTCTGCATTCCCCATCGGATACGTGCCGAACTGCCCGAGAAACGCGCAGGACTCCTGCTGCCTCCCGGCACCGGGAACGAGACCGGCGGCAATTCCGTCCGTTCCTCCGTCCGGACTACTCCCCGAGGGGAGGAGCGATATACCATACATAAGGAATGACCCCGCCCAACGCGTAACCACGCTGGCCCACTCCCCAAATATGCGTAAGGTCCGGCGAGAAGCATAATGCCGCAGTCATCAGGAATCACGATGCCGTAGGTGTCATAAACCCACTGGGACACGGAACCGACGGCACACTTCGCCTCCACATCGACCACATACCCTTCCGTACCGTACCGCGACTGGATGACTCCCAGACCGTCGTCCGTCACCGTCGCCGCATAATATCCGTTATAATCCTCGAAAATGGTCGTCTTCTCCGTTTCGGTATTGTAGAACGCCGGATAATCGCCCGTCTCTACAATCTGGTGGTTCCGCTCCTCCTCCGTTTTATACGCTCCCGCAATCCATTTTCCGCTGGGCTGATGTTCGTCCGCTCCGCCGTACAGGTCACGCCGTGGCAGATTCCAATCGAACAGCTCCCAATTGGCATCGTACAACTGGCAGGGCGTTATCGTATGGACATCATGCCCGACATACTTGACCTCGCCGTCTTTCCAATAGACCATCCCGGAGTCGTCCCGCTCCAGGTAGTGCCGTAAATCACCCCGCCGTCGGCCGAGACTCCGCGGGCCATCACCCCCGTCGTAAAATCGTATCCCCGGAAATCCTTCTCCGGCATGGGCAGCCACTCGGGAACCCCGTCGGTCCACTTAATGGGGTGGTAGAGCCTGTCATTTTCGTTACGCACATAGCCGACCCAATATTTCCCGCCGAGCGAAGTAGCCTGAACGGAGGGAACCCGCGACACCCCTTCCGGAGCCTCCGGAGCATAATGACCGCCGGTCAAATCGAATATCATCGTCCCGGAAGTATTCGAGTCCTGATAAAGACCTCTCCGTTGTCGGAGACTGCAAAAGTACCGTGAAACCAACAAATCTCGGCCTCTTTATACGGGCCGCCGAGCGCCTGCCGCTCCCCCGTCTCCGTGTCGATTATCACGGGTGTATAATACCAGGTGTTGCCGGAAGGTATTTCGGCGGTGTATCCTCCGACGTAACGTCCGTTGGGCGACATCGCACCGAGGTTCTGAAAATCGTCCAGCCGACGGAAACGCACGCATCCCTTGCCGGAAGCCATTTGGAAAACCGTTATCTCCCGGGACAAAGCGCCCGCGGTCAGCGAAATCCGGGCACTCCGTTCCGCACTGTCGGGGTTGTCATCGACAGTTATCGTGAAAGATTCCGCCGTTTTGTCGCCGACCTTCGCCCACGAAGCGTCCGACTCCGCCGTCCAGTCGGCATACGCATAGACCGTTACCTTGAAGGGAAGATTATCCTCTCCGGTAAAGGTACATGCGATGTCGCTCAGTTCAGGTACTGCAGATTCTCTTCCTCCTGTTTGCCGCATCCGGCCAGGCACATGCGGCAAACAGACCGACGCACCCATACAATAGTTTTTTCCACTCCATGCTTGGAATCATTAAAGGGTTAATAATAAAAAGTTAGATTCATAAAAGGAACATACCATTCCTTGTTTAGACGTCATGCATTAAAAAGCAATACATCGTATCCATTATCGCATTTTTAGTATTTTGTCACAGAAAATTATTTATATTTTTAGTTATACAATAATAATATTCATACAACAATAATAAAAGAGAAGCTCATCTTTTTTTCCTATAAAAATCATCCGTCTATTAGGAAGAATCAATAAATCGGCCCTACAAAAGCGTTTCAGGGCCCTTTCAAGCAAAAAAACAGAATACCGACCCTTTCCCCGCAACCGGACACATGCCAACAATACGTCGTTCCTACCCACATAGGGATTCGTCTCCTACAGAACAGAAAATCCGCCCCGACGCATGCCCTGCAGATACCGCGATTCAGTGTACTGCGAATGAATACCGCCGCAACCCGTCTATCGCTTCCCCGAAAACGACAAAAAACACGCAGGAGAGGCAGCGTACCGAAACGGCCGGTCGCTGCCTCTCCTCCCGAAAACGACGCCGGGCGGAACGCATAATGCGTTCGCCCGGCAAATTCATCTAATCTTCCTCCTGCAAGAGGAACCGTACTGCTTCGTGCCTATTTTTTGGGCTTCGGCGCGAGCATCATCGTCATACGTTTTCCCTCCAGTTTGGGCATCATTTCCACTTTCGCTATCTCTTCGAGGTCGGTAGCGAAACGGAGCAGCAGTATCTCCCCCTGCTCCTTGAAGACTATCGAACGCCCCTTGAAAAGACGTAATGCCTTCACTTTCGCCCCCTCGCCGACTGAAGTTCTGCGCGTGGCGGAGCTTGAAGTTATAGTCGTGGTCGTCGGTCTGAGGACCGAAACGTATCTCCTTTATCGTCACCTTCACGGTCTTCGCCTTCAGCTCCTTGGCCTTCCTCTTCTGCTGGTAGAGGAACTTCTGGTAATCGGCGATACGCACCACGGGCGGCTCCGCCTTGGGCGAGATTTCGATAAGGTCGAGCTCCTGTTCGCGGGCGAGCCGGAGCGCCTGGCTGGTCGGCATCACTGCGAACCGCCTTCGATGCCGTCGCCCACCACCCGCACCTGCGGACGGTAATCCGCTCGTTAATCCTATTGGGCGCCTCCTTCTCCACCCTTCCGGGGTACGGTCTGCGGCTGTTGGCCGGCTCCCGACGGGGCCGGTTTGGGACGGTAAGTTTTCTTTACGGTGTTTATAGTTTTGTCCTCCTCGATTAATAAAACATCTAATTATCTATCGGAATATTCATGCAAAACACATTCCAATCTACGCTTCCACCTCTTTCTTGACAAGGTCGGCAAGATAGGCGGCGAACTCTTCCAGCTTCATCGTCCCCTTGTCGCCTTCGCCCTGCATGCGGACGGAAACCGTACCGTCGGCCTCCTCCTTTTCGCCCACGATGAGCAGGAAAGGAATCCGCTTCAGCTCGTTGTCGCGTATTTTTCTGCCAATCTTTTCGTTGCGGCAGTCTACCTCGGCACGAATATCGGAATTATTCAGGAATTTTAAAACACTCTGCGCGTAATCGTTGAATTTTTCGCTGATGGGCAGCACCACCACCTGCTGGGGCGTGAGCCACAGCGGGAACTTGCCGCCGGTGTGTTCGAGCAGCACGGCCACGAAGCGCTCCATCGAACCGAACGGCACCCGGTGTATCATGATGGGACGGTGGGGCAGGTCGTCGGCTCCGGTGTAGGTCAGGTCGAACGTTCGGGCAGGTTGTAGTCCACCTGTATCGTACCGAGCTGCCACTTCCGGCCGAGGGCATCTTTCACCATGAAGTCGAGCTTCGGGCCGTAGAATGCAGCTTCGCCGAGCTCCACGACGGTCTTCAGCCCCTTGTGTTCGGCCGCTTCGATGATGGCCCGCTCGGCCTTCTCCCAATTCTCGTCGCTGCCGATATATTTCTCCTTGTTCTCCGGGTCACGCAGCGATACCTGGGCGATGAAATCCTCGAACTTGAGCGTCTTGAAGATATAGAGCACGATGTCGATAACCTTCTCGAACTCCTCCAGCAACTGGTCGGGACGCACGAAGAGGTGCGCGTCGTCCTGCGTAAAGCCCCGCACGCGCGTCAGCCCGTGCAGCTCGCCGCTCTGTTCGTAACGGTACACCGTACCGAACTCCGCAAAACGCAACGGCAGGTCGCGGTACGAACGCGGCTTGTGGCGGTATATCTCGCAGTGGTGCGGGCAGTTCATCGGCTTGAGCAGGAACTCTTCGTTCTCGTCCGGTGTCCGGATGGGCTGGAACGAATCCTTGCCGTATTTGGCGTAGTGTCCCGATGTCACGTAGAGGTCCTTCATGCCGATATGCGGCGTGATGACCTGCTCGTAACCGTATCTCTTCTGTACGCTCTGCAGGAAATTCTGAAGTCTCTCCCGCAGTGCCGCTCCTTTGGGCAGCCACATCGGAAGCCCCTGCCCACCCTCGGCGAGAACATGAAGAGCTCCAACTCCTTGCCTAATTTGCGGTGGTCGCGTTTCTTGGCCTCCTCCAGCATGGCAAGGTACTCGTCGAGCATCGACTTCTTCGGGAAAGTAATGCCGTAGATACGGGTCAGCATCTTGTTCTTTTCGTTGCCGCGCCAATAGCTCCGGCCACGGAAGTGAGCTTTATCGCCTTTATCAGCCCGTATTGGGAAGGTGCGGGCCGCGGCAGAGGTCGGTGAAACAGCCGTTCGTATAGAACGTGATGGTACCGTCCTGCAGGTCGCTGATGAGTTCCGTCTTGTATTGGTCTCCCTTCTCGGTGAATATCCGCATGGCCTCCGCCTTGCTCACCTCCCGGCGCACGAGCGGCTCCTTGGTACGGGCAAGCTCCTCCATCTTCTTTTCGATTTTCGGCAGGTCGGCCTCCGTAATGGGCACGGGCGAATCCACGTCGTAGTAGAAACCGTTCTCGATGCTCGGCCCGATGCCGAACTTGATGCCCGGATAGAGGCTTTCGAGCGCTTCGGCCAACAGGTGCGACGAAGTGTGCCAGAAAGTGGCCTTACCTTCGGGGTCTTCCCATTTGTTGAGCTTCACGGAGGCATCCTGATTGACGGGCATGGCGAGGTCCACCACCTTGCCGTTCACCGTCGCCGACAGCACCTCCTGTGCCAGCCTCTGGCTGATTGATTCCGCAATCTGGAACGGCGTCACCCCCTGCGGATACTCCCTGACGCTTCCGTCCGGGAACGTGATTTTGACATTGTTCTGGCTCATTTCTCTCTTCAATAATGCGACCGGCTACAAACCCGGCCGCCATTTCCAATATCTTGTTAAAATCGTATCGACCGCATCAGTCGTCCTGCTGCTCGGGCAGCTTGAGGTCTTTCACCGAGACGTCGGCACCGCGCTCGCGTTCGTAATGCCTCAGCGGATTGGCACTTATCTCTCCGTACCAGCGGCGGCTGCGGAAAATATCCATCGCCGCATAGACGGCATCCCGCATGGACCCCTCGTCGGCCACCCCTTTCCCCGCTATGTCGTAGGCCACGCCGTGGTCGGGACTCGTACGCACCACCGGCAGCGACGCGGTGAAATTGACACCGCTCCGGCTGAGCGACTTGAAAGGTATCAACCCCTGGTCATGATACATCGCCAACACGGCATCGTATTTAGTATAACTTCCCGAGGCAAAGAAACCGTCCGCCGCGAAGGGTCCGAAAGCCAATATCCCGCGCCGCACGGCTTCGGCAACGGCCGGCCGCACCATCTCCTCCTCTTCGCTGCCTATCACTCCGCCGTCGCCCGCATGGGGGTTCAGCCCGAGTACAGCGATACGCGGCTCCACGACCCTGAAATCGGTCACGAGCATACGCCGCAACTGCTCCAGCCGGCGCACAATCAATTCCGTCGAGAGCATTCCGCTCACCTGTGCGAGCGGAACGTGTATCGTCACGAGACCTACTTTCATGCGTTCGCTGCACATGACCATGAGGGGCTCGCCGCCGAACCGGTCCGCGAAAAACTCCGTGTGTCCGGTAAATCCGAAACCGGCCTCCTGCACGTTCTCCTTGTTGATAGGAGCCGTCACCACCACGTCGATGTCGCCCGCAGCGAGGTCGTCGGCCGCCCGGCGCAAGGCGTTCACCGCTTCGGCACCGCCTCCCGCGTGGCCGTACCCGGTCGATGCGCACCTCGCCGGTACCGGTCTCCACCAGGTTCACCCGCTTGGGACGCGCCTCACGCGCGCTTCCCGTTATCTGAAACGAAAAGGTCTCTCCTTCGGGCAATCCCTTCCGGTAATATGAGAACACCTTGGAAGAGCCGTACACCACCGGGACGAACAGTTCGCTCATCCGCGGGTCCGCAAGGGTTTGATAATGACCTCCGGTCCGATGCCGTTGACGTCTCCCTGCGTGATGCCGACCCTTATCATCCTGTTTTCTGCCATAAGAATCTTCCTGTCGAAAATCCTCCGCCTGTCGGCGGAGCATCGTTTGAAATAACAAAGATACGAATAAAATACGATGACGCAATACGGTACACGGGCAATCTGAACTCCGGAACGAAAGAAAGCAACCGACGCATCGCCCGCATGCAAAAGTCCGACAGCGGCATGGTCTTGCACGTTCGGCAAAAACGGGAAAATGCGACAAGAAAGACAAACAGGTGGGAAATACATACGGGAACGACCGTACACAGCAAGCCGCGTACGTTTTCAGGCACATCCCCGGCAGCCGTTTCCATTCCCTCCCCGGCACATCGAACCGGAAGGTATCATCGTGCCGCACGTACACGCCTACGGAACTCGGCGCATACGATAGCCGTCGCGGCGGCTACGTTCAGCGATTCGGAGCCATGCCGCCCGGGCGGAAATGGCGGAATGAAGAGTTTCCGGTTCACCAGCGCGGCGGCCTGCGGGGAGATACCCCGTCCTTCGCTTCCCATGACGATGATGCCCCCGGCAGAGAGCTCCGCCCGGTAAAGGTCGTCTCCTCCGAGAAAAGTACCGTAAACAGCCTCCCCGCGCACGGCCGCCTCCGCCAGCGCCGAATCGAGAGGACCGTACCCTACCGATACCCGGAAAAGGGCTCCCATCGTGGCCTGCACCGCCTTGGGATTGTAGCAGTCCGCCGAATCGGGCGAACAAAACACCCTGCCAATCCCGAACCAGTCCGCTATCCGGATGATTGTCCCCAGATTACCGGGGTCCTGTACCCCGTCCAGGCAGAGGGAGAGTTCTCCGGCCGGAAAGGCTGCTCCCCGCCGTCGGCGGGCATGCGTATCACGGCGAGCATGTCCGAAGGGGTTTTCAGATGGCTCATGCGCTCCATCTCGCTGTCGGACACCCGTTCGACGATGCCGCGGCGCACGGCCTCGTTCCCCTCCCCGGCACCCTCTTCGCCGGTCAGGTAAATACGCTCTATGTCGGCTCCGGCCGCCAGGGCCTCGCGACCATCTTGCGCCCCTCCGCCACGAAGAGGCCGTTCTCGCTGCGGGCCGCCTTGTCCGAAAGCGACCTGACCTGTCTTATGCGTGCTTTGGTGAGCATGGTCAGCCAAGAACGGTAAAGACGATATTGATGAACTGCACCACACCGTAGCCGAGCGCCTTCTCGTCGGGACGGAAGGTGCCCGTGTGTATCCGGCCCGCCGAACGGCTGTCGAAATACGCTCCGTCGCCCCCCACGCCGAGCCGGTAGTAGACCGAAGGGTATTCGAGCGTGTAGTATCCGAAGTCCTCCGCCGTGGGGCGCAGACCGAGGGATATCACCGCATCCTCCCGAAAAGTCCCGCCGTAGCGCTCTCCACCCGCCGCGTCAGCTCCTCATCGTTGTAAACGCACGGATAGCCGTGGTTGATATCCACCTCGGTGAAGACGCCGAACCGGGCATCCACCTCTGCAGCGGCCTCGTGTACCATCTCTTTGACACGGCGGCGCCACGTCTCGTCGAATGTCCGCATCGTTCCCTCCATAAAGGTGCGGTCGGGCACGACGTTCGTCGCCCCGTCGGCCGTCACCCGACCGATGGAAACGATGGTGGGAAGCTCCGGCGAAGGATTCGCGGCAGGTATATCGTAGAGCAGCCGAATGAGTTCGGCCGCCGCCCGCACCGGGTCCTTTATCCGCTCCCGGAGAGCGGCATGTCCACCGACACCATTCACGCGAAAACGGAGTTCGTCGCTTGAGGCCATGTATTTTCCCCGCCGGAAACCGAACGTTCCCGTCTTGAGCATGGGTTCCACGTGCTGTCCAACGAACGCCGCGACGCGGTATCCGTCGAACGGACGTTCCCGCATCACCAGCGAAGCCCCGCCGGGGTTCAGCTCCTCGCCCGGCTGGAAAAGTCCGAACACCGTTCCGCAGAAGAGGTCGCGGTGACGGTTGAGGATTTTCAACGCCCCGAGCAGGATGGCCGTATGCATGTCATGGCCGCAGGCGTGCATCACCCCCTTATGGACAGAAGCGAATTCGAGCCCGGTCGCCTCCGCAATAGGAAGCGCATCCATATCGGCCCGCAGCACGAGCGCATCCCGCTCGCGGCCGACGCACGCCTTCGTCCCCTCGATACGGGCGAGGACACCCGTCCCCGCCACACTGCGGTATTCGATACCCTCGTGCTGGAGCGCCTCGGCCACGACCTCGATGTTCGGTGCTCCTCGAACGAGAGCTCCGGGTGCTGGTGCAGGCTCCTGCGCCACATCATGACATGGAGGAACTCCCCGAGCGCCTCGTTGATGACTGTCTGTTTCTCCCTGTTATCCATATCTCCAATAGCCTTCCCGGCCCGCATACTGAATCGCCAAAATCTGCCGCATCCGGAACATCCGCTCCCCGGGATACGGACAGCCCGTACCGCCATACGGAGCAACAAACGCCCCGCATTCTCCCGCCGACAAAGAGCTGCAAGGAACATGCCTCTTCTAAACGATATTTTTCGGCAGCAGCCTTTTCGCCTCCTCCGGAGTGATTCTCCGACGACGGGCATAATCGGCAAGCTGTTCGGCATCTATCTTGCCGACATCGAAATATTTCAGGTGCCGGTCGGCGAGTATCATTCCGCAAAGCGATTCGCCGGGGTCTATCATATAACTGTCCGTCAGCTTCATTCCCGTAATCCGCTCCGCATCGAGCAGCCGAAAGACCTCCTTTTTGAGCGAATGGTCGGGAACGGCCGGATACCCGAAGGCCATCCGCGCTCCCTGATAATTCCCGGCCAGAACCTCCTGCACCGGCATGGTCTCTCCGGCCTCGAACCCCCAAAGATCGCGGCGCACGGCCACATGCAGCGCTCGGCGAAAGCCTACGGCCAACCGGTCGGCGAGCAGCTTCGCCAGGATGGCCCCGTATTCGTCGCCGCTCTCGCGCAGTCCGGTCACCAGTTCGTGCAGTCCGAAACCCGCACTGGCAGCAAAAAGGCAGACATAATCGTTCCCTTCCCCCTCCGGCAGCACGTAATCGGCGAGCGACAGGTTCTCCGCGGTCGAAGCCGACTGACAGCGGAGCTGCGGAAGAACTACCTTCCGCCCCTCCCGTTCCACCACGATATCGTCCCCGCGCGAGAAAGCGGGGAATATGCCCACGACCGCATTCAGGGTCAGCAGTTTTTCACGGCCTATCCGATAGAGCATGGTCTGCGCGTCGTCCACGAGTTTCCGCGCCTCCTCCCCCTTGTCGGACGAAAAGAGAATCTCCGGCCACCGTCCCTTCAGCCCCACGAGGAGATAAAATAGCTCCAGTCGATATAGGGTATCACGTCGCATATCGGATAGTCGAGCAACTGCCGGATACCGGAGCTGCGCGGCAGCTCCACATCTTCGGCCCGCTTTACGTGCCGGTTCGTCCGCGCCAGCGCAAGAGGGAGCAAATTTCCCTCGCCGTGCGAAGCGGCATAACTGCGCCGCAGCTCCTCCTGTCTTCTCCGCAGGTCGGCGAGGAACTCCTCCCGCTCCGGGCCGAACAGTTTGCCGAGCACGACCACATTCTCCGACGCGTCGCGGCAGTGTATCACCGGGCCGGAATACTCCGGGGCTATCTTGACGGCCGTATGCACCCCCGACTGGTGGCTCCGCCGACCACGACCGGAATCCTCACCCCGCGCCGCTCCAGCTCCCGCACCACCTTTATCATTCGCCCAGCGAAGGCGTTATCAGCGCACTCAGCCTATCACGTCAGCCCCCCATTCGAGGGCGGTATCCACGATATCCTCACACTCGACCATCACGCCCAGGTCCCGGATACGATAACCGTTGCAGGCCATCACCACCGACACGATATTCTTCCCGATGTCGTGCACGTCGCCCTTCACGGTGGCGAGCAGCGCCTTCTCTTTGCCGGAGTTCTCCGTACTGCGCCCCTCTATCAGCGGCGTCAGGGCCACCGACCCCTTCTTCCATCACCCGTGCCGTCTTCACCACCTGAGGCAGGAACATCTTCCCCTGCCCGAAGAGTTCGCCCACATGCTCCATGGCGGGCATGAAACAGCGGTCGATGACCTCAAGGGGCGTCATTCCCTCTCCGACGGCCTCCAGCGCATCATCGGCAATACGGTCGGCGATACCCTTCACCATCGCATGGTATATCCGCTCCCCTACGGGCAGCGAACGCCACTCCTCGCCTGCGCAGCTCTGCCTCCGGCCTCCTTCTCGCCCCGGACACGTTCGGCGTATGCGGCGAGGTTCTCCGCGGCCTCCGTCCGCCGCGCCAGCACCACATCCTCGGCCAGCGCGAGCAGTTCCGGTTCTATCTCTTCGTAAAGGTCCGTCATGGCCGGATTGACGATGCCAAAATTGAGGCCCGCCTTCCGGCCGTGGTACAGGAACACCGAGTGCATGGCCCGGCGTACACGGTCGACGCCCCGGAAAGCGAACGACAGGTTGCTGATTCCGCCGCTGACATTCACCCCCGGCAGGTTGGCCCGTATCCATTCGGTCGCCCGGATGAAGTCACGGGCATACACGTCGTGCTCCGGAATACCCGTCGCCACGGCCAGCACGTTCGGTCGAAGAGATATCCTCGGGCGGAAAACCCGCTGCGGTCAGCAACCTGTAAGCCCGTGCGGCCACCTCTATCTTGCGCTCGTAAACGTCGGCCTGCCCGCGCTCGTCGAAAAGCATGACCACTGCCGCCGCACCGTACCGCCGGATGAGCGACGCACGGTGCAGGAAGGTCTCTTCGCCCTCCTTGAGCGAAATGGAGTTCACGATGCTCTTGCCCTGCACGCACTGAAGTCCCGCCTCCAGCACCTCCCACGACGAAGAGTCTATCATCACGGGGACGCGCGCTATCTCCGGCTCGGCAGCGGCCATGTTGAGAAACCTGCGCATCGCTGCCGGGCCGTCTATCATTCCGTCGTCGAAACAGATGTCGATGACCTGTGCGCCCCCCTCTATCTGATTGCGGGCCACGGCGAGCGCCTCCTCGAAACGCCCTTCGCGTATCAGACGGGCGAACTTGGCCGAACCGGCCACGTTCGTGCGTTCGCCGACACTCACGAAACCTGTCGTCTCATCACTACGAGGGGTTCGAGCCCGGCAAGCATCGTCCGGTGCCGCGGAACCGGCAGCGGACACGGCGGATAGCGCCGTGCGGCCTCCGCAACGGCGCGTATATGGTCGGGCGTCGTACCGCAGCATCCGCCCGCGATATTGACCAGCCCCTGCCGGAAATACTCCTCCATCTGCACCGCCATGGTCTCCGGCGATTCTTCGTATTCGCCTGCGAGGTTCGGCAAGCCGGCATTGGGATAGACCGATACCGGACACTCCGCGATGTCGGCCATCCGTTTGAGGTAGGGCAGCAATTGCCGCGCCCCGAACGAACAGTTAAAACCGACGGCCAGCGGCCGGGCATGCGCGACCGATGCGTAGAATGCCTCGACGGTCTGTCCGGAGAGCGTCCGTCCGCTGTTGGTGAGCGTTCCCGACACGATAAGAGGAAGCTTCCTTCCGCGCGAGGCGAAGACCTCCCCGGCGGCGAATATCGCCGCCTTGCAGTTGAGCGTGTCGAAAAAGGTCTCGAACTGGATGATGTCCGCGCCGCCATCCACCAGCCCCTCTATCTGAGGAGTATAAGCGGCAACGAGCCCTTCGAAATCGACCTCGCGGCGCGCGGTGTCGTTCATGTCCGTGGCGATGGAGGAGGATTTGCTCGTCGGCCCCACCGAACCGCTCACGAACCGTGGCCCCGCCTGCGGATGCTCCCGCACTGTATCGTCCGCCGTCCGTCCGGGCCACTC
>ENA-OUNI01000628-OUNI01000628.1-human-gut-metagenome-genome-assembly--contig:-NODE-628-length-15972-cov-3.493657_pt1 | contig 15972 bp, 27 predicted proteins | sample MGYA00242499_ERZ504580 | MGnify/ENA primary metagenome ERZ504580 (study PRJEB26092, sample SAMD00036315) | human gut metagenome | host: Homo sapiens | study: EMG produced TPA metagenomics assembly of... | reverse complement strand
GTCTGCGAATCCGATTGCACAGGTCTAAAAGCCTCAGCGTAGCCCGCTACGCCTGCGTTTTTATACCAGCACACTCGAATCCGCATCCTACGCGATTGGTATAGTTATTTACGAAACGATGTACTAGCTCTTATGATATCCTGCTATTTCATGGATATTATCATCCATTTCAGGATTTATAAAATATTCTGTTTTCCTCTATTCTATTTTTTCACTGTTTCATAATGGAAACTGTTCAGGAACTGTTTTGCCCTGTCAGTCTCCGGATTATCAAAGAACTGTTTCGGAGTGTTCTCTTCTACAATGTTTCCCTTATCCATAAAGATCACTCTGTCTGCTACGGAACGGGCAAATTCCATCTCATGAGTGACGATCAGCATGGTCATTCCTGTCTTTGCAAGTTCCAGTACTACCTGAAGTACTTCTCTTACCATCTCAGGATCAAGTGCTGCTGTAATCTCATCCAGAAGCATGATCTCCGGATGCATCAGCATGGCACGTACAATGGCAACTCGCTGTTTCTGACCACCGGAAAGCTGCCTTGGATAATTATCTTTCTTATCCAGAAGACCAACTCTGTCAAGAAGCTGCTCCGCTTCCTTTTTCACTTCTTCTTTATTTCTTTTCTGTACTTTCATTGGTGCCAGAAGAAGATTATTTAAAATTGTCATATTCGGGAAAAGATCATAGCTCTGGAAAACCATTCCTATCTTCTCTCTGACTTTGCTTATATTCTTTTTTCTTTCTCATAGCTTACACCGTTAAGCTTCAGTACACCGGTGTCAATCTCTTCCAGGCGGTTGATACATCGCAGGAAGGTACTTTTTCCACATCCGGAAGGTCCTACGATCACCACCACTTCTCCCTTTTGCAGAGAGAAGGAAACATCATCCAGAATAGGAACATTGTTTACATATGATTTCTTTAAATGTTCTACTTCTAAAATCGGCTGTCCCATTCATTTATCCTCATTTCTCTATTAATCAGCAAACTTCTTTTCCAGTACTCTGGAGAGTCTGGAAAATGGAAAACATATGATAAAATACATAAAGAATACTGCACCGTATACCCAGAGGGCCGCTGTCGGATTTGTATAACGTGATGCATCTATGATCTGTTTTCCAACTTTTAACACCTCTACTACTCCGATAAGAGCTACCAGTGATGTGGTCTTGATCATTCGGGTAAGAAGATTCACTGCGGATGGAAGAAGTCTTCTTATAGTCTGCGGAAGGATAATATAAAGATAGACCTGCCATTTGTTTAATCCAAGACCGTATCCGCTGTCATACTGGTGTTTAGGAATGGAGATCAGCGCACTTCGCACCAGATCACCCATTTCAGCAGTTCCCCAGAATGTAAATACAATGACCGCCGCTGTCTCACCGGAAAGATTCATCCCAGATGCTTGGCCGCTCCGAAATATACCAGGAACAAAAGCACCAGCTGCGGCATGATTCTTACTATTTCAAGGTAAATGCGGCAGATAAACTTAATGATTTTATTTGGGATATTCATTACCATCCCAAGAAGAAATCCAAGGATTATGGAAAATACCATGGAAATCAGTGCAATTCTTATTGTTACCCACAAGCCCTGCCAGAGTCTTAATGAGTTGATTCCCTTAAAAAGAACCTCAATCCCCATATTCTGCATAGCGGACTCTCCTTTCTACAAATGAACAGATAAGTGAGATTGGTAAAAGTATGATCAGATATGCGATTACCAACATAAACAGGGCTTCATCTGTTTTGTAATAAATTCCGATCAGGTCTTTTGTCACAAACATCAGGTCTGCAAGTGCTACTGCACTGAATACGGAGGTTTCCTTAATAAGAAAGATCGCATTTGCACAGAATGCCGGAATAGAATTGGATACCGCCTGGGGCAGGATAATGTTTGTAAATACCTGACTCTTACTCATTCCAAGGCTTAATGCGGATTCCACCTGAATGGGTGGAACATTGTCCAGGCCGCTTCGGAAGCTTCTGCCATATAACTGCCTCCGAGAAAGGTCAGTCCTGTGATCGCACACTGTTCTGAACTGAGGACAATCCCTATTTTCGGAAGACCGAAATACAGGAAAAACAACTGAATCAACAATGGTGTATTTCTGGACAGTTCAATGTAACATTCCACGATCTGACGAAGTACAGGAATCCTGAAATACTTAATCATGCTGCAGACAAGCCCAACCACAATGGCAAGCAGCACACCAATCACCGCCATGTGAAGTGTAAGCTTTGCTGCCTCAATATAAAGAGGTGTCTGCTCGCGGATAAACTCAAAATCCATGGTTACTTTATTCTCCTTCTATTATTATGATTTAGAGCATATTTGAAGAACGCTCTGGTGTGCCTGTGCCGCTTATTACTTTTCAATCCACTGCTATTTCGGTTAAAGCAGGTAGTTTACTTGATTTAGTTAAAGCGTTACATCTGCACATCTGTGAACTATCATAACATTTCAGGCTTCATCCTGCAAGCTTTTCATAAATTGCATCTGCAAGTCTGCTATGTCCCAGTTCATCCAGATGCTCCTGATCGGCTTCTCCCGGTCGGGCAAATTCTGAAGCCGGAAGATAAGAAATATTTCTTCTTCTGGCGATTTTCTCATACACCCGGGGCAGATTCCATGATACTTCGATAGAATTCTTATCGAATTCCGGATCAAAATCCTCTTCCCAGATTCTCTCCCCAAGGTAGATTGGAGATACCAGTAATATTTTGGCATCCGGGTTTACAGTGTTGATCTGATCAAGGAGCTGTTCAATCCCCTGTCCGATCACTTCCGGGGTTGCGCTGTATACGCTTTTACAATCGTTCGTGCCAAGCATGAGAACGATAGTGTCTACTGGTCTGTGGCTCTCAAGGATTGCCGGAAGCATTTCTGTTCCTCTTCTTTCTGTACGGAATGGATCATCGAATACGGTGGTTCTTCCGCAGAGTCCTTCTTCGATTACTCTGTAGCCTTTTGTTCTTACTTTGTCATCCAGGATGCTGGTCCAGCGGGTACCCATCCGTATCTCTGATTAGTAGTTCCCGGGATTAAACCGTATGTATTGGAATCACCGAAACATAAGATTTGTTTCATGTCTTGTCACCTTCTTATCTGATATTTTTAATGGGATTTTTTGCTTTCCCTGTTTTCATATTGATTTGATAGGAATACTATACAATCTTTATTTTTGTTTGTCAATCCCTTTTTGTATTTTTTGAAAATGTTTATTTGTACGTCATAAGTCATAAAGGGACGCTCAGAAATATTTTTATTTTCCGTGCGGTTTCGGGACCTATAGCAATCCTCGTAAATAATCAAAAACTTTTGATACCGATATTATTTCCAGTCCTGAACTTTATATTTTTTATATTTTGCAGGTGTTGTTCCTGTATATTTTCTGAAAATTTTTATAAAATAGCTCTGTGTGGAAAAGCAGAGATATTCACTGATCTGTGCTGCTGTATAATCTGAATAGGTCAGCATATTACAGGCAGCTTCTATCCGTTCTTTCTGAATATAGTCGACAAAAAGCATTCCTGTTTCTTTTTTAAACAATCTGGAAAGATAACTGGCACTAATCCCTGCTGCCTCTGCAGTTTCTTCCAGTGTAACGGGAACATGCAGATGAAGATGGATATATTTTACTGCCGCTTCAATTTCTCTGCTGTAATGTCGCATTCCGGACTTCTGCACTTCCTGGGCAAATCTCAGGGCTGCTTTTTGTGATAACTTTTCTATAGAAGATTTGCTGGTGCACTCTTCTACTGTCTGAATATAACCGTCACTTAATGCATAAGCAGTTTCTTCAGGTACACCACCTTCAATGGCAGCTCTGGTAAACAGCGTAATTCCTGCGATAAACATATTTTTACTGTTTCGCAGTTCATTTCTGGACAGGATTCCAGGGGTTCCATCCGGTGTGAGCTGAAAAACAGACTGTATTCTGTCTGTCTGGCCATTCCTGATAGCATCATACTGTCGACGCTCACTGGCATAGGATTCATGTTTCTGTAAATTTTCACGTCTCTCAAATAGAGTATTCCTGCTTCTGTTCTCTGCAATCTGTTGTTCTCTTTCGTTATATTCCTTATTTTTCTTCTGCATCTTTATTCCTCTCACATATACAGCAATATTTTGTTATTTATAGCAATATTTTACTATATTTTATCATTTACAGGTGATATAGTCCAGATAAAGGCAACACAAACAATCTGTTTGTTACTGTTCACTCCGTTCACAGTAACGTAGCCAAAATTCATTCCAGATTGCCTGCGGCAATGGAATTTTGGCTTGTATGTCTCGGGATTTTGGCATATTCATGCCAAAAACACCTCGCGGGATAGTGGTGTGTGAACAGTAACAAAATATTGTTACTGGTTACTGTTCACTTTATTTTGCAGTATTTTCAGATTTGTTCAGAAGGCTGTCCAGAAGCTGCGAAATGGTCTGATTTAACACAGGATGTCGCAGATACGGAGCAATCTGATTCATTGGTACAAGAACGAAATCGCGGTTGTGCAGATCAATATGAGGAATATGAAGATCTGGCATATCAATAATTTCCTGATCATAAAACAGGATATCCAAATCCAGTGTCCTTGGTCCCCAGTGGATGATACGTTCCCTGTTTGCCGCCTGTTCTAACTGATGCAGTCGCACAAGCAATTCTCCAGGAGTAAGAAGTGTCCGCATTTTCAGAACTCCATTTAAAAATTCATCCTGATCAGTAACTCCGTAAGGTTCTGTAATAAGATAATCGGAAATTGCCTCTATACGGCATCCTTTTGTCTCTGCCAGACCACGGATCCCATTATCTATATACATCTTTTTATCACCCATATTAGAGCCAAAAGCAATGTAAGCAGTATGCCATTTCCGTGTAATTTCCACAGATACAGTTTTCAAAGGAAGACCAACCGGTGCCCAGGGCTTTTCAATCTTCAGAGTTATTTTTTCAAGTCCGGAAAGAGAGCAAAGAAGCATTTCTGCAAGATTCTCTGCAAGAGATTCCAGAAGTTTATAAGTATGTTTTCTGGTGAAATCAGTGATCATATGGCTGACTTCGCCATAGTTTATGGAAGCAGACAACTCATCGGTTAATCCCGCCAGACGTGTTCTGGTAAAAAGCGTGGCAGAAATAACAAATTTCTGTCCCAGAACATTTTCCTCGGGATATACACCATGGTTTGCAAAAACCTCCAGCTCTTTAATTTCTATTTTGTCTAATCTGGTCTCATCCATAACAGCAAATCCTTTCTGTATGTTATTTATATTTACCATCTGTTTTGTGCCAGTAATTTATCTGCGTCCCAGGATTGCTTCTGTCATCTGGATCACACGCTTGTTTTCTTTAACATCGTGGACACGGACAAAAGAGCATCCCTTCATTACGCCAATTACACTGGTAGCCAAAGTCCCCTCCACGCGCTGATCTACAGGAAGATCCAGTGCCAGTCCGATCATGGATTTGCGGGATGTACCAAGGAGAACCGGAAATCCAGATTCTGAAAAAGCTCCAGGTGATTCATTGCTTCCAGATTCATTTCAAATGTTTTTCCAAAACCAATTCCCGGGTCAAGCATGATTTTTTCATCTTTAATGCCGGCCTGTCTTGCAAGATTGACACATTCCTGCGTTTCGGCGAGCATATCAATGAGAAAGTTTTGATATTCTGTATTAGATTTGTTGTGCATCAGACAACAGGCCACATCATATTTTGCGATTACAGCTGCCATTTTCGGATCATATTTTAATCCCCAGATATCGTTAACCAGGTCAGCTCCTGCCTGGATAGAGCTTTCAGCAACACTGCTCTTAAAAGTATCTACAGAAACAGGAATGTCAAAATGTTTTTTGACCGCTTCAATAACAGGAAGAACTCTCTGTGCTTCCTCATCAGCACTGACAGGAGTATGACCGGGACGTGTAGATTCGCCTCCGATATCAATAATATCTGCACCATCAGCAATCATTGCCTCTGTATGTTTCAAAGCTTCATCATATGATTCCATTTGCCGCCGTCAGAAAAGGAATCAGGGGTAACATTCAAAATTCCCATTATGTAAGTATGATTCTTAGTATCAAAAAAACGGTTTCCAATTTTCATGAGCAGAACCCATCCTTCTTTTGTGCTTATGAAGAAGATCAGTATTCAATTTTCATATTTTTTTTATCATCAGACCAATAGCATTCGGAAGCAGCGGAACATAAAAAACAATTTCTGGACTGCTTATCCGCTTTATAAAGAAGTGCTGCCAGCGTACTGCAGGAATCTCCTTTTCGGTGATGTCCAATGGAAGACAGAATCAGTTCTTTTTCCTGTTCTGTAAAGTGCAGATCTGTCAGAATTTCCCGTGCGATTTCTACTCCTGCAATATCATGGGGAATGTTGTACTGATATTGCTGTGCACGTCCTATATCATGAAGAAGTGCTGCTGCATAGATAAGCTCTTTGGGCAACTCCAGATGTTCCTCCAGTGCATAAATGTACATCAACCGTGCAACATCCAGAAAATGTTCAGGGGTATGACGGCAGAAGATCCGTTCACTTTCAAGTTCCTGTATTTTTTTATAATGTTCCTGATAAACCGGGTGCCTCCAGATCCGATTGACACGATCCATATCTGAAAAATTGTTATTCATCCTTTTACCATAGAAAGGAACATTTTCTGCAGTTCCTTATCTTCTGTAAACGCACCACGGGTTACAGTAGTGATTGTTTTGCTTCCTGGTTTTTTTATTCCGCGCATGGTCATACAGGTATGTTCCGCTTCCAGCATTACCATAATTCCTTTTGGATCCAGAGTACGCTCCAAAGCATCTGCAATCTGAACAGTAAGCCGTTCCTGGATCTGTGGCCTTCTGGAATAAACCTCTACTGTACGTGCCAGTTTGCTTAAACCGGTAACTTTGCCGTTGGGGATGTATGCAAGATGAGCTTTTCCATAAAAAGGCATCAGATGATGCTCACACATGGAGTAAAAGGTGATGTCTTTTTCCAGCACGATTTCATTATTTTCTACAGGAAACTGCTTTAACAGATGCTGATCCGCTTCATGACCAAGACCTCCGTAAATTTCTTCACACATGCGGGCAATCCTGTCAGGAGTATCAATCAGACCTTCCCGTGTGATATCTTCACCGATACCTTCCAGAAGCAGACGGACTGCCTGCTCAATTTTCACTTTGTCAACCATTAAAAAATAACCTCCTTTGTATTTTTGAAATGGAGATTATCCTTTTGACCAAATTAAAAAGGATATCTCCAATTGTGATAGAATGTATGTCGAAAACATTCCCTAACACAATATGAGATATCCTCTTATATTGTTTGCAACGGGTGCGGATAATATACCGTAAGACGCACTTTTCGTTTCAGTGACAACTCCCCATTCACCGAACACTTGACGCATAAAATCCTATTTTGCATATCATTCATTTCAGTATTCAGTATACCATGTAATACGATAATAGAAAAGGTTTTTTCTGACTTTTCAGAATAATTTTTTCCTGCTGCCAGAACTAATAGTTTCGAAGTACACTTTGCAGATATTCTTTATACTGCTGTTTTACATCTTCCGGTCCGACAATCCTCATCCCGGATCCAACACCGGTAAGCCATCCAAAAAACTGCGAGCTTCTGAGTATCTGTTTTTACATTTACCACTCTTCACATTTAATATCACTTATCTGTTCGATTGGAATGACCGCTTGATCCGTCATGATTATGGTATGCTCATATTCGTCTACCTTTTTACAATACCGGAGTACGTAACATAGGATCCGCCGGCTTTTTTTGCATCGGGAACAAAATAAGTTATCGATACATTCTGTTCTATACCGATATTATTTCTGATTATGTTGATTTTTTCGTTCAACTGAGCAATCACTTCCTCGCTCAGCTCCAATCTTTCATCGGTTAATCTTACTGCTTCCTTTATCGCAGCATCATGTCCGGTCAAGGCTGCAAAAGGAGCAAATTGCGCTGCCCGATCCCGAAGTGACATTTGCGGATGATTCTTAGATACCGGATGTGGCAAATTGATGATATCTTCATAAGAATTATTTTTCATCCTCTTCCAACTCCTTTATGCCTTATGTCCGCCAATTTGTTCATTTCTGTCCTTGGCGGTTGCACCTTCCTGAAGATTCATTCCCTTCAGTACAGCGTTTTTTCCAAATTTCTTTTTGATGCTAAGCATTGCTTCCTGCATACGTTTTTCGCGATCCAGAGCGGCTTCTTCCTCTTCCTTCTTTTTCCTTTGCGCCTCATAATCCGTAAAAAGATCCAGCTGCTCATACACTTCTTCTTTCTTTACCGAACTTCATCCACAAGCCTGTTCGCTGTGATATTGATTCTTCTGATAAGCAGGTTTCTGTCAACGATCCTGTCATATAGCTCTATTACTGCATCCGTTATCAGTTTTGTTGAGGAAGTCTGCCGTTTCAGATTGGTCGTTCCATGTGCGTGTTTCGGAATTCTTCTTCCATAACGGTCGATTGTAACCTCTCCATGATACTGCTTTTTCCTGTCGGCATTATTCAGATTCTCAATATCATAACCAACCGTCAATACAATCTGGTCCGTCACAAGCTTCTTATCCACCAGATCCAAAACCATCTGGTCCGTCATCTCTTTGACGACTAATTTTGCTTTTTCAAAGTCATAAGGACAATGAAGTACCTGCCCGGAACAAACACTGTTCGTTTCCGGTTTGTAAGACTTGACCATTTCCATGGTACAGGCTCATATCCCCAGGCATGATCGATCAGAAGCTCTGCATTAACGCCAAACAGTTTATATAGCAAATCTTCGTTATATAATTCATTCTCTTTTCCGATGGAACATCTGGCAATATCACCCATCGTATAAAGGCCATATTCTTCCAGCTTCTTTGAATATCCCTTTCCAACTCTCCAGAAATCAGTAAGAGGTCTGTGGCTCCAGAGTTTCCTTCTGTATGACATTTCATCTAGCTCTGCAATTCGTACACCATCTTTATCTGCTTTAATGTGCTTCGCCACGATATCCATCGCAATCTTACACAGATACATATTCGTTCCAATTCCGGCAGTTGCGTTATACCTGTCGTTTTCAGCACATCCTGTATCATGGTCATCGCCAGTTCTCTTGGTGTCATATTATAAGTATGCAGATAATTCGTTACATCCATAAATACTTCGTCAATCGAATACGGAAAAATATCTTCCGGTGCAATATATCTCAGATAAATGCTGTAAATTCTGGTGCTGTATTCCAGATAGAGAGCCATCCGGGGAGGAGCAACAATATAATCAATCTCCAGTGCAGAATTGATATTTAATTCTGTACTGTCATCAGAAGAACCAATAAATGTTCTGTTCGGTGCTTTCCACCTGCGGGCACTATTGGCTTCTTTTACTTTTTGAACAACCTCAAATAAACGAGCCCTTCCGGGTATCCCATAACACTTTAAAGCTGGAGATACCGCAAGACAGATAGTTTTTTCTGTTCTGCTTTTATCCGCAACCACAAGATTAGTCGTCAAAGGATCCCGATTTCGTTCTTTACATTCCACAGATGCATAGAATGACTTAAGATCAATTGCAATATAGGTTCTTTTCTTTTCCGTCATTCTGCACCTCCCAATTCTCCTGTGTTCCGTTTGTGATTATTTCTCCTTATCCATTGCCATATGTATCATTTTTTCAAAAGACGCTCTGAAATGCTCATCATCTTCTGCTGTTCGTTTTCGTGGTCCTTTTAAGTGATTCTTTCCGGATGCCCTTCGCGCTTTCTTGTTCAAGTGGCGTTCCATAAGCATCTGGTCAATATTCTCATTGGTATACCATTTCCCGGATTGATGAATCGCATATGCGCCCTTTCCAAGAGCCATTGACGCCACTCCATAATCCTGCGATATAACAACATCGCCTTTATGACAAATGCTGATCAGTTTATAATCCACTGCATCTGCTCCGGCTCCAACTACAATCACTTCACTGTAATCAGATGATAACACATGATTGGTATCACACAACAACGTTACCGGAAGATTGTGCTCTTTTGCAACTTTTTCAACAATACCGACTACCGGACAGGCATCTGCATCAATAAAAATCCGCATATCTTCTCCCTCAATTACACATAAACGGAGTGCGAACCTCGATGAGATTACCACTCGGATCATACAGCCTTACAAGTTTCTGGCCACCTGCAAGTTCTGTCAGTTCCGTGGCATATCGAACAAAATATTTACCGGATTCATATTTCGCAAGCAATTCATCTATATCAAATTCCTCAAAATACAGTTCCATCCTGTTATTGAATGGTGTAGAAATTTCATCCAGCGTCTTCCCCCATAGACCGGCATCCTGCAAAACAAGTCCCTCCGATAAGATCACATTACCTTCATTCTTAAGAATCACTTGCAGTCCAAATAAGTCCCTATAAAATTCTATGGATTTTTCTATATCATCCACCACAATCAGTACATTCTTTAACATACCGGCCACCTCGCAATCCGCATTCGATTATATGATCTTCCCAGACAAATGATCAATTTCATGTTGACAGATCTGTGCCGTCCATCCAGACAGCTTCTGCCGCTGTTTTTTCCAGTTGAAGTCATAATATTCTACTTCAATTTCCTGATATCTGGTCGTCTTACGAACACCATCCAGAGACAGACAGCCTTCTTCCGTCTCATACATATCATGCTTTGAAACAATCACCGGGTTAAACATAACAACATCTATAAATCCCATATTCACAATGATAATATTCTTCCTTACACCAATCATATTTGCAGCCATACCAACGCACCGTTCCCGGTTCGCCTGCAGTGTGTCCTGCAGATCCTTCCCAATCTGGATATCTGCTTTTGTGGCTAGCTTGGATGGCTGGCCTAAAAAGAAAATGTCTCTTACGATTTGCTTTACCATTTATTTTCTCCTGTATTTAATTTCTAATTCTTATTTATCCTGACCGGAAATCTTTCTCATCGGCTCAAGATTAATTTTACAACATCAATCAAGTCCTCAGTGAATCCTTTAATACCAACTCAAGTATAACATAGATATAACCCCTGTAGTGCATAAACTCGAAATATTCCTGTTCACTGGCAAATAAAATGTATTTGCTTCTACGTATCCCATGTATCCGTTGCTTGTGTTATAACCTTTCATCTGCCAGTTCCCCCTTGATTTCTTTTTCTAATGTTATCAGTTTACACCAAATGGCTGTGCAAAAATCCCGACAACCAAAAGGCTAAACTTCCTAAATCATTTTTGTATTCAACAGCTAAAGATAGAGAATAGCAAGGACAGGAAGTAGTTACCCACCTTCCGGACATTCGTCCCAAAACAGGAATCCTACTGGAATACTTGCAGATAAATAAAGAAAGCAGCTCATCTTCCTTTGTCACAGTAAATCCTGTGTCATAAAGCTGATAAGCTGCCATTTTGTTCTGCAGGTATTCTATTTGTTCTCGCTCAACCTTTTCTTTAACTCAAAGATATTCTCCTCAATCCGCTGTATTATAGCCTTAAAATCATCATCTGATTTTCCCGTTGGATCATCAAGTCCCCAGTTATCATCAAATGCTCTTCCAATAAAAGGACATCCCACATTACAGCCCATTGATATTGCGATATCAACATCTGGGATATCAGTAATCAGCTTACTATACTGACCATTTGCTTCCATATCAATTCCATAAATCTCTTTCATGATACGAACGGCATCCTGATTAATCTGAGGCTTTGTCTCTGTTCCGGCCGAATAGCTTTCAAATATATCTGATGCCAGATGTTTTCCCAATGCCTCTGCTATCTGACTACGGCATGAATTATGAACACAGATAAATGCGACTTTTTTCTTATTCATGAAATGGGCACCTCTCCTTAACACATTGATTGTTCTTATCAGAATGAATACACTTTATAACAGGCTTTTCCATTTGTATATTGAAATTTTCCGCTACATAATCTATCGCTGAAATTATGGCTATATAGGAATCTCTTTTACAACATCTTGGTCCACCAATGCTCCCGATTGCGTCAAGTGCCTTAGAAGTCATTTTATTAGCAAGCCCCCAAGATTCATTTTTAAGCGGGGTTGCTCCTGAGATTATTGATATAAACATTCCTGCACTAATACCAGCACCACAAGCTCCCCAGAATCCACATACACCGCCTGGAACAGCTTTTCCTCTATTCAATGATTGTGGAATTAACCTGATATTCAGCTTTCTGCATTGCAGAAACAGCTTTCCAAAAACAACGATAATCAATAACATTTAACGGCACTCCCATCAATTCGGAAGTGCTACTTTTTCCAACTTGTTATTTGCATCAAAGCAAACCTTGTCCCCTTCATTGATGTTACATTCATAGAGCATGGCATCCTCTGCTTTTATCCTTATTTCTTCTCCTGAAGAATTCATAAGCGTCACTATTGCCATGACTGGCACGCCTTTCGGTCGCTCTTCACAACCGAAGTCCAGGTCTTCCTCAATTCGTTTTACTGTATATATCATAACTATCCCTCTGAAAATAATGTTAAAAATCAGTTCTCCATGTTCCTTCGAATTTTCTCTATCAAAGTGACATCTGCCGGTAACCAGGCAACGCTGTCCAGTTGGTCCTTCGTAAGCCATTTTGCAGCTTCCGCTTCTTTTAGTTCCAGATGACCGGCTGTGACCTCTGCCCAGAAGCAATCCATAGAAAGGTGAAAAGTGGGATAGTCATACTCTATAGTGTCAACCAAATCCCCTACCTTAATTTCTGTATCCAGTTCTTCCATGATTTCTCGCTTTAATGCTTCCTGAGGTGTTTCACCTGCTTCGATTTTTCCTCCAGGAAACTCCCAGCCGCCTTTCAGCTCACCGTAACCACGAGCCGTTGCAAAAATTTTATTCTTTTCTTTCATATTGTCGCAGATAACTGCTGCAACTACTTTTATCGTCTTCATCTTTTTCGTACCTCAAATCATTTATACTGTAATATTTGACTGTAAATACCGTAATAAATCTTCTCTCACTGGATGCTGCATTTTCATCGTTACTTTCGTGATCGGCTGCATACGTCCGCGATTATCTTCTTTCCGGGCATTTCTGGCTTCCACCACAGTGAATTGTCCCATGTAATAAAAGCTTGTTTCCGCATCTGACTTTTTCACAAGCAAGTGCTTTCTTTCAGCTTCAAGTACATCTTTCATATATGAACTATCCAAGCCTTTCCCAATCTGAGAGTCCCACTTAAAAATCAGATCATCCTCAAAAGTATCCGCATAATCAGGTTTTCCATCTACATAGTTTTTTTCATCCTGACTTTCTTCTTTGTGATATGTAATAAAAATGAAAACATCATCTTCAATTCTTTTCATACCCATACATAATAGAGGACAAATCCTTGCCACAGTTCCATAAGAAGCTTACATCTCTTCTGGAATATTTTTCGTATAATACAAACGGACTATCCACAATTCGCCCCGGAAAATACTTATCCTTATATCTGGCAATACCGACTTTTATAATATCTTCCACCTGTGTGTAGAACTGAATATGTGCAAGTCTTTCTGTATAACTTTTCAGTCTTCGAATCATTCCTGATTGGTCATTTTCCAGAATATCATCTGACGAAATTTCTGATATTCTGCTTCTTTACTCACGAAATGTCCTTGCAGCACCTGAATTGCTTCATTTACCTGTGATGCGCTGATTTTAATTCCATAGGTCTTTTGGTATTCTTTTATAAAATCTGCAACCCCTATATGATCTCTGTAAAGCAATTGACTTAATATTGCAAGCTCATCAGGGCGCACTCCTGAGAGAATTGTTTTGGACAAATACTCCAGTGTTAATTTCTCCTGTTCGTTTAGGCTATTCTTGTATTTATCCTTTTCCATTGCCTGCATAAAGGCATAATATGTTTTATATTCTTTAATAATTACCAGTGGATCAATTTCCTGATTTTCATAGAAATCATACAACAGCGGAACCCGTCCCAACCGATTCTTCAGAGAAACATAGCTTTCTTTGATCAGAGTTTTCATCCCTTTGATTTTATCAATGGACTTAAATATCTTATCTTTGGAAATCTCATCAAAATGAACAGTTGAAGCCCCTGGTATTGTACTATTTCCACTGATTACATATTTGCGGATTACATCAGCGTTATAAGAACGGTCTCCTGATAAAGCTACCGGAATCATGAAGTTATTATTATAATTTCCAATAAAATCCAAAATAACAACATATTCTTTCCCTGGTGCCTTTCTAAGTCCTCGTCCCAACTGCTGAATAAATACAATGGGAGACTGCGTCGGTCTAAGCATAATGACTTGATTCACTTCGACAATATCCACACCTTCATTTAATATATCTCGCGAAAAAATATAATCCAAGGGCTGCATCTCTTCCGTTGCATCTGCTTCATCATTGCCAGTCTCTCGAATGCTTCCTGCCGTTTTTCTTCATTATCAGCACCACCAAGAGCAATTGTACGGTATCCCAGAGCATTAAACTTCTTGATAATTCTTCACACTCCTTAACACGACTGCAAAAAATAAGTCCCCTTACACGATCGCCACTGTAGCCATAATATTCCGACTGTTCGATCACATGCCGCACTCTCTCATCACTGGTAAGCTGATTGAATTCCTCATCTGTCAGCTTCGCAGCCTGCAATGTTTTATCATCCAGGGAAACAACCTCACTGATGCCAAAATAATGAAATGGACAAAGAAGATTATCTTCCATTGCCTGCTGTAAACGGATTTCATGAGCGATTTGATAATGGAAAATCTCATATATATTTTTGCCTTCCTGATTATCATCTCTTTTATCCGGTGTCGCAGTCATACCCAAAAACAGTTTCGGATTGAAATAATTAATGATCTTGGTATAAATATTGTTAGAACTGTGGTGAGCCTCATCCAAAATAATGCAATCAAAGGCATTTGGCTGATACTGAAACAAATGTGTATCTCTGTTCAAAGTCTCTACTGTTGCAAAAACATAATCCTTCTCATATTCATAGAAGCCTGCTCCCACCAATCCCATTGTCACTTTCTTATCAAAAACTTTTTCAAAAGATTTTTTAGCCTGCTTCGCAAGTGTTACACGGTGAACCAGAAACAATACTCTTTTGAAACCAAGCTCACGCATAGCAAATGCGGATGCATATGTCTTTCCTGTTCCAGTCGCGGAGATCAGCAACGCCCGCTCTTCCCCCTGCTCCAGAATCTTCCTCAAATTCGCAATAAATCTCTCTTGCATAGAGTTTGGCTTTAATCTATATTTTTCCAGTGACGGGATTTCTTCGCTTTTTGCGATTTCCCGCTGATGTTTTATGATATTGTAGCGTTCTTTGTAGACTTCATAAAAATCATCATATGGTAAAGCATACTCACTATTCCATAACCTCTGGAACTCTTCTACGATTTCTTCCGCAACCTCACCATTTTCCGTAGAAATCAGTTTTGTATTCCACTCTTTATTTACCGTCAGCGCCGCACTTGTCATATTGGAACTTCCGATGATGATCCGATAAATCTCTTCTTTTTTGAAAATATATCCCTTCGTGTGGAAACCATTTCCGGCCGCTTCCACGTCATACATTTTCAAAGTAACATTTTTCAAACTATTAAGTTTTTCAAGCGCTCTCGGTTCACTAAAGTTCAGATAATTTGTCGTAAGAATCTGTCCTTTAACGCCCTTTTTCTCAAGCTCTTTTAACGTCTGCAGAAGCGGTGTCACACCACCTATCGTGATAAATGCAACACTGATCTGAAACTCATCGCAGCGCAGTAATTCATCCTCTACGGATGAAATAACTTTCTTCCCCTCTTCCGGATTATTAGATACAAATGCTGCTTATATACCAGATTCGCCGCCACGGAACCATTTATATACTTGCGGCACTTATGGCCGTTTTGCAATTCCATTTGAATCACATTCCACATTCCATTGAAATAGAACTCCCCTCTCC
>ENA-OUNI01000627-OUNI01000627.1-human-gut-metagenome-genome-assembly--contig:-NODE-627-length-15976-cov-3.175595_pt1 | contig 15976 bp, 23 predicted proteins | sample MGYA00242499_ERZ504580 | MGnify/ENA primary metagenome ERZ504580 (study PRJEB26092, sample SAMD00036315) | human gut metagenome | host: Homo sapiens | study: EMG produced TPA metagenomics assembly of... | reverse complement strand
CGGCTCAGGCGGGTATTTGTTGTCGGGCAGCTCGGTCAGCGCAAATTTTGCAGTGAACCGCTCCCCCGCACTCTCGCCGGGAAAGGACGCGCACTGCACCTTTACGTTGGCCGCCCTGCCGTCAATTTCAGTCAGCCGCAGCGTACCGCGCAGGCGGCTTTCGCTGTAGGAAGCATCGGCGTCCGTCTCCACCACCGCCGTGCAGGTCACGGTCTGCCCGGCCCGTGCCTTGACGGGCCGTACCCATACAAGGGTAAACACCAGAAACCACGCAAGACCGCACAGCGCACCTAGTACCGGGATGGCACTGTCTCTGCGGCGTTTTATCCATAATAGCGCCAGGCATACCAAAATGCCGCCGCGGGCACACAGACCAGCGGCGGCAGAATGGCCGCAGCAAGCTCAGCCCCGGCAAAACCGAGACCAAACCAACCGAGCTTTCGTTTCATTGCTTAGTGCAGGAAGAGCGGCAGCGGCTCCAGGAAAAAGATGTCGGTGCGCTTGGCAGCATCGCCCTCAGCGAGTGCTGCGCAGCAGCCGACTACCGTGCCGGTGCTCTTGGCAGCCAGCGTTTCCAATGCATGCAGGGAGCCGCCGGTGGAGATAACGTCATCCACGATCAGGATGCGCTTGCCGTCCATATACTCGATGTCCTTCTTGTCGATGACCAGCGTCTGCTTACCGGCAGTCGTGATGGACTGATCCTCGATGATGACAGGCTCACGCATATACAGCTTCGGACCTTTGCGGGCGGGAATCCAGTATTTGCCGCTCTGGCGCGCCATTTCGTAGGCAGAGGGATGCCCTTGGCCTCGGCGGTCAGGATCACGTCAAACTCGGGGGCTTTTTTCAGCAGAGCTGCGGCGCATGCCTCGGTCAGCTCCACATCACTGAACATGATGAAAGCGGCAATATCCATGTGGTCATTGACCTTGCAGATGGGCAGCTCACGGTCAGACCCGCAATGTGCAGTGTATAGGTATCTGCCATGTTAGTTTACCTCTCTTTATTGATTCACAAGTGTTTTGTGCAACGCCCGGCATCAGCCGGAGGCCATGCAAGGCTGCGCTTGGCCAGCACATGAAAGTGCAGGTGCTTAACGCTCTGGCCGCCGTCCGCGCGACATTGGTCACAACGCGGTAGCCGCTCTCGTCGACACCCAGCTTTTTGCACAGCTGCGCAATGACCGCGTAGATGTGGCCCAGCAGCGCGGCGTCATCCTCGGTCAGGGCTGCGGCAGACGCAATGTGCTGCTTCGGGATGACGAGAAAATGCACGGGGGCCTGCGGGTCGATGTCGTAGAACGCCAGCAGCTTGTCGTCCTCAAACAGCTTGTTCGAGGGGATCTCGCCTGCGGCGATCTTGCAGAACAGACAATCCTCCATCCGGAATCCCTCCTTTGCAGTGGATTTTATGGCAAAGAATTACTGATTCATTTCCGCCTTGACGATCTCGGGCACAGCGTTCAGTGCGTCGTCGATCTTGGACGTGTCGCGGATACCGGCCATAGCGAAGTCGGGCTTGCCGCCGCCGTTGCCGCCTGCGATAGCGGCAATCTTCTTGACGAGGGCGCCTGCCTTCAGGCCGCGGGCCAGGGCGTTCTTGGAAACGCCGACAGCATCATCGTCTTATTACCGTCGCTGCCGATAAGCACGGTCACGGCGTTGGGGGCCTTGTCGCGCACCTTATCGACCATGTCGCGCAGGGTATCGGCACCGGTACCGGTCAGGTAGGCGGAGACAATGCGCACGCCGTCGATGTCGGCTGCGTTCTCAAACAGGCCGTCGATCTTGGCGGCAGCCATCTGGGCCTCAGGATTTCAAGCTGCTTGGCGGTCTCCTTCAGCTCAGCAGCCAGTGCCTCGGCGCGGGCAGGAGCGTCCTTCAGGTTGTTGGCCTTCAGGCAACAGCAGTCTTGGCCAAAATCTCGGTGCGGTCATCCAGCAGATCCAGCACGCCGAAGGCGGTGGTAGCCTCAATGCGGCGGATACCGGCAGCCACGCTGGACTCGCTCAAAATCTTGAAGCAGCCGATCTGTGCGGTGTTCGTGACATGGGTGCCGCCGCAGAACTCGGTGCTCCAGCCGCCGGCGTCGACAACACGGACGACACTGCCGTACTTCTCACCGAACAGAGCCATAGCGCCCATCTTCTTGGCTTCCTCGATGGCAGATTCTTGACGGTGACGGGCAGAGCTCGTAAATCTTCTCGTTGACGCGGCGCTCGACCTCGGCCAGCTCGGCGGGGGTGACGGCGCTGAAATGCGTAAAGTCGAAGTGGGTGATCTGGTCGTCCTGATAGCTGCCGGCCTGATGGACATGCTCACCCAGGACCTCGCGCAGGGCCTTCTGCAGCAGGTGGGTGGCGGTGTGGTTACGGCAGATGGCGGCACGGCGCTTCTCATCGACGGAAGCGGTGACCTCGTCGTCAACGTGGATGGTGCCGTCCAGCAGCTCACAGGTATGGACGAAATAGCTTCGGGGTCTTTTTGACCTGGGTAACCTTCAGCTTGGCGTCGCCGCTGACAAGATAACCGTGGTCAGCGACCTGACCGCCCATCTCTGCATAGAACGGGGTACGGTCCAGCACGACCAGCACGCCGTCCTTGGCCTCGCCCGCCTCGTCGGTGGCGATGGCATCGACGAGTTCCTCCCCGTCGGACAGAGCCAGAACCTTAGCCTTCTCGGACAGGGTCTCGTAACCGTCAAACTGGGTGGGCTCGGCGGTCAGTTCACCGAACAGGTCAGCGCTCCAACCGGAAATATCCTTGGCCAGGCGCTCGGCGCGGGCGCGCTCACGCTGCTTGGTCATCTCGATGTGGAACGCGGCCTCATCGACGGCAAAGCCTGCCTCGGCGGCAATCTCACGGGTCAGGTCGAGCGGGAAGCCGAAGGTATCGTTCAGCTTGAACGCCTCGACACCGGACAGGACCTTCTCATGGGCCTCCTTCAGCCGGCCCATCATGCCGGTCAGGATGTTCAGACCGCGTCGATGGTGCGGCCGAAGCGCAGCTCCTCGGTGCCGATGACCTTCTTGATATAAGACTCATGCTCGCGCAGCTCCGGGTAACCGGCCTCGCTGGACTCGATGACCGTTTCGACCAGCTCGGTCAGGAACGGGCGGTTGATGCCCAGCATACGGCCATGGCGGGCGGCGCGGCGCAGCAGACGGCGCATGACGTAGCCGCGGCCCTCGTTGGACGGCAGGATGCCGTCGGAGGCCATAAAGACGGTGGCACGGATGTGGTCGGTAATCACACGGATGGAGATGTCATCCTTCTCGTTCTCGCCGTACTTCTTGCCCGAGATGCGCTCGACGTGGTGCAAAACGGCGGCAACGGTATCGACCTCGAACAGGTTGTTGACATCCTGCATGACGACGGCCAGACGCTCCAGGCCCATGCCGGTATCAATGTTCGGCTTGGCCAGCAGCTCATAGTTGCCCTTGCCGTCGGCATCATACTGACTGAACACGAGGTTCCAGATCTCCATGAAGCGGTCACAGTCGCAACCGACGCCGCAGGTCGGCTTGCCGCAGCCGTACTTCAGGCCGCGGTCATAGTAGATCTCAGAGCAGGGGCCGCAGGGGCCGGAGCCGTGCTCCCAGAAGTTGTCCTCCTTGCCCAGGCGGACCATGTGGTCCTCGGGGATGCCGACTTCCTTCGTCCAGATGTCGTAGGCCTCGTCATCCTCCTGATAAACCGAGATGTACAGGCGGTCAGCGGGAATCTCGAGTTCCTTGGTCAGGAACTCCCACGCCCAGGGAATGACTTCCTTCTTGAAGTAATCCTGAAAGCTGAAGTTGCCCAGCATCTCAAAGAAGCAGCCATGGCGGGCCGTGATGCCGACGCGCTCAATATCCGGGGTGCGGATGCACTTCTGGCAGGTGGTCACGCGATGCCGCGGCGGCTCCTCCTGGCCGAGGAACCATTTCTTCATGGGGGCCATGCCGCTGTTGATCAGCAGCAGGCTGGGGTCATCCTTCGGAACCAGCGGGAAGCTGCCCAGGCGCAGGTGGCCCTTCGTCTCAAAATAATGCAGGTACTTTTCGCGAAGCTCGTTCAATCCGGTCCATTGCATAGGTGTTGTTCTCCAATCCATAAAATTGCGATGCAGGGTCCGCCACAAAAATTACAGCCCACGCCCCAATACAGGGACGAAGGCTGTTATGCTTCCGTGGTACCACCCGGTTTGCAGCGCCGCAAGAATATAATACAACAGCACTGCCGCTTTGTGTCTGCGTTAACGCCGCAGGTACGCTCGGCTCTGCGCCGAAAGCTCCGGGGTGGCTCTGCCGTGCTTCCGCGTGAAAGCCTTGCACCAAACGGCTTTCTCTCTGAGGGACGGAACGGACGGCATTGGCCCTTTCATCGCTATTTTCCTTTTTACAGGCTTATTATATGCCGTTTTGTGCCGCTTGTCAACTGATTTTTCCGCATAAAAGGTCATAACTGCGCAAAAGCTAACGCAGAGAGGAGTGTTTTTTATGGCTGACGTTTTTCCGGAGGTCGGGCAGGTCGTGCTGACGAGCCTGCTGTCGCTGACCGCGATGTTTATTTTCACCCGCGCGGGCGGCAAGCGGCAGATTGCGCAGATGAGCCCGTTCGACTACCTGAACGCCGTCACGGTGGGTTCCATCGGCGCAGAGCTGGCGACGAATCTTGAGCAGTGGTGGCGGCCCTTCTCTGCGCTTATTGTCTATGGGCTGGTGACGTGGTTCGTGCACTACACTGCCTGCAAGAGCAACGCTATGCGCAGCCTTTGGAGCGGACGCAGCCTGATTTTGATGGACGACGGTGTTATCCTGAAAAGCAGCCTGCAGCGCGCTGCCATCGACGTGAACGAGTTCCTGGGTCAGGCCCGCGTGGCCGGGTACTTTGACCCGAACGAAATAGAAACGGCAATTTTAGAGACAAACGGCCAGATCAGCTTTCTGCCCAAAAGCTGCAGCCGTCCCCTGACGCCCGACGATATGCAGCTGCACCCGGACGCCGCCAGCACATGGTATGACCTGATTATAGACGGCCATCTCATGCAGGACAATTTAAAGGCTGCAGGCCGCGACGAGCGCTGGCTGGACGCCCGGCTCCACGCGCAGGGCATCGGCCAGCATGGTGAGGTGTTTTACGCGGCGTGTGACAAAGCGGATGGGTTCTTTGCATGCAGAGTGCGCTAATAATCGAATATGTAAAAAAAGACCTGCCAGAATTCTCTGACAGGTCTTTGTGGTGGAGAATACCGGGATCGAACCGGTGACCTCTTGCATGCCATGCAAGCGCTCTCCCAGCTGAGCTAATCCCCCATAGCTGGCGTCGCTCGGTGCGTTCGCTCCTGACGACGTTTGCTATTATAGCAAACCTTTTTTCAAATGTCAACAGGTTTTTGCAAAAATCTTATAAAATCTTATCTTATAAAGCTGGGTTACGCTTATAAAATATATCAGAATGACAAAAAGGCCGCATTCCCTGCGGAATGCGGCCCTGCAAGCTGTACTTTTAGATGGAAATCGCTTTGGCGATCTCGATCATATCGCGGTCAATCGTCTTGTGCATGGACAGTGCAACGTTGACATCGTAGTCAACGATCTTGTCGCCGGAGACGGCAACAACACGGTTGTAGATGCCCTTGTCCAGCAGGTCAATGGCGTGGTAGCCATCAGCGAGGCGTTCACGCGGTCACGGACCGTCGGGGAGCCGCCGCGCTGGATGTGGCCCAGAACGGTTGCACGAGAGTCACGCCGGTGGCAGCCTGGATCTGGTTGGCCAGCTCCTGCGCACCGACAACGCCCTCGGACACGATGATAATGAAGTGCTTCTTGCCCGTGACCTGGGTCTGGCGCATACGCTCGAGAATATCGCGCTCAAAATCGAACGGGATCTCCGGCAGCAGAACAGCCACAGCGCCGGTAGCGATACCGACGTTCAGGGCAATATAACCGGCATGATGGCCCATGACCTCAACGACAGAGCAACGGTCATGACTCTGGGTGGTGTCGCGCAGCTTATCGATGGCCTCGACAGCGGTATTCATAGCCGTATCGTAGCCGATGGTGTATTCGCTGCAGGCGATGTCGTTATCGATGGTGCCGGGCAGGCCGATGCAGGGAATGCCCTGATTGGCCAGCGCACGGGCGCCATGAAGGAGCCGTCACCGCCGATGACGACCAGTGCGTCGATGCCCAGCTCCTTGCAGCGGGCAAGACCCTTGGCCTGGCCTTCCTTCGTCTTGAACTCCAGGCAGCGCGCGGTATACAGAATCGTACCGCCGCGGTGGATGATCTCCGATACGCTGCGGACGTTCATTTCATAAACTTCGCCGTTGATCAGGCGTTGTAACCACGCTGGATGCCCATCATGCGGTAGCCCTTGCTGATGCCTGCACGAACAATGGCACGCACAGCGGCGTTCATGCCAGGTGCGTCACCGCCGCTGGTGAGCACACCGATCGTTTTGATTTCCTTAGCCATAAAGCGAGCCCCTCCTATTTCGGGAACTATGGACCGCCTGAACCATTACGATTTATTCAGGCGTGGTCATCACGTTACAATAAATTTTTAACAATCTCGCGACCATACACATTATACCACACTTTGCGCCCCGAAATTATGGATAAATCGCGCAAACGTATGGATTTATTTTGCAGAGTGTTCAACATCCTGAACTTTTACACATTCCTTGCCCAAAATGCGCTCCAATTCGGCGCGCAGAAGCGGGTCATCCTTTACCGCCATGTGCCGCGCCAGCATGGCCCTGCCGGTATCTTGGAAGCGGAAATACACCCGCACCGTGCCCCCGTCGAAAATGTTGCAAAGCAGGTTTTCTACCTTGTGCATCTGCGCGCTGTCGCGGGAGGGCACGGTCAGAAAATACCCGGCGGCCCCTCCCCCGCTTGTCTCACGCTTGACGCGCTCCACGCGGTTCATGCCAAAGTTTTTACCGGGGTCGTAGGTCTCGATGGGCTGCACTCCCTCGACGATCAGGCGGGCGGCCTCGTCCTCCTTGACGGAGACGCGGCCATTGGCGACCACAACGGCGTTTTCCTGCAAGGCCGCGCGGCACTCGGCCAGGATGCGCGGGAACACCAGCAGCTCCATGCTGCCGGTCAGGTCCTCGACGGTGGTAAAGGCCATCAGCGTGTTGGACTTGGTGGTCATGATCTTATTTTTGACGATTGTGCAGACAAGCGTCACCGTCTGGTTGTCAAACTGCTTTGCGTCCTCGCCCAGCAGCTGAGCAATCGTGCAGGTGGAAACCTGCGCGATTTGGGCACGGTAGGCGTCCAGCGGATGGCCGGACAGGTAGAGGCCGGAGACCTCCTTCTCCATTTTCAGCAAATCAGAGGCGGAATATTCCGGCAGGTTCGGAACCTTATAGTCGTTTGCCGGTTTCTCGTTCTCCACTCCGCCCATCAGGCCGAACAGGTCCATCTGGCCGTCCAGATTCTGGCGGGCATCGGTCTCGACACTTTTCAGAATACCCTCGACACTCTCGAGCATACCGTGGCGGGTCGGCTCCAGAGTATCGAATGCACCGGCTTTGACAAGGTTCTCCAGTGCGCGGCGGTTGAGACCCGTGCCGTGCAGCCGCTTGCAGAAGTCATAGAGGCTGCTATAGGGGCGCTCGGCACGTTCCTTAATGACGGCTCGATCAGGTCGCGGCCCACGCTCTTGACAGCGTTCAGGCCAAAGCGGATCCGCTCGCCGTCCGCCGTGAAGCCGCCGCGCGACACGTTGATGTCAGGCTGCTGGACCTTTATCCCCAAGCGCTGGCACTCCGTTGTGTACTCAATGACCTTGGATGTGTTGTCGAGCACGCTCGTCAGCAGCGCCGCCATGAACTCATGCGGGTAGTGGCATTTCAAATACGCAGTCTGGAACGCCACGTAGGCGTAGCAGGCGGCGTGGGATTTGTTGAACGCATACGACGCAAAGCTGATCATATCGTCGTAAATTTCGTTGGCGATATTTTCCGGCACGCCGTTGGCAACACAGCCCGCGCACTCCTTGCCCGGCTCCTTGCAGCCGTGGACGAAGTGCTCACGCTCCGCCTCCATGACCTTGAGCTTCTTTTTACTCATGGCGCGGCGGACGTTATCAGCCTGGCCGAAGCTGAAGCCGGCCAGCTCGCGGCAGATCTGCATGACCTGCTCCTGATAGATGACAACGCCGTTCGTGACATCGACGATGTGCGCCATCTGCGGCGTCTTATAGGTCACATGGGACGGGTCCTTGCGGTTGCGCAGATAGGTCGGAATGGAGTCCATCGGGCCGGGGCGGTAGAGCGAGATCAGTGCGATAATGTCCTCGAGGTTTTTCGGGCGCATGCCGACAAGCACCTGCGTCATGCCCGTGGATTCAAGCTGGAAGATGCCCTCGGTCTCGCCCTTTGCCAGCATCGCGTAGGTGTCGGGATCGTCATAGTCGAGGTTCGCAATGCGGAAATCCGGGTCCTTGCGGCGCACGGCCAGCTCGGTATCATGGATGACCGTCAGCGTGCGCAGACCCAGAAAATCCATTTTCAAAAGACCCAGACGCTCGATCTCCACCATGTTGAACTGGGTCACGGGCAGGCCGTCGTTGGTGGACAGCGGCACATACTCGGTAGCGGGGTCACGGGTGATGACGACGCCCGCCGCGTGGGTGGAGGCGTGGCGCGGCATGCCCTCGACCTTCAGCGAGGTGTCGATCAGCTCATGTACCTGATTGTCGGCGTCGTACAGCGCCTTTAAGTCGGGGCTGACCTCCAGCGCCTTTTTCAGCGTCATTTTCAGGTCTGTGGGGATGAGCTTTGCCACACGGTCCACGTCCTGATAGCTCATGCCCATAACGCGGCCCACATCGCGCACGGCGGCGCGGGCGGCCATTGTACCGAACGTCACGATCTGGGCCACATGGTCGCGGCCATACTTCTCGTTGACGTAGTCAATGACCTCCTGACGGCGCTCGTAGCAGAAGTCAACGTCAAAGTCGGGCATTGAGACGCGCTCGGGGTTCAGGAAGCGTTCAAAAATCAGATTGTACCGGATGGGGTCTATGTCGGTGATGCCGACGCAGTAGGCCGCCAGACTGCCCGCGCCGGAGCCACGGCCCGGTCCGACGGGGATGTCGTGGCTTTTGGCGTAGTTGATAAAGTCGTAGACGATAAGGTAGTAGTTCGTGTAGCCCATCGTCTTGACGACATTGATCTCATAGGCCAGGCGCTCCTTCAAAGCGTCCGTGACCCTGCCGGGATAGCGGCGCTCGAGGCCGTCCCAGCAGAGCTTTTCAAAGTATTCCTGGTTCTCCATGCCGTCCGGGGCCTTGAAGTACGGCAGCTTTGTCTCGCCAAAGGTGAACTCGAAATTGCACTGCTCGGCAATTTTGTTCGTGTTCTCGCAGGCCTCCGGCACCATCGAGAACAAGTCGTACATCTCGTCGGTGGATTTCAGGTAGAACTCGTCGGTCTGGAACTCCATGCGGTCCACATCGTTGATGGTCTTGCCGGTCTGGATGCACAGCAGAATGCTCTGCATCTTGGCGTCCTCTTTCGTGATGTAGTGGGCGTCGTTCGTTGCGACCATCGGGATGCCGGTCTCGCGCGCTAAGCGGATGAGCTGCGGCAGCACGGCCTGATCCTCCTCAAGGCCGTGGTCCTGCAATTCGATATAGTAGTTTTCCGCACCAAACAGGTCACGGTACCACAGGGCCGTCTGCCTGGCGCGGTCGTAGTCCCCCGCCAGCAGTGCCTTGGGGATCTCGCCCGCGAGACAAGCAGACAGGCAGATCAGGCCGTCGTGGTATTTTTCCAGCAGCTGCTTGTCGATGCGGGGCTTTGAGTAAAAGCCCTCGGTAAAGCCGGCGGAGACCATCTTGATAAGGTTCTTGTAGCCTGTCTCATTTTGCACAGCAAAATCAGGTGGTTGTTGCCGTCGATGCGGTTGACCTTGTCAAACCGGGTGCGGGTCGCCACATAGACCTCACAGCCGATGATCGGTTGATGCCTGCGGCCTTGGCGGCGTCAAAAAACGCCACACAGCCGTACATGACGCCGTGATCCGTGATGGCACACGCCGTCTGCCCCATCGCCTTCAGTCGGTCAAACATCCGGTCAATGCGGCAGGCACCGTCCAGCAGGCTGTACTCGGTATGCACATGCAGGTGGGTAAATTGTCTTTGGGTCGTTTCAGGCATTCGTTGCTTCCTTTTCGGTAGGCTCCGGGGCAGCATCCAGACGGGCGGCGGCCTCTTGGATCTTCTTCATTCGGTGGGAAAGCCCGGCCTTGCTGACCGGCGGGTCAAACTTCTGCGCCAGCTTGGCCAGCGGCAAGTCTGGGTACTGCATCCGCAGCCTGGCGGTGTGGCGCAGGGTCTCGGGCAGGGTGTTCAGCGCCCCCGCCGCCTGCAGCTTTTCAATCGCCAGCTGCACCTGCACGGCGGCATTCACGCTTTTGCTGATGTTGGCCGTCTCGCAGTTGGAAAGGCGGTTCGTCTTGTTGCGCATTTCATTGTACATGCGCTGGTCCATGATACGCATGGCCGCGCCGCCCGCGCCCATAAAGGTCAGCAGGTCCTCGATATGATCCGCCGCCTTGATGTAGATCGTGTTCGCGCCCTTGCGCAGTGCGCGGTGCGGGTGGAAGTTATGCTCCGCCAGCATGGCCTCCAGCTGTTGGGAAAGGTAATGCCGCGTGGAGAGGAACTCCAGATTATAGCTCTTTTCGGGGTCTGTCATCGTGCCGCAGCACAGAAACGCCGTGGCGATGAACGCCTGCATACAGTTTTGGCATTTGAAGTTTTCCGGGCGGATGCGCAGGGTCGGCTCCTTGCCGGTGTGGCCAAAGAGCGCCAGCATTTTGCGACCTCGTCAGGGTCCTTCACGCTGAACTCATACACGGGGCCGGTGGGGCGCTCCTTGCTGATGACCGTCCCCTGCACGCCGCAGCGGCGGTAGAGCTTTTGGGCAAAATGGGCCACGCCTCATTTTCGGTTTGCAGAACAACGCCGCGGTCATCAAAGTATTTGCCAAAACAGGCCACCGCATACGCGGCGGCCATGTTGCAGCAGGGCTTTGAAATTTTGCGGCGCAGTATTTCGTTTTTCACTTCTTGAGAAAAGCTCAAGGCGGTGTTCTCCCTTATTATAGACTTCGGTTCACGTCGCGGTGCTGTACGCTGGGTGCGTAGCCGAGCTTCTTGCAAAATTCACCGATCTTACGCGCAAAGGTGATGGAGCGGTGCTTGCCGCCGGTGCAGCCCACCGCGATCATCAGCTGGCTCTTGCCCTCCTTCACGTAGAGCGGCAGCGCGTATTCGAGCATATACTCATAGCGGCGCAGCAGCTCCTGCGACTCCTCGGAGGCCATGACGTAGTCAACGACCTCCTGATCCAGACCAGTCTTGTGCTTGAGCTCCGGCACATAGAAGGGGTTCGGCAGGCAGCGCACATCGAGCACGAGATCTGCCTCCTGCGGCAGACCGTACTTGAAGCCGAAGGATACGACCATCAGCTCCATCGGGCTTTCGCCCTTGTCCAGGAACAGGCTGCACACCCGCTCCCGGTTCTGCGCTGCCGAGAGCAGCGACGTGTCAATGACATATTTTGCCTTATCGCGCAGCGGCTGCAGAAGGCGGCGTTCCCGCGCGATGGCCTCGGTGATGGGAATTTTCTCGGCGGCAGCCAGCGGGTGCTGGCGGCGCGTCTCCTTGTAGCGGCGCTGAATGGCGGCATCGTTGGCATCCAGGAAAAGAATATCGTAGTCGATCTTCTTTTCATCAAGGTCGGCCAGCGCCTCCTGCAGCTTTTCAATGCTGCGCACGCCGCGCACGTCCATGACGACGGCGACGCGGTTCAGCTGGTTTTCGCCCTGCAGGGCGAAGTCCACGATACGCGGCAGCAGCGCCACCGGGATGTTGTCAATGCAGAAAAAGCCGATGTCCTCCAGTGCGTTGACAGCCATTGACTTGCCCGCGCCGGAAAGGCCGGTCACGATCAGAAAATTCATCTTCCCCACCGCTCTCTTATTTTACCACGCGAATTTCGCGTTCCAGCACAAAGCCGGTCCTGGCCTCAACAATTTGCCGGACCTGCTCGGTCAGTGCGACCACGTCGGCGCAGGTCGCGCCGCCGCGGTTGATGACAAAGCCGCAGTGCTTTTCACTGATCTGTGCACCGCCCACGGTAAAGCCCCGCAGGCCGCAGTCCTCGATCAGCTTGCCCGCAAACGCGCCCTGGGGCCGCTTGAAGGTGCTGCCGGCGCTCGGCCATTCAAGGGGCTGCTTTTCCCTGCGCTTGCCCAGCAGCTCCTGCATACGGGCCAGCACGGCGGCTCCGTCGCCGCGGTGCAGCACCACCGTGGCCGACAGGATGCACCAGTCGGGGTTCTGCTCAAAAACGCTCGTGCGGTAGCCCATGGCCAGGTCTGCCGCAGGCAGTGTGCGCAGCTGCAAATCACTGTCAAGGAAGGTCACGCTCTCCAGCACGTCCTTCAGCTCACTGCCGTAGCACCGGCGTTCATATAGACCGCACCGCCCACCGTACCGGGGATGCCGCAGGCAAATTCCAGACCCGTCAGGCCCAGCGTCTGCGCCTTGCTGCACAGCCGCCCCAGCGTCTGCCCGGCCCCGGCGGTGATGCGCACCGCGTCCGTATCAAGGCCGGAGTTTTCCATCCCGGACAGGCCGCGCATGTCAATGACCGCGCCGTCAAACCCGGCATCGTCAAACAGTGTGTTGGAGCCGTTGCCGAGCAGGTAGACGCGGACACCGTTTTCCCGGCAGAGCTGCAGGGTGCGACGCAGCTGCTCTGCATCCCGGGGCGTACACCAGAAGGCTGCCGGGCCGCCGATCTTAAACGTCGTGTGGGGGGCCAGCGGCTCCCCCTGCGCAAAGGGCAGCTGCTGTGCCGTCAGCGCCGCGCACAGAGCCGTGATCGTCTGTTCCTGCATGGAAACCTCCGTAGTATCAGCGTTTTATCAAATAGAACTGCCCAGTGCGGCAGCGCCGATCACACCTGCATCGTTGTGCAGCTGGCAGGCGCAGATGACCGGGAACTTGCCGGTGGTGATGTTCCGGGTCTCGTTCTCCGCATAGGCGCGGACGGGGGCCAGCAGGACCTCGCCCTGGTTGGACACACCGCCGCCGATGCAGATGACCTCCGGCTCGAACGTGTTGATGACGTTGGCGATGCCGACGCCGACATACTCGATCCAGCTGTCGATGACCTTCCGGGCGGTCTCGTCGCCCTTGGCAGCGGCATCAAAGGCCAGCTTGGCGTTGACGTGGTCGATGTCCTGGGTCATCTTCCACATAATGGTGTTCTTGTCGGCCTGCATGGCGGCCTTCGTCTCGCGGGTCAGCGCACTGGCGGAGGCGTAGCGCTCCCAGCAGCCCCTGCGTCCGCAGGTGCACTGGATGCCGTCCTTGACAATGACGTTGTGACCCATTTCACCGGCGGCGAAGTTGAAGCCGCGCAAAATCTTGCCGCCCAGGATAATACCGCTGCCGATGCCGGTGCCTAAAGTAATGACGACCGCATCGTTGTACCCCTTTGCACCGCCCGCAATGTACTCGCCGTAGGCGGCGGCGTTGGCGTCGTTCTCGACATAGACCTTGCAGCCGAGCAGGGCCTCGAGGTCAGGGCCGAGGTTCCAGTCGTAATAGCCGAAGTTCGTGTTGAAGCCTACGAAGCCGGTGGTAAAGTTCACGCTGCCGGGCGTGCCGATGCGACATATTTGATGTCGCAAAATCGACCTTATTATCCTGGGCCACGGTGCGGCACAGGTCGGCCAGTGCCTTTTCCAGATCCTCCGCCGGGCGCGGCAGCCGGGTGGCCCAGGTCAGCTTGCCGACGATCTCATAATTTTCGTTGACAATACCGGCGGTCATTGTGGTGCCGCCCAGGTCGATACCAATCGTGTATTTGCTCATAACAGAATTCCTCCTACTTCTTCTGCACAGGGCTTGCCGTGCAGTTGTAATTCCTGTACCAGATTTTCCCGCGTCGCGTTCACGATCAGCTCCTGCGGGAACTGCATTTCCTCCAGCATGGCGTAGAGGGCCGTCAGGCCGTGCTGCAGCTGGTGGGTGCTGTGGGCATCACTGTCCACTGAAATATGACAGCCGTTGGCAAGGCAGGCCCGCAGCAGGGCGCGCATATTGGGGATGCCGTCCCTGCGGACGTTGAACGAGTTGCCGTTCAGCTCCACGATCTTGTGATTTCGGGCAAATGCTTCGTGACAAGGTCGTAGTCATAGCGGTAGTTTTCCTGCTCGGAGTGACCGATAATGTCGACATAGGGGTTCTCGGCCACAGCCAGCCAGAGGCGGTTAGCCTCCCTGCGGGTCAGCAGACCCGGCACGCAGGAGCTATGGATGGATGCGACGACCCAATCCTGCGCTTTGAGCTGGCTTTCCGAAAGGTCCAGCCCGCCCTTGGTGTCCATGACGTTTGCCTCCGCTCCGTAGAGCATGACGACACCGCCGATTTCCCGGGGCATCGCGCTCCAGTTCTGGAAGTGCCAGGCGTGGGGCGAATCCGGCATGGCGGGCGCATGGTCGGTCACAGCCAGCGCGCAGTAGCCGATCTCCTTAGCGGCTGCGGCCATTTCCGTAAAAGTATTGTATGCGTGCGTTGCGCACAGGGTATGCGTGTGCAGGTCTGCGATCATCTGCATGGAACGGAAAAACCTCTTTTATTTTGTAATGTCGTCTGCCAGGCCCAGCTGGGTCAGCAGCTCCTTGGCAGCGTTGTAGCCCATCTCCTTCTGGCGGTTGTTGATGGCAGCCGTTTCCAGAATGACGGCCAGGTTACGGCCCGGCATAACGGGAATGAGCATGCTGGGCACCTTGACACCGAGGATGTCGTAATACTCCGTCTCCAGGCCCGTGCGGTCATAGTTCTTGGTGCGGTCCCAGGGCTCGAGCTGGACGACCATCTCGACCTCGACGCTCGAGCGGACCGAGCCGATGCCGAACACCCGCGCCACGTTGATAATGCCGATGCCGCGCAGCTCAATAAAGTGGCGGATATTGGCGGGCGCGGTGCCCAAAATTTTGCGGTAGGATACCCGGCGCAGCTCAACCGCATCATCAGCGATCAGGCGGTGGCCGCGCTTGACGAGCTCAATGGCCGTCTCGCTCTTGCCGACACCGGAGTCGCCCAGAATCAGGATGCCCTCGCCGTAAACCTCGACAAGCACGCCGTGCGGGTGATGCGGGGGGCCAGCTCAGTGTTCAGGGTCGTGATGAGCTGCCCCATCAGGGCGGACGTCATCTCGGTGGACATCAGGATCGGCACACCGTACTGCTTGGCAAACTGCATCATTTCCGAAAGCGGCTGCATGCCGCGGGTCAGCACGATGGCCGGCGGCTGGAAGGAGAACAGCTTTTCCAGATGGGTGTTGCGCAGTGAGGTGGACAGCTCATCCAGATAGGACATCTCGGTCAGGCCGATGATCTGGATGCGTTTGCTGTCAAAGTTTTCGTAGTAACCGGCCAGCAGGATGCCCGGACGGTAGACCTCGGTGGCTGTGACTGAATTTTATCCAGCTCACAGGGGGTGTAGGCAATCGTCAGGTTGGCTTCCTCGGCCAATTTTGCAAGGGAAACAGAGAATTCGGACACAGTGGAACGCCCCTTTCCTAGTTTCAAACATTATTTTCTATTATACCGTACCCGCCCGTTTTTGTACAGAGGGCGCGGGCGCACAATGTTAAAAAATACCCGCTGTTTTTGTGGAAACAGCGGGCGGAGCTTTATATTTGGGGGCACAGGGCGGCAAGGCCGGTGCGCAGCGTTCTTTGCAGCCAGAGCAGCGCGTGCGCTGCGGCAAATGTTGCGGCCAGATAGACGACAAACAAAAACGCCGTGTCCCGGCAGGACAGCACCGCCAGATCAAAGTGCGCGGCCAGCTCCTGGATCAGAACGTGATGCACAAGGAACACCGCGTAGGATATTTTGGCAAGCTGTGCGCCCACCGCGCGGGGCCACGGGCGGTCCAGCAGCGG
>ENA-OUNI01000626-OUNI01000626.1-human-gut-metagenome-genome-assembly--contig:-NODE-626-length-15989-cov-2.447106_pt1 | contig 15989 bp, 28 predicted proteins | sample MGYA00242499_ERZ504580 | MGnify/ENA primary metagenome ERZ504580 (study PRJEB26092, sample SAMD00036315) | human gut metagenome | host: Homo sapiens | study: EMG produced TPA metagenomics assembly of... | reverse complement strand
CCCGCACGGCTGCAAATACCTCCGGGCTTACCTGTATAGTTCCCGTCGCCGATGCTGCCCGGTACGTGTCCGGCTTCTCATGGACATCGACCATGACGGCGCTTCCGTCTTTCTTAAAATGGGTAAATTCCGCCATCTGTCTCCTCCGTTCTATTTCCGTTTTATTCTCCAGGTTCCCACTCTTCTTCCGCTTCACGCACGGGAAACTCTGCTCTCCCATACCAGGGATTCGTGTTCTCACCGCTTTGTCTTCTGTTTCCTGTCGCGCACGTAACCAGAACATGCTCGATCCCCTGCCTGCGCAGCAGCTCCACAAGTTTCTCTGCGGCCGCCCGGTGTTCTTTTTTCTCATACTGGTGCAGTACCGCATAAAACGTTCTGCCTTTCAAATCCTTCTGCTGTCCCTGTTCCGATGCGATCAGCCGTGCCAGATCTTCTTCCGTGATATGGTGTTCCATCGTACAGCCAAGCAGTTCCGCCGCCCGTTCTGCCCGAAAGCAGCCCTTGCCAAGCGGCTGTCCCAGTGCCGAAAGACCTGTCACACCAATCACAAGATCTGAAGAGGAAAGCAGCGCCGGTTCATGTTCGCCGGTGCCTTGCACGGCAGGTGTCTCGCGCCGTCCGCCTCGATCAGCGTCAGATCGGCCTTTTTGCGTGCCGCTTCAAATAGTTCCGTTTCCGGCATGGAAAGCTTTTCCGGATCCCGGCAGGCACTCCCGATAATCGCTGCGCGGCCTGTGCGAAATTTTCTTTCGACCGCTTCCAGACTCTGGTCATGCCATTCCTTCGGCGGACGGTAAATGTGCGTCGAAGTTGTCACCAGTACCTTCTGATCGTTTTTTACGCAAAAGCCTGCCATCTCGTACAGCAGCGTCGTTTTTCCGCCGCCGCCGATGATAGAAACTACATGGTTCTTTTCCTTTAAAAAGGGGAACGCCGTTCCCATTCCTACCGGCTCCAGCTTCTGTTTTTCTGTTTTCTGCCAGATTCGAAGCATCTCCTCTGCCCCCTTCTGCCGTCTTTCTTTCTCACTCTACCATACTCATTTTGGCTGTCAAATTACTCGCGCCGTAAAACTTGAAAAAGAACTGCCCCGATCGGGCATCCCCATCAGAGCAGTTCTTCTATTCTTATTGAACGTGTACGGTAAGCACCGCTGCATTTGATCTGTTTCCATCGCTGTCCGTCACATGATACGTCAGCGTGTAATCTCCCGGCACTGCAGTATCCACATCGCCGTCGATCTCAATCTGGTTAAAGAGTGACTCCTGGCTGTCTGCATCATCGGTCATCTCTTTGATATAGCTGGTTTTGTCCAGATCGTTTCCGGCTTCCACTGTTACTTCATACGTATTCAGGTACAGTTTTGGCTTTCCGCCGGCAGTGCTTCGATTTCCATCTGCGCATCTGTCTCATTTTTTGTGCCTCTGTGTCATTCTGCTGCGGCTCCTCTGCTGCCGGTGCAGACTCATCTGCCGCCCCACTGTTATCCGTTTCCTGCGTAGCCTCATTTTCCGCCGGGGTATCTTCCGCTGCAGCTTTATAATTCACGCGGCGTGTTGCTTTTGATACATTATTGTGACTGTCCTTTGCCGCATAGACAACCGATGCACTGGTATGATCATCGTTCGGGAAAATGTTTTCAATCATCAGCGAATCTGTCACATCTCCGTCTTTCTCATCCGTTGCAGTAACGCCTTCCAGCAAAGACGCTGTATCACTGCCTTCCTCATACGTTACATCCCCATCAGCTGGAAGCTCGATTTCCGGGCCTTTTCGGTCGTCCGTCACTACGACAGCTGCTGTACCGGCTCCTAGCGCCACGCACAGGACAATCAAACCTGCAACAATCCCTTTTTTCATGGCAGTTAATCGTCCTCCTCCTGGCCGTAATCTCCATATTTGTACTGACCGTATTTTCCGTATTTACCATACGCCTGTTTCTGCATATCCACCTTGTTCAGGACAACGCCAAGCAGCGGGCAGTTACTTCTCTCGAGCTGGCTCTTTACTTCCTGTGCAAAACGATAGCTGATCACACCGGACTCAATGACCATGATTGAACCATCACAGATTTCTGCAACGATTGCACTGTCGATAACGCTTCCAAGCGGAGGAGTATCCACAATCACATAATCGTAAACTTACGAAGTGCATTTAAAAGACTTCGGAAGTTCTTTCCCCCCAGAAGCTCTGCCGGATTCGGCGGAAACGGGCCGGAATAAATCATGTAAAAGTTCTTTACATTGGTAGAACAGATGACATCCTCCAGAGTTGCCTGACCGGACAGGAAGTGTGCCAGTCCGCGAACAGATTTCTGTGTTTTCGTTCTTCCAAGAAGAACCGATTTCCGAAGATCGGCATCGATCAAAATCACTCTTTTTCCGCTCTCTGCAAGAGAAATGCCGAGCTGCATAGAAACACTGCTCTTTCCCTCATTTGGTGTACAGCTTGTAACCGCGATTACTTTCTTATCTTCTCCGCAGAACTGAAGGTTGGTCCGAAGAGATTTGTAGGCTTCCACAATCTGATAGCCTGATTTTTCCTGTTTTACTACTACCTGATTCACGTTCCGTATCCTCCCTTATTTCTTTCTTCCACGGCCGTTTTGTTTTTCTTCTTGCTCTTTTTCTGTCCTTCTGCAAGAGGAATTATGCCGAGTGTACTGACACCCAGATAACGTTCTACATCTTCGGAGGTCTGGATGGTGTCATTTGTCAGATAAACAATAATGATGATGACAATCGCGATAAATGCACCTGCTATTGCACCGATCAGCCCGTTTTTCTTAATACTTGGGCTTACCGGCTCATCTGGAATATTCGCCTCATCTACCACATTTACAGCTTCTGTGTTCATAACGTTCTGAATATGATCTGATGCTGCTACACGGATTGCATCCGCCATCTGGCTTGCTACATACGGATCTTCGTCTTTTACTGTAATCGAAAGGATACGCGTATCGTTCTGTGTAGTAACAGTAATTTTGTTCAAAAACTCCTCATAGGTAAGATCCAGATTTAACTGTGCAATAACGGTTTCAACAACCTGACGGCTCTGAATCAGCTCCGCATAGTCTTTGGTTAAAAGAGAACTTGCCTGCAGATCTCCACTTGTTACAGTACTGCTGCTGTCCTGTTTTGACAGTACATACATTTTTGTCGTCGATTCATACTGCGGCTTCATAAATACTTTGCTGACCAGTACCATCAGAAGGCCAAGTGCCAATGCAGCTAAAATCACATAGCCAATTTTGCTCCAGAGCACACGAAGCAGTTCCAGTAAATCGATTTCAATTTCATCCTGATTCTGTTGATTCGTTTCCATCTTCTTCTCCTGACTTTTTTTAGATTTCTCCGGCATCCCTTAAGATTTCCATCGGATTATCGTGGAAAATCCTTTCGGCATATGCCTCTCCCATTTTTTTGAAACATAGGCAGCGCCTGCTCCTATGTTGGGAATACGTGTTTTTGTGTTGTGGGAATCGCTGCCGACAAAACCGAGCAGATCTTCCTTCATCAGTTTTCTGCAGTAGCGTTTTGCCCCCCACGTATACTTTCCAAGTATACTTTCCACATTCACCTGCAGTCTTGCGCCCATATCCACCAGATCGCTGGAAAATCCGACGCTCTTTACCGTTGCCTGATAGCGCTCCACATGCGCGATAATCGGTTCGTAACCGCAGGACAGTACATTGTAGACTCTCTCACGGATATGCTGTGCGGAATCTCCCTCGGAAAATTCCAACAGAACATAGGATGAACCGGCCATGGTCACATATTTCCGTTTTTCCAGGATATCCTGAAGATCCATGTTCGAGTGAAGTTCACACCCGAGATAAAGCGACATATCCGGATATTCCTTTTTTGCCGCTTCCTGCAGTTTCAGAAACTGCTCATGTACCTTTTTTGCCGGTGTTTCAAACATCCGCCGCCGATAATGCGGTGTGATGATAATCTTCCTGACCCCGTCCTCGTGCTGCATTTTCAGCATCGCCAGCGACTCTTCCAGGTCAGCTGCACCGTCGTCTACCCCCGGGACCATATGGCAGTGTACATCAAATAATTCCTTCATACCTTATCCCTCTTTTTGTGTTCTTTCTTCAATCACGCATACTTAGACATTCTACTTTAGTATACATCCTTTTGTGATCTCTGGCAATACAAAAAACATACTCTGTATTTATTTTTTAACATTTTTGTCAAACTTGCCTAAAATGAGGGATAAAAAGAGACCTCCATTTTCATGTCGGCCTCTCCCGTTATTTTCTGCAGATGAAAACCCCTGCCTCTTTTGTGATCGCAATTCCGCCGTGTTTCTGAATTTTCTTTTCCAGAAATTCTTTGAATTCCCGCTGTCTCGGATACAGATACTCATTCTGATTTCCATGGCAGGAAAGGATATAGTCCAGAAGCGGCTCCGGCCGGTCGACCCAGAGACTGTCCTCGTAGATTCTTTTCTCTACGCTGCCAAAATAAGGCTTTAACTGCTTTTCTCCGTGATCCAGACCAAAAATAGTATACAGCGCCACCTCCGAAAGATTGATCTGCGGATCAAACTCCTGTACCAGATCGGTAATCTCTTTCATATGGCCTTTTCCATACGTACTGCAGTAGAACACGCCGTCATCTGAAAGCACACGGCTGATTTCCTGCAGACCGCGGGACAGATTCTGGACATAGAACAAAACATGATTTGCAATAATCCGGTCGTATTCCGCATCCGGAAACGGAAGCTTCTGGCAGTCCAGTGTCCGGAAATCAAAACAGGATGCCTTTTCTTCTCCCAGATTTTCCGCCGCATCCCGGATCATGCCTCTGACAGGTCAGACAGACAGATATACTTTCCTTTCAGCACGGATGGCTCCGCTTTTTTCCAGAGCTGTCCGTTTCCGCAGCCAATCTCCAGAATCCGGCGCGCACCGTCAAAATCCATCTGTTCCAGAAGCCACGGGAACCATCCCTTTTTATTTTGGGAATACTGCTCGTGCAGCGAAATACGGATATTCAGGTTTTCCCCGTTTTTGTACTGCTCCACCAGCATCTTTTCCATATCGGTCAGATGAATCAGGTTCAGAATGCCGGTCCAGTCGATCTGGTTCGTCTCCTCCAGAATCTGTGTCGTATTCTGCAGCGCCTTTTCCATCTGCTCCAGATTTCCATCTTCTTGTGCACAAGTCCGATCTGCATTTTCAATGATTTCAGAATATCCGCACTCGTATCGTGAATCGTCATATTTCCGATCTCATTCAGGGAAAATCCGAGATATTTCAGCGATAAAATTCTGCAGCTTCAGAAAATCCTCATCCGAATACATCCGATAACCGGACTCGTTGATAAAGCTTGGCTTCAGCAGCCCTTTTTTGTCGTAATAGCGAATTGTCCGAATGGTCACATGGGCCATCCGGGCAAATTCACCAGTGGTATAATATTGATCCATATCCACCACTCCTTCGCAAAAGCCGCTTTTTTGCGGCCTTTGCATTTCACTTTTCTCTCTTACAGACGGTCTTTGTACATCTCAGCAAAGTAGTTCTGATACTCACCGCTGATGATGTGTTTCCACCAGTCTTCATTGTCCAGATACCACTGGATTGTCTGTGCAATTCCGGTATCGAAATTGTATTTTGGTTTCCATCCAAGTTCAGTCTCGATCTTGGTCGGATCGATTGCATATCTTCTGTCATGGCCCGGGCGGTCTTTTACGTATTTGATCAGAGATTCCGGTTTGTCCAGAGCTTTCAGGATGGTCTGTACTACCTGAAGGTTTGTTCTCTCGTTGTGTCCGCCAATGTTGTAAACCTCGCCTACTTTACCTTTATGGATAATCAGGTCGATTGCTTCACAATGGTCGGATACGTGCAGCCAGTCTCTGACATTCTCACCGTTTCCGTATACCGGAAGCTCTTCGTCTGCCAGTGCGCGGCTGATCATAAGCGGAATCAGCTTTTCCGGGAAGTGATACGGGCCGTAGTTGTTGGAGCATCTGGAAACGGTAACCGGGGTACCGAAGGTTCTGTGGTAAGCCAGTACAAACAGGTCTGCGCTTGCTTTGGATGCAGAGTACGGGCTGGAGGTGTGGATCGGGGTATTCTCTGTAAAGAACAGGTCCGGGCGATCCAGCGGAAGGTCTCCGTAAACTTCATCGGTAGATACCTGATGATATCTCTTTACGCCGAATTTTCTGGAAGCATCCAGCAGTACACGGGTTCCCATTACGTTGGTCTGAACAAAGATGCCAGGATCCTCGATGGAACGGTCTACATGGCTCTCTGCTGCGAAGTTGACAACAACGTCAAATTTCTCTTTTTCAAACAGATCCATGATGAAAGCTTCGTCTGCGATATCACCTTTTACAAATTTGTAGTTCGGTTTGTCCTCAACCGGTTTCAGAGTCTCCAGGTTTCCCGCATAGGTCAGCAGGTCCAGGTTTACGATCTGATAATCCGGGTATTTGTTTACCATGTGATGTACGAAGTTTCCGCCGATAAATCCGGCTCCGCCTGTTACTAATACTTTCATGCTTTTTCTCCTTTTTGGTGTGTTTATCGTCTCAGTTTTATGTCAATTCAACTTGTTGTACCCTCACTATAATGGGTGACGTTGCGTCATGGTCAAGAGGAGAATGAAAAAAGTTTGTGAAAATCTTGTTTTTTCCCCTCCTACCTGTCTATCTTAAAATTTTTACGGCGATTCTCGTAATATACTGTTCCATTTTCTGACTGGTCAGCGCGTCCACCATATATTCCTCATAAAAGCGGTCGTCCAGCAAAAGTCTCTGTTCCGTGGCATACCGGAACAGCTTCCGGTACGCCGCTTCAATTCCCTGCCACGGTCCTTTATAATAATAGCAAAGATACTCTCCCTCCGGCCGAACCGTGTATCGCACTTCGCCGGCACACGATCAAAAATCAGATAAAAATCACGGTAATCCAGAAAATTCCCCGTTTCCAGTGTTTCCCGTTTCTGAACAAACCCAACATTATACGAACTTCGATTTCCGTATTGCCCACAGTAAGCATAGAGCTCTCCGATTTTCTGATTGACTGCCAGATTATCCGCTGACTCGCTGTGATTCGTGACAAGATACTGCAACGGCAGGGTATGAATTCCCACAGGACAGAAGGGATCTTTTTCAAACGCCTCACGCATTCCGCCGATGCCTGTGCCAGAAACCGCTTCTTTTCCCCAATCCAGCGCTGCATCTCGCGGAGCCGCTGCATTTTTTCGCGCACCACCTTCTCCTCCTGTTCCAGCAGTACTCCGAATTTTTCAGGACTTCGCTGTTCCAGATAATTTCGAATCTCTGCCAGCGGCATGCCCAGCTCCCGCAGCATTCCGATCACATCAAATGTTTCCATCTGTCCATCGCATAATACCGATAGCCGTTTGCCTCTCTTCTTTTTGGTACAAACAGACCAATCTCATCATAATGAAAAAGCGTTTCCTTTGTCGTGCCTACCAGCGCTGCAAATCGCCCCGCGCTTAAATACTCCTGTTTTCCCATTTCTGACTCCTTTTCCTGAATATGTGCTCTCGGAATTTTTCCTGTTTTTCACCTTTTTGCACTTGACTATAGGGTTACCCTATCCTTTATAATAGCAAACGATTCAAATTTTCACAAGAAATCTTTCCCATCTAAAGCGTGTCTGAAAAAGGCTTTTCACACATAAAAAGGAGGTTTTTGATTATGAGCCAGTCACTCGCCAAGGATTTCAACTTCCGCTCTCTGCTGAAGTTTGCGTTTCCATCGATCATCATGATGATCTTTATGTCTCTCTACAGTATTGTGGATGGCTTTTTCATCGCACAGTACGTGGACAGCATGGCGCTTTCCGCCGCCAATATCGTCTATCCTGCCGTCAGCATTCTTCTTGCCGTCGGCATCATGTTCGGTACCGGAGGCAGCGCCGTTGTCGCCGCAAAGATCGGACAGGGAAAACAGGAGGAAGCCAACCGTAACTTTTCGGCCCTTACCCTTACCACACTGATCATCGGTATTCTGGGCGCAGTGCTCGGCAACCTGTTTTGCCGTCAGATCTGCAGTCTGCTCGGTGCAACGCCGGTGCTGATGGATTACGGTACCGCCTATCTGCGGACGATCCTTTTCTTTGCCCCGGTCTGTCTTCTCCAGGCGCTGTTCCAGTCCTTCTTTGTAACGGCAGGCGCCCGGGACTCGGACTTTCCCTTACGGTGTCCGCCGGCATTACCAACATGCTTCTGGACTATCTGTTTGTCGTTCCGCTCCATCTTGGTGTTTCGGGAGCGGCCCTTGCCACCGGCCTTGGCCAGTGTATCCCGGCCGTTGCCGGTATTTTATACTTTACCTTTGCCCGAAAAGGCCTTCGTTTCACCAGGCCGGAGTTTTCCAAAGGTCTGCTCTCCACAAGCTGCTTCAACGGTTCCTCCGAGATGGTCAGCAATCTTTCTGCAGCCGTTGTCACTTACCTTTTCAACATGCTGATGCTGAAATTTGAGGGCGAAATCGGTGTTGCCGCCATCACGGCGATTCTGTACGGACAGTTTCTCTTTGTTGCGCTGTACCTCGGCTACAGTATCGGCGTTGCACCTGTGTTCAGCTTCAACTACGGCAGCCGGAACAAACAGCGGCTGATCCGGCTTTACCGCATCAGTATCCGCTTCGTTGTGGTAAGCTCTGTGATCATCGCACTTGTGGCCGCCTTCGGTTCTCCTGTTATTTCCGCCGTTTTCATGCAGAAAGGCACGTACGGCTTTGAACTGACACGCCACGGCGGATATCTGTTCTCCATCGCTTACCTGTTCTGCGGTACGAATATCGTCGTCCTCCGGGCATTTTTACGGCACTGATCGAAGAGCAGGAAGACTCTGCTTTGATTTCTTTTTTGCGAACCTTCGTCTTTATCGTTCTCTCCGCGCTGCTTCTGCCGCTCGTGCTTGGCACCAACGGTGTGTGGCTGTCGATTCCGGTCGCCGAATTTCTGACGCTGTTCATCTCCGTGCCGAAGCTGTCCCGCTATTTCAAGGATCCGAAAGTCGCAACGGAGACAAAAACAAATTGATTCACAAAACCCCGCACAGGGATCCGTTTTTCACCGGATCCGCTGTGCGGGGTTTCTCTTTTGCTACCACTTTTTTCCCCGGCAGTCCCGCAGTGCAATCGCCTCTGCTCCGGCTTAATTACAATCCGTTTCGGTCACCATTTTTTCCCCGGGCAGTCCCGCAGTGCAATCGCTGCCCGCATCTCCACGTAGCAGCCGCACATGCGGCACATGCCGGACAGCAGCTTTTCGCATTCCTTACAGATCGAAAGCCGCCGCTCGTATTCCTCCTCCGGCGTTTTATCGTCCGCCGGAATTCTCGCAATATAATCGTACATATTCTGAAAAAAGCCTGCCTCGTCCATCTCACGAAGCAGGCATTTTTTACAGATCCTGGTATTTCCGTCCATCAAACTCCTCCGGAACCGAATCTTTTTTCATCCCAAATATCTTCTGGTTTTTATGGTTTCCCTATTTTACGGCGATATGAAGCACACTGCATGCCGGAATGGTAAAGGAAATTCCCTCTTTTGTTGCCTGCACACCGTCAAAGCCTGAACGCCAACCGTCTCCGGCGCTTCAAAGGTGTTTTTATCCTGCATATGGCCGGTTACGATCTCGGCTTTGATCTCGCCGGCTTCTTTTCCAAGAAGTACCGCCTCTACCGGATATGCTTTCTCCAGATCCACATTCGTCATCGTAATATGAAGTACACCGTTGGCATCTACCGAAACAGATTCCGTCAGATTCGGAACCATGTATTCATCTTCCAGACCAACCTGCTCCGTTTCCAGAGAGCTTGCCAGAAGATCATTTTCCTGATGTACCTGATACAGATCGAAAACATGATACGTCGGAGTTTTGACCATCTTTTCCCCCTCGGTCAGGATCATCGACTGCAGAACATTGACCATCTGTGCGATATTTGCCATCTTGACGCGGTCGCTGTGTTTGTTGAAAAGATTCAGGTTGATCCCTGCGACCAGTGCGTCACGCATGGTATTCTGCTGATACAGAAATCCCGGATTTGTTCCAGGCTCTACATCATACCAGGTACCCCACTCATCCACGATCATGCCGACCTTTTTGTCCGGGTCATACTGATCCATAATGGCGCTGTGGCGGCGGATCAGCTCTTCCATGTACATCGTCTTTTTCATGGTCTTATACCAGTCTTTTTCCGCAAACTCCGTTGCACTTCCCTTGTGATCCCAGGTTTCCGGCACCGTATAGTAATGAAGCGACAGGCCATCCATCATGCCATGCTGCTGTGGGGAGATTCTGCGGAAGCATGCTTTCATCACTTCCTGCGTCCACTCATAATCATCCGAATTGGCGCCGCAGGCAATCTTCCGGATCTTTTTGTTTCCATCGTAATCACGCACAAAGGTCTGATATCTGCGGTACATATTTCCGTAGAATTCCGGATTCATATTTCCGCCACAGCCCCAGTTCTCATTGCCGATGCCGAAGAAATCGACGGTCCACGCTTTTCGTGGCCATTTTCCGCACGAAGGTCTGCCATCGGAGATACCCCGTCAAATGTCATATATTCAACCCACTCCGACATCTCCTGTACGGTACCGCTTCCCATATTTCCGTTGATATAGGTTTCACATCCGATCTGACGGCAGAGTTCAAAAAACTCGTGGGTACCGAAGCTGTTGTCCTCGACAACACCGCCCCAGTTGGTGTTGATCATTTTTTTGCGGCTTTCTTTCGGTCCGATACCGTCTTTCCAGTGATATTCATCTGCAAAACATCCGCCCGGCCAGCGCAATACCGGAACTTTGATATTTTTCAGTGCTTCAACAACATCGGTACGCATTCCGTTCACGTTCGGAATATCGGAATTTTCTCCTACATAGAGTCCTTCATAAATACATCTTCCCAGATGCTCCGAAAACTGTCCCTGGATTTCCTTATTGATTTTTGAAAGCTTTCTGTTCGCATCAATTACTAACTTAGCCATAACTTGTCCCCTTTCGAGATCTTAAATTTGGCTTTATTATAGGAGATGTATCTCACTTGTGTCAATGAGCGTACAAGTTGTTTCCCCATGATTTTTTCAAAAAGTGCGGCCGTCTGGCTGCTGACCAAAAGGCCGCTTGTTTTATTTTTCATTCTGCATACGAAAAACCGCCCTGGTTTTCACCAGGACGGTTACCGTCCGTGCGTTAGAGGATTCGAACCCCCGACCTTTTGGTCCGTAGCCAAACGCTCTATCCAGCTGAGCTAAACGCACATTTCTTTGTCGCTTTAGAACTCTTTGTTTATCACTCGTTCCCGCTGACATCATGTATATTACACTATCCTAAGAGAAAAGTCAACACCTTTTTGAAAAAATTTAAAATTTTTTCGAATAACAGTTTTTTGTGAAAATAAGGGCTTTTTCCCCTATTTCACAGTCCGCACCAGGTAGTCTTTCTTTCGCAGTTCCTCTTCAATCAGATCCAGGGTCTGCGCAGAGTCTGCCGATACGGTATGAAAATGTTCCCCTGATGTGATATTCTTCAGCGGCCGTGATTTTCCCTGCCGGATTTCTTCCATAAACAGTGCCACCTTATTTCGTGAACTGATATTAAGTTCCGCCCGCAGTTCTCCGTAAACCTCGTGACGCACAATCACATCCAGCACAACGCCGCCGAAATCCACAATTGTATTCAGCTCGTCCTGCATCTGCTCATCCGTGTGATTCACCTCAAGACCCGCGTCTCTCTCACCGGGCTGCTGCAGATGTAGCCGCGGTTTGTCGCAATCACATCGTATCCGGCAGCGCGGATCAGGGCAATGTCCTGGACAATCACCTGACGGCTGACTTCACAGCTCTTCGCCAGCGCTGCACCGGAGACCGGCGTCTTACTGTTTGTTATTCTTTGAAGAATCTCTTCTCTTCGTTCCTTTCCACTCATCATAAAACAAGACCTCGCATTTCGTACACTTCCCTTATCTTATCACACTTTCCGCCGTTTCTACAATAGCAGGAAATCATTTTCCAAAAGCTTTGTCAAGGACTAAAACTTTATGAAATTTTCCGGGCTCTCGTATATTCGTCCCGCCAACTGCCAATCATGAACGTATAACAGTAACGAACGGTAACCATACGTTCCATGTTTCAGGAGGATGCATACCATGGCGATCAATAAAGTTGAACTGTGCGGAGTCAATACATCACGCCTTCCCGTACTGAATGCCGAAGAAAAAGAGACTCTGCTGAAAAAGGCCCGCGAAGGAGATGCTGCTGCCCGCGAACGCTACATTCAGGGCAATCTGCGCCTTGTCTTAAGCGTGATCAAGCGCTTCTCCAACAGCAGTGAAAACGCCGACGATCTCTTTCAGATCGGCTGTATCGGCCTGATTAAGGCGATTGATAACTTCGACACGACCTTAAACGTCCGTTTCTCCACCTATGCCGTGCCGATGATCATCGGTGAAATCCGGCGGTATCTGCGTGACAACAATGCGATCCGCGTCAGCCGTTCCCTCAGGGATACTGCCTACCGCGCCATCTGCGCCCGCGAACTTTATCTCAAGCAGAACCAGAAAGAGCCTTCGATCGAGGAAATCGCCGCTGAAATCGGCATTGGAAAAGAGGATATCGTCTATGCCCTCGACGCAATCCAAAGCCCAATGAGTCTGTATGAGCCCATCTACACGGAAGGCGGCGATACCCTGTATGTCATGGATCAGTTAAGTGATAAGAAAAATAAAGAAGAAAACTGGGTGCAGAACCTCGCCCTGCAGGACGCGGTCGCCCGTCTCAATGAGCGCGAACGCCAGATCATCCGCATGCGTTTCTATGAGGGGCAGACCCAGATGGAGGTTGCCCGGGAAATCGGCATCTCGCAGGCGCAGGTCAGCCGGCTGGAAAAGTCCGCCCTGCGCTCTATGCGGAATTATCTCTCCGACGAGCGGTAACGCCCGCCGTTCACTGAATTTCTGCAAACTCCAGCCGGTAATCCGACGGCGGCATTCCATAGTGTTTCCGGAACACACGGGAATAGTAAAAGGGATCTTCAAATCCGCACGACAGCGCCGTCTGTTTGACCGTCATCCCCATCTGCAGCAGCTTTTCTGACTGCTGCAGCCGATATTCCAGCAGATACTGTCCTGGTGACCAGCCGATTTTCTTCTGAAACAGACGGTTCAGCGTTGTGCGGCTGACCGCCATTTTCCGCGCAATTGTCTCCGCGCAGAACCCACTCCTGTGATACCCTGCGGCAATCAGAGCCATCGCTTCCATAATCCGCGGATCTTCCTTCTTTCTCTCCTCCCGCTGCGGCTCCGCCAGATCCTGGTACACGCCCAGAAGCGCAAGCAGCACACCGACGGCTCCTGGCTGTTCCGGCGATAGAGTTCCATCTGGCAGAGACGCTCAAAATACGGCAGAAGCCTTTCCTGACGGAGAGGCGGCGCGCCGGCTGCTGTGGGTTCAGTACCGACCGTGCCAGAATCTGCCGGCATTGTTCCCCGACAAAATCAACCCACACATATTCCCACGGCTCGTTCTCATCCGGCGCATACTGCACCACCTGCTCTGGACAGATTAAAAAGCTCTGTCCGGCGGTAAGTGTGTACGTCTTTTTCCCGCAGGTAAACGTTCCCTTTCCGCTTATAATATAATGTATAATATAGCACTGCCGTACACCCGGCCCCCAGGAATGCAGATCATGCAGTCCTGCCGCCCGGCATCGACAGGCCGGATCCCGTTCATTTCTGATACAAGCATATTCTTTCCTTTTCCCATATTTTATTCTTTATGAAACAAAAATCCATGCTTTTGTCTTAAAATTCCATGGTTTTGCTCTGGAAATCCATCTATACTCAAAGTACATCAAAACTTACGGGAGGTCAATACTATGATCAAACTTACACCGCCGATGGGCTGGAATTCCTGGAACACCTTCGGAGAAAATATCAATGAAAAATGATTTTTGAAACTGCTGATGTCATGGCCGAGAGCGGCCTGCGCGATAAAGGATACGAATATCTTGTCATCGACGACTGCTGGTCTTACGCGAACGCGATGAAAACGGCCGTCTTGTGCCGGATCCGGAAAATTTCCGCACGGTATGAAAGCCGTTGCCGATTACGTTCATTCCAAAGGGCTGAAATTCGGTATGTATTCCTGCGCCGGAAACATGACGTGTGCCGGCTACCCTGGAAGCTATGAGCATGAGTTTATCGATGCAGAAACCTTCGCATCCTGGGATGTTGATTTCTTAAAATACGACTACTGCTACCACAGCCCGATCCTGCATGGAAAATATCTGTACCGCCGCATGGGACTGGCACTCGAGAACTGCGGCCGCGACATTCTCTTCTCTGCCTGCTCCTGGGGTGCCGATGAAACGCATGAGTGGATCAAAGAAACCGGCGCTTCCATGTGGCGTTCCACCGGCGACATCTTTGATACCTGGGATTCTGTCAAAGATCTCGTGGCACAGCAGGAAAAACTGCATCCGTACAACGGCGTCGGCTGCTTCAACGATATGGACATGCTGATCGTCGGCATGCACGGAAAAGGAAATGTTGGACTGGCCGGCTGCAGCGATGTCCAGTATCAGACACACTATGCGCTATGGGCATTCCTTGGCTCCCCGCTGATGATCGGCTGCGATATCCGCGAGATGAGCGACGAGACCCGCCGCATTCTCATGAATGACGAAATGATCCGTATCAACCAGGATCCGCTCTGCCGTCAGCCGTATAAAGTGAAAAACCATGCATGGAATGACAACGTTCTGATTTATGTAAAAGCGCTCGCAAACGGAGATCTTGCTATCGGCATGTTCAATCTCAGTGATGAAAAATCGCGTGCGGCCATGAATCTGGATGAGATCGGCCTTCCGTTCTCCACTGGCCGTACTCTGGAACTTACTGAGGTCTGGACCGGCAAGAACCTGTGTGCAAACAATGCATCCCTTGTCACAGAGCTCGAGCCGTTCGCATCAAAAGTATACCGTGCAAAGGTCGTAAAACTCTGATGGCACGCTGTATGCAGTGCGGCAAAGAACTCACGCATAACGAGATCGGCGCCCACCGCAAATTTATCAACCGCGGCGCGGAACAGTTTTTCTGCAAGCAGTGTCTTTCTAAGCATCTCGGTGTAACGCCGGAGCTCATTGACGAAAAAATCGAACAGTTCAAGCGGCAGGGGTGTACACTGTTTGTATAAGGCCGCTGCATGTAACGCACAGAGTCAGATTTCCATGCATCAGGAATCCGGCTCTGTGTTATTTTTATGTTTTATGAAGTTTCCGTCCGGCATCAGTTCCACGCAGCAATCTCGGGAATGTTATTGAACCGCGGAACCAATTCCGTATTTCCAAGTCCGGACGACAGCACCAGATGCCGTTTTCCATCCTCCGAGTCAAAAATCCCCTTCAGCTGTCCCGGAAACCATCCCATGTCCGGCGCATAAACACCGCCAATGCCAGGCAGAATGACCTGCGCCGTGAAGATGGCCGGAAAATACGCAGTCAATGTCCCACTCCTCCAGCCCGTCATTTTTCAGCCAGGCAATCGGAAGATGGCTGAGCAGGATTTTGTAACGGTCAGTGTTCTCAAAATCCCACAAGAACTTACACTCTCCTGGATCCGCTTCGCCAGTTTCCAGATATTTGTCCGGGAGACAGTAACCGTAAATGCCGCCGATACGGAGGGGCTGGCTGTTGATGGTGATGTCTTTATATTCATAGTTCAGGACGGTGGCGCCGGCAGATTCGTAGAGAGCGGTAATGTCTGTACCGTAGTTCTGCTCGTATTCCAGTTCATGGTTACCGAGGGAGATGTATGTTGGGGCGATTGCAGATAATTCTGCCAGCAGCGTTACCGCAATATTATTATCTGGCTCATTTGCATTTAGAAGATCACCGTGATCATAATCAATCTGGTGACTTCATTGCTGCTTTAGAAATCAGATATTTATTATCTGAACCAAAGATGCTGTTATGGAGATCTGTTATTT
>ENA-OUNI01000625-OUNI01000625.1-human-gut-metagenome-genome-assembly--contig:-NODE-625-length-16011-cov-2.646626_pt1 | contig 16011 bp, 25 predicted proteins | sample MGYA00242499_ERZ504580 | MGnify/ENA primary metagenome ERZ504580 (study PRJEB26092, sample SAMD00036315) | human gut metagenome | host: Homo sapiens | study: EMG produced TPA metagenomics assembly of... | reverse complement strand
CCGGAAATCATGGTCCGCGGCGTCGGTACTGGGCGACCACTTCACCGCTGCTGATGCCGATGAAATCATTGCTGAAAGCAAGAACTGGTCTGTCCTGGCCATGGCCCCGGCATGGGCCGCGACGCCGGGACGAAAGAATTTCTCCTGAAAGTCCTGGCCGCTGTGGATTGCCCTGTCGTCCTCGATGCCGATGCCCTCAACCTGCTGGCCGGAGAAAAGGCCTCATCGCTTCGCGGGGCAGCCGGATCATCATGACGCCGCACTTGGCCGAATTTTCTCGCCTCAGCGGCCTGTCCATGACGGAAATCAAAGCGGACCCCATCGCGGCAGCCCGTCATTTTGCCTCGGAATGGAAAGTCAACCTCGTCCTCAAAGGGGCGCCGACGCTCATCGTTTCGGCCCGGACGGGGAACGTCTACATCAACTCCACGGGCAATGCCGGCATGGCCTGTGGCGGCATGGGGGACGTCCTGACCGGCATGATTGCCGCCATGACGGCCCATCAGGGCATGAGCGATTTGTGCAGTGCCGCCTGTGCCGGCGTCTATCTCCACGGATCAGCCGGCGATGCCTGCCGCAAAGCCCGCGGTCCCTATGGCTTTACGCCCATGGAAACAGCCGATGCCCTTCCCGGCGTCTTGGCTTCTTTAGAAGAAGATTTGGCCCTGCCCATTTTGCAGCAGCCTTTGCTTGGAGGAAAGTAACGTGAAAAAAAGAAGCTTCTTTACAGCTGCCTTAGCCCTGGTCATGAGCCTTATGCTCGTCCTGGCCGGTTGTGGTAACAGCGCGTCGTCCAGCTCGTCTGGGGGAGGCGCCAAAGCCGTTCACTCTTTAACGGCCTCTGACAAGGATTTGCGCGTGTCTGTCCTCAATGTCGGGCAAGCCGATGCGACGCTCATCCAGTATAAAGGAAAGAACATGCTCATCGATACGGGCGATGTCGACAGCCGGGCTGATTTGGTCAAACAGCTCAAAGAACGCAAGGTCAAGGACCTGGACATCGTCGTCATCACCCATCCTCACGGTGATCACATGGGCGGCATGGCAGAATTGTTCAAAGATTTCAAAATCAAACAGATTTATGACAATGGCCAGAGCGCTAATACGGCCATGTACCGCAATTACCTGAAGAACATCAAAGCTAAGAATATTGCCTATAAAGTCTTAAAGAAAGGCGATACCTTCACCCTTGGCGATGACGTCAAATTCGCGGTTTTGTCGCCGGATAAGCCTTTACCAAAGAAAATACCCAGGGCGTTTCCGAAAGCGGCTTGACCAATAATAATTCCATTGTCTGCAAGATGACTTATGGCCAGTTTGCCATGATGTTTACTGGCGATGCCCAGAAAGAAGCGGAAGACCAGATTCTCAAGACTTATAAACGGCTGACCTCAAATCAGACGTCCTCAAAGTAGGCCATCACGCAGTAAGACCTCCTCATCTGATGCCTTCGTCAAAGCTATTGCGCCTAAAGCGGCAACTATCTCCTGTGCCGCAGGTAATCAGTACAAGTTCCCACACGAACCGACCTTGAAGACTTTGCAGAAATATAACGTCGAAGTTTATCGCACCGACCGCAACGGCACCATTACTATCACTACCGACGGCTCGTCATACAGCATCGAAAAGGAGCATTGATATGAAAAAAGAACTCGTCGGCAGCATCGACCGCATAACCGAACAGACGGCGTACATCATCCTCAACGACGATGAACACGAACTCCAGTTCCCACTGGAACTCTTGCCAGACGGCGCCGATGAAGGCATGGCCTTCACTATCACCATCGAACGCAACGAAGAAGAAGAAAAACGACTGGCCGAAGAAATCGCGGCCTTGAAAGAAGGCCTCTCCCAATAGGGAGAGGTTTTCTTTTTAAGCCATTGGCTCTCTTCATAGGAGAGCTGTCAGCGAAGCTGACTGAGAGGTTGAAGTAGGGAAAAGAACGCAGACCGCAGGCCCAAACATTAACGGTTCCTTAAATATTTTGGATTTGGTCCAAAAACGATTAGAAAACGATTAAGTTTTCCGGGACCGTCCTTTTTCTGTTGTATCATGGAGGTAGGATATATCCTACTCGTTCTGTTTCATGCTATAATAAAGAAAGGAATGGTGAATCTGTTGAAAAAGCAACTGACTGCCAATGAAATCCGCTATCGCACGTATTTCCCGGAGCTGACGGAAAAGAACTTCAATCCCATGAATGATGTCCTTTTTAAATTCATCTTTGGCCGGCCGGAACGGAAACTCATTACCATTGATTTCCTCAATGCCATCGCCGCCGAAGATTTGGGCCATCCGATTACGGACATCGTCTTCACGCCGACGGAAAACGTCCCGGACAGCCACGATGAAAAACTGACCCGCCTCGATGTGGCCTGTACCTTGGACACGGGTGAGCAAGTCGATATCGAAGTTCAGATTGTCAATCAGAAAAACATGCAGCGCCGGACCATGTGCTACTGGGCGCGATTGTATTTGTTATCGCTGCCACCCGGTGGCGCCTATCAGGACTTGAAGCCTTGCATTACCATTAATCTGCTGCGTTTCAACCTGCTGCCGCAAGACGAAGCCCATTCCATGTGGAGTATTTACAACGCCGAAACGGGTGACCGCCTCAATAAGGATTTGGTATTCCATTTCCTGGAAATACCCAAATATACGAAATCGCCGAAGAAGCGAATCCGTGACATGACGAAAATGGAGCGCTGGCTGGCGTACTTTGCCAATCAGCTCAGTGATGACGAAAAGGGGGAACTGATCATGAGCGATGAAGCCATCCATAAAGCCGTAGATGCCGCTCGGACCTTTCTGCAAAATGACGCCGAACGCCTGGCTTACATCAATCGGGAACTCGCCATCCTAGACTATAACTCGGACCATCGCGATGCCTTTGAAGAAGGTAAGGCTGAGGGGCGTAGAGAAGGCGAAGCTAAAGGCCGTGAAGAAGGAGAAGCCAAAGGCCGTAAAGAAGGGGAAGCCAAGGGACGCGAAGAAGGACAAGCCATCGCTAATGAACGCTGGGGTGCCTTGATGCAACGACTGTTGAATGAACAGCGCTATGACGATGCGAACAAAGCGGCTGCTGATGCTGATTTTCGTGAAAAACTTTTTAAGGAATATGGAATTTAGTTGGTGATAACGGGACATGCATGGAAGTACAGAATATCATGCATGGTCTTTTTCAGATTCGAATGTGGCTTCGCCGCGACAGACTCATGGAATAAACGCAGGCCGCAGGTGGCTGATCGCAGTTCGCAAAAAAATACACGGCCAACGGCCTTGTGCGTAGGGGCTGTCCCAAGCCTTTTTGGCCCGTCAGGTGCCGACCGTCGGGAGGTGCAGGACGGTTGCCAAAACGGACAGCTGTGGCTGGGCGTCCCGTTGTGAGATTTCATCACAACCCATTCATGTATGATGGCCGGTTTTTACGAGCCACGAACGACGAGCCACGAGCCACTATTTTTTCACGAGCCGAGGGTCACTCGAGGAGATGTAGTCAATTTGAGTTTGTTGCCGCAAAGCGGCGTCTGAGTCCGAGACGGCCTGCGACCGGCGGGGCCGTCGGCTCCAAAATAAAAAAAATTCAAATTTTTTGTTTTTTTAGAAGGAATTTGCATCCCCGTGTTGAATACTATACATATAAGGGAAGAGACCACAAGGAATGAAAGCCATACATTCTTTAGACAGGATCTCCCCACGAAAGGAAGGGATGTTTTATGGCAACCATCGTTAGAGGTAAAAATTTAGAAATTACACCGGCTCTGAAAGATCACGTTGAAAAACAGGAAAAGAAAGTTACGAAATACTTTGATAACGAAGTCAATGTCCAGGCCCTGCTTTCTGTAGAAAAAAGATCGGAAAATCGCTGAAATCACGTTGAAAGTCGACGGTGTCGTTCTCCGCGGCGTCGAAGCCAACGATGATATGTATGCTGCTATCGATTTAGTCTATGATAAACTGGTCCGCCAGATTCATAAATACAAAACAAAAATCGCCCGCCGCATGAAGAAAGGCGCTTTCAATGACGCTCTCGTCGAAGGGCCGGCCGTTCCGGAAGAAACCTTTGAAGTTGCCCGCGTCAAGAAATTCGCTGCTCGTCCGATGGACGTCGAAGAAGCTATCTTGCAGATGAACCTCGTAGGCCACGACTTCTTCGTCTTCCTCAATTCCAAGACCGATACGATCAATGTCGTCTATAAACGGAAACACGGAAAATACGGCCTCATCGAACCGGAATATTAGGGGCTGGCCGTTAGCAAGCTAGCAGTTAGCAACTAGTGAATAAAAAGCTGTCGCATTAAGCAGGAATGCATAATGCGACAGCTTTTTTAAGTATTCAGTTTGCAGGAGAGGCAAATAATGGCGGTCTGCGGGCTCGCCACGTGCGAGTCCCTACTCTTCCTCATTATGGAGGACGCTGATTTTGGGGGTATGGTGGATGGCTTGTTCAAATTCGTCCTGGATTTCCTGGCTCGGTCCGCCGTCGAGTTTGCTGACGATGTAGATGGCGATGAGCGAGAAGAGGAAGCCCGGTACGATTTCATAGAGGCCGAACCAGGCGAACTGTTTCCAGATGAGGACGGTCAGGCCGCCGACGATGATGCCGCTAGGGCGCCGTTCTTGGTCATGTTCTTCCAGTACAGGGACAGGAGGATGGTCGGACCGAAGGCGGCACCGAAGCCAGCCCAGGCGTAGGAGACCATGGTCAGGATGTAACTGTTCGGGTTGAGGGCCAGGACGATGGCCAGGGCGGCGACGACGAGGACCGTCAGGCGGCTGACGTAGATCAACTCTTTATCGCTGGCGTTCTTGCGGACGAAGGTGTGGTAAAAATCCTTGGAAATGGCCGATGCCGTGACCAGGAGCTGGGACGAAGCGGTACTCATGATAGCAGCCAGGACGGCGGACAAGATGAGGCCCGATGCAAAGGGCGGGAAGAGCTGGCGGCTCATGACCAGGAAGACTTTTTCCGAATCGGCGCGACTAAGGGTGTCGGGACGATGACTTTGCCTACCAGGCCGACCAGGACGGCAGCGGCCAGGGAGATGACGACCCAGGTCATGGCGATGTGTTTCGATTTCTTCAGTTCCGTCGGATCGCCGATGGCCATGAAGCGGACCAGGATGTGCGGCTGGCCGAAGTAGCCGATGCCCCAGGCCAGGGCGGAGATGATGCCGATGATGCCTGTCGTCGACGTGTCCGGAGCCATTTCCAGCAGGTTCGGTGCCGTCGTAGCCAATCGGGTCATGACGCGTCACAGCCGCCGAAGGCGATCATGCCGACCAAGGGGACAGGACGATGGCCAGGAACATCATGCAGCCCTGGATGAAGTCGGTCCAGCAGACGGCCATGAAGCCGCCCAGGAAGGTGTAGACGACTACGACGCCGGCACTGAGCAGGAGAGCCGAGAAGTAGTCCATGCCGAAGACCGATTCAAAGAGCTTGCCGCCGGAGACGAAGCCCGATGACGTGTATATAAGGAAAAATATAAGGATGAAAATAGCTGAGATGATGCGGATGATATTTTTTTCATCGTGGAAGCGGTTCTTCAAATAGTCCGGCATAGTCAGGCTGTTGTTGGCCACTTCGGTATAGTTACGCAATCTCTGGGATACGAACTGCCAGTTGAGGTAGGTACCGATGGCGATGCCAATGGCAATCCAGGCTGCGGAGATACCTGTAGAATAGGCGAAGCCGGTACGCCCATGAGCATCCAGCCGCTCATGTCCGATGCTTCGGCACTCATAGAAGTGATCCATGGACCCAGGCTGCGCCCGCGAGAATGTAATCGCTCAGCCGCTGCTGGGACCGGGAATAATAGACGCCAATCGCCAGCATTGCCAACAAATAGAGGGCAAAAGCTGTCAATATGGACACATCATATTGCATCATAATGATAAAACCCCTTTCACGTGGTGGAAATAAATAATAAAATTATTTTAGCATATTCATGTGGCGTTGTATATGGGAAATACCTGTTCTTTCCCAAAGGAATACGTGTATATTTTCTTAAATCCCTTTGAAACGGTTGCAAAATAGGCGGCAATCACGGTATAATGTATAATTGATATAATATCACAGAGTAGATTGCAAATTGTGTAAATTGGAGGTCTCGGATAGGTGTTTAATAAACTGATACAAAGACTGCTCGGGAATAACACGGAGCATGAATTAAAGAAGATGTGGCCCATTGTCCGCCGCATCAATGATCTGGAACCGAAATTGGCAGGCCTGAGCGATGCGTCGCTGCAGGAGAAGACCTTCGAGTTCAAGAATCGTCTGGCCAACGGTGAAACGTTGGATGACATTCTGCCCGAAGCCTTTGCCGTCGTCCGCGAAGCTTCGCGTCGTGTGACGGGGATGCGCCATTTTGACGTCCAGCTCCTGGGGGGGATCGTCCTCCACCGCGGGGATATCGCCGAAATGCGTACTGGTGAAGGCAAGACCTTGGTCGCGACGCTGCCGGTTTACCTCAATGCCCTGACGGGGAAGGCGTCCACGTCGTCACCGTCAATGACTACCTGGCTACTCGTGACAGTGAAGACATGGGCCGTATCTATAAGTTCCTCGGTCTGTCTGTCGGCCTCATCGTCCACGACCTCACGTATGACCAGCGCCGCCGGGCATACAACGCCGACGTCACGTATGGGACGAACAATGAATTCGGCTTCGACTACCTGCGCGATAACATGGTCATCAGTGCCGACCAGATGGTACAGCGGCCGCTCAATTATTGTATCGTCGACGAAGTGGATCGATCCTCATCGACGAAGCGCGGACGCCGCTCATCATTTCCGGCCCGGGTGAAAAATCGACGGACCTGTACTACACGCTGGCAGGCATCGTCAAGACCTTCACCAAGGACGACTACACGATGGACGAAAAACAGAAGACCATCGCGCCGACCGACTCGGGTGTTGCCAAAGTTGAAAAGATGCTGGGCATCAGCAACATGTTCGACAACGACCACCTCGATTTGAACCACCTCGTCATCCAGGCCCTGCGGGCGCGCTTCATGATGCACCGCGATAAGGATTACGTCGTCAAGAACGGCGAAATCGTCATCGTCGATGAATTCACAGGCCGCCTCATGTTCGGCCGCCGTTACAGCGATGGCCTGCATCAGTCCATCGAAGCCAAGGAAAACGTCAAGGTCCAGGGCGAAAGCAAGACTTGGCTACGATTACCTTCCAGAACTACTTCCGCATGTACGATAAGCTGGCCGGCATGACCGGTACGGCCAAGACGGAAGAAGACGAATTCAATAAGATTTATAAGCTTGATGTCTACGTCATCCCGACTAACAAGCCAGCCATCCGTAAGGACTTGCCAGATGTCATCTACAAGACGAAAAACGCCAAGTACCGCGCCGTCGTCCGGGAAGTCAAGAAGCGCCACGCTACGGGCCAGCCGATCCTGGTCGGTACGACATCTATCAACCAGTCGGAAATCCTCAGTCAGCTCTTGGACAAGGAAAATATCGTCCACAACGTGCTCAACGCTAAGTACCACGAAAAAGAAGCGGAAATCATCAAGAACGCCGGTCAGAAAGGCATGGTCACTATCGCTACTAACATGGCTGGCCGCGGCACGGACATCAAGCTCGGGCCAGGCGTCGCCGAATTGGGCGGCCTGATGATCATTGGTACGGAACGCCACGAAAGCCGCCGTATCGATAACCAGTTGCGAGGTCGTGCCGGCCGTCAGGGCGACCCTGGTACGACGCAGTTCTTCCTGTCTTTGGAAGACGACCTCATGCGTATCTTTGGCTCAGAAAATATTTCCAAATTCATGGATAAGCTGGGCATGGATGAAGACGAACCGATTACGGCCAAGATGATTACCCGGTCCATCGAAAAGGCTCAGAAGAAAGTCGAAAGCCATAACTTTGAAATCCGTAAGTACGTCCTGGAATACGATGATGTCATGAACCAGCAGCGTGAAGTCCTCTACAGCCAGCGCTGTCAGGTCCTGACAGCGGATTCCCTGCGCGATACCATTATGGGCATGGTCGACGATATCATCCACGAAGGCCTGGATAAATACGCTGACGAAAAGCTCTATCCGGAAGAATGGGACTTTGCCGGTCTCCTAGCTCAGATGCAGCAGTATTTCGTACCTAAGAACGCTACGACAGTAGAAGAACTGGAAAACTTGAGCCGCGTCGAAGTCCAAGATAAATTGAAACAGATCGCCGTCGACCTCTATGACGAACGTCTCAAGGAAATTGGCGAACAGACCATGAAAGAACTGGAAAAGGCTATCATGCTCCGCGTCGTCGACAGCAAGTGGATGGACCACCTCGATGCCATGGATGCCCTCAAGGAAGGTATCAATCTGCGGGCTTACGGCCAGAAGAATCCGCTCGTCGAATACAAATTCGAAGCCTATGAAATGTTCGAGGAAATGATCGAATCGATCAAACGGACCGTCGTTACTTTCCTCTATCATATCCAGGTCACGTACAGCAAGCCCGTACCGCAGGCGGAAGATCATCTCCAAGGGGCTCATGAAGTTCACGAAGAAAGCAAACCCGTCAGCGCCGAAGATATCAAAAAAGACGAAGAACGGGAACGGCAGTAATGTTTGACGTTGTGGGGGTAAATTTCAAACCCATATTATCCCGTGTAGAGGCGCCTGGGCGAATCCTGTGAACAGCCCGTTGTAGGGGCGCCCGCGCGAATTATGTGAACATTCCATTATAGTTATGTTTTATGAAAGATGGTGATACTTGTGTTGTTAGATGAAATGCGTAAACCGCTGGAAGACCTCAAACATAGAATACAAGAAATCGGGGATTCACTTTAACTTACCTCGGAAAAAAGAACGTATCATGGATTTAGACATGCAGATGAGTGACCCGACCTTCTGGGATGACCCGGATAAGGCCAAGAAGATTTCCCAGGAAGCGACGCTTCTCAAGACGGAAGTCGAAGGCCACGAAGAACTCGTCCGCAAAGCTGACGACCTCAGCGATTATTTGGAAATGGCCATGGAAGACGGCGATGCCTCTTTTGCCGAAGACATTGAAAAGCAGTACCACGACTTGCTCAAGGACATTGAAAAGCGGGAAGTGCGGCTCCTCTTGTCCGGCGAATACGATAAGTGCAACGCCCTCATTACCTTCCACGCCGGTGCCGGCGGTACGGAAGCCCAGGACTGGGCGCAGATGCTCATCCGCATGTATACCCGCTGGGCTGAACGCAATGGCTATAAACTGACTATCCTGGATATGCAGCCCGGCGATGAAGCCGGCGTCAAGAGCGCCGCTTTCCGCGTCGAAGGCGAATACGCCTATGGCTATTTGAAATCGGAAAAAGGCGTCCATCGCCTGGTCCGCATTTCGCCTTTCGATGCTGCAGCCCGGCGCCACACGTCCTTTACGGCTGTCGATATCATGCCGGAACTGCCGGATGATGTCGATGTCGAAATCAACATGGACGACGTCCGCGTCGATTACTTCCGCGCCTCTGGTGCCGGCGGCCAGCACGTCAACAAGACGAGTTCTGCTGTCCGCATGACTCATATACCGACGGGCATCGTCGTCCAGTGCCAGAATGAACGGTCGCAGCTGCAGAATAAGGAAATGTGCCTGAAATACTTGCGGGCTAAACTCTTTGAATTGGAACAGGAAAAGCAGGAAAAACTGAAAGCCGAAATCGGCGGCGTCCACCAGTCTATCGAATGGGGGAGCCAGATCCGCTCGTACGTGTTCCACCCGTACAACTTGGTCAAGGACCACCGGACCAACGTTGAAACAGGCAATATCCAGGCTGTCATGGATGGCGACCTGGACATCTTCATCGAAGGGTATTTGCAGCAGGAAAAAGAAAAGAAGTTAGCAAAGCAGGAGCTCTAAAGTAAATGAAAAAATGGATGATTTTCTTTGTCATCGTCGCGGCCCTCTTGGTGGGCGCCAATTCCTATGCGCCCCAGCTGGCCGAAGCTGGCCTCTGTCAAGCCTTGTCAGCGACACTCAATCTGCATAGCGATGATGTCCGCGTCCAGGCGTCGCCAGGTGCCAAAATCTTCCTCGGCGACATCGACGCCATTACCGTCCATGCCACCAACTTCCAAGCTGGCGATTTGACCTTCGCCCACTTCGACTGCAATCTCTACGGCGTCCACTTCAAGCCGCTCCTGGCCCTGGCCGATCAGGAAGTACGGGTCACGCGGGCAGAGAGCGGGGAAATGACGGCGTCCATCCGCAGCGAAGAACTGGAAAAGTTCCTGGTCAAAAAGGTCCAGGGACTGACGGACCCGCAGGTCTCCTTTGAAGACGACGCCGTCCGCGTCCAGGGACGGGTGAAGCTGGGCGGCCTCGTGTCGGCCCAGGCTGATGTCCGCGGTCATTTTGGCATGAAAGGGTCGAAGCTCATGTTCATCCCGTCGTCCGTGACGGTAGAAGGCATGGGCATGCAGATCAGCACGACGCAGATGGCGCATGCTGAGATTTACGACTTTGCCGGGTTTCCCTTGGGAATCCAGCCGGATCGCGTCACCATGCGCGACGGCCTCCTGACCATCCATGGCCAAGTGAGCAACTCATAGATAAGGTGAAGAGAATGACAAACATGAATAAACGCAGTATGCTGGCGATGATACTGGCCGTCCTCATCGGTCTGGTATGTGCGCTGGGCATGTGTGTACAACGCAATGCGATAGAAAACGAGTCGACGACGGTAGAACAGGCTATGGACTATGATGCCATCGTCATCATGGCCCGTAACGACGGCTACGACCTCGACACGGCACTCCAGATGTGCCGCGATGCCGGCGTTACGAGCTTTACCATTTACGATACTACTCTTAATAAACTGACTCAGCGCGGAGAACTTTCGCTGGTGACGAAACTCGGTGCCGACCTCTATTATCCGCAGTTCGGCATTACCGACAAATCGTATGACTACTACCTCATCGGCAAGCCTCAGAACCAGAAGGATTTATATTTCGACGAAGTCGTGTCTGACCTCAAGGCCCGTCTGGGCGACGATAAAGTCAAGATCATGTCCCATGGTCCGTACCGCATTGCCGGCATCCAAGGTGTCATGCCTGGTTTAGGCGATGTCAACCTGGGTATCCTCAGTGCCGACGCCAAGACCATCAGCGACCACGGTTTCCACGTTATCCTGCGGCCGACGAATTACAGCAATCCGACGAAGGAACAGGTAGCCCATTTCTTCGACCGCGTCGATCAGATTAAGAACGTATCGGGAATCATGTTCGTCGGCAAAGAAGTCCTGGGTTATACGCCGGTCGATGCCGAACGCAAGACCATGTTGGACTATACGGCGGACAATCTGAACGAAAGGGACATTCCTTTCTATATGATTGAATCGGTCAATCAGCTCCAGTATAATCAGCAAGATGGCATGTATGACCTGGCTGGCCTGGTCCATTACCGCACGGCCCGCGTCTATGCCATGGCCAAGGAAGAACTGGAAAAGATTACGCCTGAAGAAGCGGCTATGCGCTTTTACATCAGCGACTTGGAACGCAATGCCCGAGTCAATCTCTATCCACTCTATAAGAAGCCCCTCCACGGCATGAACCTGACGCAGACGAACTTGTCCTATGTCAAGCTGGTTTCGCAGAAACTGACGGATCGGGGTTACACCCTGGGCCGGGCTTCCATTATGCCGTCTTATTATCCGAACCGCTTGCTCCTGGCCATTACGGCAGCGGCAGCCGCTTGCGGCTTCGTCTTCGTCCTCAACTTGCTCATTCCTTTGTCGGACCGCAAGAACTATATTCTCATGGCCTTGGGTATTGTCTGCGCGGTCATCGGCGCGATTGTCGCCAAAGGGGCCTTGTTCCTCCAGGTCTGGGCTATCGGCTGCGCTACGGCTGCGCCGACAGCAGCCATCCTCTTGGCGCTGGACCACTGGAAAAAGAGGAAGATCACCCAGAAACTCGGCTATGGCCGCGTCGTCCGCGACGGTACGATTGGCCTGTTCTTCGCCGTCGTCGTCGCTATGATTGGCGGCCTCTATATTGCTGCGATGCTGGGCAATATCCGTTTCTTCATGGAATTCGACTTCTACCGCGGCGTCAAACTGACCTTCGTCCTGCCGCTGCTCCTGGTGGCTATCGGCTATCTGCGCCGCTTCCCGCTCATGGGACAGGCCATTGCCTCGCCGGCGGACCTCAAGGTCTTTGTCAAGGATTTCCTCAATATTCCCATTAAGATGGGAACCATCCTCATCTTGGCCGTCCTGGCCCTGGCTGGCATCATCTTCGTCGGCCGCAGCGGCCACACGGCAGGCGTCCCCGTACCGGGCGTGGAAGTGGCTATGCGCCGTTTCCTGGAAAATGTCCTTTATGCCCGGCCGCGGGAAAAGGAATTCCTCATCGGTCATCCGGCTTTTTACCTCATGGTAGCTGCGCTGTACCGTAAATGGCCGCAGCTGCTGCACTTCTTCCTGGTCATCGCCGCTGCATCGGCGTCGGCTCCATGGTCGAAACCTTCGCCCATATCCGTACACCTTTCCTCATGTCCTTCATCCGCGGCATCAACGGCTGGGTGACGGGCATGGTCATCGGTATCGGTTTGATCATCGCTATTGCCATCGTCAGCTATGTGACGACATGGCTAGGAAAGCAGGTGGCCCATCGTGACTAGAGTCGTCATTTCCGGCTATTACGGTTTTGCCAATGCTGGCGACGAAGCCATGCTGGCGGCCATTGTCGGCTCCCTGAAAGACATTATTCCTGACGTATCTATTACGGTCATCACTGGCAACTGCCGCATGACCCGGGAAAACCATAACGTACAGGCTGTACATCGCCTGAATTTCTTTGCTATCGCAGCGGCTATTCGCCGCTGTGATATTCTTATAAGCGGTGGTGGCAGCCTCTTACAGGACGTGACCAGCGCCCGCAGCCTCTATTATTATTTGTGGATCATGAAAATCGCCTTGTTTTTCAAGAAGCCCGTCATGCTCTACGCCCAGGGCATCGGTCCCATCCGCGGCGCCAAGCCGCCGGGCTGTGCGCGACGTCTTGCAGCGCGTTGCTGTCATCGGCGTCCGCGATGCCGATTCTAAGGCTGAACTGGCCGCTATGGGCGTAACCCGGCCGCTATCCACGTCACGGCCGATGCTGTCTTGTCTATGCATCCCGTCGATAAGAACATCGGCCTCTATATCCTGAAGAAATACGGCATTACCGGCATCCGCCGGCGCCTGGGCATTGCCGTCCGCAACTGGCAGGACCATGAAGCCTATAAGGACGCTATCGCCGCTGCTGCTGACGAGCTGCAGGAAACACAGGACGTCCACGTCATCTTCATCCCCATGCAGTACCCGGCCGACGTCGAAGCCGGCCGCGACATTGCCAGCCGCATGAAGACGAAAGCCGTCGTCCTCGACGGCCACTATACGACGGTGGAATTCATGTCCCTCATGGGCTGTATGGATGCGGTCATTGCCAACCGCCTGCATGCCCTCATCTTTTCGGCTATCATGCAGGTGCCGGCGACGGCCGTGTCGTATGACCCGAAAATCGACAGTTTCATCGACCTCATCGGCGATAGGGTCTGCGGCACGACAGAAGACGTCCAGGCTGCGGATATCGTCGCCGACGTGAGCCAGAAATTGGCCCTCGGCCATTTGGCGCCGGAAATCAAGGCCCGCCTCAATCATCTGCGGCGCCAGTCCCTGCGCAATGCCTATCTGGCCCTGCGCATCCTGGAAGGCCGCAAGGGCGTCCGCAAGCGCCTGCAACAGCATCGGAGGTCCTTATGATTGAATTAAAGAACGTATCCAAGGTCTATGACAATGGCTCCATTGCCCTGGACCACGTATCGCTCCACATCGGCAAGGGCGAGTTCGTCTTCGTCGTCGGCGCCAGCGGTGCCGGCAAGTCGACGCTCATCAAGCTCTTGTCCCATGAAGAACTGCCATCGCGGGGTTCGGTCTTCGTCAACGGCATTGAAGTCAATAAGCTGGCCAAGAACCGCGTGCCCTATCTGCGCCGTAAAATGGGCATCGTCTTCCAGGATTTCCGCCTCCTGCCCAATAAGACGGCTCAGGAAAACGTGGCCTTTGCATGGAAGTCATCGAAGCGCCGCGGCGCCTCATCCGCCGCCGTGTCCGCGATGTCCTCGACCTGGTCGGCCTGGTCGGCAAGGCCGATGCCCTGCCTAAGAACCTCAGCGGCGGCGAACAGCAGCGCGTAGCCATCGCCAGGGCCATCGTCAACCGGCCGCTGCTGCTCATTGCCGATGAACCGACGGGGAACCTGGACCCGGAAACGTCGCGGGACATTATGGAAGTCTTCAAGAAAATCAACCACATGGGGACGACAGTCTCATGGTGACTCATGATAAGACCCTCGTCGACATGATGAACAAGCGGGTCATCGAAATCGACGGCGGCAAAGTCGTCCGCGATGAACAGAAGGGGGGCTATGACGATGAAAATTAGGACCATGCGCTACTACATGGCCGAAGCCATTCAGTCGTTCTGGCGCAACCGCTTCATGTCCATCGCGTCCATCGCTACCGTCGCCTTGTCCCTGTTCATCCTGGGCATTTTCCTGACCCTCGTGGCCAACCTCGATTATTTCGCTGAGAACCTGGAAAGCCAGGTCGAAATCACGGTCTACCTCAAAGACGACGTGACCCAGAAGGACATCGACAGCGTCGGCCGCCGCCTGAGCGCCCTGCCCGATGTGAAGTCCGTATCCTTTACCGACAAGGACCAGGCCATGGACATCCTCAAGGAACGCATGAAGGACCAGCCGGGCATCCTCGACGCCCTGGACGGCAAGAATCCCCTGCCCAGTTCTTATGAAGTGACCTTTATCGAACCGGAAGCCGTGCGCCGGACAGCCGACATCGTCGCTGACTATCCCGAAGTCGAAGGGACCCATTACGGGCAGGAAATCATCGAACAGCTCTTCCAGATCACACGCATCATCCGCTGGGGTGGCATTGCCCTGATCATCTTCCTGACCCTGGCCATGCTGTTCATCATTTCCAACACCATCCGCCTGACCGTCTTCGCCAGGCGCAAGGAAATCGCCATCATGAAATACGTCGCGCGACGAACTGGTTCATCCGCTGGCCGTTCCTCCTGGAAGGGCTGCTCCTGGGCTTCATCGGCGGCGTCCTGGCCGACCTGGCCTTGTGCCAGTTCTACGGCTTCATTGTCACGGCGGTCCACCAGTCGCTGGCCTTCCTGCCCATGGTCAGCGTCTATCCCTTTATGTACCGCACGGCAGCCATCCTCTTGGTCATCAGTATGATCATCGGCGCCTGGGCAGTACGATTTCGCTGAAACGATATATGAAGGTGTAATATGGTAAGAAAATATATCATCCTCGCCGTGACGGCAGCCCTGTTATCGCCGTGTCTCCTGACCTTTGCCGACGATGACCTGCAGGGCCAGCTGGACGACGTCCAGACCCGCATGGCCGAGCAGAGTGAGAAGAAGGCCCAGGCCCAAATGGTCATCGACAACGTCAGCGATAAGCTCTATGAAATCCAGAAGAGCCTGGAAGCCGCTCAGGGCGAATACCAGGCGGTGACGGCCGATTTGGCGGCGACGGAAGAAAAAATAGCCGCGACCCAGGCCGAGCTCGACGAGAACCGGGCGCGCCTGCAGAAGCGGGAGAAAGTCTTTACCAAGCGCATCCGCGATATCTATATGCACGGCCAGCTGAGTTATCTCGACGTCGTCCTCGGCGCCAAGGATTTCAGCGACTTTTCCAACCGCCTGGAACTCCTGCGCCGCGTCGTCGATGCCGATATCTCCCTCATCTCTGACATCCGTCAGGAACGGGCAGCTATCGAAGCGGCTCAAAAAGAATTAGAAGTACAGCGCGACCGTCAGGTACAGCTGCGCGATGAAGCGAAGGCCAAGCGCGACGAAATCGCCGCCCATAAAGACGAACAGCAGGCCGTCCTCTACCAGGCCCAGAACGATAAGGCCACGGCTGAGAAGGCCTATGCCGAATATCAGCAGGCTTCCCAGTCCCTGGGCGACAAGCTGCGCCAGCGGCTGCCG
>ENA-OUNI01000624-OUNI01000624.1-human-gut-metagenome-genome-assembly--contig:-NODE-624-length-16028-cov-1.904409_pt1 | contig 16028 bp, 20 predicted proteins | sample MGYA00242499_ERZ504580 | MGnify/ENA primary metagenome ERZ504580 (study PRJEB26092, sample SAMD00036315) | human gut metagenome | host: Homo sapiens | study: EMG produced TPA metagenomics assembly of... | reverse complement strand
AGCATCTTGTTCGTGATTGTTCCGCACACCATAATCATATCTGCCTGGCGCGGACTGGCACGGGCTACCTCGAACCCGAAGCGCGCCATATCGTAGCGGGCTGCGCCGAGGGCCATGAATTCGATACCGCAACAGCTGGTTGCAAACGTAAGCGGCCACAGCGAATTGCTGCGTCCCCAATCGATGAAATCGTCCAGAACGCCGATAGCCACATTAGCGCCGCCGGCATTAAGTTCCCGAACCAGTTTCTCCAACGTTTCGTTGTCTGTAAACTCCTCATAAGGGATGGATTTTATTTTGGGTTTCTTCGTTACTTCCATTCCAACGCTCCTTTCCTCCAGGCATATGCAAGGCCCAGAACCAATATAATAAGGAAAAATAAAATACTGAAAAGTCCGGCAGCTCCCAGTTCGCGTGCTATGACTGCCCACGGAAACAGGAACACCGTCTCCACTTCAAACATCAGAAACAGGATGGCAAACAAGTAGTAACCTACCCGAAACTGCATCCATGATTTACCGCGGGTGGGAATACCACATTCGTACGGCTCCATTTTCTGCACATTGTACGAACGGGGGGCTATCGCATTGGACAATGCGATGACGATACCCACGAAAGCAATTGCCGTCAGCAAGACGGCTACCAACAAAGTAAAGTTCATAAATCCGATAAGATTTTAGATATATAAAATATAGATATACAGCACTAAAACAGCGATAAAGCGATAAGGTGACAAGGTGATAATGCTTTGCCCTTTCCTTAAATGATAATCTTCCTTAACCCGATTATGTAATAATGCGGACCGGGCACGGTAAGACAGTGTACATTCGGCATACGGTCATAGCTTTGCGCACGCAGCAGTTGCTGCATACGGATAATATCAGTGCGCAACAGGGAACTTTTGTTGTTTGGAACCTGCTGGCTTTCCACATGTTCCAGGCAAGAAGCGGCGGATGATGTATGTCTGTAATAATTATGAATGACCTGTTGGGCGGTAGGCGCCTGCGTCAAAATGCAACTCTCTGCTTTGCAACCGGCCGGAGCGCACAAAAATCCGCAGCCTCTATTGCACCGTTGTGTAATAAAACCGCGAGTATGGCTATCATACAATATTTTATGCACTGTTTCATACCTCCCTATCTCTTTTCAGGGCGCAAAGATATAACAAGTATCTCTCATTTTGCTATCTCCGCATAACAAAATAAGGCTATTTTTACACTTTTTATCCTAAATCAATTCCGTTTCCAGAATTCCGGGGTGAACAAAAGTAAGACGGTGAACAATTCCAGACGCCCCAATAACATGAGGAATGACAGTAACCATTTGGCCGCATCGCAGGGCATTCCATGAATATGCCGGACCGGTGTCACCCAATCCGGGACCCATATTACCGATGTGGATACAACGCAACCGATGGACTCTTCGGCACCTATGCCCATCCCCATCATTATTAATATGCTGACAATGATGATGATGATGTATAAAAAGAAGAATGCCAGTACTGTAGAGACGATGGAAGGCGATATCACCTGTTTGTTTACACGAACCGGCAGTACGGCATTAGGGTGAAGGATATGCTTGAATTCATTGCGCGATACTTTGGCAAGGATTACCATCCGGATACATTTCAGTCCGCCGGTTGTACTGCCTGCGCAAGCTCCTATTACCATGACAATGGTTAGCAATCCCCAAAGCACGGGTGTCCACAGCATGTAGTCGTCTGTGGCAAAGCCGGTAGAGGTATGCAACGATATGACCTGGAACAGTGATTTGCGGAAGGCCTCTTCCGCTCCCATCGGACTGGTAGTAGTAGTAGACACAAACGGCAATGATGGCGGTAAAGCGCTACCGACCAGAAGTACCATTTTAATTCGGCATTGTCAATGACTTTTTTGAACTTCCGGTTGACGAAGAGTAGCAGCAATGTAAAATTGATACCAGAAATGAACATGAAGACAGAGATGACATATTCTATATAGGGAGAGTTGTAATAGGCTACGCTTGCCTGCTTGGTGGAGAAACCACCCGTTCCTGTGGTGGCGAAGGCGTGGCACACACTGTCGAACCAGTTCATGCCTCCCAGCATTAACAGGACTACGAGAATCAGAGTAAGGCTGGTATAGATGCTCCATATCCATTTGGCTGTGATGCCGATGCGCGGATGCACCTTGTCGTGCGTGGGGCCGCTGGCTTCGGCGGCAAACACCTGCAGGCCGCTGACCCCGAAGATGGGTAATACGGCAATCGTAAACATGATAATTCCCAAACCGCCTATCCATTGTGTCATACCGCGCCAGAACAGCAATCCGTGAGGAAGCGATTCTATATTATCCAGCACGGTGGCTCCCGTACTTGTAAAACCGGACATGGTTTCAAAGAAAGCATTCGTGATGTCAGGGACATATCCGCTGATGTAGAAAGGCAACATACCGAAAAGAGAAAAAGCCACCCAGCAAAGCTGACCAGGACGTAACCGTCGCGGCGGGTAAGTTGTTTCTCACCACCTTTTCCGGCGATAGCCATGAGCAGACCCACTCCTGCTGTGATACCTGCCGATTTCCAGAAATCGAGGAGGGCTTCGTCATTATAGTAGTACGATATTGCCGAACATGCCAGCAACATGACTGTCTCCAGCAGTAGCAGAATACCGATAATCCGTATAATTGTCTTAAAGTTAATCACGCTTGTTTGGATTTTAAGTCGTTAATTTTGAATTATGGGACGGGGCGCAGGTGCAGCCAATTCATAATTCAGAATTTATAACTCCCGATTAATTAAAGTATTTTTCGATTTTCTTAATCATCATGTTCAGGCAGAATACCACCACATGGTCGCCGGGCTGTATTTGCGTGTTACCCATAACTACCACACCCTCGCCGTTGCGTATCAGTCCGCCGATGGTTGTCCCTTTGGGCAGGCCGAGGTCTTTCACCGGATGTTTGGTTATCTTTGAACCTGCCTTGACGGTAAATTCCGCTACATCGGCATTGGCAAAGGTGAGGCATTTTACGTTGCTCACATCGGCATCCAGCATCATCTGGTAGATATGGCTGGCGGCAATCATCTTCTTGTTGATAACCGTGCCGATGTCGAGGCTTTCAGCCATGCTATATAGTCGATATTTTCTACTTCGGCTACGGTTTTTCTTACGCCCATGCGTTTTGCCGCCAGACAGGCAAGAATGTTTGTTTCCGAGTTTCCGGTCAGTGCCACAAAGGCTTCGGTATTCTTCAATCCTTCTTCTATGAGCAGGTCCATATCCCGTCCGTCGCCGTTGATAATCATTGTCTTGTCATCCAGCAGTTCGGTCAGACGGTTACAGCGGTTCAGGTCATTGTCCACGATTTTCACCTGCATATAGTCGGGGACATATTGTGCGGTACGTACGGCGATGCGGCTTCCACCCATAATCATGACATTGCGTACGTCGGCATAATCTTCTTTGCCTGCTATCTTGCGGATATATGGTACGAATTTGCGGGTAGTCGTGAAATAAACAATATCATGCAGTTTCACAACATCATCGCCGCGGGGAATCAGTGTTTCGTTACCGCGCTTGATGGCCACCACATGATAAGGCAATTCCGGTCCGCCCAACTGATGCAGGGGGATGTTCAGGATTTCTGCTTTTTCGCGCATCTTGGCTCCTATCAGAATCAATGCTCCTCCGCAAAATTCCCACCATTGGCGTACCCAGCTCATACGGATAGAAGATACAATCTCTTTTGCCGCAAGCATTTCCGGTATATAAGCGAATCTACTCCTAACTTCTGGAAAAATTCCTTGTTTTTGGGCAGCAGATATTCGTAATTGTCAATGCGCCCTACGGTTTTTACCGCACCCAGGTTGGTTGCAAGCATACAGGCGGTAATGTTACGGCTTTCGTCGGGAGTAACGGCAATGAACAGGTCGGCCTCTCCCGCTCCCACTTCTTTCAATCCTTTTATGGAAGTGGGGGAGGCGTTAACGGTCATCAGGTCGAAGTTGGAACTGAGCGTGCTCATCCTTTCTTCGTTGTCGTCTATTAATATGATGTCTTGCTTCTCGCGCGACAATAGTTTGGCCAATGTGTGCCTACTGCACCGGCACCTGCAATGATTATCTTCACAATGCTTTAAGAAATGAAGAATAAAGAATCAGGAATGAAGTACGGAGGCTTGCATAACGCAGCCCGGCTCTTCATTCATCATTCCTCATTCTTAATTAATATATTATAGATTCCTTCTTCGTCCATTCCGCACAGCCGGTGCAGCTCCTGTACCGTACCATGTTCTATGAATGCGTCGGGTACACCGATGCGCTCAACGTGCGGGGTATAGTTGTTGTCTGCCATGAATTCCAGCACGGCGCTTCCCATACCTCCTTTCCGTGTGCCGTCCTCTATGGTGACGATGCGCTTGAAGTTACGTCCTGCTTCATGCAGCAATGCCTCATCCAGCGGTTTGAGGAAGCGCAGGTCGTAATGGGCTATGGAGAGCCCTTTTTCCGCTTCTGCCCGTTCGATGGCGTGTGCGGCAGTATTTCCTATCGGTCCGATGGTGATGACGGCAATATCCTTTCCGTCCTTCAGTTTGCGCCCTTTGCCCACGGGGATTTCTTCGAGCGGACACTTCCAGTCCACCAGTACGCCTCGTCCGCGGGGATAACGGATTACGAACGGACCTTTGTCCGGCAGTTGTGCCGTGTACATGAGACGGCGTAATTCATGTTCGTCCATGGGCGAGGATATGGTCAGGTTCGGGATAGGGCGGAAGTAGGCAAGGTCGTATACGCCATGATGCGTCGGGCCATCCTCTCCCACCAGTCCGGCGCGGTCCAGACAAAGGACAACGGGCAGCCTCAGGAGGGCAATGTCGTGTATCACATTGTCGTATGCCCGCTGCATGAAAGACGAGTAGATGTTGCAGAAAGGTTGCATGCCTTCCTTTGCCATGCCGCCGGAGAATGTGGCTGCATGCCCTTCGGCAATGCCTACATCGAATGCACGGTCGGGCATGGACTTCATCAATAGGTTCATGGAGCATCCTGTGGGCATGGCAGGAGTAACTCCCACTATCTTCGGATTTTTCTCTGCCAGTTCTACCAGCGTCTCTCCGAACACGGTTTGGTACAGAGGGGGCAGGTTGCTGGTGTCGGTGGTGATGCGCTCTCCGGTTTCGGGGTCGAATTTGCCCGGTGCATGCCAGATGCCCGGGTCTTTTTTCGGCAGGTTCGAAGCCTTTGCCTTTTACGGTGTGCAGATGGAGTATTTTAGGGCCTTTCAAGTCCTTGATGTCCCGTAGGATGCGGGCAAGATTCTTCACATCGTGTCCGTTTATGGGACCGAAATAACGGATGTTCATCCCCTCGAAGATGTTCTGTTGTTGGGCTGCCATTGATTTCAGGCTGTTGGAGAAGCGGATGAGCGCTTTGCGCCGGTCCTCGTTCAGCACACCCATTTTGAACAGCATTTTGGATGCTTTGAAGCGTAGCTGGTTGTAGCGGTTCGATGTAGTCAGGTTGAAGAGATATTGCTTCATGCCACCCACACTGCGGTCTATCGCCATGTCGTTATCGTTGAGGATAATCAGCAGGTTGTTGTTGGTGGATGAGGCGTTGTTCAACCCTTCGAAAGCCAGTCCGCCGCTCATGCTGCCGTCGCCGATAACGGCTACCACATGGCGGTCTTTCTCGCCTTTTCTGGCTGCCGCCACGGCCATACCCAAAGCCGCCGAAATAGAATTGGAGGCATGTCCGCAGGCAAAGGTGTCATAATCGCTTTCTACGGGAGTGGGAAAAGGACGTATGCCTTTGAATTTGCGGTTGGTGCAGAAAGCCTCGCGACGTCCGGTGAGCATCTTGTGCCCGTAAGCCTGATGCCCCACATCCCATACAATGCGGTCGTATGGAGTGTTGTAGACGTAATGCAGCGCAACGGTCAGTTCAACAGTGCCAGGCTTGCGGCAAAGTGTCCCGGATTGCAAGAAAGTTCTTGAATGATGTCTTGTCTTAATTCCTTACATATCTCCGGAAGTTGTTCCACGCTCAATTTGCGCAAATCCTCCGGATAAGAAATGGAATTTAGCAAGTTATATGTTGTTGACTCTGTTTTCATCACTGTACTGAAGATTACAAAATGCAAAAATAGCAAAAGAAAACGGATGGCTGTATCATTTTGTCTGTTTTTTGTTTTGCCACTTGTCTTTTGCGGGAATTTGTCCGGACGTTTTCGCCTCTTTTAACAGAAATGCTTTCCCTTTGCGAAGCGAGTCTTCTGGATTGGCGTACGGGATATGTCCGACACCCGGGTCTTGGTATATCCGACACCCGGGTCTGGTATGTCTGACACCCGGGTCTGGTATGTCTGACATCCGGGTCTGGTATGTCTGACACCCGGGTGTCAGACACGGTGTTCTTGCATACGCGGATATGTATAGTTGCCTGAAGAAGCAACGGAGCATGTCCTTTGCGGTTTTTAGAAGGTGCTTTTCCGGTTTTTGCAGTATTTCTTTGTATCTTTGCAGCTCCATTGAATTAAGTTACGTATGAACTTCATTACTCCTGTCGAACTTCCCGCCCATCTGCCTTGCTTGCGGCATACGGACACTTGCTGCTGCTGGGCTCCTGCTTTGCAGCCAATATGGGCGCAAGGTTTACCGAAGCGAAATTTTCCTGCGATGTCAATCCTTACGGCGTACTTTATAACCCTCTGTCCATATCCGCCGCTTTGCGTGAAATCGTATTTGGGAAAGTGTATGGTAAGGAAGATCTGTTTTTCTTTCGCGATTGCTGGCATAGTCCCATGCATCACGGAGATTTCTCGTCACCGTTGGCAGACGAAACGTTGAAGAGAATCAACGGACGGATTGCCGGTGCGCACGAACAGATTTTCCGTTCGGCGTGTTTGCTGCTGACTTTCGGCACATCCTGGGTGTACGAACAAAAAATACGGGGCGTATCGTGGGCAACTGCCATAAGCTGCCCGAGAAGGAGTTTACCCGCAGGCGCTGATAGTAGATGAAATTGTGTCGGACTATGTTTCGCTGCTATCGGGGCTGTTGGCGCGCAACTCCGGATTGAAGGTGATATTTACCGTCAGCCCTATCCGCCATGTACGCGAAGGCATGCATGCCAATCAGCTCAGTAAGTCCGTCTTGCTGCTGGCTGTAGACAGGCTGCAAGCTGCTTTTCCGGAGAATGTATTCTATTTTCCCGCCTATGAACTGGTTTTGGATGAATTGCGGGATTACCGCTTCTACGCTGAAGATATGGTGCATCCCTCCGAAGTGGCTGTGCAGTATGTGTGGGAACGCTTCTCGTCCGCCTGTTTTTCGCCGGAGACGTTACAGATCATAGAAGAAAGTGAAAATATACGTAGGGCATTGGCACACAAGCCCTTTCATCCCGACTCTGAGGAGTATAAGCGTTTTTTAGGACAAATTGTGTTAAAAATAGACCGACTTAACGGAAAATACCCGTACTTAGACTTCCAAAAGGAAAGAGAATTATGTCATACACGATTGAAGATATAGCTCGCATCATCGGCGCGCGGCGGATAGGGGATAGGCCTGCCGCTATCGACTGGTTGCTTACAGACAGCCGTTCCCTGAGTTTTCCCGAAGAAACACTGTTTTTTGCCTTGCCTACAAAGCGGAATGACGGTACCCGTTATATCCGTGATTTGTATGCGCGCGGCGTGCGTAATTTTGTGGTCAGCGAAGAGAGGCTGAATGAGGTTGGAATCGGAGAACCGAAAGTTGAAGACGCCGCACGGCAGGAAACTGTGGATACTGCTGCGATGCAGCCGCTTTCAACTTACTGGTCGTTCCCAACCGTTGAAAGCCTTGCAGAATTGGCAGAGCAACATCGGGACCGGTTTCAGATTCCTGTTATCGGCATTACAGGCAGCAACGGAAAACCATTGTGAAAGAGTGGCTGCATCAGTTGCTGAGTCCCGAACGGATGATAACACGCTCTCCCCGCAGCTACAATTCCCAGATAGGCGTACCTTTGTCCGTGTGGCAGATGAGTGAACAAACGGAGCTTGCCATATTGGAGGCCGGTATCTCGGAACCGGGAGAAATGCGTGCCTTGCAGAATATTATCAAACCTACAATCGGTATCCTGACAAATATAGGAGGCGCACATCAGGAGAATTTCTTCTCTTTGCAGGAGAAATGTATGGAGAAGCTGGCTCTCTTTAAGAACTGCGATGTGGTGATTTATAATGGTGACGACGAGTTTATCAACAATTGTGTGGGTAAATCCATGCTTGCCGCCCGTGAAATAGCATGGAGCAGGAAAGATATGGAGCGTCCGTTATATATAAGTAAAGTGGAGAAACAGGAAGATTCCACTGTTATTTCCTATCGTTATTTGGATATGGACAATACGTTTACATTGCCTTTTATAGATGATGCTTCTATTGAAAATTCGCTGAACTGCCTGGCGGCTTGCCTGTATCTGATGCTTCCTGCCGAACAGATAACGGAACGCATGGCAAAGCTGGAACCGGTAGCAATGCGTTTGGAAGTAAAGGAAGGCAAAAACGGATGCCTGCTGATAAATGACAGTTATAACTCTGATCTCGGTTCGTTGGATATAGCGCTTGATTTTCTGTACCGTCGCTCGCAGAGTAAGGGTCTGAAGCGGACGCTTATCCTTTCGGATATATTGGAGACGGGACAGAATACGCCGACTCTCTACCGTCAGGTGGCACAGTTGGTAAACAGCCGGGGAATAGAGCGCATAATCGGTGTGGGAAATGAAATATCTTCATGTGCCGCACGGTTTAGCATCGAGAAGGCTTTTTATCCGGATACGGCTACGCTGATTGAAGCCATTGGCCGGGGAGAACTCCGGCTGGAGAATGAAATAATTCTGATTAAAGGGGCGCGTAAGTTCGGTTTCGATGCGTTGACGGAAGCCTTGGAGAAGAAAGTGCACGAAACGATATTGGAGGTAAATCTCGGTGCAATGATCGCTAATCTGAATCATTATCGCGGCAAGCTAAAACCTGAAACCAAAATGGTGTGTATGGTGAAGGCTTCCGCCTATGGCGCAGGTTCGTATGAAATAGCCAGAACTTTGCAGGAACATCATGTGGATTATCTGGCTGTTGCTGTTGCCGATGAAGGGTCGGATTTACGTAAAGCGGGCATTACGGCAAGCATTATCATTATGAATCCGGAGATGACGGCATTCAAGACGATGTTCGACTATAAACTGGAACCGGAAGTTTACAGTTTCCATTTGTTGGATGCGCTGATTAAAGAAGCTGAGAAAGAAGGTATCACCAATTTCCCCATTCATGTGAAACTGGATACCGGCATGCACCGGTTGGGATTTGCTCCGGAAGATATGCCCCGGCTCATAGAACGTCTGAAAGGACAGAATGCGGTTATTCCCCGTTCGGTATTTTCTCATTTTGTAGGAAGCGACGCTCAGCAGTTCGATGCTTTTACGCGTAAACAGATAGAACTTTTGAAAAGGCTTCCATGCAGTTGCAGGAGGCGTTTCCGTATAAAATACTTCGTCATATCTGTAATTCGGCCGGTATAGAGCGTTTTCCGGGAGCACAGTTTGATATGGTGCGGTTGGGAATCGGATTGTATGGCATCAGTCCGATAGATAATTCTATAATGCATAACGTCAGTACGTTAAAGACTACCATCCTGCAGATTCGTGATGTGCCCGAAGAAGATACGGTGGGATATAGCCGCAAGGGACATTTGACGCGCCCTTCACGTATTGCTGCCATTCCTATCGGCTATGCCGACGGTTGAACCGTCACTTGGGCAATGGACACGCCTATTGCCTGGTGAACGGACAGCGTGCTCCTTATGTGGGCAATATCTGTATGGATGTTTGTATGATTGATGTTACTGACATTGATTGCAAAGAAGGCGACAGCGTTGAGATTTTCGGAGATCATCTTCCTATAACCGTCCTTTCCGATGTGCTCGGGACAATTCCCTACGAAGTGCTTACAAGTGTTTCGACACGTGTGAAGAGGGTGTATTATCAGGATTGAGAAGATGACAAGGCGTAAAGTATGGAATATACTTCATATTTTATACTTTATACTTGTATTTCGTGCTTCGTACTTCATAAATCTTCTTATCTTTGCAATCAAATTTAATCCGATATGATTATTGACAAACTCTTTTATAGGTTTCTTGCCCAGCGGTTCCGAGTGGATTATCATCGCATTGGTTATCTTGCTGTTGTTTGGCGGTAAGAAAATTCCTGAACTGATGCGCGGTTTGGGAAAAGGCGTAAAGAGTTTCAAAGAAGGGGTAAACGAGGCTAAAGACGAAATCAATAAAGCAAAGGAAGAGGTGGACAAACCTGTAGATAATAAGTAATAAGGTGATGAAGCGGTTGTTGTCGTCCCGTTACCTTGTTGTTTTACCGCCTTGTCACTCTATCGCTGTTTATGTTTATGGCAGATAAAGAGTTAACCTTCTGGGATCATTTGGACGAACTGCGCCGGGTGCTGTTCCGCATTCTTGGTGTATGGTTTGTGTTGGCTGTGGGTTATTTCATTGCGATGCCTTATCTGTTTGATAATGTAGTGCTGGCTCCTTGCCATAATGATTTCATCTTTTATGATTTGCTGCGTTATATCGGTGAAGTATTTGACTTGCATGACGAATTCTTTACGCAGGAGTTCCAGATAAAATTGATAAATATTAATCTGGCCGCACCGTTTTTCATCCATATATCTACAGCATTTTGGATGTCGGTGGTGACGGCTGCGCCATATGTATTCTTCGAGATATGGCGGTTTGTCAGTCCCGCACTCTATCCCAACGAGCGCAAAGGGGTACGGAAAGCGCTCGGTCTGGTACGGTGATGTTTTTTGTAGGAGTGTTGCTGGGTTACTTTATGGTATATCCGCTGACCTTACGTTTTCTATCCACTTACCAGCTTAGTGCAACGATAGAGAACCAGATTTCTCTCAATTCGTACATCGACAATTTTATGATGCTGGTACTCTGCATGGGACTTGCTTTTGAACTTCCGTTGGTGACGTGGTTGCTTTCGTTGCTGGGGTTGGTGCATAAGACATTCCTGCGGAAGTATCGTCGCCATGCAGTGGTGATCATTGTTATTGTTGCCGCTGTTATAACTCCCACTGGCGACCCGTTTACACTGACCGTCGTTGCCGTTCCGCTTTATCTTCTTTATGAAATGAGTATCCTGATGATTAAGGACAAGAAAGCGGATGAAACCGAGGAGATTATAGAGACCGGAGAGAGATGAATGCTGAAATAGAGGAATATTTTTATTTACTGCGGGAAGTCTGTCGTGCAGATGACTCTTCTTTGGGAACCGCTTACCGTCAATTGCGGGAACTGCTCGAGCATTTATGCCGTACGCAAATGACGGATAGCAGTCTGCAAATGACCGACCTTGCCGCCCGTATCAATTTTGTATCTTCCAAGCTGGGGCTGACCGTTGCAGAGCAAAATCGCCTGCATACTTTCCGGCTTGCCTCTAATGCTGTCCTTAATCGCCAGGCAGAGCCTTCACGCGAAAAACTGCTGCGTGATGCCAAGACGGTATCTTTCTTTGTAAAGCGTATAACCGGTGAAGATATTCCGGCAGACCTGTATCGTCTCTTTCCGCAGGCTGATGCCACGTACATTGCAGCTCCCCCGGCAAGGGAACGTGTACGGCGTATGCGCGTCAATTTTCAGTATGCCGATACGGATTATCTGTATGTACTGCCTGTGGATAGCGTGGCGGACGAACCGTTGCGAGTACGTTATAATGTGCCTCAAATCAATGATGAATTTGCTGAGACTTGTGGTTTGTTGTGGCGGCATGCCAGATTAATCTGCTGGATGTGGCAGTAGATGGGGCAGGTGTGCTTACACCCTCTTTCATTATTTTAGAACCGGATTATCTGCTTGATATCAGCTCATTGGCAGAATGTTTCAGGGAATATGGCCATCACCCGGCAAACTATATGCTGGCAAGGTTGCAGATGCCCGACAATACCCGTCCTCTTTTGTTGGGTAATATAGCCAACCTTTTTTTGGACGAATGGATTCATGCGGAAAGTGAACCTGACTATTTGGAATGTATGAAGAAAGCGTTCCGCTCATATCCCATTGAACTGGCTGCCTGCGCAGATTTGCGCGACCGGGAGAAAGAACGTGAATTCTTTGCCGACTGTAAACGGCATTTTGATAATATCCGGCAAACTGTTACAGATACTTTCCGGGCTTCGGGGTATGAACTGGACAAAACGGATGCCGTGCTGGAACCGTCTTATATATGTGAGGCGTTAGGTTTGCAGGGACGTTTGGATTATATGCAGCGTGATATGTCGTCTTTCATCGAAATGAAATCGGGTAAGGCGGATGAGTATGCTATCCGGGGCAAGGTAGAACCTAAAGAGAACAATAGGGTACAGATGCTGCTGTATCAGGCGGTATTGGAGTATGCCATGGGGAAAGAACATCATCGGGTGAAGCCGTATTTGCTCTATACACGCTATCCGTTGATCTATCCGGCACGTCCTTCGTGGGCAATGCTGCGCCGGGTAATGGATGTCCGGAACCGTATTGTAGCGAATGAATACGGCATCCAGTTGCGCAATAGTCTGCAATATACGGCGGAGCGTCTGCGCGATATTGCTCCGGGAATCTGAATGAGCGGCAACTGGATAATACATTGTGGAAACGTTATCTGTATCCTTCCATCGATGCGGTGACACAGAAGATTCATGCGTTGTCTCCATTGGAACAGTCGTATTTCTATGCGTTGTACAATTTTATAACAAAAGAACTCTATACTTCAAAATCCGGTGATGTGGAGTATGAAGGACGCACCGGCGCATCTGCTTTATGGCTTGCTACTTTAGAGGAGAAAAGCGAGAATGGAGAGATTTTATATGATTTGGCGATACGGCAAAATTGTGCGGCGGATATTCATAAACCTTATTTATTGCCTGGAGCGTACACATACGGATATTGATACTTTGCCCAATTTCCGGCAAGGAGACGCCATTGTTCTGTATGAGCGGAATGTCAGTGAAGATAACGTTACCAATAAAATGGTGTTTAAGGGGAACATCGAGGAAATTTCCGATTGCAATATCCGTATCAGACTCCGTGCGGCACAACAGAACGTCAGGGTCTTGCCAATGGAAAGCCGCTATGCAATAGAACATGATTATATGGATACCTCTTTTCGCTGCATGTATTGGGGATTGTCGGCCTTTTTGTCTGCAACGAAAGACCGTCGGGATTTGTTGCTGAATCAACGTAAACCGGAATTTGATACTGCCTTAACGGAGCTATATCGCTGCTGCCGATGATTTTGTACGCATTACTTTGAAGGCGCAAGCTGCTAAAGACTATTTCTTGCTGGTAGGTCCGCCGGGAACCGGTAAGACCTCTCGCGCTCTGCGCAGCATGGTAGAGGCTTTTTATAGGGAAGGGAAAGAGATACTTTTGCTTTCATATACTAACCGGGCAGTGGACGAGATATGTAAGATGTTGACAGCCATTACACCGGAGGTCGACTTCATACGTATCGGCAGTGAACTTTCCTGTGACGGCGTGTATCGTCCGCATTTGATAGAAAACGTGTTGGAGCCTTGCTCCACACGCCGGGAGGTGCAGGAGCGTATGGCGCGTTGCCGAATTTTTGTGGGAACGGTTGCTACACTGTCTGGCAAGACCGAATTGTTCCGTTTGAAGACTTTTGATGTGGCCTTGATAGATGAGGCTACCCAGATATTGGAGCCGCAACTGTTGGGATTGCTTTGCATGCGCGGCGTTACCGGCGGGAATGCTATAGGGAAATTTGTCCTGATAGGTGACCATAAACAATTGCCGGCTGTTGTACTCCAGTCATCGGAGCAATCGGAAATTCAGGATGAAGGTTTGCGGGGCATCGGTTTGCATAACTTGAAAGATTCTCTTTTTGAACGTCTTTATCGGAATGCCATTAGTCAACAGGCGGTTGGCGGTCGGCAAACCTCTGCTTTCAACTCCCGGTTTTCAGCTTTCAATTCTCTTGATATGCTTTGTCGTCAGGGACGTATGAATGTGGAAGTTGCAGCTTTTCCGAACCGTGCTTTCTATGGCGGGTTGTTACAGCCGGTAGGATTGGAACATCAAACAGGGTTCTTAAACTGTCTCCTCAGCTTTCTGCTGATGAATTTGCCGCTTTGCTGACCCGGCGGGTAGCTTTTCTTCCGTCCGTTCCCGAACCGCCTATGCAGTCGGCAAAGATGAACCGTTCGGAAGCAAAAATCGTAGCCGGACTGGCTGCTGCTGTCTATCGGCAGTATACATTTGCCGAGGGATGCTTCAGCGCAGCTTCTACTTTGGGAGTAATAACCCCTTATCGTAGTCAGATAGCTTTGATAAAGAAAGAAATAGAAGCTTTGGAAATTCCAGCCTTGAATGAAATCCTGGTAGATACGGTGGAGCGTTTTCAGGGAAGCGAACGCGATGTCATCATTTACTCTTTCTGTGTGAACAGGTTGTCTCAACTGAGATTTCTTGCCAATCTGACAGAGGAGAACGGAATACGGATAGACCGTAAGCTGAATGTGGCTTTAACCAGAGCGCGCAAGCAGATGTTTATAATCGGAGTCCGACAATTGTTGGAGCAGAATCCAATCTATGCGCAACTGTTGAAAAGTTGTGATTCATAAGGTACGAAACGTTTCCTATTGCCGTAGATTGCAGCTATTTCTTCATTTAATAAATCTTAAATATTTTTTTTCTCTTTATATGCTTTATTAATAACATCGTGTGTTATAAAGCCTTATCTTTGCAGCACGTTTTTTTCATAGAGATTTAGATTTAAGGTTTAGAAGAATTGTGGAAGTCGTGAGACTTCCCTTTTTTTTACCCTTAATTCTTGTTCTCTCAGAATTTACCGACAAATCTTATATCTATATATTCTGTCTGTATCAGTTCAGTACGATGGGTTTGTATTTCGGTACCAGAAGCTTCATGATGCACCAGCCGATAAGGTAAGCAACGGCACAGATGCAGAATATGATGAAGTATCCGGCTGCCTTGCCTTCGAATCCCATGAACATCATCTGGGTTTCATCAGCGTAAGTAAACAGTGTGCCCGAGCCTTTGTTGATGAGGAACGAGCCGATACCGCCCGCCATACCTCCCAATCCGGTAATGGTAGCTACTGCACTTTTGGGGAACATATCGCCCACTACGGAGTAGATGTTGGCAGACCAGGATTGGTGAGCTGCTCCGGCAATACCTATAATGATAATCGGATACCAATAGGAGTATTCTCCTAACGGTTGTGCAAATAGTGCGAGTAACGGGAACAAAGCAAAGATGAACATGGCTCGCATGCGGGCTGCATACGGATTCATACCGGTTTTGTTTATGATGATGGTAGGCAGTTTTCCACCATAGATAGACAGCATGGTAATGGCATAAAGTACGAATATCAGCAACTGTGCCGTTCCGCTGTCCGAAGAGAATCCGTAGACATCGGAGATGTAGGCCGGAGTCCAAACAGGAAGAACCACCATACACCGTCGGTCATGAATTTGCCGATGGCAAAAGCCCATGCCTGAGGGTATTGGAGACATTCTATAAATGACATCTTTCTTTCAGGTTTTTCAGAGACAGCCTTGTCTTCTTCTCTGAGTTTATCTTGTTCGATATAAGCAATTTCTGCTGCATTGACGCGCGGGTTTTCATGAGGTTTCTTATACATGAACATCCACATGCCCATCCAGACGAAGCCTAATCCACCGATGACGATGAACGCCATTTCCCAGCCGTTGCCTACACCGATGCTTTGGAAGTACCGTGCTAAAGAGGGGATGGTAACAGGAGCTATTAAAGCACCTATGTGGCGCCGGCATTGAAAATGGAAGTCGAGAATGCACGGTCTTTTTTCGGGAAATACTTCGGCGGTGACTTTAATTGCTTGCGGGGAAGTTTCCGGGCTTTCACCGACACTCAATATCACACGGGCACGGATGAAAAGTAAACACTGGTAATGGACAATAAGTCGTAGTAGCTGACATGGCCGCC